>MWWC01000074.1_pt1 | contig 10224 bp, 15 predicted proteins | sample 1047261 | NCBI WGS metagenome assembly MWWC01 (sample SAMN06349975, study PRJNA376086) | soil metagenome | isolation source: MS3-5 sample Antarctic (ecotone) soil | place: Antarctica | collected 2015-01-13 | reverse complement strand
CGTTTCATCATCTCCGGTATATGTGGGCTGTGGAGGATTCGATAAATGGCGGCGGCATCGGCTTCCATTGCATCGGATAGAATCTCGGACTCGGAGGGCGTCGGCGTGTCGGGATGCTTTACACGCTGGCGCAGATTGAAAGCAGCCGCGCTGAAAATCTCGGAGCGTTCCGCAAAGAAATCAATGCCTTGTTTGTGCGCGGCTTCCAACATCAACGGCAAGGCGACGGCGGCGATCCGGCGGTCGTTCCAATATACCTGCACTTCGGTTTCGAGTTCGGTGAGCATTTCAAAAGTTAAATCGCGGATGAAGGCGGGCGTGCTGTCGTCAAAGCACAGCGCAAGGACGCGCTCGGATTGCTGGCGGAATGTTTTGAGCGGGTCGGGTTGTTTCTTTTTGGTTGAAACTTTGCGGGGCGCGGGTCTATTCTTTTGCATCTTCATTTCCCTTTCTAAACGGAGAGGTTGAAGGTCAAGGGCGTGGGAGTGTTACTAGCACTCGTCGCGCCCGTTTCTATTTATACTGTTAGAGTCCCTTCTGACGGGTGGTTAAATCCTTTGAACAGTTAAAGCGATTATGTTATAAATCGCACGATTAAAAATTGTCAAGTGAAATTGCTTTAACGGTTGAAACAATTAAAAAGGCGGTGGTAATGGGCAAGCTAATAACACAAGTCGAAGCGGCCAAACTTCGCGGCGTGACTGTCTCGGCTATCAGCTATCTCCTTAGACGCGGACGCATACGCGGCGTTGAAAAGTTTGGACGTGTTTTAGTTTACGAAGATGAGGTTCGTAAATATGAATCCATGAAGGCGGGTAGGCCGCGCGCAACAAAGAGCGCGAGCAAAAAGGGGAAGGGGAAGAAATGAGCCTCCAACTTGTCGGAAGTTTTCAGTGCGAGGCCGACTTGTCGGAGGCTATTGCGCGAGCCTTTGAGCGGGACGGTTGGCAAGCTGAGACGGAGCGTGTGTGTCGTTTTGGGCGCATTGATGTGTTGTTGAAGCGTGCCGCCGACGTGCGAATTGTTGAGGTCAAGATGCAGCAAGATTGGCGGTCTGTTCGCGTGGCCTTAAGTCAATTGTTGTTTTATGCAGAAGCGTATCCTGACGCTTCTTTATGGCTCGCTACTCCTGCGCCGCCAGATGACGCGTCGCTGGCAGCTTTACAAAAGCACGGTATAAGTTTTTTAGAGTGTGAAGTGTCGGGTGTGCGCGCTCCTGCGCCAGTGACAAAAGAAGAGGCTGAAAAGTTTGTGACACCGGCAGAGGCATCCCGGATGCGCGGCGTTACAAGATCGGCTATCTCGGAATTGATAAGACGTGGGCGTTTGCGTACTGAGATTTTATACGGTGTGCGTCTCGTCTATCGTGCCGACGTTGAAAACTTTCAACGTGCGAAGCCGACTAAAAAGGCAAAGGCGGCGACAAAGACCGCGAGCAAAAAGGGGAAGACGAAAAAGACAACCGGCAAGAAATAATTCGCAAAACGTGCTCACGTTTACCCCACAATTTCACACGGAAAAGGCACGTTGGAAGCACGCAAATTCACGGAAAACACGCGCATACGCTAACGGAAAGCAAAGCAAAAGCTATCTGAAGTCTGACTAAAACTAATGAAAAGCAAATGAAAAGCTAACTGTTTATGAGTTCTAGGAACGTTTTCAAGTGAATTGTAGGCAAGTCTTAGGCGGTTTCTAGGTGTTACTGAGGCGCAAGCATAGGTTTTCGAGGCGTTACTGTGGAATTTTGTGGAATTATGAGGGGGAATTATGGCGAGTGAAGCAAAAACAGAGCGACGCAAGCTAGAGTTTAAAATTGTAGATGCAGAGTCTAATGTGATTCTTGTAAAAGAGCCTTTTGAATCGGCGGCAACTGACGCGGAACTTGCGAATTATGTTAATTCGTCAATCAAAAAAATAAATGAGATTCGTGCCTTTCTCGAATCCGTGCCGAAGGTCAAGCAGATGTTGTCTGAGCCGCAGACGGTAACATTATACTTGCGCGAATATGGGAGCGATGCCAGCAGGGAAATTATGACGCTGCAAGTTAGAGAGGGTCAGCGTGCGACGCTTGATGCTATGTGTGCTGCTATGGTCAACGGCATGGAGGCGTTCATTACGGCAAACATTGGAATAACGTATTCGGCGATGGTTGCAAAGATAGAGCGGGACGGTTTGGACATATACAAAACTACCGATGCACAGTGGCGCGAGGTTTGTACGTTGCATCCGTTATATCCATTCCATTGGGACATGGAGCAAAAGGCGGCATTTGAAAAGAGAGCGAAGGAGAGCATTTTGAGCGGTCTTAGGGATGGCATCTATAAGTTAAAAGGCTTTAAGCCGAAGGGTAAAAAAAGAGATCGGCGGTAAAGAAATTTACGGATGAAAGCCGTTTCATCCGTGTCAGGAACGGATGAAACGGCTTTCATCCGTAAATGAGTTTTAATTCGCCAATTAGGAATTGGCAGACTCCAATTAAATATGCAAAGTGAATGCGTCGAGGGCGAAAAGCCTCCGGCGCATTTTACTTTTGATGGGAGACACTAAAAATGGCAAGACGAAACCCGCAAGACACAATCACAACCCTGCGCGAAGAAAACGACGAATTGTCGGAGCGCAACGACGAATTGGAGGATGAGTTAGACCGGCTGCGCGGTCGCCTAACCCGCGTTGCCGCGCTCACAGCCGACGTGCTCGAAGACAGCGAAATTGATGAGGAAGATGAAAGTCTGAGCGAGGATGATGAGGAAGATGATGACTGAAAAGGCCGCGCCCGACGTTCAAAGGCCGGAAGGTTTTGAGAGCGTCGCCGCGATCCTTGATCGGATGTTCACCGGGCGCGATGCGTTCGCCGGTCGCCAGATAGAGCGAGCGCAAAGGGAAGTGCGGCACGCGGATCGGAAGCTGCCGCCATTCCCTAATCGCCTCTTGACGAGCGCGGAATTAAATAGCGGCGAAGCGAAAGCGTAGCCGTCCTTACCGCGTACGTGCAGCGAGCGCACGGGCAATATGGGGAGGCTTTCAAGACAACGGCGCGAGCGTAACCCGTTGCCGGTTATTTTGGGGAGTTGTTGATATGAAAGAGACAACGCGAGAGAAACATTATGTGCGGCTGCTTAATCCGTCACGGCCAATAAAGCATCTTGTGCGCGTCTTCAATCCGGGGATGCGCGAGCCGTTGCTCAAGGCCAAAAGCGACGAAGGCGCGGAAAAGCTGTTTCGTAATTTCAGAGGCCGCGAGCCGAAATCCATCCGCATGATGGAAGCGAAGAGGGGAACGCCGTCAACGGTCGCGGAGTTGGGCGGTCTGGTCGAGTTGACGTTGCACGATTCCGAAAACTTGAGCGAGAAGCGGGCGAACATGAAGGTCGTCAACGCGCTCAAGTTGCGCGCGTCCCAAGACGAAGACGGCGATCAAATTTTGAAGTTCAACCCGGCGCGCATCAAGTTGGTGTCGGACGGCAACGGCGACATGCACATCACCGGCTTTTATAAGTCTTTGCCGGAAGGCATGGAGCGCGGGCGATCCTATTTCTTGGGGGGCGTGCTGGCGGTTGTTTACAAGGCAGACAAGCTGCACATCGAAACCGGCGAGCAAGAGTATGAGCATTTCTTTGCGGAGCGTGGCGGCGAACTGCCGCGCCTCTTCTACAAAGATGGCTATCTTTTTTTTCGCGGCGGCACATATTCGATAACGCGCGGCGGGATTGCCGGATAACCGTTGTAACGGGGAAGGGAAGAATTATGAGCGACGAATTACGAGGAATGTTCAAGAGCATGTCGCGCGCTGAACTGGTCGGCGTGGCGGTTGATTTGGCGGAGCAAAACTACCGCTTGCGTGAGCGACTTGACCGCGCGCTTGAGAGGCGGCGCAACGGTAGCGAGCGCGTTGAGCGGCGGCCTAACTTATTTGGCTTTGGCGGCGGGCGGGGCGCGGTTGGAACGTCGGACGGCGAGAAGTCGAAGCGCGGGAAGGAACGCAAGCCGAAACGATTCTATGTGGACTTTACGAATGCGTGCGGGTCGCTGCGTCAGATAGATGTCGAGGCTGACACGACGCAAGAGGCGCGGATCGTTGTGCAACGTCAGATGAAACGCGAAGGCGAGAACATGGTCGGCGCGAAGTTCAAAGTTACCCGCGCGAGTTAGGAGGTTTTGAGTTATGGCATTTACCAGAACGCAGTTGGTGGCGATACAGAAGGCACTCAACGGATGGTGGGAAGTTACGCCGAAACTCAAAACCGATGGCGCTTGGGGCGCAAACACTTCGCGCGGGGTGCGTCAGTTTCAAAAGCGTGCTGGGTTGCCCGAAACCGGCCAACTTGACGCGGCGACGTTGGCGCGTCTCGGCGTGCAAGCGACGAACGCGAGCGGTAATCCGAACAGCGGCTTTTTCGCATGGAGCGCGGCGGCGCGAAAAGCGTCTGACGAGTTGGCGGCTTATGTTTCGAGCATCAGCCCGCTTTCTCCGAACTATCAACCGCTCAAGCAACAGGCCGCCGCGTTGCAGCAAATCGCACAGCAGACGGATGCCCGCGTGCAGCAGACGGCAAACGCAGGGGCGACGCCCGATCCGGCACTACTCGCTCAGATCACGCAGCTACAAACGGCGGTGGCAGAGTTGACGGGCAACAGCCCGAAACCGGCAACGGACTACTCGAAATATTTAGTGTACGGTGGCGCGGCTTTGCTCTTGGTGCTTTTTATGGGACGGGATTAAGCACCGGAGGAAAACTCAACGCAGGGGGTTATATGGCATTACTTAAAGCAGGCTCGCGCGTGCGGCTCGTCGCGCCGACTTACTTGATCGTCAATGCGTGGTCGCATCGCACCGCGCTGGACAAGCTCACGCGACGCGCGGAAGGCTATTTCTCAGCCGTGCGCGTGCTCGATTCGGGCGGCTATCTCAATACCGAAATAACCATCGAAGCCACTACGAAAGGCGATTACGGTGACGAGGCGCACGTCAAGCAATTTCTCGCGGGCATGGCACAAGCGGAAGGCTTTCGACTCCAAAGCAACTTGACGTTTCAAGTGTTGAGTTACGCGAGCGGGTCGCAAGCATCGCCGGGAAACCCTTACGCGCCGCCACGCGGTCAAGCGGGCGCGGCAGACTCGGACATGCGCGAGCGGTTCGGCATCTCGGAAACGGAATTGATGCTTTTGGGCGTTGGTCTGCTCGTGGTGGTGTTCATCACGCGCCGTTAACGGCGGGGGGAAAGCATGGACTTTGAAGATCAAATCAGCGACAGAGCGCGGGCGGGCATGTTGGCTTTGTTAAAGCAACGCGATGCGCTTGAACTGGCATTGCTCGACGCCGCGCAAGCGGAAGCGGAGCGCATTAACGGCGAGCATCGGAAGGCGATTCTTGCACAAGTGGAGAGTACGCGCGTTTTCATTCGAGAGTACGGCTACGAGTTTCAATTCGAGTATTACCGCTCGCTTATCAACGGTCATGGCGTCGCGCCGGCGATTGAACTCGCGCGCCCGGTCGGACGGTTTGAAAAATTGTTGACGTTTTTAGGTTTCGATTTATGGACGCACAGAGCGAAGCGAAGTTAAGTCAGGTCGCGCCCGAACTGGCGGCGCGCGTGCGCGCGATGGCGGCGACATTGGCCGCGCGGGGCATCACGATCCGCGTTATCAGTGGGCTTCGCAGTTACGCATCACAGAGCGCGCTTTATGCCGCACGCGCGAGCAACCCGCGCCCGGTCGCCGCGCCGGGAACGTCGAAGCATGAAAAGGGGCTGGCCGTTGATCTTTCCGTTACCGGTGGCACTTGGCAGACGGTCGGCGCGTCTGGCGAAGCGCAGGGGCTACGTTGGGGCGGTCGCTTTGAGAGGAAAGACTATCCGCATTTTGAATTGACGGGCGGCGCGGGCGTGTCAGATGCCGGATCGCTTTTCAACCTTGAAGATGGCAACGCGCCTTTGCTCATCGCCGTTGTTTTCGCTTTGATGTTGGTCGCGGTTGTGAGGCGGCGTTGATAGTTGCTCGCGGGCGCGAGTGCTTTATGTAGTGTGAACGGCGCGGGGCATCAACAAAATATTGTTGCTCAATCTGCGAGCTAGGGCGTAGAATCTCGCGCAAGTTCTTTTGAAAACTAGAAGCGGCCTGTTTCCCTTCCCTAGCAAGTAGAGGAAACAGACCGCCTGATCTAAACACTTGCCGTAGGGCGGCGAAGTGCAAGCGGGGTTATCCTACCTGTTTTCCCTTCCACATTGCAAGACTATTTGCATCCGCTCGCGTCGGCCAAGTGTTGAAATGCGAGTCGAAAATTTCAGCCGTATTAAAATTTAATCAGACCAGCGACGAGCTACAGGCCGTCGAGGAAACCGCGCGTGAACGGCAGCAGATATGCCAGAAGATCGCGCGCCGTCTCTACGATGCTGTAGAGATGCCCTTGTTTGCGCTCTGGCTGGCTTCTGTGCGCTCCGGTAGCTTGAAGATGGGGGATGCCGCGTTGGAGTGGGACTGTAGGCCGCGCCGGGTCGCACATCGGGTCGCTGACTGTGCCTCTGATAAGAACGTCTGGATCGCGGAAGACTTGACGCGCGAGACAAATGAGTGTGACGGCGACGGGGTTGTTATCGCTGACATTTTCAATGGATACGGTCGCAAACTCACTTGCGGTTGTCGCATGTGTGCTTCTTGCATCGCGGATTTACGGCGGCGCAATCGAACGCGCGCAAAGGCGATTGTTGATGAGATAGGGCGCGGCGACTTTTTCTTTCGCTGGCGGTTTGTGACTCTTACCGGATTGCAGATCGCGGGCGCGAGCGTGCTACAGACCATTGCAGTTTATAACTATGCTTTCGCTCTCTTACGCAAGCGCGACTTTTGGAAGTGTCGCGTTAAAGGCTACGTCAAAGGGGTAGAGTTTGAGCCTAAGATGATTGAGGGCGGGCGTGCCTATCACACGCACTTGCACTTGATGGTCTTCTCTGAGTTGATGCCGGTCAACGAAGCGACGGCGCAAAAGTTCGCAGAGTACACGGCGAAAAGAAAGTTAACGGAGGGGTGGCTTGCGCGTGAATGGTCTGAATGCTTGCGCGCCGCCTGGTTGAATTTGTACGGCTTCGAGTTGATGCACGACGCAAACGAAGGCGAGTTCTATACTGACATTCAGTTGATTCAAAGCAAGGACGCGACGCGATGTAAGCCGGATGAAAAAGCATTAAACGATGCTCTTTTCGAGGTCATTAAATACACAACAAAAAATACGAGCTGGCTTAAGGTGGACAACGAACATCTTTTAGAAGTGGCAAGCGTCGAACGATGGCCGCGCATGTTTGAGGTCGGCGGCTCACTCGTCAAGACGATCCGCAAGCGCGAGCGCGAGCAGGAGGCCGCACGCAAGGCGGCAGAGTTGGGCGACGCGCCCGCCGCACCGGTCGTATCAGAAATGAGTGTTGTGGACGACATAGGCGACGCTTGCGACGTGTTGCCCGCCGTGCCGCGAAGTAAGTTTGTTTTGCTCCCGACGCGCGGAGAGACGTGGGAGCAGTTTTGCGCCCGCATTCGTCACGCGCCGGACGTTGACGGCGACTTGTCGCGGAGCGTGGGCTTCGCGCTGATAAGTGGGCGCGAAGAATCGCACGCGAGCGCGCTGGCGCGAGTCCTATCTTCACTTGATGTAACCGGATTATCTGACGGCGAACCCGTGCGAGTTTATGAGACGGGAAAGGGCGCGGACGGCTTCGCGTGGCGGTCGCCGGTCGGTTTGCGGCTTGTCCATGACTCGGAGATGACAAAAATTCTCGGATCGTCGGTCGCACGCATCGCGCGGGGGCGCGGCTCGCCGTTCAAAGTGGGATCGCCGAAGCAAAGCGGGGCGCAAGTGATAGGTTTTTCGTACTGGTGTAAGTGGTACGACACTTGGGCAGCGTTGCGGCGTGAGTTTCGGACGGTTCAACTATCAATCAAGAATTCCATCGGGCGGTTTTCCGTTTTTGACGGGACAGCTTTCGAGGGATATGCGGCTGGATGATAGCTTCATTATCTGACGCGCCGCGCGATCCTACAGCCGCATTTGACTGTGACAGATGATGACAGATAGTGACGCATCGAAAAAAAAGAGAGGGAGAATGTCTGAATCAAACGTAATAGCCTTTCCTGAACCTTGTTACTTTGGAGACTGTCCGAAGTGTCGGCGCAATGATGATTATCTTAATGTTGGCGCGGAGCATTGGTACATTTGCCATAAGCACAAAGTTAAATGGTACGTCGGTAATAATGTATTCTCACGTTGGCGTAGTGAAGATGAGAGGTTGTGGGCTAAAAATAGTGTGCTGCTTTCGACGTACCAGACAGTTGTGCCTTATAGCGGTTTCATGGCGTTTGAGGAGCGGCGCGTGCTGGTCTTACATGATGACGCATCGTGACAGATAGTGACGGATTGATCGGGGTCTGGTCTGTTTGCTTTTGGAAAATGTGAGGGCGTTAGCATCCAGCCCGCAAAGAAATATTTTCTATTTCAAAAAAACGGGCGCGGGCGGGGCGCGTGAGTGTGCCGCAACTTACGGCGAAACAGGGCGACACTCAAAACGCTCTGAGGGTTGGTTTATGCCGGTCAAAGTTTTTTGATGAAGAGATCGAGATCGGAGCGTTTGATCTTGCCAAGTCCGCGCCCAATGCCTGAGACGGTCGCCAATTCGCCAGAATTGACCGCAGCGCGAAGTTTGTCAATCGGAATACCTGAGAGACGCGCGGCCTCTGGAATTGAGAGCAAGAGCTTGTGTGCGAGTTCGGCGGTGGTCTTTTGCACTCGCGCCGGGTTGCTTGTGCGAGTAATGCCTTTCGCCAACGCTTTCCAGAAGTCGGCGGGGGCTGCTTTCCACATTTCGAGCGGCGCGGATTGTAGGACGGCAAGCGAGACTTGATCGCCGGATGGGGCATCATCGGGGCGCGGGGTGACACTCTCTGACGTAGGACTGACAGAAGGGCTGACAATGGCTTTTACTTCCGTAAATTCGCGTTTATGTCGTTTGAGTTCGTCGGCAGTAAATACAACTTCGTCGCCCGTTTTAGTGCGCCGGGTGGTAAATGCGATTGCGTTGGCTGACATGCGGCGTTGGAGAGTGCGGACGGAAACACCTAAAAACTTTGCGGCTTGGTCTTTGTCGTAGAGTTTGGGCATGAGGCGGGCTTATATCACGGCTGACACTCTCTGACAAAGGAATGACAGAGCCGCGCCACAAAAGAAAAGCGGCGGGCTGTGCTGCTAGGGTTTTGCTTTAAGTAAATATGCTTGCGCTCTTATTAGCCTGTGCGTGTTGTCTCTAAAGTAACCCAGACCACTATTGCAGAAGGCACACAGAAGGCCGCGCACAGCGTTTGTTGTATGGTCGTGGTCAACCACGAGACCGTCCTTTGTGCCAGTAGGCTGGAAGTCGCAAATAGCACACACGCCGCCTTGCGTGTGTAGTAGCTGGTTGTAGGCTTCAAGAGACATTCTATATTTGTACCTGAGCCTTGCGCGCCGCGCTTTGATCGGGTCATACGGCTGGTATTTATATTTATATTTATACGTGCGCGTGCGCGTGTAGTTTGGGCTGTGTGTTTGGCCTCCCGTCTGTTTCCACGTTCCGTTGCGACGGTTGACGCTTTGGGTGTTAAGTAGGCAGTTACGGCAGCGTGCCTTTAGCCTTTCAGTTTTTGAATGGCATCGGTAGAACTCGGAGAGTGGTCTGATCTGTAGGCACTGTTTACAACGCTTCTCTTGCATCTGACTTGCTCCAGTGAAGGGGCGCGGCGAGAGTCGCTAGGGTAACTCCCGCCGCTATCAATCGGACGCGCTAGGAACGTCCGAAAGTTTAAGGCCGGGTTGGAAACTTCAACACGCGCGCCGACGTGCGGCGGGGTGAAGGTGTGAAACGTTTACCAAACACGCGAGCCAAGATCGCGCTGATAGGCTCAAAGTCGTGTCGAGTGGTGACGGGCGCGGGCTGTGGGTGCGGATCGTGTTTGGTCTTATTCACCGCTCCCGCTCCTTTCCGTCGCTTGCGTTTGGCGAAGTGACCGGCGCGCCACAATTTGATCGCGCGTGATGCGGGCGTGAGTCACTTCCGCATCTTCGCTCGTCTCTTCCTTCTCTTCCTTCATTGCCTTAAGCACGGCGAGCCGCCAAGCGACGCGGAGAACTGCCGGGTTGTCGGTCGGGTGCAAGTCCAGTTCGCAGACGCGATCCCCTAAGTCGCGTTTCATCAACTCCGGTATATGTGG
>MWWC01000073.1_pt1 | contig 10227 bp, 15 predicted proteins | sample 1047261 | NCBI WGS metagenome assembly MWWC01 (sample SAMN06349975, study PRJNA376086) | soil metagenome | isolation source: MS3-5 sample Antarctic (ecotone) soil | place: Antarctica | collected 2015-01-13 | reverse complement strand
AAAGTTTGAGCGTCCACCAGCTTGCAATGATGCTAATAGCGAATCGCCAACGCCGTTTGAATCAACTGATGCTTTGGTAGTGCCGACAACGCGGCGAACGGTTTCGATTGTTTCATTCCAGGGTTTTTGGAAGCGTTCAAACACGCAGACACGCTTTTTTCGGTCAAGTCCGATAATGCAGGTCCAATCCACTGATTTTGCTAAATCTATGCCGAAAACCGCTGCCCGTTCATTTGACAGCGGAGCGATGCAGTCACGAATGGCAATCATTCCAAACGGATTTCCTTCATCGTCGCTGGGTTCGGCTAAATATAATTCACGAAAAACATTGTCGGGTAATTGACGACGAGCATCTTCGATTTCGTCTTCGAACAAAATACCCGCATCAATCGCGTCATAAGCAGTTATTTTTGCGTAACTCATACCCTGTTCGCCGCTCTCTGCTTTTCGAGCGAGTTTATAAGCCCAGTTTTTTCTGCCTTTGACGTTGCCGATAATTCGCACCTTGCCGCGTGTTGCCGTTAGTGTCGAGCGGAGCGCGTGCCAAGCCTCTTCACGGGCGCGCGAGGCTTCATCAAAGACGGCTGCAAAGACATCTTCGCCGTAAAGATTGTCGGGTTTTTCAGCAGACTTGCAGGCGATTCTCGCGCCGTTTATCAAAGTTAAAGTTAAATCGGATTCGTTCGCCGTATAAGATTCACGCGGCAAGCCGGCTTTTAGTCGGCGGAAAGCTATTTTAGCTTGTCCATAAACCGGAGCAACCCACCAAAAATCCTGGTCGTTTTTACCCTGCAAAGCCTGTTCGATAATCCAAACGAGACAAGCTGCGGTTTTCCCGGCTTTAGTTGACGCTTCGACAATTCCATAACGTGCTTCATTAAACAGCGCGTCAATTTGGTAATTTGCCAGTTGCGGTCTCTGATAATGAATTTGTTTTGTTTGTTTATTATTCTCCATCGTTTATTAACCTCGTATTAGAATTGTTAAAACTAAAAGTAATAAGCATCGGCTCGCCGTCCTTATTGCCAACTTCAATCGCCTGTGGTGCTTTTCCGGCAATGCGGTCGAAAATCTCTTTTACCGCCCATGATTCGCCTTCAACAATCGCGCAGTAGAGAAGCCGTGCATTAACGGCATCAAGATTCGTTATCTTTGAAATGCCCTCGCAAAAAACGGTGATTGATCCTGCATTCTGAACCATGCCCGGTGCGATATTCTCCAGCATCTTGATAAGACGGTTCTTTATATCAATTGCGCCGAGTGGCTTACCGTTCGGGTTTGGCACATCGCCTTCTTTGAACATCTGAAGATTTTTCTTCGAGTTCGGATGTTGACCGCGCCTATATTTTTGCTCGTTGTTTCTCATTTCTTTCTCATTATTTGCCATTTTCTTTAATTTTCCGTGCTTTTTAGTGCTTTTTCGGCGGGTGCGAACCGCAACATATTGTGGTGAAGAGAATATTTTTACTTTACAGAGTTATGTTTTTACTCGAAACACCCGCAAACATTGAACAATGTACATTCCATAATGACAATTATCAGACTCCGTCGCTAATTATTTCTTGGTTTTTTTGGTTGTCAGCTTCGTTTTGCCTTTGGACAAATTCACGCTCAATGCGTTCCTTTGCAAACCCGCGAAAATCTTGAGAATGTTCCTGCAGCTTTTGAAATTCGCTCGAATTATTTTGCGGATCGTTCGGGTTATTTTCCGGTGTAATGTATTTTCCGAATAACCGCCGATGAAGTTCGGTTTTTGTGTCTTGCTCGCCAAACGCTTCGGTAATTATTCGTTTATTTTGTTCTGAATTTGTTTCCGTCATATTTTTATTTTTCCCTGCCTCTCAGAGGCGTTTTTATTGGTTGCGCCTTACTCTGCTACCTCTTTATTCCCATTCGTCATTAGCTTCACCCGAATCTTCTTGAAATCCGCTAACAATTTCATAGACAATTCCGGCGAAAGCCTTCGCGCTCCGCGTTGAATCCGCGTCTATTAAAATCTTGCCCGCTTCTGCGAGTAGGAAGTTTTCTTGGCGGATTCGTTTGCTAGCTTGGCTGCAGCACGAATCAGTGCATCGGTTCAAGTCGCTGTATAAATTATCCAGTCGGTTCGATATCCGCGCCGCGGTTGCTGTGTCTCTGTCGATTAAGAAGTCTTTTGTTTTTAAATACATTTCGTTTTCTCCCTGCCTCTGTGAGGCGTTTGTTTTTTGTGAGGCTGCCTCAGCTATGTCTTTTGTTACACCTTAAAAAACTTAGTCGCCTTAACTAAGTTATAACCGCCGATATTGTTCCCGTTTTGGTAGCAGTGAGCGACGCGATGCCCGTAGAGTTTTCCGTCCTCGCCTGCTCCGTGTGTATGTATTTCGCCGCAGTACGGACAAAGGATTGTGAATGTTCGTTTGTCCTTTGATAGCCTGGCGGCTACCTTAGGAATAAATCGCTCGTTTTCGTTTAATTCGCTCATTATTTTAATTTTTTCCTTGCCTCACAAAGAGGCGTTTGGTTTGTCGAAGCCTTGCCGTGCTACCTCTTTTTTCTCGAGTAAATCCGCAAACCATCGTTTTGTTACACCGTTACACCTTTCTTTTTGTGTGAGCGAGTTACCGCGCCTGTTACACCTGTTACACCTCTTTTTTCTTAGGTGTAACAGGGTTAACTCCTTTGTTTGCAACGATGTTACACCTGTTACACCTGTTACACCCAAAAACAACAAAGTTGACTTTGTAACCGCCGAAACCTGTGAATAATAGAGAAATAGATTTGTAGAGAAAACATATATTTAGAGTGTAACAAGTGTAACGGTGTAACAACGTTGATTCTAAAGGACTTAGCTTGTTACACCTCTTTTTTTTAAGGTGTAACAAGTGTAACAACGTTGCGAACAAAGGACTTAGCTTGTTGCGTTTCTCTTTTTTTTGGTGAACTACGGTTAGCATTAAGTGTTTTTGCCCTCCGCCTTGAATATTCCTGAATTAACAACGTAGACGCGAGTCTGTCCGATTCCCGGTAATCTCGTGTTCTGCGTGGCTTTGTTGTCTCTGGACTTTTCCAAGTATCCGCGTTCGGCGAGAACGTCAGCGACGAATCTCGCGTCAAATCCTTTGCAAACTTCGGTGCGAAAACTTTCAGGCAAGATTAAGTATTCACCGATTTCGTCGCCGTCTGACATTCTGCGGCGAAAACCGACGCGGTTATTTACCACGCCGAAAGTGTTGTCAGTTTCCTGAAACCGGCTTAAACCGTGAGCCTCGAGAAATGCGCGAACTTGTTTGACAGCGTTTTCAGCATCGGACGGCGCGGCCGCCGACTGGTTACTGAGCCATGCTGCAAAAATCGTTTTACAATCCTCTGACGCTTTGCCAACTTCCCATTCGGTAATTCGCCTTGCGCCTTCACCGGCGAAAGAGGCGAGCGCGAACTTGGTCGCCACTCTTTTGACTTCGCCACCCGCGTTTTCAGGTAGGACGGATTCAAGAAATCTTGTCTTGTGGACGCGCCAGCGTTCCTTAAAAGCGGCGAAGTCCTCTTTGACAAGTTCACGTAAAAATTCACGAATCGCCGTGCCGTAAAACAGCTTCGAGTTCTCGCGCAGGGCGTCCGCCAGTTCATGCGCGGTTTTAAATTCGTGAAGGGTCTCAAATAGTCCGAATCCTTTTCCCGCATCGGCTTCAATATCAACTAAACGGACGTTTTGCCCGCCGCGAATTTTCTGCCCTGTCTGTGTCAGAATATCGCCGAGCGACATCTCGCCGCTCGAGAGAAAAAGAACATTCCATGAATAACGCTTTTTAAGTGCTGCGCCTCTGTTCATCCTGCCCTTCCCTGTTTTGTTGCCGAGCATATAAACGATTGAGGCGACTTTGAACGGTTCGCACTCGCCTATCTCGTCAAGACAGAGCAAGCCATCATTATGTGTCTCTGCGACGGCTTCGAAGCTGTTATCGGTCGCCTTCCAGCTGTCCAGAAAACCATTCTCGCGAGAGCCGCCGAAAACGCTCCCAGCCGTTAGCAAAGTTGTCGTTTTGCCAAGCGACGACGGCGAACGGTAATGCACGCCAAAGCCGTCCTCGTCCAGAATACCGAGCAGGACCGAAGCAAAGGCGCAGGATACGGCAAAACTCAATCGTGAGTTACCAGCACACAGCCGCGCAACGTTTTGTTGCCATTCGGCGAGCGTTCCCGATGTGATTAATTTGTCGCCCGCGAACGAGTCGGATTGAAAAACAATCGTCTCCGCTGATTCGTCTTTGGCAATTGTTTCGTTCGGCAGAATATAAGCATTGTTGTGCCATCCGATTCGCGGGACGCATGTTATTTTTTGAAAAGTCTCATAGCTTTGAATGTACTCGGCGAGAAGGGCTTGCGCCTTGCGTTGTGTTGAAATGCGCAAGCCTTCAGAGAGAAGTCGCGCACGAACCTCGGTCCCGTCGCCGGAGAGTAGAGAGGCAGGCATCGCCCAGTTATGTTCACGCCCGTCTGCGTCCTGCCATTGCAGAAGCCGTCCCCAGTTCGAGCCGCGGTCGTCTCTGGTCTGTGCCGTAATTTCAAGCTTCGAGCAAATAAAATCAGTTTCGGTTTGCGGAATGCCTTTTTTGTCTGTGGTTGTAATTTTATGAAAAACACCCGCATCTGTAACAATGAAATTTGTTAGTGAAGCGAATTGTTCCGCTTGCTCGAATAACTGCCAGACCTTTTCGATTGCAGTTTCCGCGCCTGATTCTTTTTCATAATACGAAAGCAAATCATCAACACCGTTAACGCCTTCGAGTTGCGGTAAATCTACAAGACGCACGGTTGCGCCTCTGGACTGCAGGAGTTGCGCGAACCGAATCCGCGCATAGAATACGTTCGCGTTAACGTCCCTACGGCAGTTTGAATCGAAGCAGATATACACGAGCCGCGGTTTATCACCATCGGCAAATTTTATGTTGTTCAAGTCGGCGATAACGTCTTTACGGTCCACACGTTGCCCTTTCGCGTCCGTCGTCTTATAGCTTGAAGTTTTAAGGCTGTTGACGCCTGCCAGAGACATTGCCCGAAACGTTTTCCCGCCTTCGGTCTGCATTCGTTCAAGTGCGAGACATTTCTTTGCGCCCTCTGAGAAAACGAGCGGCATCTCGACGTTTTGCAAGTCATCGGCGGTTACGTTCGTTCCGTAGTAAAGGTTGTTACGGAAACCTTTCTCATAAAGATATTTCCGCTTTGGTTTTCCGTCTCCGTCATCCTCCGGGTTGTCGCGGCGAATGGCGTAGGCGACGAGGCGACCGTGTCCGTTTCCATTCGGAAAGTGAAAAGGGTAGGCGACGCCGGAGCAGTCCAAAAAGCTATTGCCGACCAGCGAGCGTCCTTCACCGTCCGAAACGCGGAACAACTGTGCTTTGTGCGCAAGCTCTGGCGTAATAAACGACGCCGCTAAGTTCTCTAAATCGTCTGTGGTGAGCGGTCTTTTATCAGTCATCGCACACCTCCAACGAATTTTTCGAGAAGTTCGAGCCGCTGCCGTTTCTCGCTATGTTCAAAGAGCGCCTCGACTTTCGTATAGATACAAATACACTGCCGACACGCGCCGACTGATTCCTGGATGTGGTCAAGCGAATCAATTCGACCGCCGCAGCCGCCGCAAGTGATTGTCGCCGCTTGTCGTGAAGTCGGCGCATTGTCGAAACTCTGGTTTCGTTTAGGCAACGGCGGACGATTGGAAAGCTTCGTCGCTTCGAGAAGGTCGCGGCGCGATTGTGTCGAATCTAATTGAAATTTGTTTTGGTTAGTGGTAAGATTGTTCATAAGTTAATTCCTCCTTGGAATTGGTTTGCATAATAGGTTGTGTAAGATTCAAGACCGTCGTGAGCGGTCTTTTTCTTTTGTTGTTCATACATTTTCTCCTCTGTTTATTGTTTCGCCTTCTATCTTTTCCGTTAAATATTCCCGCTTTTTTTCAAGCACTTGTCGCCTGAATTCGGGGTCTTTGTAAAGATGAAAATAGTAAGTACTCTGAACAATGCCGACAATGCGGCATACATCGGCAGCGCTTTTCTTTTCGGATTGGTCGAACGCTTTCAGCAGTTCGGTTTTTGTGTTTTCTCTTTTCATAATTTAATTTTTCTAAAAAAAAAAACCCGCAAAAAATACAAGAAAATCAATCTTGAAATTTTGCGAGTTCGTCACCCAAATGGGCGTTCGTCTCGTTTTTTTTCTATTTAATTTTTTAGTACCGTAGTCCGACACTTTCAAACTTGTTTGGTACTGAAAAAACTCTAGCAGAGTTTTGCACTAGTTGCAATTTACAAATGCGTGCAATGTTTGGTAGACTGTCTTCAGATAAGGTTATTTAGTTGTCAAAGAACTAGATAGGGACGGTTTGAGAGTGGACGCTCAAACCGTTTTTCTTTTTTATAATTTGGCGCATCAAAGTTTTTTTATAAACTTATCCAAGTCCTCGCGCTTAATTCTAAAGGAACGTCCGATAACCCTAGCCTTCAACTTGCCGCCCGCGATTGCCTGCCGCAAAATCTGACGTGATAGTCCTGTTAGCAACCTGCAATCGTTAATCGTTAGCAGGATTTTTTCAGAGGTCCGAATAGACGCGCTTCGCGGCTTGTCGCTGCCGCCCTTTAGAAGCCCGCGAAGAGCTTCGATGTTAGCCTGTTCGCGCCTTTCGAGAATCTCTGCAAGGTAAGCCGCGAATAGACGCGCTTCGTGCGTTCGCGTGGCAATTGCAGTGTCGGGGTTATTAAGAGCAACCTTGAGTTTTTCGACGGATTGACGGTCATATTCCGCTTGCTTGCCGGTCCGCCCGCGAACGTACGTAACTTCTCCGATCCGCCCTTCGGACGCATACTTTTCAACAATGCGCGTTGACACACCTAAATATTCGGCAGCTTCTTTTTTGTTCATTGGTTGCCCTTGCCCTGGAATTATTTAGCCGCTTCTTTCTTCGGTCTTCCGGGTTTGCCGTGAATCGTAACCTTACTTAAATCAACCTCATTGATAACGTATTGACTGCCGATTTTTTGAGCAGGCAATTTCTTTTCGTCAATCAACTGATTTACACGCCGTGTCGAGACGCCTAACTTTTCCGCAACATCTTTTATTGAAAGTAATTTCATACTGAAAACAATCATAATTTATTTTTCAACAAACTTCAAGTGTTCGTAGTTTTTAACTTGAATTAAACTACGAAGGCGTGTAGAATAGTTCTTAGTTGGAAACAACTAATCTAAAACAAAAGGAAGGGTTAAAAAATGACAAACGAAAAACAAGCAATTTGCGATATCTGCGGCGAAGTTGAAACAAATAACGCCGAAGCATTAAAAGGCGAAGGATGGTTTTTAGGCAGCCGGGAAGAGTTTTGCCCGAACTGTAACAACTAACGGCGAAAGGCTTTCCTAAACCGCAAAGCTAGGAAAGCCTCTCTTACATTCAAAATTTTACAAAGGAGTAAAAAAATAAATGAACAACGAGACAAATATAACACAAAGGGCAAGCGAAGCCGAACGGAAAGCACTGGACGCAGTTATCAACATCTTGCTGTTATTTCTGCTTGTGTTGGTTGGTTACGGCGTGGGTTACTACGCTGCAATGCGCGAGGTTGCAGCTCTCGCCGGAGCAATCTTAAACTAACCGCACCTACACTCAGAGCCGTGAGCGTCAAACCTTGCGGCTATTGTAAAAATAAAAACAAACGAGAGGAGAAAAAACAAAATGACAAATGAACAATATCAAGGATACGCGAACTACCCTACTTGGAACGTCAGTTATGGATGGACAACGATGAAGGCAGTCAAGAATATTACACCGAGCTTGCCAGAGAGATTTACTCGGGTGCGTCTGATGATGAAACATTCCCACGTTTTGAGAATGCCGCTCTGATTTTAGCCAGCCAATTAAAAGACCAGTTTGAAGAGAACGCGCCGGAGCTGGTCGGATGCTATGCGGATTTATTAAACGCCGCTTTAAGTGAAGTCAACTGGAATGAGATTGCCGAAAACATACTAAGCGAAGTTGGCGAAGGCAATTAACTAACAGCCGTGAGCGTGATTGCTTGCGGCTTCTTTCTTTGTTCCGGAGTATGCACGGGCGATGTTGCCTTTTGACTACTTTACGTGTTACACTTTTGTGTAAGTACATTTAAGTGTGCTTATACCATTGTGTAAGTTTCTTTACGTGTACTTATATCATTGTGTAAGTTTCTTTAAGTGTTCAGTGGAGAATACAAATATGAAAATCAAGATAAAAGACGTGGCATATCAGCACGGTATATGGTCGGCATATAGGTTACAGTGCGCTCTGGAATGTTCGCCGACGATGGCGAGTCGGTTGTGGAAAGAAGAGTTCAAGCAAATCGGAATAGGGACATTGGAGAAACTGTGCGCCCTGTTTAGTTGCCAGCCGAACGACATCTTAGAATACCAACCTAGCCAAGTCCCCCAGCCCGCGCCCGCCGAACAAATGGACGACATTCAGCCAACCAAGTACGGCGACATTCAATTGAGCAGGACATACGACTTTGGGGAGGTTGCTCAGTTTATAGGCAGGTCAAGGAGAAGCGTAAGAGGCTATATGGACCGTGGGCGGCTTACAAGTAACGGGCGGTATGGTGAACGGGAAGTTAAGGGAAGTGAGTTGCTTGAGTTTGTAAATTCGTATTGGTTTCGGCATCTGACATAACATAATGCCGCAAGCGTTAGTCGCTCACGGCTTTCTTTGTTTAGGGCATACCAACACTAGGCTTCAACAATAAAAACGCCTCTACGCGTACGTAAATCGACATGCGCGGCTAAATTCATACTCAAAGTTAATATTTATCAAGTGTCGAGCCTATGCGGGCGTAGCTTCGTTCTTTTGAACATTCCGGAATTAATTCCGGAATGTGTCGAGCCTATGCGGGTGTAGCTTCGTTGAACCTTGGGACAATTTTGTCCCAAGGTGTCTGTCCTATGCGGGTGTAGATTCGTCCCTGTATCACTTAAGTGATACACAAGTCAGCACTCGGTAAATTCTCGCAACTAAGGGAACAGGCTAAAGAAAATATACTTGCTACGCAAAATAACCTAGCTGGAGCAGCTTTTCACAATTGTGAAAAGCTGCTCACACCTGTCAATTTTACCCAAGTATTAGCCGATGAGTTAAAAACTTCGACTAATACAGCAAGCCGAATCATTCAGATTCAAGCTAACGATAAGAAGCCGCAAGTTTTTACTCACGGCTTTAATTTTGGCGGGACTACCGGCGGATAACTGTGAGGTGAAAGAGGTGAGCATTTGCTCGTTCGGTTGGCGGTGTTAAATTTGACACTCTCCAGCCTATGTCGCATTGAGAGATCTCAATCTTGTGCTGCCAATTTCTCGCGCCGGGTTAGCCATGTGAATCAACCGCTCTAATTCACGGGTTCTTTCTCCGATTCGAATTCTCAAATCTCTTAAATCTTCCCTGGCGGCGTAATGCGCGCCTTGTAATTTATTCAACTCCAAAACCGCCGCATCGCGTTTCAAAATCGCCTCCTCAATTGGTTCTGTAGATTTAGTGAGCTTTTCCTCAAGTGTGGGAAGCCTCTGCTGGTCAGATTCTAGTAGCATCTTGGCAAGTTGAATCTGCGTGGTTGCAATCTCAATCGGCACGTCCCCTTGACGACGTCGCAAGGTGATCATCGCCGCGGAGTCGCCTGCGTTAACAGCAGCCGTCATTTGAATTTGAAAATCATCGCGTTCTGTTTGCAAAGCTTCCAAATGTGTTTGGGTGGTTTGTATTTGCTCGGTTAAAGTTTCATTTATTTTTGTCATTTTTTTATCTCCTATATTTGAATTTTTTAGTTTTTTTTTTTCGTTTGATTTTTTGTTATTCAAACGACCAAAATTGACCGACCTTTCTTGGTTTGTATTCGTTTGCCAGTGCCAAAGCGCAAACCGCATCATCGTGCATTCCTGACGGAGCGGAGTATCTAACACCCGTCCGTGTGTATTCGTATTCAAAGACTTCCAATTCGTTTGTGATAATGCCTTCGGGAAAACTGATTTCGTGTTTTTGAATGGCAACCGCCAAGCCTTCCATCAATTGCTGTTTTGAGCCTTGAGAGAATTTGAATCCTTCAAAGTTTGAGCGTCCACCAGCTTGCAAGGATTCTAAGACCGCATCGCCAACGCCGGTTGAATCAACCGATGCTTTGGTAGTGCCGACAACGCGGCGAACGGTTTCGATTGTTTCATTCCATGGTTTTTGGAAGCGTTCAAA
>MWWC01000072.1_pt1 | contig 10229 bp, 6 predicted proteins | sample 1047261 | NCBI WGS metagenome assembly MWWC01 (sample SAMN06349975, study PRJNA376086) | soil metagenome | isolation source: MS3-5 sample Antarctic (ecotone) soil | place: Antarctica | collected 2015-01-13 | reverse complement strand
TTATCTGTAAAATTTACTGTGTCTAAGGCTGTCTGTCTGTCGGTGTCTGTCGGTGTCTCGGTCTGTGCGTGTCCGTCCGTCAATTCTGGAAATACTACATCGCCGGATAATTCACGTTTAAGACGCTGCAGATCGGCTTGGTTAAAATCCAAAACTTTTCGTGATTTGCCGTCTCCGCCAACGATCCGTTTCAACCGAGCGGATAGCTTTCCAGATGATTTGTAGCGTTCGACGGTCTTTTCCGACAAGCCGAGAAATTCTGCAGCTTCTTTTTTGTTCATTTTGATTCTTTGATTTATAAATCAATTCTTCGAGCTTCACAAAACTCATTTTTGATTATTCAAGTTTTTTCAAACTGAAAAACTGATAAATCAATCAGTTTCGCTATACCGTAAAAAGATGAAATTGCATCAAGCATTATGATGATTTATGGCGTGGCAAATGAAACTCTATGAAACTCTATGAAACTCTATGAAACTCTATGAAACGGAAGATAACGGAAGATAACGGAAGTCCAATGATTACCGGGAGTTCGTGAGAAGTTTTAGGTTTACTTTTTCTTTTTTTTAAGTTAAGGTTTGAGGTAGAAAAAAAGCGGGCTACCGTCCAAAGTATCACCCGCTTCGTTCTTTTTGATTTTTTAACCAAAACGCAGTCGATTTTCATCGCCAACTGCGATTTGAATTATAGACAGATTTCGTCCTAATTTTCAACACGAATTTACTATCGTGGTAAATTTCTAGAAAAATCTGTTTTGTGAAATCTAGTTCCTGGTAGCTAAAAACTACAGGAAACCGACGAGGGCATTGACTAGGCGATGAGTCAATGTCCTTCATTATTTTGATTATGAACATCGCCAAACACCAACCAAAATGTCATTCAAAACGCTGTAATCAGCTCGCCCTTGTCATTCATCGCCGCCGGTGGTTCTGCGTCGTTCACGCGCTTGCATCGGCTCGCATTCGGCAATTTATCCGCAGTCTAGGGGGTGAAAGATGAATCAATCATTACTTACCCGCCACGAATCAAAACCGTTAAAAAAGAGTGAAATCCTTCGCATCGCACCTTCACTTGATACTGTCCAACAAGTTGACATCAACGAGCGCGAGTTTAGACGCGCATCGCAGAGCAAGAGCGAGCGTTGGACGCTGCGAACGCCGACTAAACGAGACATCGTTGATCGGCTCGAAAGAGTGAGCGTAGAGGACGCGTTGCGGCTCAAACAATGTTGTTCTGCGTTTCGGGTTTTAACGTGCGGAGAGCATACGCTTCGTTCATATCCTACTTTTCGCTGTAAAAAACTGTTTTGCCCGGATTGCGCGGCAGAGAGAGCGACGCGGCTCGGCAACCAGACCGAAGCGAAAATTCGGGAAGTGATGAAAACAACTAAAGGGCGGCTGTGCTTTCTCACTCTGACGACGAAGAACGCGGCGACGCTCGGCAGCGGTTTGGCGAAGCTGAAAAAATCGTTTGCTAATTTCAAACGAAAAAAGGATTTCAAAAAGCATATCAAAGGCTATTTCGGCGCGTTTGAATATACGTTTAACCCGAAAACAAATGATTTTCACGTTCATTTGCATTTGATAATTTTGCGCGGCAAATTCTGGAATCAATCAGACATTTCCGAAGCTTGGCGCGAAGTAACCGGCGATTCTTTTATTGTGGACATTCGGGAAATCAAAGACACTCACAAAGGCGTGAAGGAAGTTTGTAAATATCCGATGAAACCTGCGGATTTAATGACGATGCCCGACGAAAAGTTTTTGGAAGTTGTGAAATTGAAAAAGGGAACGCGGATGTTTGTTTCGGGCGGTTGCTTTTACAACGTGAAGCTCGACGATGACGATGCCGACGACGATAATGTTTTCAGTCAATTTGCGGAGTTGACCGAAGGCGACGCCTGCCCGTTCTGCGAGCAGGAGTTATTTGATGTGTTTGTTGACCGCCAGCAGCACATCGGACTTCACGAATTGAACGCGATGCCCGGCATCGTTAAAAACAATTCAAGTTAATTTCAAATATTCAACGTCCGATAATGAAAACTTCGCCTTATAAACGGATTTAATTTTGCTTTGCATTACGCGCAAGTTTGGACGAGTTTGGACTAAATACAGTGAGAGAATAGTGAAAAAGGGAACGATTGGAAAGTTTGGATTACGAGCGATTGTCGACGCTGTGAGAGGTTCGGATCTGCGGTCGGCGCGTGTTGCTTTGTCGTTTGCCGTCGGTGCGGCTGTGGACGTTTCGGGAACGGTTCAAAAGCGAGTGAAAAGAGAAGGACAATGCAAATTGGTGATCGAGCCGGGCGACGTTCCCGGCTTCGTCGTTTTTGCGGATTGTTTATCCGACGCGGAAAACCTAAGAAATCATAAGATTCGGAAAGGTTCGCCGGTCCAGGTGAAAGGGAAATTGCAGACGTTCGGCGCGTCGGCGGTTTGCCTGTTCGATTGCCGATTGCAATAACGAGAGAAAAATAGGAAAGAACAAGGAAAGAACAAGGAAACGTGAGCGATTTTGCGGTTATTTTTTGACAAAAAAAAGAATGGGAAGCCTGACAAAACTTGACGAAACCTTAACGAAACTTTAACGAAAATTCATTCACTCCACGCGCACGAGGGCAGAACGAGAATCAAAAGTAGAGGAAAATAGATGCAGGGAAAGAAAACAGGCGGGCGTGTTGCCGGAACGCCGAACCGATTGACGAAAGAATTGCGGACGATTTTAAGGGATATGATCGCCGTCGAGCTGGACGCGCTGCCGAAAACGCTTGAGGGATTGCCCCCGAAGGAACGGCTCGACTTGGTGATTAAATTACTGCCGTTTTGTCTCCCGAAAGTTCAAGCGATTGGTGCGCGTTATGATGCGGATATGCTTGAGTTGGATTGGAATTAAAAAAACAAAACCTAAGAAAACCTACGATTTGTGATAGTGTGAGTTGCTGCGGGTTGTTGGTATTTCCGACATAACAAAACATAACATTTCAGTCTCAAAAACGACGATTTCTGAGACAGGAATTGCAGCAATTTCAGGCTAATTTCTGAGGAGGGTGGAAAAAATGAAAAGGATTCTACTAATCGCATTGTTGCTCTGTATCCATTTACCTGAAAGAGCAAATTCCTTTAATTTGCCGCTTTCCTGCCCTAGAAGGACTCAAGGACCGCCTTGTCAGGAGTTTTGGATTACGGATGCGGTTTTCATTGGGACAGTCACGCAGATTGTTACTGTCTCATATCCAGAATCATATCCCGGTCATTGGCAGCAGTTTCAGAAGCTCACAGCTAAGCTCACGGTTGAAGAGACCTTTCGAGGAATTGTTGATTCGGAAATTACTTTTGAGATGAGCGACTGCTATTACCCGTTCAAGCAAGGTGAGAAGTATCTTATCTACGCCAATAAAGGACAGGACGGCAAGCTGTATCAGAGACTAGGCGACACCCGTACGAGCCCACTTTCTGAAGCGGGAGAAGATTTAGAGTACATCCGCAATTTATCTAAAGCGCCAGAAGGAGGCAGAATCTACGGCAAGGTTTACAACCATATTGCTAAAGTTACGCTGCATAGTATCGGTGCGCCGACAAATTACAATGCTACTCTACCAGGCGTAAAAATTGTCGCTGAGGGTAAGCAGCAGAGCTACGAAACTATTACAGACAACATAGGAAGTTTTGAGTTTGTGGGACTGCCTGAAGGATTCTACAAAATACAGGCTTTTGTGCCGAGCCATTTTAGCGGCACATTAGAGGGAGCAAAGTTATCGAACCGAGGTTGTTCTCCAGTCAGATTCTCGATTCAAGCTACAGGCGCAATCACCGGAAAAGTCTTAGACACTCGCGGACAACCAATAGAAAACCTGACAGTGAGTATCTTTTCAGCTGAAGGCGTTACTAATGAAGTCCTTGCAAGATTAGAGCCACATTATGAGCAAAGAGATACTACAGACAAACAAGGGCAATTCAGATTTTCCAAACTGCCCTCAGGACGATATTTAATCGCAGTTAACCTTTTGAAGCAGTATATTAAGACACCTAATGTCTACCCTCGTACTTTTTATCCCGGCGTGTTAAATCTTTCTGGTGCTGGTATTATTACTTTGAATGACGGTGAACTAAAGCAGAATATAGAGTTGAAATTGCCACCCATATAAACTTTCTTGATAAGGCAAGATATTAAGTATCAAAAACGCCCGTTTTTGGCACTTATTAAGGTTGATAGAGAATCTTGCGAATAACTAAATAAAGCGAGTTCCAAAACTCATCCCACAATTAAAGTTTCAAAAGCCACCCCCTAAAATGGGTTTTGGGACAATGAAAAATTACATCATTTTTGGAGTCTCATAAACGGGCGTTTCTGAGACTGTTTTCTTAATTTTCAAAGGCTTTAGTTTTCTTTCATTAAATACTTCCAAGTCAATGGCAGCTTCGGATAATCTCTTTGTTCTATTACAACGACAACCTACTACTAATTTGTTTTCAGATAAATTGGCATAGATTAGATATTTCCTGCCTTTTACTAAAGAACACTGTCTTTGAACAGTAATTGAGTCACTTTCCACACCTTTCCAGGCATTAGTTACTTTAAGGGTAATTTCAAAGGTTGACTCTGGACTAGGAACATTTCTAGGGTGTAATGTCTTTATTTCAGAAACTTCACCGATAAACACAGCATCCGAATTATTAAGTTCGTCATAAGCATCGACATAAAGGCTGACATAACCATCTTTTTGTCCTACTCCCGCACATTGGTACTGAGCACGAACTTCGGTTAAACATATAAGAAATGTGATGGCGAGCAAAATTCTTGTGATTATGTCCTTCATAGCTTTACTCCAAAGTGTCTCAAAAAGGGTCGTTTATGACACGAATTAGAGACTGTTGATGAACTCGTCTAAATCCTGTCTTTTGATTCGATACCGACCGCCGATTTTAGTTGCTTTTAACGTCTGCTCTTTTTTGATCGCTCGGTCAATGTATGCTTTCGGCAATCCAGAAACCGCCGCTGCTTCGTCAACGGTCAGCATTAGTTTTTGAAACCGATTGGAGACTTCCAAATGTCGCTCGGAGATAGTTTCAATACTCTTGAAAATGATGCCGAAAGGATTGACTGTCCATGTCTGTCCAACTATCGAAACTTCCTTATCTGTAAAATTTACTGTGTCTAAGGCTGTCTGTCTGTCGGTGTCTGTCGGTGTCTCGGTCTGTGCGTGTCCGTCCGTCAATTCTGGAAATACTACATCGCCGGATAATTCACGTTTAAGACGCTGCAGATCGGCTTGGTTAAAATCCAAAACTTTTCGTGATTTGCCGTCTCCGCCAACGATCCGTTTCAACCGAGCGGATAGCTTTCCAGATGATTTGTAGCGTTCGACGGTCTTTTCCGACAAGCCGAGAAATTCTGCAGCTTCTTTTTTGTTCATTTTGATTCTTTGATTTATAAATCAATTCTTCGAGCTTCACAAAACTCATTTTTGATTATTCAAGTTTTTTCAAACTGAAAAACTGATAAATCAATCAGTTTCGCTATACCGTAAAAAGATGAAATTGCATCAAGCATTATGATGATTTATGGCGTGGCAAATGAAACTCTATGAAACTCTATGAAACTCTATGAAACTCTATGAAACGGAAGATAACGGAAGATAACGGAAGTCCAATGATTACCGGGAGTTCGTGAGAAGTTTTAGGTTTACTTTTTCTTTTTTTTAAGTTAAGGTTTGAGGTAGAAAAAAAGCGGGCTACCGTCCAAAGTATCACCCGCTTCGTTCTTTTTGATTTTTTAACCAAAACGCAGTCGATTTTCATCGCCAACTGCGATTTGAATTATAGACAGATTTCGTCCTAATTTTCAACACGAATTTACTATCGTGGTAAATTTCTAGAAAAATCTGTTTTGTGAAATCTAGTTCCTGGTAGCTAAAAACTACAGGAAACCGACGAGGGCATTGACTAGGCGATGAGTCAATGTCCTTCATTATTTTGATTATGAACATCGCCAAACACCAACCAAAATGTCATTCAAAACGCTGTAATCAGCTCGCCCTTGTCATTCATCGCCGCCGGTGGTTCTGCGTCGTTCACGCGCTTGCATCGGCTCGCATTCGGCAATTTATCCGCAGTCTAGGGGGTGAAAGATGAATCAATCATTACTTACCCGCCACGAATCAAAACCGTTAAAAAAGAGTGAAATCCTTCGCATCGCACCTTCACTTGATACTGTCCAACAAGTTGACATCAACGAGCGCGAGTTTAGACGCGCATCGCAGAGCAAGAGCGAGCGTTGGACGCTGCGAACGCCGACTAAACGAGACATCGTTGATCGGCTCGAAAGAGTGAGCGTAGAGGACGCGTTGCGGCTCAAACAATGTTGTTCTGCGTTTCGGGTTTTAACGTGCGGAGAGCATACGCTTCGTTCATATCCTACTTTTCGCTGTAAAAAACTGTTTTGCCCGGATTGCGCGGCAGAGAGAGCGACGCGGCTCGGCAACCAGACCGAAGCGAAAATTCGGGAAGTGATGAAAACAACTAAAGGGCGGCTGTGCTTTCTCACTCTGACGACGAAGAACGCGGCGACGCTCGGCAGCGGTTTGGCGAAGCTGAAAAAATCGTTTGCTAATTTCAAACGAAAAAAGGATTTCAAAAAGCATATCAAAGGCTATTTCGGCGCGTTTGAATATACGTTTAACCCGAAAACAAATGATTTTCACGTTCATTTGCATTTGATAATTTTGCGCGGCAAATTCTGGAATCAATCAGACATTTCCGAAGCTTGGCGCGAAGTAACCGGCGATTCTTTTATTGTGGACATTCGGGAAATCAAAGACACTCACAAAGGCGTGAAGGAAGTTTGTAAATATCCGATGAAACCTGCGGATTTAATGACGATGCCCGACGAAAAGTTTTTGGAAGTTGTGAAATTGAAAAAGGGAACGCGGATGTTTGTTTCGGGCGGTTGCTTTTACAACGTGAAGCTCGACGATGACGATGCCGACGACGATAATGTTTTCAGTCAATTTGCGGAGTTGACCGAAGGCGACGCCTGCCCGTTCTGCGAGCAGGAGTTATTTGATGTGTTTGTTGACCGCCAGCAGCACATCGGACTTCACGAATTGAACGCGATGCCCGGCATCGTTAAAAACAATTCAAGTTAATTTCAAATATTCAACGTCCGATAATGAAAACTTCGCCTTATAAACGGATTTAATTTTGCTTTGCATTACGCGCAAGTTTGGACGAGTTTGGACTAAATACAGTGAGAGAATAGTGAAAAAGGGAACGATTGGAAAGTTTGGATTACGAGCGATTGTCGACGCTGTGAGAGGTTCGGATCTGCGGTCGGCGCGTGTTGCTTTGTCGTTTGCCGTCGGTGCGGCTGTGGACGTTTCGGGAACGGTTCAAAAGCGAGTGAAAAGAGAAGGACAATGCAAATTGGTGATCGAGCCGGGCGACGTTCCCGGCTTCGTCGTTTTTGCGGATTGTTTATCCGACGCGGAAAACCTAAGAAATCATAAGATTCGGAAAGGTTCGCCGGTCCAGGTGAAAGGGAAATTGCAGACGTTCGGCGCGTCGGCGGTTTGCCTGTTCGATTGCCGATTGCAATAACGAGAGAAAAATAGGAAAGAACAAGGAAAGAACAAGGAAACGTGAGCGATTTTGCGGTTATTTTTTGACAAAAAAAAGAATGGGAAGCCTGACAAAACTTGACGAAACCTTAACGAAACTTTAACGAAAATTCATTCACTCCACGCGCACGAGGGCAGAACGAGAATCAAAAGTAGAGGAAAATAGATGCAGGGAAAGAAAACAGGCGGGCGTGTTGCCGGAACGCCGAACCGATTGACGAAAGAATTGCGGACGATTTTAAGGGATATGATCGCCGTCGAGCTGGACGCGCTGCCGAAAACGCTTGAGGGATTGCCCCCGAAGGAACGGCTCGACTTGGTGATTAAATTACTGCCGTTTTGTCTCCCGAAAGTTCAAGCGATTGGTGCGCGTTATGATGCGGATATGCTTGAGTTGGATTGGAATTAAAAAAACAAAACCTAAGAAAACCTACGATTTGTGATAGTGTGAGTTGCTGCGGGTTGTTGGTATTTCCGACATAACAAAACATAACATTTCAGTCTCAAAAACGACGATTTCTGAGACAGGAATTGCAGCAATTTCAGGCTAATTTCTGAGGAGGGTGGAAAAAATGAAAAGGATTCTACTAATCGCATTGTTGCTCTGTATCCATTTACCTGAAAGAGCAAATTCCTTTAATTTGCCGCTTTCCTGCCCTAGAAGGACTCAAGGACCGCCTTGTCAGGAGTTTTGGATTACGGATGCGGTTTTCATTGGGACAGTCACGCAGATTGTTACTGTCTCATATCCAGAATCATATCCCGGTCATTGGCAGCAGTTTCAGAAGCTCACAGCTAAGCTCACGGTTGAAGAGACCTTTCGAGGAATTGTTGATTCGGAAATTACTTTTGAGATGAGCGACTGCTATTACCCGTTCAAGCAAGGTGAGAAGTATCTTATCTACGCCAATAAAGGACAGGACGGCAAGCTGTATCAGAGACTAGGCGACACCCGTACGAGCCCACTTTCTGAAGCGGGAGAAGATTTAGAGTACATCCGCAATTTATCTAAAGCGCCAGAAGGAGGCAGAATCTACGGCAAGGTTTACAACCATATTGCTAAAGTTACGCTGCATAGTATCGGTGCGCCGACAAATTACAATGCTACTCTACCAGGCGTAAAAATTGTCGCTGAGGGTAAGCAGCAGAGCTACGAAACTATTACAGACAACATAGGAAGTTTTGAGTTTGTGGGACTGCCTGAAGGATTCTACAAAATACAGGCTTTTGTGCCGAGCCATTTTAGCGGCACATTAGAGGGAGCAAAGTTATCGAACCGAGGTTGTTCTCCAGTCAGATTCTCGATTCAAGCTACAGGCGCAATCACCGGAAAAGTCTTAGACACTCGCGGACAACCAATAGAAAACCTGACAGTGAGTATCTTTTCAGCTGAAGGCGTTACTAATGAAGTCCTTGCAAGATTAGAGCCACATTATGAGCAAAGAGATACTACAGACAAACAAGGGCAATTCAGATTTTCCAAACTGCCCTCAGGACGATATTTAATCGCAGTTAACCTTTTGAAGCAGTATATTAAGACACCTAATGTCTACCCTCGTACTTTTTATCCCGGCGTGTTAAATCTTTCTGGTGCTGGTATTATTACTTTGAATGACGGTGAACTAAAGCAGAATATAGAGTTGAAATTGCCACCCATATAAACTTTCTTGATAAGGCAAGATATTAAGTATCAAAAACGCCCGTTTTTGGCACTTATTAAGGTTGATAGAGAATCTTGCGAATAACTAAATAAAGCGAGTTCCAAAACTCATCCCACAATTAAAGTTTCAAAAGCCACCCCCTAAAATGGGTTTTGGGACAATGAAAAATTACATCATTTTTGGAGTCTCATAAACGGGCGTTTCTGAGACTGTTTTCTTAATTTTCAAAGGCTTTAGTTTTCTTTCATTAAATACTTCCAAGTCAATGGCAGCTTCGGATAATCTCTTTGTTCTATTACAACGACAACCTACTACTAATTTGTTTTCAGATAAATTGGCATAGATTAGATATTTCCTGCCTTTTACTAAAGAACACTGTCTTTGAACAGTAATTGAGTCACTTTCCACACCTTTCCAGGCATTAGTTACTTTAAGGGTAATTTCAAAGGTTGACTCTGGACTAGGAACATTTCTAGGGTGTAATGTCTTTATTTCAGAAACTTCACCGATAAACACAGCATCCGAATTATTAAGTTCGTCATAAGCATCGACATAAAGGCTGACATAACCATCTTTTTGTCCTACTCCCGCACATTGGTACTGAGCACGAACTTCGGTTAAACATATAAGAAATGTGATGGCGAGCAAAATTCTTGTGATTATGTCCTTCATAGCTTTACTCCAAAGTGTCTCAAAAAGGGTCGTTTATGACACGAATTAGAGACTGTTGATGAACTCGTCTAAATCCTGTCTTTTGATTCGATACCGACCGCCGATTTTAGTTGCTTTTAACGTCTGCTCTTTTTTGATCGCTCGGTCAATGTATGCTTTCGGCAATCCAGAAACCGCCGCTGCTTCGTCAACGGTCAGCATTAGTTTTTGAAACCGATTGGAGACTTCCAAATGTCGCTCGGAGATAGTTTCAATACTCTTGAAAATGATGCCGAAAGGAT
>MWWC01000070.1_pt1 | contig 10277 bp, 10 predicted proteins | sample 1047261 | NCBI WGS metagenome assembly MWWC01 (sample SAMN06349975, study PRJNA376086) | soil metagenome | isolation source: MS3-5 sample Antarctic (ecotone) soil | place: Antarctica | collected 2015-01-13 | reverse complement strand
CTTTACTCCAAATCTTTTTGCAACTTCGGATGCTTTTAGACAAGATTCTTTCACAAAAAGATACTACTACTAATTCAAAAATAAATCTACAAAAAGTATAGCAGGATGCTTGACTAAAACTATAGCACCCTGCTATACTTATTTTAACTTAAACATTTAAGTAATCAAACAAAATCAAGGAGCAATAAAATGACATTGCAGGACACAATTAACAATGAAATCTTAGGCGAAGTTGTAGCCGAAACTCTGGTTTCTATTCAAAACCAATTTGAAAGCAATCAGTTGTCTCAAGGCAATTACAAACGCTGGATTAACGCTATCGGAAAGGCAACGGTAGAGTTTGAAAACAATCCGTTTTTGACTTGGAATTTTGACAGCAAGCATTTAATCATCTGGTCTAAATCAAATGAGATTTACGAAGTAAACGGCACTTGCCAATGTAGAGCTTATCTAGACGGTCAACCCTGTTATCACAGAGCATTAGCCAGATTAGTTCAGCGATACTTTGAACGAATTCACTAAAAGTAATGGGATAGGTAAATGCTCGAAACATTTCCTATCCCTCTATATCAACCCTCCAAAGGTACGAGCTTTTCCTTTCGCCACCTAAAATTTTCACTATCTTCACTTAAGAACAGCAAATTAAGCCTGTGAAGACCCCCCACCTCAGACTACCTATCCGAGATTAAAAATGATTTTAGGGGTATTCGAAAGCCTGTTAGAGGGTGCTTTGCGGGCATAAGTTGAATAGGCATAAGTTGAATAGGCATAAGTAGTTAATGTAAATTACCGTGAAAAAACTGCCAAAGCACTTCGTTTTCAACCTTGACAAACTTTTACCAAATGTGGTATAATTAAGGCATGTGTAAGTTACTTAACCAATTCGTAACATACAGGTTACAGGTTTATTTTAAAAGAGAAATAGAAGATTAAAGGGAGCAAAAAATGGAAGCAAAAATTACTAGATTACTGACAGAAAGACAAGCCGCAGAAGAATTCTTCGGATGGAGCATCGAGAAAATGCGCAGGCTAAGAAAAAGTGGCGAAATTGAGTTCTATAAGTTCAACGATCAGCTTATCAAATATTCAATTGAACAACTCGAGGCGTACAAAAATCGTTTTCTAAAACAAGCGGCATAGACCTTTTTTTATAAACGAATAAAAAACTAAAAATTAAATTCGCGGAGAAGGGATTTGTCCGTGCAGGGAGAGATTTGTCTTTTTTTTCAGGCAGTCGGAAAGCCAAGCTCTCGATAACAAATAAAACAAGACTGCCATTAAACAGTTAAAGGAGAGAAATTATGAAAGGAACAAGAAAAGAACATATTGTTGAAAATATCAAATACTTAGGTCTGGACGCTGTTGCCGAGTCCTATCAGGAAGAGGGGGTGACACGCTACGCTATCTACAAAGCACACCAGAGAGGAAAGCGGGGTGACGATCTAATACCTGAGAAGAAGAGGAAAGGCTACATTGAGCCGGTGAAGGAAAGCGAAGACCGCTTTATTGCCGGAGGCATAGCATATAAAAATGCGGCTGATGCTTGCCGCAAATTAGATATTAAATACTGCACGTACAGGAGCCGCAAAAAAAGAGGTTTTAGTGATGAAGAAGCATTAGAAATTGTTCTCAGATTAGATTGCCGGAAAACCAACGCTAAAACCTATGAGAATATAGGAAAAGAAGTTTGGGTCAAAAACAAAAAATTCCCAAGTATTGCCGCTGCTGCTAGATTTCATGGAAAAGATCCTGAGGCGGTAAGAGCTAAATTAGATAAGAATCTCAGTATCGAACAGGCTTTGGGGTTAGAATCGTATCTAACGTCAAGAAGTATTGTATATAAAGGAAAAATTTACCCAAATAAAAAAGCGTTAGCGATTCAAATAGGATTGAGACCGTCCCAGGTCTATGAAATTCCAAAAGAAAGGAATTTCGAGCAAGCGATCGACGAATTGTTGTGCAAGCCAGTTATAAGGGGAAGACGAAACGAAACTTTCTATAGAAATAATCCTGAACTGGGAAGCTCGAAAGGGTTGATATACTTTAGTGAGTTTAATCACCCAAGCATAAAGCCTGCGAAAGATAAATTCTTCTTTAAAGTAGGAATTACTCAAAATCTGAAGACAAGAAATGCTGGTTTAAAATACATCGGAAAATCTTGGTTTCAGGAAACTACACAACTCGACGCCAGTAGAGCAGAAGCAGAGATTATAGATCTCTACAATGATAAATTAACGGACAAAATTTCATCAAAAGAAGTAGACGGGAAAGGGGAGATATTTGAAATAACGAAGGATCAGGCGGTAGAATTTGAAATCAGCATCTGTAAATATTTATTATTTCTAATCAGGCGGAGAAAGTTGAACAAACACCTTATAAAAGGAAATTTAGATAATTAATACCAGTGTCTGGCAGAATAGCGTTCCTCACCAGCTACAACTTGAGGAGAAAATTATTTTGAAAGAGCCAAAAAGCAGAAAACAAAATATCAAAACAAGTAACTTCGACAAAATGACGAGTGTCATCCGAGAAGCCACAAGTAAAAGTCTTCAGACCGTGATTGCTCCACTGGAGTTGTTTGAGTATGCAGGAGAAGCACAGAAAGCTGTTTTTCTTGCAAGGTTGATTTATTTGTCTGACAAGGGAAGCAAGCCAAACGGGTTTATCTGGAAGTCTTATCCCGAATGGAAAAGAGAGATAGGTTTGAGCCAGTCTCAGGTAGAAAGGATAGTAAAAGATTTTCAGGATCGAAGAGGAATTTTAATAGCTAAGAAAATGATGGCTGCCAGTGGAAACGGAAACGCCAGCAACACCTGGCACTATAAACTGTTGATGAATAAGTTCTTAGATGACTTCAAAAAATTTCTTGCGGTTCGAAACCAGAAAAACTTGCAGTTCGAACCCGAAGAAACTTCAACTTCTATAACAGAAAGCACTAACATAAAGACAACAGATATTTCTCTCTACGAAGAAGATAATTCTAATTCATACAAAGAAAATCAAGAAGAAGATCAGGAAGAAGAAAATGAAGACGCTACAGAAGAAAATGATAGTGATGACTCTCTAGCGTCTGGTTTTGATCCTGATTCGGATGATTCACAATCTTTGTCTTCTGCTTCAGAACAGCGTCTGATTTCTCTTCCTGCTAACTTTAAGCCGACACTTGAAAATAAAGTTTGGGCGATGACAACCTTTCCTCGCAAGTCCTTAAAACTTGTTACCGATAAGTTTTATAAATATTTTCGGAACTACGAAAATGTAGTGAGAGATCTAGAAGAATGGCAGATGGAATGGCGTAATTGGGTAACAACAGAAAATCAACCTGGAGTTGATCGAGAAGGAGTTGAAGAAGAACATTTGGAGGTAAGGAATGAACTTCACAATCTGGTTTGGAAGTTTTTCAATGAACCTGAACATCATATTAATTCTAAAAAATTTACATTTTTTGTTGTTCCACCAAAGGCTATTGATGTTTATTTTTGCGTGGACCGAGATTTCGATAAAAAAAGCATCGACAAATCTGTGGATGAACTTTTTCAACAAGGTTATTTAGCTAAATATTTTGATTGTTATTACAACAAAGAGCTATATAAGAAAAGTTCACAGTGGGCAAAAGAAGTAGATAAACGAATGTTCTACTTTACCAAAAATATAGAAGAATGTAAGAAAATTTTTGCCCTCGTCAGAGAAAAATTAGCTGTAACACTTGAAGATGTGGTCAAGGCATTTCCTGATATACCCGAAGACTCAATAAACAATTTATTTAGAGTTTGTATAGCGGAACGTAAATTCAGGTTGGTTGGAGATTATTATTACGAACACTTTGATTCTTGGGAAGGCAATACTGAGGATGAGGAGTACTCGATAGCAGTTAATAAGAAACTGGCAGATCTTGGTTTAGATAAGTTATGGGAAGAAGTCGATTCTGAGGAAGAAGATGCTGTAGAAATTGAAGGAACATCTTACGAATTAGTTTCTTCCGGTTCTAGTATGGAAGAAAACAAGCTTCAAACTACCAATAGTGAATCTAGTAGCGAATCAAGCACTGAACCAGTTATTAATAAAATTGTTTCGGATGAAATAAGAAAAAGATATATATCAAATCTACATGCATCAGCTATCGTAAAGGTTAGTTATCAAATAAAGCCATATCTGATGCATCGAGATTCGTTGTATGCGGCTTATGAATATGATTTGTCAAAAAATAACAACTCATATTCACAACAGCACTTTGACGAAGGGCTAAAACATCTGTGTGATAGGAAAATCTTACAGTCTTATTTTAAGGATTATTATATTTAGGACTTACGCAGTTGGCAGAAGTAAATAACGAGGATTCGCCAAATATGCTCTGACAGCATCCCGAATAATACTTGTTTTGGCTTCGATCCAACTGATTCTTTCTCGATAACAATGACTTTCAATTCGCACAAACGCTCTGATGCACAATCCGATGTGATTGAGCACGGGTCGCCGGCGGCGGCATTGCGCGCGTTCGATCAAACATTGCTGTTTCAAACCGCGATGATACATTTCGATCCGCCAGGCGGCTTTGGCTTCAGTTTCCCGCTCAGTTTCGGTCATTTCCCGCAGGCTGGTCGCCCAGTATTCCGATGTGCCGTCCGTGGCGCGAACCCGAAACACTTTGATTTCTCCAAAACCTTTGAGCCACAGAAGCGTGCCGTCGCCGCCCGCGAGTCCGGCTTCCGACACCGCTTGCAAACTGCCGCCACTGACTCTGATCTGCCGGTTCGCCTTGAGCCGCGTCAAAAAATGCCAATCCAAAGAGCGCACCAGTTTCAAGTTATCGATCGAACCATACCAACTGTCGAAACAGACAAGCTGCGGATTAAATCCACGTTCAAAAGCCTTCAAAAGCATTTCCGCAAAATGATCATTCTTTGTTTTGCCATCACGGTCTTTATCAAACACGCGATAATCGACCGGCACACAGCGGACACCGTCGGTCCAGAGCAGCGTGATCAAATTAATTCCATTGACGACTTCTTTTTGCTTACCCGACCAATGGCGATAAACCAGCGAGTTAAACTCCGAATACGGTTTCTCAAGTGTCGAATCGTCGAGCACCAAAATGCCGCTGTTCAAGTCAATCTGCCTCTGCGATTCTTGCCAAAGCGTTTCGGCATCAGGTTCAAGTCGCCCGAGAAGCCGGGTAAAAGCGTCGTGCGCGGGAGCGTTTTTGCTCTCCGGCTGCACGCGCTCGGCTTCGGTCGCGGTTACATCGCGCGGCGTGGCAATAATAAAGTTAATATAGTCTTCGTCGGTTAATTTCGGCGGATTCATTCTTTATTTTTATCAAATATCTGTTCAACTGCGTAAGTCCTAAATATAACTTATGTCTAGATTGGAAAAAATTAATTTATAAAGAAATTTTGGATGCTGATATTGAAGGTTGCAGGGAGATTATTGATTTCATAACGGAAAATGTTTTAGTTTCCGGTGATGAGATAGAAGACAGGTTCTCCAGCCTAGATATCAAGGATCTGGAGTTGTTCGTAAATGCGAATTATATCTTAAAGTTGCTTGCCGCAAAAAAATATAATAATGATCGAAAAAATTGTTTTTTTTATAACGCTGAACGATACAATTCAAATCCTGGCTATAAGGATGAGGTAGATAAAAAGATGCAGGAATTAGGGCTGTTAGATAATCAGCAAGAATTATAGAAGGAGTAAATTAAGTTTTGCATTACAGCGTAAACCTCAAAAATTAGGAAATCTTGCTAATGCCTGTAAGTGTTGTAATATAATGATTTATAGTTAAGTGCAGTAAATGGCTATGGTAGCCCTAGGCAGCTCCTATAAAACCCTGTCAGATGGCTTGTAAAAGGCAGGAAATGGGTATGTGGAGTGATGGTGAAGTAGGATGTTAGGTCAGATGCAGTTCTCATTTTAACATAGGGTATGAGGGTCACATAGGGTGGATAAATGTGTGAGAGCACTAACCACATACCAGCATCTCAATTTTTTGCTAATTGCAAACTCACCTTTTAAGACTTTGGCTTTAGCGTAAACATCTGATATAGCACTATCCAGCTAAAATACTAGGTCGAGTAGGAATATTTTATACATTTTTTTGTTTTTTTTATAATAGTCCCTCTAAATGGTGTGATATATAGACTTAGGCTGTGATGGGGTAATTGACCCAGGGTAAGTTTTCTAGAAAAAACCTCTCTACTATAGAGGTCTGACTCATATATGGAGTGATAGAGGACTGATAGATGGGGTTTTAGCCTGATGTCTCTGTGTTCACGGGAAGGTTTCAGGATTTCAAAAATTTATGGGGAGTTCAGGACCGCCAAAATAACCGCACGTTGGGGATGTTGGTGGAGTTGCCACCGCCGCAACAAAAAAATTCCGGCAGCGGACCGGAACTGATGCACGAGCATGCTTCGATTATCGCGGGCGAAACAAAAAAGAGAGCAAAGAAAAAAACGCAGCTTGAAACTATTTGTCGCATAATTTTTATTTTTTATGCCGTTAGATGCCGTTCCGACAGATTGGTTTTCTTTGACCATTGTCTTTCTTTCGGCTCTTCGCCCAAAATCGTTACCAACGCCCGACGGCTTTTGTCCAAACGAACTTCCGTCAGATAAAGTGCTAATATGTACGGCTAACCGAAGGCAAACTTCTTTGAACCGGAATTACTTATTCGTTACTTTTGCAAAAACGATATACACGTCCTTTATTTCCGTTCCGTCTTTAATGCGAAGCGGTTCACTCAGCAAATCAATCGCGCCGACAGTTGCGGATTTCATAAAATACTCATTCGGCTTATCGAAAACGATTGCTTTGAGGAGCATCTCACCGGTTGGAACGCCTTCGAGAATAAACGAGCCGTCCGGATTAACCTGCACGTTTTGCATCGGCGCGTTGTTGCTTTCGATTGTTGCCCGCGGCACGACAATCAATTGCGCGGGAAGCGGTTCGCCGCCGTCCATAACAACTATGCCCGTGATTCGCCCGCCTTTGTTAACTTGAAAATCAATATCATCAATGTCAGCTCCGGCTATTTCCAATTTGGTTTTCTGCGTGACAAATTGGGAAACTAATTCGCTCGTCTGTCCACCTCTACCGCCGCCCGGTGGCAATGTTTTGCCCGGAACAATTATTATGGAATATTCGGCATCCGGCAGATTATCTATTGTCCAGCGACCTTGTTCGTCAGTAATTGCCCTCTTCGTAAACGCCCGCCCGCCCGCCGTCGGTCGACTCATAATGCTGATTCCGGCTTTAGCGACCGGAAGATTGTCCGGGCGCATTGTCACCGTGCCGGAGAGACGATGACCTGCCGAAGTTTTTTGCTTCTCTGCCTGTTGCTCGCTCGTCAGTCTCTCCAGCCTTTGCGCGATAGAAAATACGGGCAATATCAAAGTCATAATTACCACACACAACGCCCGATACATTTTCCAGTTGATTTTTCTATCCATTGTTTCACTTCCTGTTTTGAGATTCCGCCTGCGATTCAACGCGTCTTCAAAATCGCATCTGTCGCCTCACACAATTAACATTCGTAAAAGACGTTTCTTCGACTGTGAAAGCGTTTTCGTAAAATGCAGAGCGTATTTTCCAAGTGCAGTCAATAAACGCCAGTTAGAATCAGGCTCAAAATCGCGTGTCAAATTGTAGAGAATGCAATTTGGAGTCGGGGGAACGCTAGAAATTTAACACCAAAAGGAATTTATTACAAGAATAATTTCGATCAGAAAAGTTTCGGTGTGGGCGAGTCGAAAAATTAAACTTTAATTGGTTTCAGACCGCTTTCTTTGTCGCTCGAAATGGTCGAAAACCTGTTTCGCGGTTTTCGCACCGAGAAACGGCGTGAGTTCTTCGATTGAGGCTTTGGCGATTCTTTCAATCGAGCCGAAGTTTCTCAGCAGTTTCATTTTACGCTTTTCGGCAACTCCTTCAATCGCCGTCAGTTCCGATGTGAAATCGCGTGTTTCGCGGCGTTTGCGGTGAAATTCGATTGAAATAAAAAAAGAATTAACCGCAACCATTAACCGACTTTCAGAATTAGCTGAAATGCAGAAAGATGTAACCGACAACCTTCAAACGCTTCAGGATGGCTTTGTTAGTGGAAAAACCCCGCTTGACGAGCTTCAGAGCGGACAGGGCAAGCGGACAGCCTTAGATAGTTCAATAAATGCTCTAAGAAGCTGTTTGATAAATCATAAATCAAGGAATTAAAGCTATTTTATTGCCCACGAAATACACCAAAAACACGAAAACAAGAAAAAATCTTTTGGTTTTGTCTTAATTTTCGTATCTTTTGTGTGTTTCGTGGGCAATAAAATGATTTTTCAAACAGCTTCTAAGGGCAAAACAAGCCGAACTCGAAGCCGAACTTAGATCGGCACAGAAAGCCGAATCTAAGCAAACCGCGCTTGATCAGATGAGAAAGTTCGCCAGTGAAGCCGAACGTGCTTTTGATTCTTATCTTGAACTTCGATCAGAAAGCGATGCGATTTTTGCTGAATCCGCGAAAAAGCTAGTTGATAAGGTTTTAGCTTGGCGTGGAAAACAATCCAGTTTCCAAGCAATTGCCCGTGAAAGCGGTTTAAGTTCAGATGAGATAAAAACGGTTTTGAATAATGGAGAGGCATTTGAAGCGGCAACGGCTTTTAATTATAAAGTTCCCGAAACTGAATTCAGTTCTGCGATTTCCAGCGCCGAATCAATTTTAAGTTCGAAGTTGATCAAACAGGCGGAAGCCAAACAGCAAGCGGAGTTTAACGAACGGCGTTTCGCACGCGCAGACGAATTTTCACGAAAGCGAATGTCCGAAAGCGAAAATATTTTGGAATACAGTGCGAACGCTTGAAATCGTTAAGTCTCCGCGAATGCGGAAAGGAAAATTAGGAAAACTGGACACCATAAAAGACGCTCGTTTACTCCACGCGCACGAGGGAAGAATGGATAGAACTTGAATAATCAAGTGTTTTCAAAACCTTACTCTACGCGCACGCGGGAAGAAACATCAAATGGCGGCGGTCTTTCGGGTCAAACGCCCTTACTCTACGCGCACGCGGGAAGAAAGATTGAATTTTCAATTTTATTCAAAGTAATTTATTCCAAGCGCACGAGGAAAGAACAGAAACGGATATATAAAAAAGAAGTGAAAACACAGAAAGAATACAGACGGAACAACGTAAAACCTACGAAAACCTCAGAATTTGAAAACTTGAGAAAACTTGATTTTTTGAAATTTATTTCAAGTTTGAGACACCTCCCCCAACACCGAATCGCGTTGTTGAAAACGGCTCTGTTTTCGTTCGGCAGTCTGCTTGATTGGACGCGGCAAAAAGGCGAATCAGCACGAATTGGACAACATAAAAGAGGGGCGCATTTGCACGATTTGCACGATTTGCAACACCTAAAAGAATGTTGGCAGATTTGCCCGTTCTTAAAAGGGCGTATTTGCACGATTTACACACTATAAAAAGCCGCAAGGTTTTTACGCTCACGGCTTCTTACTATGTCTCGAAAGCTAAATCAAGCGCAGGTTATGAAACTTTGATTTTGGGACGAGTTTTGAAACTCTGAACGTCAATAAAAATGATTGTTCATGACGCTGATTTTGAGAGTATCAAAAACGGGCGTTTTTGAGACTGGTTATTTAGTAATCCACTTGATGAGCTGCCAACTTCTACCGAAGTGTCAAAACAGACTGGTTAACCATTCATAATATTTTCTGATCCCAAAACTGTTAGCTAAAGCTCTGAACTCTTTATTCCTTTGATCCATTGTTGTTGGAGTATGCTTTTCAAGTTTCTCAACTTGCAATTGAAATTCTTCTAATTCATCTTCATTTTCTGATTTAGAGATTTTGAAATTTTTATATCCAAGTGTTTCCAGATGCCTTGCCAGCCTTTGTAGTTTCTCTTGATTGGAATCGGTGAAACGGTATCTCCATAGCGTATCGTCAACCATATGCCAATCCTGTCCCTCTTGCATCAGTTCAAAGCTCAACTTAAGTTTCTCAATCTCTGAAGCATTTGCGAGCCATCTCCCAACATCTGATAACACAAATTAATAACTTTCAACCTAAATGAATAAAAATCATTAAATCAAGCTGTATGAAGTTTCTAATTAGTTTTTTATGTACCTAATTGGTTACGTTTTCATCGGGTGTAGCGGAAAGTTCGCCATTCTGATTTTACTCCGACCTCACCATTGGCAAGAACTGCTGCTACGCGCCATCTGCCCGGTTGTGCACCGACAAAATTAAATTCAAATTCAGTGGTAGGAACCATC
>MWWC01000069.1_pt1 | contig 10332 bp, 5 predicted proteins | sample 1047261 | NCBI WGS metagenome assembly MWWC01 (sample SAMN06349975, study PRJNA376086) | soil metagenome | isolation source: MS3-5 sample Antarctic (ecotone) soil | place: Antarctica | collected 2015-01-13 | reverse complement strand
TTTGAAAAAAGTATAAGAATGCGTTCTAGTTTTGAGGATCGAAGGAACTCAGCTTCTTCTCGGCATTAGTAGGAAAGCGAGAGGCAGACTCTGCTATCTCTCTAACTTCCTCATCCGTTACTGGCTCTTTTCCTTCTTCGCAGTATGTATCCCTGATTGTAACCAGAGTATCGAAAAGCTGTTCTGCATTTGCTCCGTTTCCTCTCTCACGGCAAGCCCACAGGAATAAAGTTGATTGTCTATATCCCGCTTCGATTACATAGTCTGGAGTTAAGTGTTTGGGTAGGTCAATATCCTTCAGTTTCTTTCCTGCTGTCTGATTACTCCGGTTGGAAGATTTTTTATTGGAGGAGATTTCATTTTCATCTGTCTGCGTGTAAATCCACTCATCAGGTATTGTCGCTACTTCTCCAATCTCGTTCCACTGGTAAACTTTTCCAGATTTATGAACGCTACCTGGTGCGACAATGAATCCACCTTCGCTTCTGACATCTAATCCATTTCCGACAACTCCAGCTGTATTTTTTAGATCTTTGTTGGTTGCGTAGATGTGTTGTCCGTTACTGCAATTGACGCTTATCACGTGGTCGAAGTTAATTTCATAGTCACGCAGTAATTGGGCAAGAGATTTATCACCACCATTTTTGTTATCGACATCCAAGACGCTGTAACCCATAACTTTAAAACCGATGTTGAGATTTGGATTGTCTTTAAACTCGTCAAGATAGCGATCTTTCATACGTTCGTAATTGAAAGGATCGATGTATTTATATCTGTGAACTGTATGCTTACCTATGCTGCTACAGTTGATTCCTTTACTGCAAGAACATTCCACTCCATTTTCTGTGAATACTGGATAGTTGGTAGGCAGTACTATAAAGCCACAGTCCATATAAAGCTTTATCCCGTCTATTTTACTCATCCTGTTAATCTCTTGAGCCGTATATTTCTGTAATAAATCCCACTGTATATTATATATATGGGTATATTCTTCATTATCTGGGATATATCTGATGTATAGATCGTCTCTCTCCCCTACTCTATCCACCCTCTCCACTAGTTTACTAATAGGGTACGTTTTCCGTAGTATGTGCTTTGGATTCTTACGCTTACCGTTTGGCAGAGTTTTAAGTTGAAGCAAACCCTCCTCTATCAGGGTATTTTTTACTCTTCTTAATTTGGTTCTGCCTATGTTTACGCCTTTGTCTTTTAGTGCTTTAACCTGATTGTCCTCTGACATCCAGCATTCATCGGGAAGAAAGTCGTAATACCTTTTCTCGACTCCAATCAGGTTCTTAATCTTTTCTTCTAATTCCTGTTTACTCAACGGTTTTTCCATTCTATGTGACCCATCAAAAATAACGCTTGACTTTGCTTTTCCAAAAGACTATAGTGTTAATGACATTAGTTTGTACCCATTAACATCTTCTAAACACCTACGCCTTGCCACCTAGCAGCCTCTGTGGTCGTCTTTTACCTTATCAGGTAGGGTAGGGGTAGGGTCAAAGGATAAAACACGCTTAAAATCGATTTATAGCTCTCTTTCTAAAAACGATTCTTTAAAATTAATCATTTTGTTTTTCTCAAATCTCTGTCCTTAAATTCACTCTCAGGATATAGTGTATCACAGATAGCACATAGTTGTCAAGTGTGATACAATCTCCGAACAAAAACTGCTGCTTACCTTGCAGTCTAATTTATTTTTACATTCGGGCAGTAGTTGTTGTATGATTCTTCATCTCTTTGACTTACTCATTCGTTGGATCGGCTTGTGATATGAAAATAATTGCTGTTGCTAATCAGAAAGGCGGAGTCGGCAAAACGGCAACGTCAGTCAATCTCGCTGCAGGACTGGCGTCTAAGGGCTACAAAACTCTACTGATGGATTTAGATTCGCAGAGAAACGCTACCAGCACGCTCATCCCAGCCGAAATCATTACTACCACTCTTGCTGATGTACTGCTTGGAGACAGCAACCGGCAGCCATTAGTAAACGCCATTTATGAAACTCCAATTGATAACCTTGACTTAGTTCCAGCTCATATCAGACTTGCCAAAATTGAACGATTTATTGAACTCGAAGAACAGTTTCGCTTAAAAGATTCGATTGGAGAATTGACCGATTATGATCTGGTAATTCTCGATTGTCCGCCGACGCTTGGTATGACATTAACGCAAGCCTTACTCGCCGCACATTTCGTCATAGTTCCGATTGCCGGGGACTACTATTCACACGAAGGCGTAATTGACCTTAACGAATCGCTTCTAAAAGCCAAGCGCGGCAATCCGCAGCTTGAAATTCTCGGCTATTTAGTGACCAGGTATGACTCAAGAATGCGCGTTGCTAAGGAATCATTAAAACTTACATTTGAGAAATATAAAGAGAAAGCCTTTCAAGCTGTTATCCGGGAGCTGGCGTCAATCAAGACGGCTCCCGCAATGCGGTTGACAGTTTATGAGTATGATCCAAACGGCGACGGCGCGGCTGATTATTCAGCGTTTACGGAGGAAGTTATCGAGCGACTAAATTTAGAGCAAAGCACGCGTGAGAAGCTGCACGTTGTCAAAAAGAAAAAGGCGGTTTGATAAATGGCGGTTGAGAAGATTAAGAAAAATTTAAGCAAGCCCAAAATTCAAGTAGTTCGCAACCGCGACAACGGGAAAAGGATAGCAGATTCATTTGCACGTCTCCGCAACGAAGAACATCCCTTGGATATAATTCAGGGATCTTCGCTCGACGCTGAAAGCTTGGCTATCCAAATGAAGGAAGTTGGCTATCCAAATGAAGAAAATTTGGATAGTAATATAGCCAAAGACCCTAATTGGATAGCCAAAAAAGAGGCTGTTTTGGCTAGCAATATAGCCAAAGAAAACAATTTGGATAGCCAAACATCTAAAAAAACAGGCAAGTGGGCAAAGTATGATAAAGCACGGTCAACCACTTCTGTTTTTATCCGGGCTGCTAACGAATTAGTTAATGAAATAAAGCATTTCAATGTAGAAAACAAGCTGGATATGAAAGAGTTTTTTGAGCTTGCAGCCAGGTCGTTTATTGACAGTTTTGGCTATCCAAATGGCAAGAGTTTGGCTATCAATATAGCCTTAGAAGATAGAAGACAGAAGATATTTTATAAAACTAACGCCCTCATCATCAATCTATTCCGCGAATACAATAAAATTTTTAATCCGCAAACCGACTGGAAACCGAAAGATGATGCTGTCGGAGTAAAATATAATTCGGTTGATTTAAGAGTCATTGAGATCGGTATTATTCAAACTCAAAGTAACATTCTGGAGAATGAATCTGATACAAAAGTGGAGCGCTTCAAATACTACACACGGGAAATTGATAAATTTAATTCGCTCGGTTATTCAGAACAATTGCTTGACGCAATTTTAATGACCAACCGAAAACGCTGGAAAGAAATAACGAGCAGGGAAATTGACTTGAGTTTCTTGGATAGAAAATAGAAACACCCGTATTTACTGAACAAACTAAAAGTGCGCGTCGGATAATAGCCATTACGTAGAACACCATCAGCAAAGCGTAATGAACGTGAAAAAAGAATAAACATCTTCTGTTCGCTTACATCAACGGTCAAAGAATAGCCGACAACCTTCTGCATGAAGCGAATCAGTTCTTTGTCGCCGTCGAAAATTTTTCTCGTTCCGCCACAACCGCCGTATTTTCACAAATTTCTTTACATTCAGCCTTAAAGAATATATGCTTGCGACACTTCTCGCGTTCTGTCTTAGAATCTAATCTTCCACGCTCTCGACACCGATTCGTCCCAAGATTAGTTTTTGGGCGCGGATTTTCTTTAACTTGCAAAAACTAAAATTTGCACTGGAGATTTAGTTCAATGAAATTAAAATTACAATTTGTCATTGCGGCGTTTATTGCGCTGGCAATCTATGTTCCCATCGCGCAGGCTCAGACCGATACGACGCAAAATATTACTCAATCGGGCTTCTATCGCATCACCGTGCGCGGCGCTGATGCCGGACGTTCTGATTTCACTAGCGGCGGGAGCGGAGCGAGGCTTGAGGCGACATTCGCGTTGCAGGCGGGCGATGTGCTGACGCGGGTGACCGGCATTACCGGTGGTAGGGGTCTTTTCGGCGGCGGCGGCGGCGGCGGCTCGGCGGTAATTCTGACTCGCGGCGTGACAAAAACGCTTCTGATTGTCGCCGGAGCTGGCGGTGGAGGAGGTACGGGCGGTGCCGGTCTCGGAGGCAGTGCGGCTCAAGGCGTGCCTCAAGGCGGCGGAGGGGGCTTCAGCGGCGGCGGCGGCGGGTTCGACGCCAACGGAAGCGGCGTCGGCGGAGGCAGAGCCGGAACACTAGCGGGCGGCGGAACAGGCGGAGGCGGAACATCTGAGGTCGGCAATGGCGGATATGGTTTTGGCGGCGGCGGCGCTGGCGGTATTAATGGCGGCGGCGGCGGCGGCGGCGGCTATGGCGGTGGCAGCGGCGGCGGCGGCGGGTTCAACGGCAACGGCGGCGGCGGCGGCGGCGGCGGCGGCTCATCATTTGTTGATGCGAGCGGCAGTAATGAGACGCGCAACAATGGCGCGACGGGCGTCGGCACAATTGGAAACGGTTTTGTCAGCATTACCTTGTTAGCACCAACCGCCGCAACAGTCTCAATCAGCGGACGCGTTACATCAATCACCGGACGCGGCATAAGGAACGTGCGTCTGACGCTGACCGATTCAAGCGGACAAATCAGAACCGCAACGACGACATCTTTTGGTTATTACCGTTTCGATGATGTCCAGGCAGGTGAAACTTACGTCCTTACGGCAACGGGCAAACGCTATACGTTCAGCCAACCCGTGCAAGTTTTGAATGTCACTGAAGACGCAAGTGAAGTAAATTTCACCGCTAATTCTGAAAGAAGATAAGAGGTTTCTAACCGCATAGCAGCGTAATTCAGCAGCGCTAGCCAGGATGGACAAGCCTGGCGTATCTTGTGAGCGATTGGATGGAGAAAAGGTGAACCGTCGGTCATTGGTCGTGAGGACGCGGGCAACCCCTCCAATGCCCGTATTTGTTGAAGTCAACTAAATCGTCCGTCCGATAACTCGCATTATGTGACTGAAAATAAAGGGTTTAGAGCTACAAACCACAATATCTGGTATTTTTAGATGCATTAATTTTAATACTGGGCTGATTTGAGACCACTAGATATTGTAATTTTCCTTAAAATTTTAAGAACACATTATCTAGTGGGTGGATCTTTGGTTATCGGACGTAAAAATAGAGTTTATAACTGTCAGACTTACTAACCCGTGCTTATCTGACTAGAAAACTTCACCGATTAATGCCACTTGAAGCAGGTGGAAAACGAGAAAAAACAAGCAGACTGCAAAAAACGAAAGACACTGATACGTAAATTTCTCTATCGCAATAAGTATGATTTAAGCATAACGAGCAAGGTTCAATACTGCTCAAATGGTCAGATGATTTGGTTTTTGATATAAATCCCTCTAATTTCTCAAAACTTCAAAAAGTTTAGCGCAAGTTTTACAAAATATTATCCGAACAAAATAGAAAGAATATGGCGTTAAGTTGGAATGAAATAAAAGACAGAGCTTTGAGTTTCTCAAAAGAGTGGATTGATACAGCTAAAGAAGAGGCAGACGCAAAACCATTTTTAGTGGAATTCTTCAATGTTTTCGGTATCAGTAGTAAACGTGTGGGAACTTTTGAACATCGGGTTAAAAAACTTGATGAAAAAGACGGCTATATTGATTTGCTTTGGAAAGGGATGATTTTGATTGAGATGAAAAGTCGTGGGAAGAATCTCGACAAAGCATACACCCAAGCAAAAGATTATCTTCACGGATTAAAACAACACGAACTTCCAAAATATATTCTTATTTCTGATTTTGACTATTTTCGGCTATACGATCTTGAAGAGGATAAACTTGTCGAATTTAGGCTCAATGAACTTGTTAATAATGTTCAGCATTTCGGCTATTTGCTCGGTTATCAAAAAAAGATTTACAAAGAACAAGACCCGGCAAATATCAAAGCTGCTGAATTAATGGGAAAGCTTCACGACCGTTTGAAAGAAATCGGATATATCGGGCATCCCTTAGAAGTTTATCTTGTCCGTATTTTATTTTGTCTGTTTTCTGAAGATACGACTATTTTTAATAAACAGCAGTTTCAGGATGTTATCGAACAACGCACAAGCGAAGACGGAAGCGACCTTGCACCAAAATTACAGGAACTTTTTCAAGTATTAAACACGCTAAAAGAAAATAGATTTAAGAATCTCGACGAACAGCTTGCTGACTTTCCGTATGTCAATGGCAAACTCTTTGAAGAAATTTTGCCAATGGCGAGCTTTGACCGTCAAATGCGTTTGGCATTATTAGAATGTTGTTATTTGGATTGGAGCAAAATTTCGCCAGCTATTTTCGGTTCAATGTTTCAAAGCGTGATGAATCCGACAGAACGCAGAAACTTAGGAGCGCATTACACTAGCGAAACCAATATCTTAAAACTTATTAAACCACTTTTCTTAGACGAACTTTGGAAAGAATTTGAAAGTGTCAAAGATAACCGAAGCAAACTTCAAGATTTCCATAAAAAAATCAGCACACTTAAATTTCTCGACCCTGCTTGCGGTTGTGGGAATTTTTTGGTCATTACTTATCGGGAATTACGTTTGTTGGAAATTGAAATTTTGCGATCTTTACGCAAATCAGGACAACAAGTAATTGATGTCAGCGGAATTATTTGGCTTGATGTAGATATGATGCACGGCATCGAATATGAAGAATTTCCTGCCCGTATTGCCGAAGTTGCGATGTGGCTGATTGACCACCAAATGAATATGCTGATCAGCAATGAATTTGGTCAATATTTTGTTCGTTTGCCATTAAAAAAATCTGCCAAAATCGTTCACAACAACGCTTTGCAGATTGATTGGGAAACGGTTATTTCCAAAGACGAGCTTTCTTTTATTCTCGGCAATCCGCCGTTTATCGGTTCAAAGATAATGAAGCAAATTCAGCGCGATGAAATTGTTGGACAATTCAATAATGCGGACGGGAGCGGCATTCTCGATTATGTAACGGGTTGGTATGTTAAAGCGGCTAAATTTGTTCAAAACACGAATATCAAAGTCGCGTTTGTTTCAACTAACTCAATCGTTCAAGGCGAACAGACAAGTATTCTTTGGGGACAAATGCTGCACAAATACAACATCAAAATTCATTTCGCTCACCGCACTTTTAAGTGGAGCAACGAAGCAAAAGGAAATGCGGCGGTTTATTGCGTGATAATCGGTTTTGCCAACTTCGACACGGCGAACAAAACTATTTACGAATATGAAAATATCAAAGGCGAAGCGCACGCGGTAAAAGCGGCAAATATAAATCCATATTTGGTTGACGCAAAAGATTTATTGATACACAAAAGTTCAAATCCCATTTGTGATGTTCCAAAGATGAGTTTCGGAAATATGCCTCTGGACGGCGGAAACTTGTTATTATCAGATAAAGAAAAGAATGAATTCATTACGAAAGAACCTAGAGCGAAAAAATATATTAAGCCGTTGATTTCCGCATACGAATTTTTAAATGGCGAAAAGCGTTGGTGTTTATGGCTTGTAAACGCAGAACCAAGTGAATTAAAAGCGATGCCTGAAGTTTTGAGGCGAATTGATTTAGTTAAAATTTTTCGTTTAGCAAGTGTTGCGCCTTCCACACAAAAATTTGCATTGACTCCGACGATGTTTAGAGATAGAAATCAACCTGAAACATTTATAGTTGTGCCAAGAGTTTCGTCAGAAAATCGAAAATATATTCCAATGGGTTTCTTCGATAAAAATTCTATTGTCAGCGATACTTGTATGTCCATTCCAAACGGAACACTTCATCACTTCGGAATTTTGACTTCTTCAATGCATATGACTTGGGTAAAAAATGTTTGCGGAAGATTAGAAAGTCGCTTCAGATATTCAAAAGATATTGTCTATAACAATTTCCCGTGGGCTGAAAATCCGACCGAAAAGCAAATAAAAACTATTGAGGAAAAAGCGCAAAAAGTATTGGACGCGAGAGCCGAATTTCCGAACAGTTCGCTTGCTGATTTATACGACCCACTGACAATGCCGCCAGCGTTAGCCAAAGCCCACAACGAGTTAGACAAAGCCGTTGACTTGGCTTATAGACCGCAGCCGTTCACGAGCGAAGCCAACAGAATGGTTTTTTTGTTTGAACTCTACGAAAAATACACGGCAGGTTTATTTACAGAAAAGAAAACAAAGAAAATGAGAAAAACTAACGCTAAAAATTAGCTTTAATTTTCGGTGTGACGCAGCATAAATGGCAAGTAAAGCATAAAATTTTCACTTTGCTAAATTGCCTCTAGTACACACACAAGATAGACAGAATTCAATGAATAGGGGGGTAGGAGTAAAATTTTGAAAAAAGTATAAAAATGCGTTCTAGTTTTGAGGATCGAAGGAACTCAGCTTCTTCTGGGCATTGGTAGGAAAGCGAGAGGCAGACTCTGCTATTTCTCTAACTTCCTCATCCGTTACTGGCTCTTTTCCTTCTTCGCAGTGTGAATCCCTAATTGTAACCAGTTTATCGAAAAGCTGTTCTGCATTTGCTCCGTTTCCTCTTTCGCGGCATGCCCACAGGAATAAAGTTGATTGTCTATATCCCGCTTTGATTACATACTCTGAAGTTAAGTGTTTGGGTAGGTCAATATCCTTCAGTTTCTTTCCTGCTGTCTGATTACTCCGGTTGGAAGATTTTTTATTGGAGGAGATTTCATTTTCATCTGTCTGCGTGTAAATCCACTCATCAGGTATTGTCGCTACTTCTCCAATCTCGTTCCACTGGTAAACTTTTCCAGATTTATGAACGCTACCTGGTGCGACAATGAATCCACCTTCGCTTCTGACATCTAATCCATTTCCGACAACTCCAGCTGTATTTTTTAGATCTTTGTTGGTTGCGTAGATGTGTTGTCCGTTACTGCAATTGACGCTTATCACGTGGTCGAAGTTAATTTCATAGTCACGCAGTAATTGGGCAAGAGATTTATCACCACCATTTTTGTTATCGACATCCAAGACGCTGTAACCCATAACTTTAAAACCGATGTTGAGATTTGGATTGTCTTTAAACTCGTCAAGATAGCGATCTTTCATACGTTCGTAATTGAAAGGATCGATGTATTTATATCTGTGAACTGTATGCTTACCTATGCTGCTACAGTTGATTCCTTTACTGCAAGAACATTCCACTCCATTTTCTGTGAATACTGGATAGTTGGTAGGCAGTACTATAAAGCCACAGTCCATATAAAGCTTTATCCCGTCTATTTTACTCATCCTGTTAATCTCTTGAGCCGTATATTTCTGTAATAAATCCCACTGTATATTATATATATGGGTATATTCTTCATTATCTGGGATATATCTGATGTATAGATCGTCTCTCTCCCCTACTCTATCCACCCTCTCCACTAGTTTACTAATAGGGTACGTTTTCCGTAGTATGTGCTTTGGATTCTTACGCTTACCGTTTGGCAGAGTTTTAAGTTGAAGCAAACCCTCCTCTATCAGGGTATTTTTTACTCTTCTTAATTTGGTTCTGCCTATGTTTACGCCTTTGTCTTTTAGTGCTTTAACCTGATTGTCCTCTGACATCCAGCATTCATCGGGAAGAAAGTCGTAATACCTTTTCTCGACTCCAATCAGGTTCTTAATCTTTTCTTCTAATTCCTGTTTACTCAACGGTTTTTCCATTCTATGTGACCCATCAAAAATAACGCTTGACTTTGCTTTTCCAAAAGACTATAGTGTTAATGACATTAGTTTGTACCCATTAACATCTTCTAAACACCTACGCCTTGCCACCTAGCAGCCTCTGTGGTCGTCTTTTACCTTATCAGGTAGGGTAGGGGTAGGGTCAAAGGATAAAACACGCTTAAAATCGATTTATAGCTCTCTTTCTAAAAACGATTCTTTAAAATTAATCATTTTGTTTTTCTCAAATCTCTGTCCTTAAATTCACTCTCAGGATATAGTGTATCACAGATAGCACATAGTTGTCAAGTGTGATACAATCTCCGAACAAAAACTGCTGCTTACCTTGCAGTCTAATTTATTTTTACATTCGGGCAGTAGTTGTTGTATGATTCTTCATCTCTTTGACTTACTCATTCGTTGGATCGGCTTGTGATATGAAAATAATTGCTGTTGCTAATCAGAAAGGCGGAGTCGGCAAAACGGCAACGTCAGTCAATCTCGCTGCAGGACTGGCGTCTAAGGGCTACAAAACTCTACTGATGGATTTA
>MWWC01000068.1_pt1 | contig 10357 bp, 9 predicted proteins | sample 1047261 | NCBI WGS metagenome assembly MWWC01 (sample SAMN06349975, study PRJNA376086) | soil metagenome | isolation source: MS3-5 sample Antarctic (ecotone) soil | place: Antarctica | collected 2015-01-13 | reverse complement strand
TGGTGATTGAGCCGGAGAACGCGCCGGAGTTCATCGTTTTTGCAAACTGTTCTGCCGACGTGGAAACGGTCAGAGCGCGGAAGATTCGCAAAGGAACGTCGGTGTTGATTCGCGGAAAGTTTGCGTCATACGGCTCAAAAGCGGTTTGTCTGAGTGATTGCCGATTGATGCTAGAGGGAAACTTGGAACGACTTAGAACACAAAAAAAGGTTATGACGAAACTATGAGAAAAGAAGATTGAAAAGCGTATGTTTATCTGGGGTCAGTTACGTTGATGTCGATTCTTTCTTGGGGCTGAGATGACTGATTGTTGCTAATTCTTATTACGACAAAAGTAATTCCAAAAATGACTGCTACTAGGATTATAGTCAGAATGATATTGACAAGACTGTGATCTGTCTTTGGGCTTCTTTGGCGCCCACAATGCGGACAAGCTTTAGCGCTCGATGAAATTTGCTTACCGCAGACAGTGCAGTAAATTAGGGTTGGCATGGTTGGAATATAGCAAAATAGACGAACAATGCAAGTTGGTGATGAGCCGGGAAACGTGTCCGGTTTTACTGTTTTTGCCGATTGCCGATTCTGGATGCCAGAGGGCGAAGTTCGTATTAAAAAAGAAAATGGAAAACGTAATAAAACGTAACATTTTGATAAGACGGAATAACCAAACGCAAGGAAACCGCAAGGAAAAATGGACTTGTTCCACGCGCACGCGGACGGAATTAACAAAAATAACAAGGTTTATGCCGCGAAAAGGCTTGTTCCACGCGGACGGAATTGGAAAAATCGGAAACGCTAAAAAAAAGAATCTAAACTAGAGAAAAGTAGAAGATGCAAGGAAAAAAAACAGGCGGGCGCGTCGCGGGAACGCCAAACAAACTGACAACCGAATTACGGACGACGCTCAAAGGAATTATCGCGGGCGAATTGGACGCATTACCGCAGACGTTTGAGCAATTACCGGCAAAGGAACGACTTGAATTATTGATTAAGATGTTGCCGTATTGTTTGCCTAAAGTTGATTCAATTAGAGGCAATTACGATTCAGAAAGCCTTTTGATGGATTGGGGTTGATTGCAGCTGAGCGAACCAATGATTAGCTTTTGCTCGAAATGTTCCGGCTGGCTGTTGACGCTGACTTACAAGCCGAAGTTCTGCGCGTCGTGCGGTTCGCCCATCGGTCGCGTCGTGCCGCTTCTCGAATACGCGATTGTTTTGGCTGTGGCGGCGGCGGTCGTCTTGGTGATTGTGAACTGATTATTGAGTTGTTTTCAGTTTTCGGTGAAAATTTCCAGAGGTTGGTGTTTTATCGCAAAAATGGACGAATCGGACTTGGGTAGTGTCCTAATCTTGAGGTGCTATACTTAGTTTTTGTGTCACAAACGACCCTTTTTGAGTCAGAAGAGCATCTTACGAATATGAAACAATTGCTTTCCTTAACAATTCTTATTTTGTTTTTAATAAACTTTGCTTTTGGTCAAGACAATGAAAGGGGAAAAATCAGCAAAACCAAACAGCTATCAACTGTAATAGCTGTTGCACCTATCTTCCCAGCAGTTGCTAAAGCTACAAACACAAGCGGGAAAGTAATTGTTGAAGTAAATGTAAATAAAGATGGTAATGTAACTTCTGCTAAGACTGTTGAAGGACATTCTTTGTTGTGCAGAACGGCTGAAGTCGTTGCACGAATGTGGAAGTTTGAAGTAGCAGAAAATGAAAGCAAAATACAATTGACGTTTGTTTTTAGCATTCTGCAAAAATCTTCTACAACTGAACAGTTATTATCCGTTTTTACGATACCTTATCAGGTAGAAGTCAAAACTCGTCCTATTGAACCTCTTGTGTCATCCGACCCTGTTAGCGATAAAAATAAACAGAAGCACAAAAGAAATTAGAATCTATCTCAAAAACGTTGGTTTTTAAGACACTCTTTGTTTTGTAAAAACGATTTATTTCTAATTGTGTCAAAACTCAAGAAACGAGTTTAGTTTTGAGATTTTGATTGTGAGACGAGTTTTGAAATGCGCTTGACTAAGTTATCTCTCTGAATTGCCGGACGGATTATTTTGAGTCAAAAACGAGCGTTTTTATGACAAACTCAATGCCGCAACTTAGCCCCCATTTTGATTCTAAGTGATCTCTCTTTCAGTATGTTGTGTATACTCATAGAATATGTAGATTCAATAGTTAAATTTCTTGAAGCTGAACAATAATTTTCATGAGAAATATTTCTATCGGTATGGCTCCAATAATGTTTTGCCTTCTCGCTCTTTCGGGATGTGCAAAACAAGTTGATTCACAACCTCAAGTTGTAAAGAATACCCCTACTCCGAAAATAGCGGAAAGTAAGGAGAAAACATTACCAGAAGGAACAGCCGAACGAGGTCCGCTTAAGTCCGTTTCTCCAATGTCTCCCGATGCACCTAATCCTTTTGCTTTAACGAAAGAGGAAATAGAAGCGGGAACGGACTCGATACTAAGGGACATCCGTAGAGAAACCAAAAGATTCGCCAAAGCCGCCAATTTTCCCGACATGGAGAAACAGTTTTTGGCAAAAAACGAAAAAGATTTTCGATTCTGGATAATTGATGCTCATACGAGTCTGATCGGTTTCGTAGCAACTCGGAAAAATGAAGAAAATCAGGTTTTTAGGGTGGTTGCGCGAGATAAAATTGAAAGGCGGTCTCTCAAAGAAACTGAAATAGGTTCTGACAGATTGTGGGAATATCTCGAATCTCACAAAGATATTATTTCTACAAGAGACAATCGTGCTATCGAAAGTTCTGTGGATGGGGAATCTTTTGCCATCGAATTGAAAACCGGTAAAAATTATATGTTTGCATTGTATTCCGATTACGATGTCTATAAAGGAGATACTTTTTTGATAGATTTGTGTCGGATATTTAGCGAAGACTTTGGTGTTGAGATGTGTGAGCGTAAATTGTTAACGAAATAGTTTAATTTATCAGGAGAAAAATTAAGTGGTTAAGTTTGTCTCAAAAAAGGTCGTTTATGAGACAAGGTTAAAGTTTCTTTATAAAATCGTCTAGGTCTTGCCGCTTCACTTTCCAGCCTCGACCGATAATCTTAGCTTTCAACTTATTGCTTTTGATCGCATCTCTCAAACTTCCTTCGGACAATCCAGTAAGCAGCCGACAGTCACTCAAATTCAAGAGTATTTTTTCAGAGACTCGAACAGACGCGCTGCGAGGCTCTTCGATGTTTCCCGAAAGCAAGCTCCGAATAGCTTCAACGTGAGCCTGTTCGCGGCTTGCCATCGCCTCGACTAATTGAGCTACGAACAGACGCGCGTCGGGGGTTGTCGTGGCTAATGATGTGTCGGGTGATTCAAGCGCAGTTTTCAGTTTCTCAACCGCCTCTTGATTGTATTCTGCCTGTTTGCCGGTTTTTCCCCGGACGTAAGTTATCTCACCGAGCCGACCCTCGGAAGCATACTTTTCGACCAGGCGTGTTGATATGCCGAGAAATTCAGAAACTTCTTTTTTATTCATTTGTTTTGTCTCTTACTACTTCTCGCGCTTCCATTAGAAATTCATTGTAATTTTCCATAAATGGCTCAGCTAAGACACTCTCTAAATCTGCGCAAATGTTCCAAAGCACTCTTTCTTCTGCCTGATCCACTAACTCAAGTTTGCCCTCATTATTAAATCTTGAAAGAAACTCAAATAATACGATTGCTTCTGAAGTTGAGAGTTTAATTGCAATCTGTTGTTTATCATCCATTGGCTCAAAAATATAAGCCGCGAATACCCTCGATGCAAGTCTGTTCGGGACTAAATTGGGACAAGTTGGAACACAAAAAAGAAAAAGTGTCGTGAGGAATTGGAAAAATTGGAAACGCTAAAAAGGTGAAAACCTGAAATTCTCGCGTCCGTAGAATTGAACAATCAATCTTTTTCAAACTCCGACCCAAAACCTAAGAAAACCTAAGATTTTGATTTTTTTGATAAATAAATCAATTTTGCAGATGAAATCAAGTTAAAACAGATCAAAACAGATCAAAAAACATACTCAGACATACTCAGACATACTCAGACATACTCAAACACATCAAGTGTTGCAAATGCTGAAGAAAGGCAGAATTTTTTATTTACAAGATCGGAGAATTTTGCTTTGTATGTTTAACGTTTTGAGGTATATTTGAAATAGAAAAAGAGGGCGTGTCCGTGGAAAGATAACGCCCTACTTTTAATTATTGACATCACGCAAGAGTCAAAAAGCAGACCACCTATAAGTAACCTGCCTCTTGCTATTTTTACACTAATCTTGTTAGACATTCAAGATGTTTCGATTAGTTTTCCCTAGTTGGGGTAAATTATTTTTACTCACGACGACAAACGACAGTTACTTATAGGTGGGTAACTGTCGTTTTTGTTTTGTTTATGAAACCACCTATAGATTTAATTCAATGCCACGCTCGACGCTGTAATCAGTCAGCCTTAGTCATTTACCGCCGCCGATGGTTCTGCGTCGTTCACGCGCTCGCATCGGCTCGCATTCGGCAACTTATCCGAAGTCTGCGAGGTGGCGAATGATGACAGCCGCGCAGCCGAAACAAATTGACGAGGTTAAATATCTTCAAGCAATCCAGAGCGACACGCACACGCTCGCGGACAAACTCAAAACGTCCGACGATCCCGAAGCTATTTTCTACGGTTTGCAGTTAGCCGAATGCGTTGCCGATGAAAACTTATTCGTCGGGTTCGGAATGACGAACAAAGACGGCGAAGTTTTCACGGGGCGCGGAAATCTCGTCGGCACGTCGTCGCGTCTTGATCGTTTCTATTTGCAGAAACAGGCGCGATTGGCACGCAAAGACATCGCCCGCTATTTATCAAAGGTCAAATTACAAACCGGCGAAAAGTGGCGTTTCCTGACGCTGACGATGCCGAAGCTGAAAGGTTATCGGTTCGCCTTGGTAATGAAAGTTTACGATGACGCTTTCAAAATACTGCGTGATTCTGCGTATTGGAAAAAGAAAATCAGAGCCGGAACGAAAAGCAAGGAATTTACGCTTGGGAACGAATGGAAAGAAGAGGTTAGACCGTGGACGCTCGACGAAGACGGTTTTCACGTTCATGCGCATTTGATCGTCGCGTCGAAGTGGTTGGAGAATCGCAAAGTCAACGAAACGACCGGCGAGAAATATCACCGTGAATGTGCGGAGAATTGGAAAAGGGCATTGGTCAAATCGGCAAACAAAAACCGCGTGATTTTGGAATTTAACACCGGTGACGGATTGCCGATTGTGGACGTGCGATTGATTAAGGACAAGGCGACAAATTCAGGCGAAATATCTTTGACCGATGCCATTGCCGAAACTGCTAAATACATCACCAAGCCGACATCAATGGAACATTTGCCGATTGAGCAAATAATGGAAATTACCAACTATCTGAAAGGCAAACGAATGATTGAGCCATTGGGCGAAGCAAACGAGCGCAAGGGCAAAGCCAAGCCAAGGAAGACGATTGTGGAAACTGATTCGGACAGCCTCACGCAAGAGTCAATGTCAATCAGCGAACAAACCGACGAAACGGACACTTTCGTTCTTAACAAGCAAACTATTGAGAGTTGCGCCCGCCTTAAAAAAGAGTGTCTGACGCTGATCGAGAGAGGGAACGCGGGCGCGGCGGCGGCATTGATAAAGCGAACATTTGAGAAAAGGCGAGCATTTAGGCGGCGGCATCTGACGCTGCTTTACCCAAACGCTGAATTTATGACGCTTGACGGAGAGGTTTTCTCTTCCGAAGATTACGAAACGGGTAACTTTCGAGAGCAAACACTCAACGTCCGATAATGGAACTCCACCTTATCTACGGATTTAATTCCGCTTTGCATTAAGGTCAAAGTTGGAACAAGTTAGAACGGAACAAAAGAAACAAAAGGTAACATCTCATAAAAAGGGAAAATGCTAGAAAAAGTGTGTGTTATCAGCCGCAATAATAAAACCTAAGAAAACCTATGATTTGAACTTGAGAAAACTTGATATTTTGAAAAATATATCAAGTTTATCAAGCCTTAAAAAAAGGGCAGGAATTGCAGTTATTAAAAAAAGGGAATTATGACTATTACCAAGCAAGCTAAATCTGTGTTGCCGTTCGCGGTCGGCGCGGTTTTGGACATCGGCGGGAAATGTCAGAAAGTCGTCAAACGCGCCGGACTTTGCAAATTGGTGATTGAGCCGGAGAACGCGCCGGAGTTCATCGTTTTTGCAAACTGTTCTGCCGACGTGGAAACGGTCAGAGCGCGGAAGATTCGCAAAGGAACGTCGGTGTTGATTCGCGGAAAGTTTGCGTCATACGGCTCAAAAGCGGTTTGTCTGAGTGATTGCCGATTGATGCTAGAGGGAAACTTGGAACGACTTAGAACACAAAAAAAGGTTATGACGAAACTATGAGAAAAGAAGATTGAAAAGCGTATGTTTATCTGGGGTCAGTTACGTTGATGTCGATTCTTTCTTGGGGCTGAGATGACTGATTGTTGCTAATTCTTATTACGACAAAAGTAATTCCAAAAATGACTGCTACTAGGATTATAGTCAGAATGATATTGACAAGACTGTGATCTGTCTTTGGGCTTCTTTGGCGCCCACAATGCGGACAAGCTTTAGCGCTCGATGAAATTTGCTTACCGCAGACAGTGCAGTAAATTAGGGTTGGCATGGTTGGAATATAGCAAAATAGACGAACAATGCAAGTTGGTGATGAGCCGGGAAACGTGTCCGGTTTTACTGTTTTTGCCGATTGCCGATTCTGGATGCCAGAGGGCGAAGTTCGTATTAAAAAAGAAAATGGAAAACGTAATAAAACGTAACATTTTGATAAGACGGAATAACCAAACGCAAGGAAACCGCAAGGAAAAATGGACTTGTTCCACGCGCACGCGGACGGAATTAACAAAAATAACAAGGTTTATGCCGCGAAAAGGCTTGTTCCACGCGGACGGAATTGGAAAAATCGGAAACGCTAAAAAAAAGAATCTAAACTAGAGAAAAGTAGAAGATGCAAGGAAAAAAAACAGGCGGGCGCGTCGCGGGAACGCCAAACAAACTGACAACCGAATTACGGACGACGCTCAAAGGAATTATCGCGGGCGAATTGGACGCATTACCGCAGACGTTTGAGCAATTACCGGCAAAGGAACGACTTGAATTATTGATTAAGATGTTGCCGTATTGTTTGCCTAAAGTTGATTCAATTAGAGGCAATTACGATTCAGAAAGCCTTTTGATGGATTGGGGTTGATTGCAGCTGAGCGAACCAATGATTAGCTTTTGCTCGAAATGTTCCGGCTGGCTGTTGACGCTGACTTACAAGCCGAAGTTCTGCGCGTCGTGCGGTTCGCCCATCGGTCGCGTCGTGCCGCTTCTCGAATACGCGATTGTTTTGGCTGTGGCGGCGGCGGTCGTCTTGGTGATTGTGAACTGATTATTGAGTTGTTTTCAGTTTTCGGTGAAAATTTCCAGAGGTTGGTGTTTTATCGCAAAAATGGACGAATCGGACTTGGGTAGTGTCCTAATCTTGAGGTGCTATACTTAGTTTTTGTGTCACAAACGACCCTTTTTGAGTCAGAAGAGCATCTTACGAATATGAAACAATTGCTTTCCTTAACAATTCTTATTTTGTTTTTAATAAACTTTGCTTTTGGTCAAGACAATGAAAGGGGAAAAATCAGCAAAACCAAACAGCTATCAACTGTAATAGCTGTTGCACCTATCTTCCCAGCAGTTGCTAAAGCTACAAACACAAGCGGGAAAGTAATTGTTGAAGTAAATGTAAATAAAGATGGTAATGTAACTTCTGCTAAGACTGTTGAAGGACATTCTTTGTTGTGCAGAACGGCTGAAGTCGTTGCACGAATGTGGAAGTTTGAAGTAGCAGAAAATGAAAGCAAAATACAATTGACGTTTGTTTTTAGCATTCTGCAAAAATCTTCTACAACTGAACAGTTATTATCCGTTTTTACGATACCTTATCAGGTAGAAGTCAAAACTCGTCCTATTGAACCTCTTGTGTCATCCGACCCTGTTAGCGATAAAAATAAACAGAAGCACAAAAGAAATTAGAATCTATCTCAAAAACGTTGGTTTTTAAGACACTCTTTGTTTTGTAAAAACGATTTATTTCTAATTGTGTCAAAACTCAAGAAACGAGTTTAGTTTTGAGATTTTGATTGTGAGACGAGTTTTGAAATGCGCTTGACTAAGTTATCTCTCTGAATTGCCGGACGGATTATTTTGAGTCAAAAACGAGCGTTTTTATGACAAACTCAATGCCGCAACTTAGCCCCCATTTTGATTCTAAGTGATCTCTCTTTCAGTATGTTGTGTATACTCATAGAATATGTAGATTCAATAGTTAAATTTCTTGAAGCTGAACAATAATTTTCATGAGAAATATTTCTATCGGTATGGCTCCAATAATGTTTTGCCTTCTCGCTCTTTCGGGATGTGCAAAACAAGTTGATTCACAACCTCAAGTTGTAAAGAATACCCCTACTCCGAAAATAGCGGAAAGTAAGGAGAAAACATTACCAGAAGGAACAGCCGAACGAGGTCCGCTTAAGTCCGTTTCTCCAATGTCTCCCGATGCACCTAATCCTTTTGCTTTAACGAAAGAGGAAATAGAAGCGGGAACGGACTCGATACTAAGGGACATCCGTAGAGAAACCAAAAGATTCGCCAAAGCCGCCAATTTTCCCGACATGGAGAAACAGTTTTTGGCAAAAAACGAAAAAGATTTTCGATTCTGGATAATTGATGCTCATACGAGTCTGATCGGTTTCGTAGCAACTCGGAAAAATGAAGAAAATCAGGTTTTTAGGGTGGTTGCGCGAGATAAAATTGAAAGGCGGTCTCTCAAAGAAACTGAAATAGGTTCTGACAGATTGTGGGAATATCTCGAATCTCACAAAGATATTATTTCTACAAGAGACAATCGTGCTATCGAAAGTTCTGTGGATGGGGAATCTTTTGCCATCGAATTGAAAACCGGTAAAAATTATATGTTTGCATTGTATTCCGATTACGATGTCTATAAAGGAGATACTTTTTTGATAGATTTGTGTCGGATATTTAGCGAAGACTTTGGTGTTGAGATGTGTGAGCGTAAATTGTTAACGAAATAGTTTAATTTATCAGGAGAAAAATTAAGTGGTTAAGTTTGTCTCAAAAAAGGTCGTTTATGAGACAAGGTTAAAGTTTCTTTATAAAATCGTCTAGGTCTTGCCGCTTCACTTTCCAGCCTCGACCGATAATCTTAGCTTTCAACTTATTGCTTTTGATCGCATCTCTCAAACTTCCTTCGGACAATCCAGTAAGCAGCCGACAGTCACTCAAATTCAAGAGTATTTTTTCAGAGACTCGAACAGACGCGCTGCGAGGCTCTTCGATGTTTCCCGAAAGCAAGCTCCGAATAGCTTCAACGTGAGCCTGTTCGCGGCTTGCCATCGCCTCGACTAATTGAGCTACGAACAGACGCGCGTCGGGGGTTGTCGTGGCTAATGATGTGTCGGGTGATTCAAGCGCAGTTTTCAGTTTCTCAACCGCCTCTTGATTGTATTCTGCCTGTTTGCCGGTTTTTCCCCGGACGTAAGTTATCTCACCGAGCCGACCCTCGGAAGCATACTTTTCGACCAGGCGTGTTGATATGCCGAGAAATTCAGAAACTTCTTTTTTATTCATTTGTTTTGTCTCTTACTACTTCTCGCGCTTCCATTAGAAATTCATTGTAATTTTCCATAAATGGCTCAGCTAAGACACTCTCTAAATCTGCGCAAATGTTCCAAAGCACTCTTTCTTCTGCCTGATCCACTAACTCAAGTTTGCCCTCATTATTAAATCTTGAAAGAAACTCAAATAATACGATTGCTTCTGAAGTTGAGAGTTTAATTGCAATCTGTTGTTTATCATCCATTGGCTCAAAAATATAAGCCGCGAATACCCTCGATGCAAGTCTGTTCGGGACTAAATTGGGACAAGTTGGAACACAAAAAAGAAAAAGTGTCGTGAGGAATTGGAAAAATTGGAAACGCTAAAAAGGTGAAAACCTGAAATTCTCGCGTCCGTAGAATTGAACAATCAATCTTTTTCAAACTCCGACCCAAAACCTAAGAAAACCTAAGATTTTGATTTTTTTGATAAATAAATCAATTTTGCAGATGAAATCAAGTTAAAACAGATCAAAACAGATCAAAAAACATACTCAGACATACTCAGACATACTCAGACATACTCAAACACATCAAGTGTTGCAAATGCTGAAGAAAGGCAGAATTTTTTATTTACAAGATCGGAGAATTTTGCTTTGTATGTTTAACGTTTTGAGGTATATTT
>MWWC01000067.1_pt1 | contig 10404 bp, 7 predicted proteins | sample 1047261 | NCBI WGS metagenome assembly MWWC01 (sample SAMN06349975, study PRJNA376086) | soil metagenome | isolation source: MS3-5 sample Antarctic (ecotone) soil | place: Antarctica | collected 2015-01-13 | reverse complement strand
GAATAAAAAAAGGCGTTCAGACTGGAAATCAAACGCCTCTTTTCGATATTTAATTTTACTTAAAATAATCCGCTTGCACGAATTAGTTTTATGCTATCAAAAGTAGCGTAGAAAATCAAATACTTGGGTTTTGTTTAGGACAGAACTCTAGTTTTTGGGAAGAAGCTGAACTCTGCAAGCGTGGTTCAGCTTTTTTTTTATGAAATCACTTGCAAAACTCGATACTTACAGCCGAAGGGAAATCGCGGGAAATTCTGCACCTACCTTTATAAACGGTTTTAATTCTCTTAATAGTTCGTCAACTGTATCAGGGTCGAAACCTCAATCTCAGACCTATGTTCATACAGGGGTAATAAACTCACAACGGACTAAAAAGAAATCTCGTTCGGAGACGTTCAAAGCTCGTCAAAAGACAAAAAGACATCTTGCCTTGCTTGCTGATGAGATTTACGAGTCTGACTTGTCTGAGAAGCTCTTGCGATGTCATTCCCGCCTAGCTTTCTTAACGTGTGGTCGCCATATTCATCAGGTAATTCCGAATTACGTTTGTGAATTTAGGTTGTGTCCAGATTGTGCCAGGAGAAAGTCTCGAAAGCGGGTGAATGATTACCTTCCCGTGATGACTGCTTTTGTAAAGCAGAATCGCGTTACTCCCGTTCATTTAGTTTTGACCCAAACTCATAAGAAGGAGACTCGAAAACAGTCTGTTAAACGTCTGAAATCTGCTTTTAATAATTTAATCAGGCGAGACTTTTGGAAGGAGCATTTCAAAGGTGGAACTTGGTCGCTTGAGTTTACGAAAGGCAAAGACGGTTTGCACCATACTCATCTGCACATTATCGGATTCAGAAATAGGTTCTTCGATATAGGTTTGCTTCGTGCTGAATGGCTTTCGGTTACAGGCGACAGCTTTAATTTGCGTTTAGACCCAATTACCGAGCTTTCTAAAGGTTTATTGGAAGTTTTCAAATATGTATCGAAGCCACTCGATACGGATAGGTTTATGGCTGACGACTTGAAAGACTTTCTCGAGTTGAGGAATACGCATCTGTTCGGCAGTTTTGGTGAGTTTAGGAGTTTTAAGAGTAACTACGTCGCTACCGATGATGATAAGGTTTCTCTGCCTGATTACTCTCGTTACGGTAATTTGGTTGAAGGTTGCGTGTGTCCGTCCGACAATTGCAGTAGACCGTTGCTTGAAAAGAGAGCTTCGGGAAAGGGTTTCGTAAATTATCTAAAAAGGGTTGAAGATTCTGCTCCAGGCTGATTTTTACAGCTTCTCTACAAACTCGTTTAGGTCTGCTCTTTTAACTTTGTAGCCTCGACCAATAATCTTAGCTTTTAGTTTACCGACGTGGATTGCATCGCGTAGGTTTGCATCGGAAAGACCTGTTAGCAACCGACAGTCTGTTAGATTTAGCAGTAGTTTTTCGCTGACCCGAATACCTTCGATGCGGGGCTGTTCACGGTTTGCTATTGCCTCTACTAACTGAGCCACGAGTAGACGCGCATCAGGGGTCTTCGTAGCTGTTAATGCTGTATCGGGCGACTCAAGTATCGTCTTTAGATTTTCGACAGCTTCACGGGCATATTCTGCTTGCTTACCTGTCTTTCCTCTAACGTATGTTACTTCACCGAGCCGACCTTCCGAAGCATATTTTTCAACGATTCGGGTCGATACTCTTAGAAATTCTGCGACCTCTTTCTTATTCATTTTCTGACCAATCTTCCCGTGCAATTTCACCTATTGTTGGAAAATCATCTGCCATTATGTATAGATTGCCGTCGTTATTTACTAACTTTCTAAAGCATTCAAAATGGCAGTAGAATTGTTGCTCTTTGTGATTATCTCTTGGTTTGTCGATGTTGCTGATTACGAACAGAGAGCAAGGGTCTAAATGTGAACTTTTCTGTTTGCTTGATACGGTTTCTTTACAGATGCAACATTCATATTTAATTATTTCTTCTTTCTCGTTCATTGCCAAAAATATAAGCCGCGAACACCTTTGAATGCAAGGCTATTCGTGGCTTTCGATAAACTACATTATCGTAAGTTATTTTATGGATGGTTAACATCTTGTCTGATGCCTCTGAGAACGAAATTATGCTTAACGGTTTTTTGTGGAATTATATGAAGTTGTTTGTGCTTAGAACCATACCATCCATTTTCTTCGGGAACTCTTATCTCATATCTTCCTTTCGGTAGCCAAATCTCAAACTGACCTTCATCGTTAGATTTAATCACTCGCCTAAATTTCTTTCCCTTAATGATAATTTTTACATTTACAACTCTTGCGTCCCCCTCATCAAGAACTAAGCCTGATAGTTTGCCAACTGGTTTCCTTTTGACAGCGGATGTTTGAGCGAACGAAACCGTTAAAATTAACAATAATAGGATGGTTGTAAGAAAGGTTAGTTTCATATTTGTTCGATGTAATTGGAGTATGCGTTGAGCAGGAGGTTTGGTTTTTTTTGAAATTTTACACACCCCTACCCCTTTCAATTTAGCACTGTAAGTGTGTGTGTCGGGTTGGGAAATTTTGGCAGGAAAATTTAGCATTGTATAATTCAAACCTAGCTGTTGCAACTAGGCGACTTAACTGCTTCTTGCGTTTGCTAACTGCTGCAATTAAAGGGCTTCTATTGACAATGCGGGAAAACTGTGTTAAACTTGGGAAGAATAAAAAAGGGCGTTCAGACTGGAAATCAAACGCCCCTTTTCGATATTTAATTTTACTTAAAATAATCCGCTTGCACGAATTAGTTTTATGCTATCAAAAGTAGCGTAGAAAATCAAATACTTGGGCTTTGTCTGGGACAGAACTCTAGTTTTTGGGAAGAAGCTGAACTCTGCAAGCGTGGTTCAGCTTTTTTTTATGAAATCACTTGCAAAACTCGATACTTATAGCCGAAGGGAAATCGCGGGAAATTCTGCATCTACCTTTATAAACGGTTTTAATTCTCTTAATAATTCGTCAACTGTATCAGGGTCGAAACCTCAATCTCAGACCTATGTTCATACAGGGGTAATAAACTCACAACAGTCTAAGAAGAAATCTCGCTCGGAGACGTTCAAAGCTCGTCAAAAGACAAAAAGGCATCTTGCTTTGCTTGCTGATGAGATTTACGAGTCTGACTTGTCTGAGAAGCTCTTGCGATGTCATTCCCGCCTAGCTTTCTTAACGTGTGGTCGCCATATTCATCAGGTAATTCCGAATTACGTTTGTGAATTTAGGTTGTGTCCAGATTGTGCCAGGAGAAAGTCTCGAAAGCGGGTGAATGATTACCTTCCCGTGATGACTGCTTTTGTAAAGCAGAATCGCGTTACTCCCGTTCATTTAGTTTTGACCCAAACTCATAAGAAGGAGACTCGAAAACAGTCTGTTAAACGTCTGAAATCTGCTTTTAATAATTTAATCAGGCGAGACTTTTGGAAGGAGCATTTCAAAGGTGGAACTTGGTCGCTTGAGTTTACGAAAGGCAAAGACGGTTTGCACCATACTCATCTGCACATTATCGGATTCAGAAATAGGTTCTTCGATATAGGTTTGCTTCGTGCTGAATGGCTTTCGGTTACAGGCGACAGCTTTAATTTGCGTTTAGACCCAATTACCGAGCTTTCTAAAGGTTTATTGGAAGTTTTCAAATATGTATCGAAGCCACTCGATACGGATAGGTTTATGGCTGACGACTTGAAAGACTTTCTCGAGTTGAGGAATACGCATCTGTTCGGCAGTTTTGGTGAGTTTAGGAGTTTTAAGAGTAACTACGTCGCTACCGATGATGATAAGGTTTCTCTGCCTGATTACTCTCGTTACGGTAATTTGGTTGAAGGTTGCGTGTGTCCGTCCGACAATTGCAGTAGACCGTTGCTTGAAAAGAGAGCTTCGGGAAAGGGTTTCGTAAATTATCTAAAAAGGGTTGAAGATTCTGCTCCAGGCTGATTTTTACAGCTTCTCTACAAACTCGTTTAGGTCTGCTCTTTTAACTTTGTAGCCTCGACCAATAATCTTAGCTTTTAGTTTACCGACGTGGATTGCATCGCGTAGGTTTGCATCGGAAAGACCTGTTAGCAACCGACAGTCTGTTAGATTTAGCAGTAGTTTTTCGCTGACCCGAATACCTTCGATGCGGGGCTGTTCACGGTTTGCTATTGCCTCTACTAACTGAGCCACGAGTAGACGCGCATCAGGGGTCTTCGTAGCTGTTAATGCTGTATCGGGCGACTCAAGTATCGTCTTTAGATTTTCGACAGCTTCACGGGCATATTCTGCTTGCTTACCTGTCTTTCCTCTAACGTATGTTACTTCACCGAGCCGACCTTCCGAAGCATATTTTTCAACGATTCGGGTCGATACTCTTAGAAATTCTGCGACCTCTTTCTTATTCATTTTCTGACCAATCTTCCCGTGCAATTTCACCTATTGTTGGAAAATCATCTGCCATTATGTATAGATTGCCGTCGTTATTTACTAACTTTCTAAAGCATTCAAAATGGCAGTAGAATTGTTGCTCTTTGTGATTATCTCTTGGTTTGTCGATGTTGCTGATTACGAACAGAGAGCAAGGGTCTAAATGTGAACTTTTCTGTTTGCTTGATACGGTTTCTTTACAGATGCAACATTCATATTTAATTATTTCTTCTTTCTCGTTCATTGCCAAAAATATAAGCCGCGAACACCTTTGAATGCAAGGCTATTCGTGGCTTTCGATAAACTACATTATCGTAAGTTATTTTATGGATGGTTAACATCTTGTCTGATGCCTCTGAGAACGAAATTATGCTTAACGGTTTTTTGTGGAATTATATGAAGTTGTTTGTGCTTAGAACCATACCATCCATTTTCTTCGGGAACTCTTATCTCATATCTTCCTTTCGGTAGCCAAATCTCAAACTGACCTTCATCGTTAGATTTAATCACTCGCCTAAATTTCTTTCCCTTAATGATAATTTTTACATTTACAACTCTTGCGTCCCCCTCATCAAGAACTAAGCCTGATAGTTTGCCAACTGGTTTCCTTTTGACAGCGGATGTTTGAGCGAACGAAACCGTTAAAATTAACAATAATAGGATGGTTGTAAGAAAGGTTAGTTTCATATTTGTTCGATGTAATTGGAGTATGCGTTGAGCAGGAGGTTTGGTTTTTTTTGAAATTTTACACACCCCTACCCCTTTCAATTTAGCACTGTAAGTGTGTGTGTCGGGTTGGGAAATTTTGGCAGGAAAATTTAGCATTGTATAATTCAAACCTAGCTGTTGCAACTAGGCGACTTAACTGCTTCTTGCGTTTGCTAACTGCTGCAATTAAAGGGCTTCTATTGACAATGCGGGAAAACTGTGTTAAACTTGGGAAGAATAAAAAAGGGCGTTCAGACTGGAAATCAAACGCCCCTTTTCGATATTTAATTTTACTTAAAATAATCCGCTTGCACGAATTAGTTTTATGCTATCAAAAGTAGCGTAGAAAATCAAATACTTGGGCTTTGTCTGGGACAGAACTCTAGTTTTTGGGAAGAAGCTGAACTCTGCAAGCGTGGTTCAGCTTTTTCTTATGAAATCACTTGCAAACTCGACAGCTTATTTAAAAACTGGAGTCGTTGGAGAACAAGATACCCACCTTGTCCACCCTCTTAATTTCCTTGATGATTCGACAACTTTATCAGGGTCGAAAACTCGTCATCACTCCTATGTTCATTTAGGGACAACATCTAAACATCTAAACAGTTCAAAATCAGATAGAAAAACAAAGTCTGAAAAGTTACAGGTTCGTTCCAAGACTCGTGAATCGTTAGTAAATCTTTTGGGAGAATTGGGTGAAGACAAAACTGCCGAGACTATTGCTCTTTGTGGACAAAAGTTTGAAGTCTTGCATTGCGATAACGACCATATAGCTGCAAAGACTCCTTATCACCGTTGTAATGTTCGTTATTGTCCAATGTGTGCGAATCGTAGAGCAGGTAAATATCAGAGAAAATATTTGCCTTATGCTCTTGAATTTGTGAAGCAGTCTCCTCGCGCTCTCACTCCCTGTCTTTTGACTTTGACACAGGTAAAAATCAAAGGAGAAAGGTTGATTGATTCTAGGGAAAGGGTTTATAAATCTTTCAAAAACCTCGCTCGGCACAAGTTTTTCAAGGAATACTTTGCAGGTGGTATTTATGCTATCGAAAATACATTTTCAGAAGACGGCAACCATTGTCATATGCATTTGGTAGTTTTCAGAAAGAAGTTTGTGGACGTAGCTTTATTGAAACAGCATTGGGCATCTGTAAGCGAGGGTGCTAAAAATTTAAATATCAGACGCGTTGATACGTTGGAGAATGGACTGAGGGAATGTTTGAAATATATTGCAAAACCCTTGCCTGCTGATAATTTACAAAGAAGTTACGTGAGAGATTTGTTGTCGCTTAAAGGTAAGCGAATGTTGGACACTTTTGGCGAGTTTAAGAGCTTTATGCAATCCCACGAGCTTCCAGAGCAGGAAAAACAGGAAAGAGAAAAGTTAGAGGAAGGTTCTTGTTGTCCACGTTGTAATGACAGTCAGACTTTGCTTTTCAGAAAGACGATGACCGAGTGGGAAATTATTGAGTATTATAGGCGCAGAGAAGTGAGAATGAAAGAAATGTGTGAGTTGAAAATTTAGCGATTTGCTTGCCGTTATAGATTATTTATGAATTCGTCCAGGTCTGCTCTTTTAACTTTATAGCCTCGACCAATGATTTTAGCTTTGAGTTTGTCCTTGCGGATTGCATCGCGCAGGTTTGCATCCGATAACCCTGTCAGCAACCGACAGTCTGTTAAATTTAGCAACAGCTTCTCGCTAGTCCGAACAGCTTCCATTCGCGGCTGTTCACGGTTTGCTATTGCTTCTGCTAACTGAGCCACGAATAGACGCGCATCAGGGGTCTTCGTAGCTGTTAATGCTGTATCGGGCGACTCAAGTATCGTCTTTAGATTTTCGACAGCTTCACGGGCATATTCTGCTTGTTTTCCTGTCTTTCCTCTAACATATGTTACTTCACCGAGCCGACCTTCCGAAGCGTATTTTTCAACTATTCTGGTTGAGACTCCAAGAAACTCTGCGGCTTCTTTCTTATTCATTACCGAGAATATAAGCCACGAATACCTTTGAAGGCAAGGCTATTCGTGGCTTTCGATAAAACAGATTATCGTAAGTTATCAGATGGCTAAAACTGTTTTGAAGAAAAACTACTTCACCTCTAACAAGTGTGCTACTTCGCTGAAATCTTTCAATTTTTTAGCCCAGTTTAAGTTTTGCATCAGTTCCTTTGGAGCTTGAAGGGAAATGGTTTTCCCGCGTTTGTTTTGCTCCACTCGAATTGCAATTTCACACTCGCCAAGTTCCAGTGTTTTGGTATCAATAACGCGAAAACTTGCGCCAGCATAATAATACTGATGTTTCAGTCCAGGCATTGTGTCGAATGGACGAAGTTGCAGGACTTTCTTGAGCGTCAAATAACCTTGTCGAGTGACACCAAAACAGAACTTTTTCTTGATACCGTTAATTTCGACTGAGAAAACTCCAAAGTGCTGCTCGTTTTCTCTAAAAGCATCAATAATTTCTGGCATTCCTTCGTGATTGTCGCGCATTTCCAGAAACTCCTTTCTTCGAGTTTATCAATAAGGCAGTTTGTTTTCAGCTTGAAATTTTACACACCCCTAGCCCTTTGGATTTAGCACTGTAAGTCTGTGTGTTGGGTCGGGAAATTTTGGTAGGAAGATTTAGCATTGTATAATTCAAATCTAGCTGTTGCAACTAGGCGACTTAACTGCTTCTTGTGTTTGCTAACTGCTGCAATTAAAGGGCTTCTATTGACAATGCGGGAAAACCGTGTTAAACTTAGGAACAATAAAAAAAGACGCTAGATTACCAGTCCGAGCGTCTCTTTTCGATATTTAATTTTACTTAAAATAATCCGCTTGCACGAATTAGTTTTATGCTATCAAAAGTAGCGTAGAAAATCAAATACTTGGGCTTTGTTTAGGACAGAACTCTAGTTTTTGGGAAGAAGCTGAACTCTGCAAGCGTGGTTCAGCTTTTTTTTATGAAATCACTTGCAAAACTCGATACTTATAGCCGAAGGGAAGTCGCGGGAAGTTCTGCACCTACCTTTATAAACGGTTTTAATTCTCTTAATAATTTGTCAACTGTATCAGGGTCGAAACCTCAATCTCAGACCTATGTTCATACAGGGGTAATAAACTCACAACGGTCTAAAAAGAAATCTCGCTCGGAGACGTTCAAAGCTCGTCAAAAGACAAAAAGACATCTTGCTCTGCTTGCTGATGAGATTTACGAGTCTGATTTATCTGAGAAGCTCTTGCGATGCCATTCCCGTCTAGCTTTCTTAACGTGTGGTCGCCATATTCATCAGGTAATTCCGAATTACGTTTGTGAATTTAGATTGTGTCCCGATTGTGCTAGGAGGAAGTCTCGAAAACGGGTGAATAACTATCTTCCCGTAATGACTGCTTTTGTGAAACAGAATCGTGTTACTCCCGTTCATCTAGTTTTAACCCAAACTCATAAAAAGGAGACTCGAAAGCAGTCTGTCAAACGTCTGAAATCTGCCTTTAATAATTTAATTAGGCGAGACTTTTGGAAGCAGCATTTCAAAGGTGGAACTTGGTCGCTTGAGTTTACAAAAGGCAAAGACGGTTTGCATCATACTCATCTGCACATTATCGGATTCAGAAATAGGTTTTTCGATATAGGTTTGCTTCGTGATGAGTGGTTTTCGGTTACGGGCGACAGCTTTAATTTGCGTTTAGACCCAATTACTGAGCTTTCTAAAGGTTTATTGGAAGTCTTTAAGTATGTATCGAAGCCACTCGATACGGATAGATTTACGGCTGAGGACTTGAAAGACTTTCTCAAGTTGAGGAATACGCATCTGTTCGGCAGCTTTGGTGAATTTAGGGGTTTCAAGAGTAATTACGTTGCTACCGATGATGACAAGGTTTCTCTGCCTGATTACTCTCGTTACGGTAATTTGGTCGAAGGTTGTGTCTGTCCGTCCGATAATTGCAGTAGACCGTTGCTAGAAAAGAGAGTTTCGGGAAAGGGTTTCGTAAATTATCTGAAAAGGGTTGAAGATTCTGCTCCAGGCTGATTTTTACAGCTTCTCTACAAATTCGTCTAGGTCTGGTCTTTTAACTTTGTAGCCTCGACCAATAATTTTAGCTTTTAGTTTGCCTTCGTGGATTGCATCGCGCAGATTTGCATCGGATAGACCTGTTAGTAGCCGACAGTCTATTAAATTTAGTAGTAGCTTTTCGCTGACCCGAACACCTTCGTTGCGGGGCTGTTCACGGTTTGCTATTGCCTCTGCCAACTGAGCCACGAACAGACGCGCATCAGGGGTCTTCGTAGCTGTTAATGCTGTATCGGGCGACTCAAGTATTGTCTTTAGATTTTCGACAGCTTCACGGGCGTATTCTGCTTGCTTACCTGTCTTTCCTCTAACGTATGTTACTTCACCGAGCTGACCCTCCGAAGCGTATTTCTCAACGATGCGGGTTGAGACTCTGAGAAATTCTGCGACTTCTTTCTTGTTCATTGCCAAAAATATAAGCCACGAACACCTTTGAATGCAAGGCTATTCGTGGCTTTTGATAAATCACATTATCGTAAGCTATTTGAGGTCAAAAATAGGTAGCGTGTTAGTTTTCTTCTAAGTCTGCATCTGGTTCGTTGGTTTCAATACATTCCTCAAAGCATTTTTTGTGTGAATATAGAACGTGGTTGAGTTTCTCACCATCAGCAAACTCAAGTGCGAGAATTACAGCTATGTGTCCATCTTCTTTACCAGCGTCATTTCCGCAAACAGGGCAGTGATGAGGTTGGTAAGGAACAAATGTAAACGGCTTATAATCGTCAGTAGCATTTATCGTGGCACGAGTTAGTTGCCCGATAAGTTCATACTTGAATGCTTTTGGTGGTTTGCTTAGTAGACGGCGCATATTTAATGTTAATGATAGTTTGAAATAAATTAGGTTTTTGAAATTTTACACACCCCTACCCCTTCGGATTTAGCACTGTAAGTCTGTGTGTCGGGTCGGGAAATTTTGGCAGGAAAATTTCGCATTGTATAATTGAAACCTAGCTGTTGTAACTAGGCGACTTAACCGCTTCTTGCGTTTGCTAACTGCTGCAATTAAAGGGCTTCTATTGACATTGCGGGAAAACTGTGCTAAACTTGTAGAGAATAAAAAAGGGCGTTCAGACTGGAAATCAAACGCCCCTTTTCGATTTTTTAATTTTACTTAAAATAATCCGCTTGCACGAATTAGTTTTATGCTATCAAAAGTAGCGTAGAAAATCAAATACTTGGGCTTTGTTTAGGACAGAACTCTAGTTTTTGGGAAGAAGCTGAACTCT
>MWWC01000066.1_pt1 | contig 10576 bp, 15 predicted proteins | sample 1047261 | NCBI WGS metagenome assembly MWWC01 (sample SAMN06349975, study PRJNA376086) | soil metagenome | isolation source: MS3-5 sample Antarctic (ecotone) soil | place: Antarctica | collected 2015-01-13 | reverse complement strand
CCTCAGTGGTTGGCGTCTCCCCTCCAAGGTGGGCGGTGTGGTCGCCCCTGTCGAAATCAACGAAAACGCAGCGTGAACTTTGCCGATTGGGAAAAGTGGTCGGCCCCACCACCCTCTTTTTGCCCCCTTCTGGCTAGGGCAGGGCAGGGGGTAGGGCAATACCCATCGCAATACCCATTGAAGGCAGGGGATGGGCAAGTGCCATACACGCAAGCTAGTCGATGGTGCCAACGATGTGGGCGAGTGACGCCACATTGGAAAGACGCACTAGACAGCCCTCGTTCGTTGCGATGGATTGGCCTCTTGCCCTTCGTGTGGGTCTTCAATCTGTTCTCCCCCTGGCACTGTATGGAGTGCCCTAGCCCACACGTCTACTAGGGCATTCCCTGCCTTGGCCTTCAGGCCGTCTTGAGAAGTCTGAAGACTTGCGTAGTGTGCCAGCGTGCCCCGACCTTCTTAGTCGGGATGCCTAGCTCATTCATCTTCTCGGCCACGGCTTGCATACTCAGGCCCCGCCCCCTCAACTCATGGACGACGGCCAGGGCGGCTAGCTCGTCCTTGTTCTCCACCAGCCGCACGCCATCGGCCCCTACGTCGGCCCCGTAGGGAAGCTGCCCCACACGTTCGCCACGTCGTCGCTTCGCTTGCATGCCGGCCTTCGTGCGGGCTTTGATGATGAGCCTTTCGTACTCACTGAAGGCGTCCACGATTCGCCTCATGAGGATGGCGGTGGGATCGTCGCTCTCGGTCCCCTCACCGGCCGCACTCACGACCCTCCCACCCTTGCGTTTGACAGCAGCCTCAATCATCGCCACGGCGATAGGGTCTCGTCCTAGCCTGTCTCGCTTGCTCACCAACAGCATGTCGCCCTTCTTCATGGCGGTGATGGCTTCCAACAGTGCGGGTCGTTTGTCGAGGCCCGTAGCTCCACTCACGCCTTCGTCGGTGAACTCGCCACCGACCTCCCACCCTTGCCGTAGGGCGAACGCTCGACAGGCATCCGATCCGGCCGCGATGCCAGCACCGGATTCCTTCTGGTCTTCAGAACTCACTCTTCCGTAAATCCAGGCCCGTGTCATGGTCGTGATTCACTCAGGGTTCCGTGTGTGTATGCCCCACCCCAAAATAAAAGGGGCCGAAGCCCCTTGTTGCCGTGTCTTCACTCTCCACTTATCCACGTCGTGAAGAAGCCGAGCAGAAACAGACCGACGATGAAAATTGCCCCTTCCATCTTAGTTCCCCCCTTTGAAGGCAGGGGCAGTGTCGAGCCATGCTAGCAGCTTCTCCCACCGTGCCATCTCAGCACGCACGTCGTCTGCGGAGAACTCGGCATCGCATGATGTGCAGGTGAACGTGTGCAGGGCGTGAACGTCCACACGCACCGTCTCTTCCTCTGCACATCGCAGGCACAGCACTGAAAACCCTCGCGTTGTCGTCGTCGCCGTAGCCATGTGTACTCTCCCGTGTGTTGTGATGTCTCCTACAACCTAGGGGCTGGCACTGGGTAGGGGGGTTTATTTGATTCGGGGTCCGCTGGCGGGGGGCGTCCCAAGGGAGAGGTCGTTCTCAGCCGGAATTTGGCACCAAAAGAGGGATTCTCAGCTAAACCTCATTCATAAGTCATCAGTTATGCAACGAAAAGAGGGCGACAGGCCCAAAGCCCATCGCCCTCAATTCATATTCTCACAGGACTCTCAAAACAGCTAAGTCGCCATCGTGGGCGTTCGCTCGAAGGGGGTGGCCATATGCCAGTCTTGAGGAATGACAGATAATCCAAGGAAAAATGCCCCATTTCTAATTTCCCTTGAGGTCCCCCGACAAGTTCATATGCCGATTCTGGTATGTCTGGATTCCTTCCGTCGCTTGAATTCATTTATGCACATCCTTGCATGTCTTCTATGCGTGTGAACAATGCCCTTATACGGGCTTTTTTTTCGCCTCATTCTCTTCGTCGTCGATGGTCTCGATGAGGGTGCGGAGGCGGGACGCGGCTTCCGGCAGAGTGGTTACACTTGTCGAAAATATGATACGTTCAACTCTTTTGAGGAGGGCAACATTAGCTGAGACGGGCTGTGAATCCTTGTCCTTGGGGGCCTCGCCCTCATCTGCTGTCCCTGCCTTGGCCTTCCATGCTGTTTGCGTGTTGGCGTTGAGAAAGCCAACCATGTAATCTGATTTGTTCATGTGTTAATCTCGATGGTTAAGAAGGTTGATGCGAAAAGATTCCAGTTCGGCAACGAGTTCGACGTGCTTATCGGGGTCCATACCGCATAGGGTGAGGACTTGCTTGACCCTGAGTCCCGACCCCCGGATGAGGTCGCGGAAGGACACGTTACGCGAGTGTGCAGAACGTACCCACTCAGCCCTGTCTCCGATTCGTGGGGGATTCGTTTTCGCAATGTAGCTGTCTTCTGTCTTCCTGGCTGTGGCCAAATCGGAGCGAGGCCCCATCGTTTTCTGTGTTTTCTTGCTGTGCTGTGGCATGTTTATGTCTCTAAACGGTGTATTGTATGATGACTCCCGCTTCGCTTCCTTGCTCCGATGACAGCCCTATCAGGTATTGCCTCCACTCTCTCCGGTGGGGCCGTGCTTGGTGGGGCTGTTGTCGTTTGTCTTATGCACTACCTGCCCCTGCCTGAATTGTGGCTCTGTCGAAGTCGTCGGCGTCGGCCATAAGGCACCTAACCATAGCTCGCTCGCCCTCGTCCCCACCCTCGAAGAACGCCGCGAACGCTGACCATGTTCCCTCTGGCAGACGTAGCACAACGACACGCCCATCCCCTTCGACTAGCGGCGAGATGACCTCTTTGAGCAGGTCCGCGATGGCGATTGCTCGTTCCGTTGCCATCCCAGCCAACACGTTATACTCGTCATCAGAAAGAAACAGCGTTGGGAGTGCTCTGCGTGGCGGTTTTAGCGGCATAGGTGTCACCTTGTTCTAACATATGATTTTTTATTTCTTCGAGCATACTGTAGTTCCAAAACCAACGGCCACCGGGACTTACGAGGACGGGGCACAGACCTTCTCTTGTCCAACGTCTCAATGCTGTCACCGACACCCCCAAGTATTCGGCGGATTCGGTTATCCTCACGAGTTTCTTCATGTGTATTCACCTTTCATGTAAGCACAATTGCTCACCAGATAATACACCAACGGCCCCGTTCGACCACCAAATATCACGGCATGCACCTGGTGCTCTCCCAACGGATTCGCCCTGCCTTGTCCCCCCTCCAAAATAAAACGGTGCCAAATCGTCACTCACGGTGTAAGATATTCAGACATGAAAAGCCATGATAGAAGGCCGCAAGGTTCGGACCTTCCACGTTCTCGCCCGTGGTGATAGGCGAGATGCCCGTAAGCTGAATGGTGTCGGTCCCACCAGCACGGTAAGTAATCAGAGCAGACGTAGCGTGACGACGGTTGCGACCAGAGTTGGAAGGGACGCTTCATCCGAGAGGGTGGGGCGGTGTCGATTCCGCCATTGTCTTTGCGGCGGGTCGGCTCGGGGCTGGTTCAATTGCGGGCCTGATAATCTTCAGGACAAGGGACGAACTCCGTCCCTTGTTTTCGATCTACCATGAAGTCTGTCTTGACCTTACCCTAATGCACGCATGCAGGCCCCACCCATAAGCCAACACTCCCGACAGCTTATACGCCTCTGTGGGGCGTTCCCGACCTTCCGACCCTCCCGACCTACCAGACGACCACTTTGCGGGCCTCTCGGGGCGTTCTAGGACGTTCCAGGCCCCATCCCGCCACTAATCCCACCCGTCAACCACGGCGTTGCCCCAAAATCATGTGGGGGGCGAGAAGGTTTTGAAGGTTTTGAGGGTTATGCAGGGGAAAGCCCCGTTTTTCAGGCCCCCCACCCACGTTGCTGCCCCCATTGACTATTGCAATTACATTACTTCACGTTTACATATGAAAGCATTGTAATGTTAAGGTATCTTAGCATATAACAATGTGCAACATCTAGTAAACGTTAACGTCGGCCCCCCTTCCATCCCCTGCCTTCGTCCCCGCGACCACTCGGATAGACCACTCACCCCGCCTCTTGCTGACGAACTCGGCGGATTTGAGAAACCCCACATCCAACAATTCATCGAACGCGATTTGGAGGGCCTTCCGCAAATCCCCGTCTTTGTGCTTCCGACTAAGGCCCACGTTCTCGAAGGCGAATTCCCTAAGCCCGAACGTCCATGTGTTGCGTAGGTAAAACCTCTTATCCAGGAACCTCATGCACTGGCGGGATGTCGATGATTTCAAAGAAAAGTAGGTGTCGATGTCAAGACGCTTGACGTAGTTCGCCCGACAACTCTCGAAGAAAATCTTGTTCCACGAAAATTGCCCGAAGGGGAGTTCACGCTGTAGCGTTTTGGCATGTGCCCTTACTTCACGGTCGTAGGTCACTACACTCTCTAGGATGTGGAAAGAGGCATCGACCTTCCGCTTGATTGAGTTGTCGAACCAACAGCCCTCGTATTTGAGGGTCACGCCCATCCATCGGTTTAGCCCATCCCCGATACGCTGATAGTTCTTCCCGTCTTTCTTCCACCGAAGCAGGTCGATGATTTGGTACTTGGTGAAATTGACCACGGGGTCAGTGAAGTCATTCGCCCTCTTGGTCAAACACATCAGTGCCACTAGGATGTCACTATCAACCGCCCTTGGCAGTCCGTATTCCGCACAGGCCATGACGGTGAGTTGCCCATCCTCCGTCTTGAACGTGAGGGTGTTGACCCCTGCCGGGATTCGGTCAGCGAGGGTCGTGATGGGAATCTCCGCGAGGTTCAAGCTATCGCGACCGTGCTGGGCGATGTCTTCCATTCGTTTGACCTTATGGGAAATCAGCAACAACAACGCCCGACAGGGCGTAACGGTTGTACGGGTCGCGTGGCATAGGCAAGACGTGCCGACTACTGTTGCTGTCTTGGTTCTCTAAGGTAATTAAGTTAGGGCGAGTCAGAACATGGCCCCACTGAACGGTTTATGTCGACGTTAGTGGGTTCAAACCACACCGATTGTCGGTTCAAACCACACTAATCGTGGGTTCAAACCACAATACTTTTCTGGACTGGTGGTCAATTTCTTGAGAGGCCCCACCCCTAAACGGATTAGACCAGTGCCCCCCTCTGCCTCACTCCGTCACGCTATACACTAGGGGGTAATACATCCATATACAGAGGCATGCGAGTGTCACGTCGGCCATTAAGCAGAGGCCCGCAAGCCAATCCACGCATTTGATGGCGGGGGTAATAGTCAGCAGAACTAGCGACAGCCCGATTGTGATGCCTGTTAGCCTCAACGCCGTCCTCATACGTCTCCTGATTTCTACCATTTTGAGTGTCATAACCCGCAAAATCTCTCTGCCCTGTTTGTCTCCCATCTCAATTTCAGTGGACACCCCGGCGTTTAGCGGGGTTTCATCTAGGATATTGCATGCTCTTATATGATCCTCTGATAGAATGGCATCGGTAATCTCCTGCTTTTTTTCGATGGTAGGGAACGTGCGTCTCCCTATCGCGGTTTTAAAAGTACCCAGTACCTCAGTTCGTAGACCTTGTAACTGGTAAAGCACGACCGCCACGAGAAATCCAAAGGCCCCCGCGAGGGTCTGACTGACGGTGCTGAACGTGTAGTAGCACGCATTCTCCATATTCATCCCCTACCCCTCCCGTCTTGCGTCTGCCCGCATAACCCATACGGTTGATATCGGCTTCCCCTGCCTTGAAACGTGATGTCTGGCCGAGTAGTCGGCCGATGGATTAGCCAGGAAGATGGCAAGTCAATCGCGTGGAGGGTACTCATGGCAGGCAAACCAGGACGCAAGCCAAAACAGAATTCCGAAGTTCCCGCTAGTAGTGGGTTCGTCAAAGTGACCTTCAGATTGTCCGACTTGACGGCGAAACGACTCGGCGTCCAGTCCGTCATGACGAGAGAAAGTCAAAGCGACATCGTCGAGAAGGTCTTATCGGCATACCTTAGCGGGTGGCGTCTTCCTTCTCGGGTAGGGGCGGAACCGAACCTACAGCTAGACCAGTCCGATAGTGCGGAAAATGCGGCTTAGGCTTTGCCGATTGGGAAAAGTGGTCGGCCCCCCCACCCTCTTTTTGCCCCCTTCTGGCTAGGGCAGGGCAGGGGGTAGGGCAATACCCATCGCAATACCCATTGAAGGCAGGGGATGGGCAAGTGCCATACACGCAAGCTAGTCGATGGTGCCAACGATGTGGGCGAGTGACGCCACATTGGAAAGACGCACTAGACAGCCCTCGTTCGTTGCGATGGATTGGCCTCTTGCCCTTCGTGTGGGTCTTCAATCTGTTCTCCCCCTGGCACTGTATGGAGTGCCCTAGCCCACACGTCTACTAGGGCATTCCCTGCCTTGGCCTTCAGGCCGTCTTGAGAAGTCTGAAGACTTGCGTAGTGTGCCAGCGTGCCCCGACCTTCTTAGTCGGGATGCCTAGCTCATTCATCTTCTCGGCCACGGCTTGCATACTCAGGCCCCGCCCCCTCAACTCATGGACGACGGCCAGGGCGGCTAGCTCGTCCTTGTTCTCCACCAGCCGCACGCCATCGGCCCCTACGTCGGCCCCGTAGGGAAGCTGCCCCACACGTTCGCCACGTCGTCGCTTCGCTTGCATGCCGGCCTTCGTGCGGGCTTTGATGATGAGCCTTTCGTACTCACTGAAGGCGTCCACGATTCGCCTCATGAGGATGGCGGTGGGATCGTCGCTCTCGGTCCCCTCACCGGCCGCACTCACGACCCTCCCACCCTTGCGTTTGACAGCAGCCTCAATCATCGCCACGGCGATAGGGTCTCGTCCTAGCCTGTCTCGCTTGCTCACCAACAGCATGTCGCCCTTCTTCATGGCGGTGATGGCTTCCAACAGTGCGGGTCGTTTGTCGAGGCCCGTAGCTCCACTCACGCCTTCGTCGGTGAACTCGCCACCGACCTCCCACCCTTGCCGTAGGGCGAACGCTCGACAGGCATCCGATCCGGCCGCGATGCCAGCACCGGATTCCTTCTGGTCTTCAGAACTCACTCTTCCGTAAATCCAGGCCCGTGTCATGGTCGTGATTCACTCAGGGTTCCGTGTGTGTATGCCCCACCCCAAAATAAAAGGGGCCGAAGCCCCTTGTTGCCGTGTCTTCACTCTCCACTTATCCACGTCGTGAAGAAGCCGAGCAGAAACAGACCGACGATGAAAATTGCCCCTTCCATCTTAGTTCCCCCCTTTGAAGGCAGGGGCAGTGTCGAGCCATGCTAGCAGCTTCTCCCACCGTGCCATCTCAGCACGCACGTCGTCTGCGGAGAACTCGGCATCGCATGATGTGCAGGTGAACGTGTGCAGGGCGTGAACGTCCACACGCACCGTCTCTTCCTCTGCACATCGCAGGCACAGCACTGAAAACCCTCGCGTTGTCGTCGTCGCCGTAGCCATGTGTACTCTCCCGTGTGTTGTGATGTCTCCTACAACCTAGGGGCTGGCACTGGGTAGGGGGGTTTATTTGATTCGGGGTCCGCTGGCGGGGGGCGTCCCAAGGGAGAGGTCGTTCTCAGCCGGAATTTGGCACCAAAAGAGGGATTCTCAGCTAAACCTCATTCATAAGTCATCAGTTATGCAACGAAAAGAGGGCGACAGGCCCAAAGCCCATCGCCCTCAATTCATATTCTCACAGGACTCTCAAAACAGCTAAGTCGCCATCGTGGGCGTTCGCTCGAAGGGGGTGGCCATATGCCAGTCTTGAGGAATGACAGATAATCCAAGGAAAAATGCCCCATTTCTAATTTCCCTTGAGGTCCCCCGACAAGTTCATATGCCGATTCTGGTATGTCTGGATTCCTTCCGTCGCTTGAATTCATTTATGCACATCCTTGCATGTCTTCTATGCGTGTGAACAATGCCCTTATACGGGCTTTTTTTTCGCCTCATTCTCTTCGTCGTCGATGGTCTCGATGAGGGTGCGGAGGCGGGACGCGGCTTCCGGCAGAGTGGTTACACTTGTCGAAAATATGATACGTTCAACTCTTTTGAGGAGGGCAACATTAGCTGAGACGGGCTGTGTTTCCTTGTCCTTGGGGGCCTCGCCCTTTTCATCCCCTGCCTTGGCCCTGAAGCTGTCACGAAAACGGTTATATGTATCGAGGTTCATATGAGTTACCTTCCCAAGATGTTCTTGCTGCGTAGTGCCGTGAGTTCGTCAAATTCTCGCTGGTGAGTCACAGGGTCGATGTTACAAATCGAGAACACTCCTGCAACCGTTAGACCTGAACCGAGTAGGATTTCAGCTAGTGACATACCTCTGTCATAGCTGTCCTTGCACCACTTGCCTCGGTTGTCGAGATTCGGGCGTTGGACACGTTGGATGAAACTTTCTTCCGGTGCTCTGCCGAGTGCGACATCGCTCCGTGTTACTTCAAGGCCACCTTTGAGGGGCCGTTTCTTATTAGACATATGTCGTTCTTTCTACCCAATAGGGGTATGATATGTTGTGAGTTCTCGGTGGACTCGCTTCTGCACTCCAAGGCATGTATCACGGGTAAGGTCCCCCGTTGGTATGTGCCTTGAAGTGTTTTACGGCCCCACCACGTTGAATTCCTTAGATATCCCCTGCCTGTGCCTTTGCTTTTTCGACGGCCCTACCGAAGTCCTCGCCATCAGCCCAAAGGCATCGTGTCATGGCTTGCTCAACTGGTTCGTCGTCGAAGAATGCCGTGAAGCTGGCGTATGTCTCATCGGGGATTTGAAGCACGACCACTCTCCCCTCAGCGTCCACTAGCGATGCGACTAGCTCTCTCAGGAGGTCTGCAACGGTGATTTTCCGCTCCGTAGCCATCTCATCCAAGATTTGATATTCGTCATTAGTGACAAACAGTGTGGGCAACGCCCTTCGATTCGGTATGAACATCGTTCCCCTTTTCCAACATGCCATTCTTAATTTCGTCCAAGAGCCTCTTAGTCCACCACCAGCGGTTACTCGGACCTTTGAACACGGGAATGAGGCCAGCACGTACCCAACGCCTTACAGTGGTTGGGCTTAGGCCAAGATATGCACTTGCCTCTGTGATACGTATCATGCTTTTCATGTCTGCACCTTTCAAGTATGGGCACCATTGCCAGAGTATATTACACCGTCTGACCCCATTCGGCCATCAAATCCACGTCACGCACCACCTGCACACGCAACGAATCTGCCCATCCCAAATTTTTTTTCGTCCCAAGTGCTCACTTCTGGTGTATCATAATTGGATATGAGGCAATGTGTCAGACCACAAAGGTTCGGCCCCTTCCACGTATCCCATCGGTAGGCTCGCGGAGTCGTCGCACGAGCCACCGACAAGTAACACGAGCACATAGAGCACTGACGATGGTAGCAGCCAGAGGGTAAGGGTCGTTGCATCCGAGAGGGGTAACGGCGTCGGTTCCGCCAGGCGGATTGACGTAGGGGCTGGTTTGCTATGGCGGGCCTTGGTGAGAAAAACTCATCAGGAAGGGACTCTTCGTGTCCCTTCTCTTAATTCCTTCATTCAAGGATTGCTCACCGTTGTACCTATTGACCACTGCAACATCATAAATGCATTACCACATATCAGGAAACTAGCATAACATGCTATGTTAGCGTTTGCACTTGCCAACGACTAGACTAACGCCCACCACCATGCATGCACCCCCACCCCTTTTCTTTTCCCTGCCTTCTCGTGTACGGGCGTGATGCACGGCTGTAATCGCCCACAATCGTCTGTAAGCCCTCCTAGCTGCCCCACACCCTTTCCCCCGTCCGCGACTCTCCCAAGCCCTCCTAGCCCGTTCTGGGAGCCCGTAGCGGTATCCTCTCGCCCTCTGGCCCCCCACTCCTGATCTGGGCATGTCGAATTCCCATCTTTCCGGGAGAAAGCCCCACTTCCCCTGCCTTTCTTCGAGAGCGAAGCGTAAACAGCAACATCTTTCGGTGGTAGGGGTGGTGCCGATTACGTAAGTGGTGCCGATTGCTGTGTTGTCTTCTTTCATTCCCCTCTCTAAGAGAACTAGGAAAGACAGGCCAATCCGCTAGCCTCAATGGGGCTAACCAATTGGCCCCTTACCCACCAAAATCTTGAGAGGTAGTGTGTCGGTTACGCAAATCTTGCGGCCCCCCGTCGAGAAACCTTAGTCGTGGACGTGTGTCACCCTGCAAAAGCCTTCAGCTTGTAGGGCGAGGGGGTATCGGTTCCCCCTTCAGGCCGGATTTTGATTGTTCGGTGGGGGCCTCTCGACTCGCCGACGATGAAGCCCGCGTCTTCAAGCCGGGAGAGGGATGTCTTGATGGTGGCCAACGAACAGCCCACCGTCTCGGCTAGGCTTTTGTTCGTGGCCTGGCACTCCCCTCGGTCGCGTGCGTACAGCAGGAGAGCACACCAGACGTGTGTGTCCATTGGCTTCAGGTCGGGATGTCGCCAAAGCGTGTCTGGCACCATTCTCCAATAGAACCCCTCTGAAGATGGTGATGGGACGGCTCTGTCTGTGCCGATACTCATGTAAAGCCTCCGATTTCCAACCGCCCTCACCACGTTCCAGCGTAGTGGGGGCTTTTTCA
>MWWC01000065.1_pt1 | contig 10642 bp, 10 predicted proteins | sample 1047261 | NCBI WGS metagenome assembly MWWC01 (sample SAMN06349975, study PRJNA376086) | soil metagenome | isolation source: MS3-5 sample Antarctic (ecotone) soil | place: Antarctica | collected 2015-01-13 | reverse complement strand
TCACAAACTTTTGACCCGATAGGGGCGGATTCATTCGTTTTTACTGACGGCCGTCGCTTGCGACGAAGCGATGTTGCGAAGCAACGTATAAGCGCGCATTTCGCCATTGCGAAGAGAACAGACGATTTTGTTTTTCAATTTGTATCACCATGCCTGTAAAATTTTTTGATGGATTGGGGAGTAACGAGCGGGGGAATTTTTTCCCCGCTCGTTACTTTTTTTCTACACAAGAAAAATCATCAGAGTGAAAAAACCAGTAATGGGATCCACAACAAAAAAATCCAAAATCACAAAGTGCGCACTTAGGCGCGTTTGCGCCTTTCGAGCCTAACCGGCGGTTTACTTAAGTTTTTTTGAGATGTTATTTCGAGCATTGGTTATGGAGATTGAGTGCCCCCTAAAGCCATTACCCCATCAAAAATTTGATGAGATGTGCAACGAGAATTAAAATAATAATCGACTGTTCACGACAAAATTTTCGGAGTGTGCGCTTATACGTTGCTTCGCAACATCGCTTCGTCGCAAGCGACGGCCGTCAGTAAAAACGAATGAATCCGCCCCTATCGAGTCAAAATTTTGTGATGGAATTGTGGTAGGCGTTGGTTCCAACTTTTGTAGCCTACTCTTAGAGCCAACACCTACGTTGAAAATATCCTAGTTTGAGGCAACAATGAACCCTAAAAACCCTAGTATTCCTGTGGTTTTTCCCGGCCCCTTCCTCTCATGAAATATTTTCACCGACAATTCGGCTAGTCAAAAACTTCATTAGGAGGCCGTAGAGCGGGCTTTGACAAACAAAACACAGTGTACCATACCTCCCCCCATCAAAAGCTGTCAGTGGCAATTTTTTCCGCCCTGTCGTGCATGTTAAAAGTTAATTTTCAGTTAATATTTTTACTTTTGTAAAAAATTGAGACAAGTTTTCTGGGAAAAATTGGAAAGTTTGTGATCCACTTGGTAAAATCCTTAAAAATATCATGAAATCTGCGGGTTTTTAATAGTTTTACAAGGTGTTTGATTTGATCCTGATTTTTTTCCTTCCCCTCGAAATTTTGGAAGGTTTCAAGATTGATCCGACCCCCTAACCTGCTAAGCCTAAAAACTTCTCAACACTAATATTTTTGCATGTTAGGTATGCAATTTTGCACATGTAAGGTTTGTTTTGTTTTAGACCGGATTCTAATTTTTTTGTGGGAGAGTTTTTTTGACTTGTTCCCGCTTGGGTAAAAAATCGGAACTATAGTTTTTTTGGGGGATGTTGATGCAATGTACTTTTAGGGGATTTTCCACAGGGGTTTTCCACAGAGAATTTGGTTTAATACATGTACTAAGTTTTTGTACTAAGTTTCCCACGCGCGCGCGAACGGACAAATTTTATCAAGCTTTCCTTTTGATTTTTATATGTTTTTTAAAAAAAATAGTCCCTGATATCCCCCCCGATAGTCCCTGATATCCCCCCCGATAGTCCCTGATATCCCCCCCCGATAGTCCCTGATATCCCCCCCAAAATGAATAAGCGTTATTTTTGTCAACAACAAATGAAAATGTCCACGATGTACCCCCCTATGAAACTTACAAGAAAGGTAAAGAAGGTTGGTCGATTGACTCTGAAAGAATCCTTTTTAGCTCTTTCATTTTATTTGTGAAGCGAACGGATGTTCTGGTTTCGTCCTCTATCCACTCAAGAAAATAGCTAGGGATATCATTATCAATTACAGCTTTTTTCAACTTATATTTGAACTTTTTAAATTCTTGCTCACTAGCAGACTTTTCATAAAGTTTCTCTATTGAAAACTCCCAATAATTGTTATTTCCAACGTGTTTTCTTGCCGTCCTATAAAGAAATTTTTTTAAGCCAGAGGTAATGTCAAAGTATTCCTGGCTTACTTTTAGTAGTGATCCTTTCTTGCAAATACCATCATATAACCATTGCGATATGGTTATTCTAATCTCCTTAATGTCTTCCCTCTCCGTGTAACCCCAGCTATCTAAAAAACCAAATCCAGCATCATATTTCCCATTTTCGTTGCGTATTGTTGTTTCTATTAGAGTGGACTTAAGTCTTGATAAGCTCGCTTTAATGTCTTTTTCTTCTTTTTTTCCGTTGTGTTTGTGTAGTGATCTTAAAAGCTCATGCCGCGGAATAATGATGGTTTTTGGCGGAATGTCTGAGCTAGAATTAATAATCTCCTGCATTTTAGAAGAAACCAGTAAGATGATATCCCAATCGTATATACTAGCCAAATAGTGCGCCCTGTGAGCACTAACTTTGATTTTTGTTTTACCATCTTTGCTTTCATATACAATTGGCTTTGTTCTATTTTTTGATAGAGCTAGAAAAGGAACCTCCATAACCTCCATCATATCCCGTGGGTCAAATTCTAAGATATCTGTAGGAAGTTTCTTTTTTTTCTTTTTCTCTATGGCCTTATCATTTGATTTCTTTTCTGTTTTTTTCGACTCAGCAGGCGGAAAAAGTTCTATTTCACTTTCTGGTATGGGATTTGAAATTTCTTGTGGTTGGCAAATAATTTCTTGTTCTTCATCAAGGCTTTTTGTAAGGCGTTTTAATAATCTGACAAAGAGCTTTCTCATAGTTTTTCCTAGGTTCTGGCTTAGAGAGCCATTTAATCTCACAATAGATGTAATTAATGTTTACCACCCTTATAGCGCGCTATCCAAGCACACAAGCTAATATGATGGTCATATAGGTGGTCTGGTTCGGGAAGGTTATATACTGACGCAACCTTCTGAGCAAATCGAATATGATGCTCACTAGCACGGCGGCCAAATCGTTTTTTTGGTTTTTTTTCTCTCTCTTCTCTGCAAAATTTGGCAATGAACTTTACAAACTCTTCGTCTTGTTTTTCAACCCATACTCGCACCTGAACGAGCCCTTTTTCTTCCATTCTCTTGCGATAGTCTTGCATTCTTTCTGTCATAAAAAATCCTATAATTGTCAATAGCGGAATAAAAGTGCACCAGATGGCAGCGTAAAAGTGCACCACTTTTTCCAAGCCTAATAATCACAATATCTATGCGACCTATGGGTGATGAGCTAACTGCCGCGGCCTAAATTAATAATTATTTGTTGGAAAGTCTGTAACTTTGCCCATTCATTTCTAAGATATGGACATGGTGAGTCAAGCGATCCAGAAGCGCCCCTGTTAACCGACTGCACCCAAATACCTGAGGCCATTCCTCAAAAGGTAAGTTGCTGGTGACAATGAGAGAACCACTTTCATATCGTTGAGAAAACACTTCAAATAAAAGTTCAGCGCCCGTTTTTGAAAATGGCACATATCCCAACTCATCAATAATCAAGAGCTTATATCCTTTAAGTTTCTTTTGTAGGCTTAAAAATCTCCTAGCATCGTGAGCCTCTGTCAGTTCATGAACCAGCTGCGCCGCTGTCTTAAATAGCACTGAATGCCCTTGTTGGCAGGCGCTCATACCTAAAGCAATAGATAGATGTGTTTTACCCGTTCCAGAGTTTCCAAGCGCCAGGATGTTCTCAGATTTGTCTATGTAGCCCCCTGTTATAAGACCCATAACCCGTTTCTTTTCAAGGGAAGGGAGAGCTGAGAAATCAAAACTATCAAGTGTTTTAAGAGATGGAAATTGGGCCTTTGTGATGCGCATTTGCACATGCCGATTCAAGCGGCTCAAGACTTCCTGTTCACTTAATCGACACAAGAATTGTTCATAGGAGTCGCTCTTTTTCAAGCTCTCATCAGCTTCTTTTTGATAATTTTCCTTCATGCTTTTTAGCTTCAAAGTATCCAGGTAATGATTAAGAGTCTCCATTAGGCCACCTCCTGGTTGGGCTGGCGCACACCAGACTTTAGCAGACGAGAACTATAGGTAGCAAGGTTAGGGGGAGCGATATGTACCTGAGGGATCTTTGGGAAAGACACAAGAGACAAGTTGGGAGGCCTTTTCTCTTTATTCCGTTTTAGCAGGTGCAAGATTGCCTGTTCTGTAACAGCCGTTAATTGGAGGGCTTGTATCAAAGCCTGTGTAAGCTCAGCCTCACTAAAGTTCTCTAGAAATTGCAAAATACGGATATAATGCCTACGACCTTCCTTACCTTCTCTTTTATACAAAATATCATGAACCTTTTGAAAAACATCAGGCAGTTTCCAGTCCTTCAAAGGAGCTGCTTGTACAAAGGCTCCCGTCTTTCTCTCCAGCAACTTTAGATAATGTAATGGGTTGAAGATGATTTCTTCCTGACCGTAACTGCGCGGATGTTCAGCAATGATCTTATCTTCATAAGCTATTACCACACGACCCACAAATCCTTTAACCCAAACTTTCTGTGGTCCTAAAGTTGTTGGAACAGAATAATCATTGTTTTGAAAGCGCACAAGGGCTTGGGAGGTAATTTTGCCAGGTTGCACACGACAAGCATCAAATGGTAGGTCTGACAATGGTAAGAAAGATTCTTGACTCAGCCGCTGCTCGATAGATTGGTGGCTACCTCGCACAATAGAGGATTGGCGCTTTTTACAACAGGTCGCTAAATGCTCATTTAGCGCCTCAAAACTTTCAAAGTTTGGCAAAGGAACCATAAAGTTCCGACGGACAAAACCCACTAAATTCTCAACGCCTCCCTTCTCATTGCCACGACCAACAGCGGCAAAGGCAGCTTCAAATAAGAAATGAGAACGAAGTTCTATAAAACCAGACGTCTGCTCGCGTATTCCATCTTTCAAGATCTTCTTTACTGCAACAGTCGTGTTGTCATATAGAATCCGTTTAGCGACGCCCCCAAAAAACGAAAAGGCAGATTGATGACCATCCATAAAAGCTTCCGTATTCTCAGCTGGATAAGCTTTTGTAAATGCCCCATCGCTGAAAGGAAGCTGCATTACAAAGAAATGAGCCGTACACTCTTGCCCATTAATCTTAACTTGTGCCTCACCAAAATCAACCTGAGCCATTCCAGGCTCATGACTTAAAGGAACAAACATCTCACGACACTGTAAGTGTTTCTTAGCCACATAAGTCCGAACAGTGGTGTAGCTCCCCGTAAAAGAGCGCTCTTCTTTTAATCGATCATAAATCCGTTTAGCTGTATGCTTTTGTTTGCGGTGAACGCGTTTGTCTGATTCAAAAATCTCATCAATCCAAGCTTTATGTTCACTGAGCTTAGGTTCTCGAGGGGGATTAATACGCTGATACCCGGGGGGTGACGAGTGTTTCAACATTCGTTGAACTGTCCGCCGATTTAAACCAAGTTCTCTCGCAATTTGTCTCTGGCTCTTGCCTTCATTATAATACGCATGCCGCGCTATCGCATAGGTCTGCACTTTATACACCTTTCTGTCCCCCCATTCTTTCTTGAGTTAGGGAAAACCTTACTTGTTATTACAAAACAAGTGGTGCACTTTTACTCTGCCTTTTTATCCTAATGCACCACTGTCAACTGGTGCATTATTGCTCCGCCATTTACACCTATAATATTACTATTAAGCCGCCGGCCAGGCTAACAGTTAGCGTACTTGAAAGTGTAACGCACTTTCAAGTACGCGTTAGTGCGCTATTACTGGATTTATGATTTTTTTATGTTTTTTCTATGACCAACTCACAGAGCCTAAATCCACGCTCAGCGCAATAGTCTTTGCACCAATCTCTTTTCAAAAGCTCCAAATCAAGTCTATTCGTAAAAAGAAGTTGGGTGATGTGTTTCCGGTTGCCTTTTACAATCTCGATCAATCCTAGTTCCTTCTCAACCGCTTCTTTTTCTTTTGGGGTTAAAAACTTTTCCAATGATGGACTGTGGTAGAAGAGAGGCAACAGTGTTTCATATTTACGACGTATAAATCTCCATATCATCCCTCCTGATTTTTGTCTTTCTATGTTATTGATGTGGCTGCAAACATCATTATAATTTTCAAATAGCTTTTGTTCCCCATTTGTTGAAGTGATCATTATCATTGTCATTTTGATAGTTCCTCTTTCATAAAAATGTTTCAGGCATTCTAAGAATTAGGTACACTTAAGGTGTGTGCCTGTTTTACAAGAATCTATGGTTTGATCCTTGGTTCTCGAATGCAGCGCATTCTTGTAGCGTTAGGGAGGATTGGATTGCAAACATTGAGCCTTCCTAACGCTACGCTAATAAAAAAGGACAGAAATTATCTGCCCTATTTCAGATTTAAGACGTTAGAAAAGAATGTATACGGCCTTTCGGCCTTCTAATGATTAACTTGAAGAATCGCCCGATGTGGGCTAGTTTTATTGCAGCCATATCAAACCTCATATGTTTGGTTGGTTAGTGGCGCATGCCGTGTTTCTGCACGCGTGCGTCACGCATTGCGACCTATTCGCGATGCTCTTTAATCGTATAACAATTTCTTTCCATAAGTCAAATCTTTGCCAGAGTTCAGCAAATGACTTTTGAAACATTATTTTACTATCGTTAAGGTTGGTTGTTTTTCCTTGGTAATCCTTGCGACATAATATTCATTCTAAATTTATAAGATAGTATAAGCATTAATTTTCAGGTAGTTATATGTTGTAAATGGGAAAGATTTTTCTTAATCATTTTCTCAAAAAATTTATAAAAATGGAGAATAAAAATGAAAAAAATTACTTGTGCAAAAAAAATTAACCAGATGTTCTCTCCTATTTTTTGCAAAAAAAATTAAAAAAATAAATGAATCGCCTCACGAAACCGCGGTTTCGTGAGGCGATGTTATTTATGGGAAATTTTTTTACGTGCAATTTCCAAAATCTATTCCTATATTAAATATAAACGTAATTTTTTAATATGTTAGGATAGTTATATGGATTTTAATTTAGATCGTCTTAGAACTTTTATTGTTGTTTCTCGAACGGGAAACCTCAGTACGGCTGCGAGAGAACTTGGCGCAACACAGCCCAACTTAGGGCGCCAAATGACTGCTTTAGAAAAAGAAGTGGGTTTTACTCTCTTTGTTCGTCATTCGCGAGGCATTGGCCTTACAGAACAAGGGCAAGAATATTTTGAGTTATGCAAAGATTTTGTAGGCCAAATAGAGCAAAAAACAAACATAATCAAAGAAAAAGGGCCAGAAGTCCGTGGAACTTTGAAAATTTTAGTTGGCGTTGGGGCTGGACAAATAATTTTAGATAACCTTCCCCCTTTTGCTATTAAATTTCCTAATCTCTGCTTTAAAATTTCTTCTATTACGGATATTTTTCAATTTAAAATTGGAGATTCTGATGCTGGTATTATCCCAACCCGATCCTCTGATCCTGATTTAATTCAACACCACCTTTACGATATGGACTTAAGGATTTACGCTTCTCCTTCTTATCTTGAAAACCACACTTGGCCAAAGCATCTCGAAGACCTGCAATACCATAATATGATTGTTTATAGTGGTGACACGCTAGAAATCACCCGATCTCTTAAACTGCATCTCACTGGTGATGCCGCCAATGATTTGAAATATAAAAATTATATTGATGTAGACAATGGATTAGCTTTGCGTAAGGCTTTAATAAATGGCTTGGGCATTGGGAGCTTTTGGTATGATGCAGACCTTTTAAATCAAAATCTACTTGTTGATGTTTTTCCCGACATGCCTAGTCGTAGAATCCCCCATTACTTCACTTATCACCGCCGTTTAGAAGGCTCTCCAAAAATTCACGCTTTTCATGAATTTTTGAAAGAAATCGTCAAACCATTTCAGTTAATGATAGTACCAGAAAAAAATTAAAGGAGGTAAAATAAGTTGTAGTACAATTTGTAGTATATTTTTTTACAAAAAACGAAGTAAATACAATAAGTTATGTTTTAATTGTGTAACTTCTCAATAAGTACGGGTATTAGGTAGGCACAGCCACTTGACGAATGAGATGAGAGAGCTGAGGAATGGCAAAAGTTTTGGTATGTCGGTCAATGAGATAGTCCCAAAAATTCACCTTTAATTTCAAACACGTTTTTCTTAAAGAAGCAAAAGTATCTCGACTCCGTCGACCGTCATCGCTACGAGTGCTTCCGCTGATTTTCCTTTTTTTGACATATTCTCGAATATCCCGCTCACTCAAATTATTGTGAAGTGGCAAATCTGGATATCTTAATACAAGAAGCAATTCCTTACGATTGTTATACAGTCGCTTTAGCGCTTCATTCAACGAGGTATAGCTGGTCTTTGTGTTACACATCCTGTCAAATTTCCTTTTAATCGCCTGCTTCTCTTTATTCGTGGGTGATAACTTGTAAGCTTTCAAACGCTCATAAATCCCCCAAAATTGGTTGCGAATTTCCTTTATATCCTTCGCATGGCTATCACAAAATGGAATTAAGGCGTTGATTTTCCTTTCTGAATGAAGCCAACATAAACCATGCTGAAAGATATTAAATTGTCCAGCATCATCACTTATAATCTTCATATCCACACAGAAGCCATGTGATAACACACTTCCAACAAGGGCCCCCTCTGTTGCAAGTTGACGATGACGAGGAACCTTGATCCCCAAATCATCCAAATGCTTTTCCCAACCATCTTTATCTAGAAAACATCGCATTCTAGATCGCAACGCAGCTAAGGGAGCTTGAGGAAGCCTTTGTTTCTTCATATAACTAAGAGCGTTTTTGTCTATAATATAGTCCTGATGCCCTGCCTGGAGAAGCTGGAGAAAATTAATACGGCTTTTGCTACCAGTACTCTCAAACCAGGCAAAAAACTCGTTGCCAACGTGGGTGCAGTATCCATTCCCCCCCTTATGGCGTGCCCCAGTGTCGTCCACATTAATGTAGGTCGATACTGCCAAGCCTGTAGAGAGGATATCACTTTTTTCCTCATGGAACACCTCTTTGCTTTCAGTCAAGAGATGGTTTAGTTGACCCGCTGAAATATCAATTCCAAAAGATCGTAGTTGATCTAGCAAAGCCGGCTGCGTAACGTGTTGTTTATGGTGCTGATAGTCAATGAAACTTCGTAAAACAGGGCCAAAATGATGCCCCTTAATATCTTCCGGGAGGCTTGCGGTGCGATACGTACCGTCAGTTAATTTCCATCGTTCCAGTCGATATAACGTATTGTACGTCTTAAGGATTAAGTCTTGAGAAACGTAATCCTGATATCCCTTGAAGATAGATCCGGCAGGCAAATGGTTAACGACTATTATCTTTTTTTCATGAATCTCGAGGTTCTCTGTCTTCCGACGCTTAATAGAACCAGGCCGCTTGCCTCCTGAACCTTGTTTAGCTTCTATGTTCATTTGGCTGGGCTTGATTTTCGGTTTGCCTTTGTGGCCCTTGAGACGTTTGATCTCTTCTTTCAAAAGCTCTATTTGTTCTTCTTGTTTAGCCAACATAATTTGTTGGTGTTCAATAACCCCAAGAAGCAACTTGACTGTGTCTGTCTGCTCCGCCAGAGGGATAGTAGGAATGGTATATGGCGTTTTCATAAAAATCTTATAGCAGACTTACATCAACAATTCTACGTCTTACCCGTACTTATTGAGAAGTTACTTAATTGTAGTATGTTATAACTACAAATTATTTTCTATCTCACAAGTAAGTAACTGAAATTAAATGAATTTTCTGCACCTTGTAGGTGCGTATGGTGTGGTACTCTTTTAGGGCAATTACAGACCCCCCATGTTGACCACAATGTTGATGCAAGTATGGCTATAATTTGCCGATGCAATTTTACCTAACCAATGGTAAATTTTGAATGCTGATGCAGGGGTTTATTTCCTTAATGGGCAAAGCCCGTTAAGGATGCTGATTACTATGAACGGTATTGACCAAGGGCAATTCTCTCCTTTACGCGCCTTAAAGATTCTTCAATGCCAAACTCACCACGGACAACACAGTTAAGGTCTTCAATGGTTTGAATATCTGGCTCTAAACCCTCTAAGCGGTGTGAAGCAATAGCATTTTCTAAGGCCATATCCCTTTTTGCTGATTCCTGTTCCGTAACCTTCATGATTCCTCCCTTGAAACCCTTATTAATCGTAGATTTCTTTTCTATGGCCAACAGCCACAACAAGGACAACAAGCTTGTCGTCCTGCAATCGGCAGATCACTCGAAAATCTTCAATGCGGTAACGCCACAAACCAGCTTTGTCACCAGACAGTTGCTTTCCGAAATCTCTTGGGTTTTCTGTCACCCGTTCCCGCAGATAAGACAAGATTCTTTTTTGGATTCCGTTATCGAGTGACCTTAGTTCTTTTCTGGCTCTATCGTCCCACTCAATGCACCAAGTCAAGATCTGCCTCTAAATCTTCTTGTTTCCATGTTTTTTGAGGGGTTTCCAGGCGGTCTAAAGCTAGATAGGTATCTTCCATATCCTCAATCAAATCAAGGATTGCTTTTCGGGCATAATACGTCTTTGTGCGCCCTGTTTTTGCAGCAAGATGCGCAAGACGGGTCTCAATATCTGATGGTAACCGAATGGCAATCATACTATATCCTCCTATGATATACATGTATATCAAACACCCCACTTTGTCAAGGGGGTAGGTACAAAAAAATCTCGTTTTGTAGATTATTGGCCATAAGGAACCCTTCACAAACTTTTGACCCGATAGGGGCGGATTCATTCGTTTTTACTGACGGCCGTCGCTTGCGACGAAGCGATGTTGCGAAGCAACGTATAAGCGCGCATTTCGCCATTGCGAAGAGAACAGACGATT
>MWWC01000064.1_pt1 | contig 10703 bp, 4 predicted proteins | sample 1047261 | NCBI WGS metagenome assembly MWWC01 (sample SAMN06349975, study PRJNA376086) | soil metagenome | isolation source: MS3-5 sample Antarctic (ecotone) soil | place: Antarctica | collected 2015-01-13 | reverse complement strand
TTAAGGAAACTGCGTTTCGGCTTAAACTGTGGCTGATTATAAATTGAGTTTGAAGAAATTGGAAACTCGCTGACCTGACTTTTCGCCAAAAGCCATATAAACCATTGGAAATGAGGTGAAAGTGGCTCACAGGTCAAGCACTGATTAGGAAAGGTGGTGAAAATGACCTTTTTCCACTCTCACAGCTTCAATGCGTGCGTATATGCGTTTTAAGCTATCAACTTCTATCAACTTTCGTTATGCAGCGACTGGGCTTTATACACAAAAGGTAGTGTCCTAATCTTGAGGTGCTATACTTAAAGAGCTAAAGAGAAATATGAGTAGCGTTAAATGCTTAAACTGCGGGCTTGTAAATTGGGCAACGGCTTCCAAGTGCAAAAAGTGCGGAGCTTCAATCAGCGATTCGATTGAAAATAGGATTATTAAAGCGGACGGTCATAACGGGCAACTGGAAATGAATAAAACATCCGTTTTTATAAAACGAAACGGGGTGATGAGTTTTCTCAGTCAAGGTATGAAGGGCGAGAAGGAAATTCTCATTTCTCAGATTTCCTCCATTCAATTCAAAGCCGCCGTCGGTTTGGTAAACGGCTATATTCAACTTGCTTTTATCGGCGGCTCGGAAGCCAAAGGCGGAATATTGGAAGCCGGCAGCGACGAGAATACAGTAATGTTTCGCTCAGAACAGCAACCGGAGTTTGAAACGTTCAAACAAGAATTGCGAGAGAGAATGAATAATTTGCGCGCAGGCAACAGTAAATCAAATTCAAGTTTGGACGAGCTTGAAAAACTCGCTTCTCTCCGTGATAGAAAAATCATTACGGATGAAGAATTTGAAGCAAAGAAGCGTCAATTGCTAGGTTTATAGCGGAAACGTGCCGAACAAATCAAACCGGTTCAAAAAATTGCACGAACACTTCGCTTTTCTGCATTTTACTTTCGAGCGTTAATAAAATCCTGTAAATCCGACTCCGCAACGTAATTGTGTCGCCTTCGGTTCTTCATCGCCTTCAATTCACCCGCATTGACGTAATCATTTACCCGTTTCCGGCTCAAACCCAGCCTTTCGGCAACTTGAAGCAGTGAGAGCATTCCAGCAATGTCGTTATTTTCGGTCAGCTTCGGTTTCGGCTTACTCAATTGCGTAACGGGTCTGTTACCGAATTGAGTAACGGTTTCGCCTGTAAAGAAAAACAGGTCGTTGGGTTGGCACTTGAAGAAGGTGCAGAGCTTGTCCATCGTACCGACACCGATTTTGTTGAACTTCCCTTTCCAGAGTCTCGCAGCAATGGTTGGTGAGATGTTCAGAGCCTTCTGCAATGAAAACGCCGTGTCCAAACCTCGACTTCTCGCCTTCTCCGCAATTTTAATCTCAATCATAAAGTTTCAATCTCCGTATTTACGCAAAAGAGTAACACACAAATCAAGGTATTACACAATCGGGTAAGTTGGAATTACACAATTATATAAATCTTAATGGGTGGTCTTGGACTCAATTTTTACCTCAAGCCAATGGTCTATATGGCTTTTGAGTAAAAAGGTCTCAGAATCAAATGTGTAATCGTTGTGAGGCTACCTACAACGATTCACCCACCTTTTTCCAATAAAACAAAGGGCAATAATAAATTAAAAAAGTGTGCGTCCTATAACGAGTTTAGAAAACTTGACCATCCAAAGTTTGAAATGTAGCGAAGGCGAAGCGATGCCTTAATTGTCGTTTTCTCCATTCACGGCAATCTTCAACTTGAGAATCTAGGTATTTTAACCATTCCTTACGGGGTAAAATTCGGCACAAATCACGCCAAGTGAGCTTTTTCTTCGGCGGTGCGTTGCTCTGGTTGGTTTCGGCGTGAGAAAAGTTGACAGTTATTTTTTTCTTATTAAAATATGCGTCCTGATTAAGTGATTCATTACTTTCAAAGGCTTGATTGTCGGCGTTTGGTGAGTGTGTAACGGTCTTTTCCCTTCTATTTGCTTCACACTCCTTGCTCAATTCCTTGCAAAGCCCAAATTGTTCAAACATTCGTGGAAAACGCTTAATCGTGGCAATCTCGGCAAGCTGTTCAGGCGGGATTTTCGTCCACGACTCATTTTTTGTGAAGTATTTACAAAGTTCAAGGATCGCCCTTTCCTTATTCCACACCTTTTTAACTTGAAGGTTTGCCAAACCATCCTTTGTGTCACATTTCCAAGTGATGCTGTGTTTTTTGAAAGAAGCCTTTAACGCCTTTGTCCATTCACGACGAATTTCAATAAAGTTATCGGACGTGATTCGGTTTTTACAAATCGCTAAAAGGTGAATGTGATAATGGAATTGTGAGTAGTTCCCAATCGTGCATTCTTCACTCTTTATCGAACCACGAGACCCTTTTCCCCAATACCTTGAGCGGTAAAACTTGCGATGAGCGTCATAGATTACGGCACGATGTTCGAGAATGGTCAAACCTTCCAAAGCCAGGTCAGGCTGCGTCAAGGTGATAAAAAACCAATGCTCACCAAGAAATAGTTTGGCGTTCTCAACAATGTAGCGAGTCTTTTTCCTGTTGCGATTTGATAATTTGGCGATGCAAATTGGGCAAATTCGACTGTTGCAAGCCCAAAGTTGACCTTTCCCATTAAAAAGCTCGCCGGTCTCGGTTGAGTGTAAATCTTCGGCAATAAAGTTATTTTCCTTCGAGGCGCAAAGAAAAATCCTGTCAGCCAGACCTTGCACAACTCTGTCGGGTGAAGAGAAGCGCAAAACACGGGAAATCTTCTCACCCTCAAGGCACTTATAGTTTGACGTGGCTTGAATGTTATCAAGGGAATTAAAACCGTTGATAAGGTGATGGTCATTCCCAATCGAACTTGACCTTTGACTTTTGACATGTGCGACCATAGACAAAAAAGACAAAATAAAAGGAGTCTTGATTCTTGGCTAATCAAAACTCCTAGATTCTGGTCTGGGTGGGTCGCTCACCTTTGTTGACCAAAATAATCTTTTCGTATAACTTTATATGTGGAAAACCGAGAGAAAAAAGTTTTTCAAATATAAAGGGCTTTGAGATGCGACCGCCAAGTTTTATCTCGAAGCCTTTTCACTGTCAATGTTTAATTAAAAGAACGACTTTTTTTAAGGAAACTGCGTTTCGGCTTAAACTGTGGCTGATTATAAATTGAGTTTGAAGAAATTGGAAACTCGCTGACCTGACTTTTCGCCAAAAGCCATATAAACCATTGGAAATGAGGTGAAAGTGGCTCACAGGTCAAGCACTGATTAGGAAAGGTGGTGAAAATGACCTTTTTCCACTCTCACAGCTTCAATGCGTGCGTATATGCGTTTTAAGCTATCAACTTCTATCAACTTTCGTTATGCAGCGACTGGGCTTTATACACAAAAGGTAGTGTCCTAATCTTGAGGTGCTATACTTAAAGAGCTAAAGAGAAATATGAGTAGCGTTAAATGCTTAAACTGCGGGCTTGTAAATTGGGCAACGGCTTCCAAGTGCAAAAAGTGCGGAGCTTCAATCAGCGATTCGATTGAAAATAGGATTATTAAAGCGGACGGTCATAACGGGCAACTGGAAATGAATAAAACATCCGTTTTTATAAAACGAAACGGGGTGATGAGTTTTCTCAGTCAAGGTATGAAGGGCGAGAAGGAAATTCTCATTTCTCAGATTTCCTCCATTCAATTCAAAGCCGCCGTCGGTTTGGTAAACGGCTATATTCAACTTGCTTTTATCGGCGGCTCGGAAGCCAAAGGCGGAATATTGGAAGCCGGCAGCGACGAGAATACAGTAATGTTTCGCTCAGAACAGCAACCGGAGTTTGAAACGTTCAAACAAGAATTGCGAGAGAGAATGAATAATTTGCGCGCAGGCAACAGTAAATCAAATTCAAGTTTGGACGAGCTTGAAAAACTCGCTTCTCTCCGTGATAGAAAAATCATTACGGATGAAGAATTTGAAGCAAAGAAGCGTCAATTGCTAGGTTTATAGCGGAAACGTGCCGAACAAATCAAACCGGTTCAAAAAATTGCACGAACACTTCGCTTTTCTGCATTTTACTTTCGAGCGTTAATAAAATCCTGTAAATCCGACTCCGCAACGTAATTGTGTCGCCTTCGGTTCTTCATCGCCTTCAATTCACCCGCATTGACGTAATCATTTACCCGTTTCCGGCTCAAACCCAGCCTTTCGGCAACTTGAAGCAGTGAGAGCATTCCAGCAATGTCGTTATTTTCGGTCAGCTTCGGTTTCGGCTTACTCAATTGCGTAACGGGTCTGTTACCGAATTGAGTAACGGTTTCGCCTGTAAAGAAAAACAGGTCGTTGGGTTGGCACTTGAAGAAGGTGCAGAGCTTGTCCATCGTACCGACACCGATTTTGTTGAACTTCCCTTTCCAGAGTCTCGCAGCAATGGTTGGTGAGATGTTCAGAGCCTTCTGCAATGAAAACGCCGTGTCCAAACCTCGACTTCTCGCCTTCTCCGCAATTTTAATCTCAATCATAAAGTTTCAATCTCCGTATTTACGCAAAAGAGTAACACACAAATCAAGGTATTACACAATCGGGTAAGTTGGAATTACACAATTATATAAATCTTAATGGGTGGTCTTGGACTCAATTTTTACCTCAAGCCAATGGTCTATATGGCTTTTGAGTAAAAAGGTCTCAGAATCAAATGTGTAATCGTTGTGAGGCTACCTACAACGATTCACCCACCTTTTTCCAATAAAACAAAGGGCAATAATAAATTAAAAAAGTGTGCGTCCTATAACGAGTTTAGAAAACTTGACCATCCAAAGTTTGAAATGTAGCGAAGGCGAAGCGATGCCTTAATTGTCGTTTTCTCCATTCACGGCAATCTTCAACTTGAGAATCTAGGTATTTTAACCATTCCTTACGGGGTAAAATTCGGCACAAATCACGCCAAGTGAGCTTTTTCTTCGGCGGTGCGTTGCTCTGGTTGGTTTCGGCGTGAGAAAAGTTGACAGTTATTTTTTTCTTATTAAAATATGCGTCCTGATTAAGTGATTCATTACTTTCAAAGGCTTGATTGTCGGCGTTTGGTGAGTGTGTAACGGTCTTTTCCCTTCTATTTGCTTCACACTCCTTGCTCAATTCCTTGCAAAGCCCAAATTGTTCAAACATTCGTGGAAAACGCTTAATCGTGGCAATCTCGGCAAGCTGTTCAGGCGGGATTTTCGTCCACGACTCATTTTTTGTGAAGTATTTACAAAGTTCAAGGATCGCCCTTTCCTTATTCCACACCTTTTTAACTTGAAGGTTTGCCAAACCATCCTTTGTGTCACATTTCCAAGTGATGCTGTGTTTTTTGAAAGAAGCCTTTAACGCCTTTGTCCATTCACGACGAATTTCAATAAAGTTATCGGACGTGATTCGGTTTTTACAAATCGCTAAAAGGTGAATGTGATAATGGAATTGTGAGTAGTTCCCAATCGTGCATTCTTCACTCTTTATCGAACCACGAGACCCTTTTCCCCAATACCTTGAGCGGTAAAACTTGCGATGAGCGTCATAGATTACGGCACGATGTTCGAGAATGGTCAAACCTTCCAAAGCCAGGTCAGGCTGCGTCAAGGTGATAAAAAACCAATGCTCACCAAGAAATAGTTTGGCGTTCTCAACAATGTAGCGAGTCTTTTTCCTGTTGCGATTTGATAATTTGGCGATGCAAATTGGGCAAATTCGACTGTTGCAAGCCCAAAGTTGACCTTTCCCATTAAAAAGCTCGCCGGTCTCGGTTGAGTGTAAATCTTCGGCAATAAAGTTATTTTCCTTCGAGGCGCAAAGAAAAATCCTGTCAGCCAGACCTTGCACAACTCTGTCGGGTGAAGAGAAGCGCAAAACACGGGAAATCTTCTCACCCTCAAGGCACTTATAGTTTGACGTGGCTTGAATGTTATCAAGGGAATTAAAACCGTTGATAAGGTGATGGTCATTCCCAATCGAACTTGACCTTTGACTTTTGACATGTGCGACCATAGACAAAAAAGACAAAATAAAAGGAGTCTTGATTCTTGGCTAATCAAAACTCCTAGATTCTGGTCTGGGTGGGTCGCTCACCTTTGTTGACCAAAATAATCTTTTCGTATAACTTTATATGTGGAAAACCGAGAGAAAAAAGTTTTTCAAATATAAAGGGCTTTGAGATGCGACCGCCAAGTTTTATCTCGAAGCCTTTTCACTGTCAATATTTAATTAAGGAAACTGCGTTTCGGCTTAAACTGTGGCTGATTATAAATTGAGTTTGAAGAAATTGGAAACTCGCTGACCTGACTTTTCGCCAAAAGCCATATAAACCATTGGAAATGAGGTGAAAGTGGCTCACAGGTCAAGCACTGATTAGGAAAGGTGGTGAAAATGACCTTTTTCCACTCTCACAGCTTCAATGCGTGCGTATATGCGTTTTAAGCTATCAACTTCTATCAACTTTCGTTATGCAGCGACTGGGCTTTATACACAAAAGGTAGTGTCCTAATCTTGAGGTGCTATACTTAAAGAGCTAAAGAGAAATATGAGTAGCGTTAAATGCTTAAACTGCGGGCTTGTAAATTGGGCAACGGCTTCCAAGTGCAAAAAGTGCGGAGCTTCAATCAGCGATTCGATTGAAAATAGGATTATTAAAGCGGACGGTCATAACGGGCAACTGGAAATGAATAAAACATCCGTTTTTATAAAACGAAACGGGGTGATGAGTTTTCTCAGTCAAGGTATGAAGGGCGAGAAGGAAATTCTCATTTCTCAGATTTCCTCCATTCAATTCAAAGCCGCCGTCGGTTTGGTAAACGGCTATATTCAACTTGCTTTTATCGGCGGCTCGGAAGCCAAAGGCGGAATATTGGAAGCCGGCAGCGACGAGAATACAGTAATGTTTCGCTCAGAACAGCAACCGGAGTTTGAAACGTTCAAACAAGAATTGCGAGAGAGAATGAATAATTTGCGCGCAGGCAACAGTAAATCAAATTCAAGTTTGGACGAGCTTGAAAAACTCGCTTCTCTCCGTGATAGAAAAATCATTACGGATGAAGAATTTGAAGCAAAGAAGCGTCAATTGCTAGGTTTATAGCGGAAACGTGCCGAACAAATCAAACCGGTTCAAAAAATTGCACGAACACTTCGCTTTTCTGCATTTTACTTTCGAGCGTTAATAAAATCCTGTAAATCCGACTCCGCAACGTAATTGTGTCGCCTTCGGTTCTTCATCGCCTTCAATTCACCCGCATTGACGTAATCATTTACCCGTTTCCGGCTCAAACCCAGCCTTTCGGCAACTTGAAGCAGTGAGAGCATTCCAGCAATGTCGTTATTTTCGGTCAGCTTCGGTTTCGGCTTACTCAATTGCGTAACGGGTCTGTTACCGAATTGAGTAACGGTTTCGCCTGTAAAGAAAAACAGGTCGTTGGGTTGGCACTTGAAGAAGGTGCAGAGCTTGTCCATCGTACCGACACCGATTTTGTTGAACTTCCCTTTCCAGAGTCTCGCAGCAATGGTTGGTGAGATGTTCAGAGCCTTCTGCAATGAAAACGCCGTGTCCAAACCTCGACTTCTCGCCTTCTCCGCAATTTTAATCTCAATCATAAAGTTTCAATCTCCGTATTTACGCAAAAGAGTAACACACAAATCAAGGTATTACACAATCGGGTAAGTTGGAATTACACAATTATATAAATCTTAATGGGTGGTCTTGGACTCAATTTTTACCTCAAGCCAATGGTCTATATGGCTTTTGAGTAAAAAGGTCTCAGAATCAAATGTGTAATCGTTGTGAGGCTACCTACAACGATTCACCCACCTTTTTCCAATAAAACAAAGGGCAATAATAAATTAAAAAAGTGTGCGTCCTATAACGAGTTTAGAAAACTTGACCATCCAAAGTTTGAAATGTAGCGAAGGCGAAGCGATGCCTTAATTGTCGTTTTCTCCATTCACGGCAATCTTCAACTTGAGAATCTAGGTATTTTAACCATTCCTTACGGGGTAAAATTCGGCACAAATCACGCCAAGTGAGCTTTTTCTTCGGCGGTGCGTTGCTCTGGTTGGTTTCGGCGTGAGAAAAGTTGACAGTTATTTTTTTCTTATTAAAATATGCGTCCTGATTAAGTGATTCATTACTTTCAAAGGCTTGATTGTCGGCGTTTGGTGAGTGTGTAACGGTCTTTTCCCTTCTATTTGCTTCACACTCCTTGCTCAATTCCTTGCAAAGCCCAAATTGTTCAAACATTCGTGGAAAACGCTTAATCGTGGCAATCTCGGCAAGCTGTTCAGGCGGGATTTTCGTCCACGACTCATTTTTTGTGAAGTATTTACAAAGTTCAAGGATCGCCCTTTCCTTATTCCACACCTTTTTAACTTGAAGGTTTGCCAAACCATCCTTTGTGTCACATTTCCAAGTGATGCTGTGTTTTTTGAAAGAAGCCTTTAACGCCTTTGTCCATTCACGACGAATTTCAATAAAGTTATCGGACGTGATTCGGTTTTTACAAATCGCTAAAAGGTGAATGTGATAATGGAATTGTGAGTAGTTCCCAATCGTGCATTCTTCACTCTTTATCGAACCACGAGACCCTTTTCCCCAATACCTTGAGCGGTAAAACTTGCGATGAGCGTCATAGATTACGGCACGATGTTCGAGAATGGTCAAACCTTCCAAAGCCAGGTCAGGCTGCGTCAAGGTGATAAAAAACCAATGCTCACCAAGAAATAGTTTGGCGTTCTCAACAATGTAGCGAGTCTTTTTCCTGTTGCGATTTGATAATTTGGCGATGCAAATTGGGCAAATTCGACTGTTGCAAGCCCAAAGTTGACCTTTCCCATTAAAAAGCTCGCCGGTCTCGGTTGAGTGTAAATCTTCGGCAATAAAGTTATTTTCCTTCGAGGCGCAAAGAAAAATCCTGTCAGCCAGACCTTGCACAACTCTGTCGGGTGAAGAGAAGCGCAAAACACGGGAAATCTTCTCACCCTCAAGGCACTTATAGTTTGACGTGGCTTGAATGTTATCAAGGGAATTAAAACCGTTGATAAGGTGATGGTCATTCCCAATCGAACTTGACCTTTGACTTTTGACATGTGCGACCATAGACAAAAAAGACAAAATAAAAGGAGTCTTGATTCTTGGCTAATCAAAACTCCTAGATTCTGGTCTGGGTGGGTCGCTCACCTTTGTTGACCAAAATAATCTTTTCGTATAACTTTATATGTGGAAAACCGAGAGAAAAAAGTTTTTCAAATATAAAGGGCTTTGAGATGCGACCGCCAAGTTTTATCTCGAAGCCTTTTCACTGTCAATGTTTCCTTAAAAGAACAACTCTTTTAAGGAAACCGCGTTTCGGCTTAAACTGTGGCTGATTATAAATTGAGTTTGAAGAAATTGGAAACTCGCTGACCTGACTTTTCGCCAAAAGCCATATAAACCATTGGAAATGAGGTGAAAGTGACTCACAGGTTAAGCATTGATTAGGAAAGGTGGTGAAAATGACCTTTTTCCACTCTCACGGCTTCAATGCGTGTGTATGTGCGTTTTAAGCTATCAACTTCTATCAACTTTCGTTGTGCAACGACTGGGCTTTATACACAAAAGGTAGTGTTCTAATCTTGAGGTACTATACTTAGTTTTTGTGCCAAAAACGACCCTTTTTGAAACAAACTATTAATGTCTTTATAAAGTATTTTTTTATATTTTCCTTTTAATCTTTTATTGATAGGAGTATGCTTCTTTATAGTTTTAAGTAAAAATATTCTAAAAGTAATTATGAAAGCAAAAAAACATATCTTTCACCTAATAATCGCTCTGCTGACCTTTTTATTCAGTATCAGTGTTTATGCTGCTTGGAGTAATTTCCAGGAAGATAAGAATACAGGTCAAAGTAATACTGCCTTCCCTATGAATGAGGAATTACAAGTTGCCAAAGAAATAGATAATTCAAATGCAAATAAAATAACTTATTGTTCAAAAGGAGAAGCAAATGGAAATGTGGCTGTAAAAGTGAAAAGATTTATTTCCAGAAAAGGCAATAAATGTTACCGCTATACAGTTAAAAACAATACCAATCAAGAGATTAGAGGAATTACTGTTGGACAAGAAAAAAGCACTGATTTAACTGAACTCGTTGAATTACCTTTAGGATGGTCAGAATCACCTGTAAATCATGGACTTGACGAAGCCCGTAACTCAAAATCATTGATTGAAGCATGGGCTGCCGAAGACCAAGATAACATTTTTATAATGACAAAATCCTTTCAAGTAGGTGCGGGAAAGACAAACAGTTTTTATGTCTGTATGCAAAACAAATGGGATTCAAATTATCAAACTTCTCATTGGATAGCTTATATGTATGACGGTTCAGATATAACAGGAAAATTAATAAATCTCGACGCTAAATAATATTCTACATCTTCAGTGTCTCAAAAATGCCCGTTTTCGGTACTTTTGAAACTGTCCCTAAAAGATTTGGAAATGATCGGTAAAACATTCCCGAAACTCATCCCACAATCAAATTTTCAAAACTCCACCCTATTTTAGCTTTTGGGATACGGTAAAAATCAGCCAATTTTTGAAGTTCCAAAAGGGAGCGTTTTTGAGACATACTGTCACTAAAAAACATCAATAATTTTTATTTTGGAAGAACAAAATTATAAACTACTGTTCCCATAACTTTAGCTGCTTTACCACAACGAATAAATTGTTTGAATCTGGAT
>MWWC01000063.1_pt1 | contig 10721 bp, 10 predicted proteins | sample 1047261 | NCBI WGS metagenome assembly MWWC01 (sample SAMN06349975, study PRJNA376086) | soil metagenome | isolation source: MS3-5 sample Antarctic (ecotone) soil | place: Antarctica | collected 2015-01-13 | reverse complement strand
CCCCCCCCTGTGCTTCATCCTCCCGTGTATGAAGTGTCGTCAAAGCTTAACCATTCTTTTAAGTCACCGACGGTATTCCCTTCTTGGGAACGTGAATGCACTTCTTTGAATTCAAATGGAGTTGCTGACCGTTCAATAGCCGATTTTCGCTGGTGTATGATTGCCTTTGAATGGGGCTGGTCTGAGCAAGCGATTATGGCTGAATTGCGTCGCGTTTCGCCGAAGGCGGCTAAAGCGCCGCGTAGCTATGTGGAGCGTACTGTTCGTCGTGCGGGACAACGAATCCATGGTGGATGAGTGATTTGACTTTTAATTGATTAAGTGTTTAGATGTCTAGGCGCTTATGTTCTTAGCTGTTTAAACGTTTAGACATTTAGCTGTTTACATGGAGTGGTAGATGATAATATCTCTTGTTAGCTTTAAAGGTGGAGTAAGTAAGACTACTACATCTGTTCACTTGGCTGTTTATTTGTCTCGTAGAGGAAAGACTTTGCTTGTTGACGGAGATCCTAATGAGAGTGCAACGGAGTGGGTTCAGAGTGGAGAGTTTTCCTTTGCTGTTAGTTCGCCGGAGGGCGTGGCGTCTGAATCTCAATATAAGTATATTGTTATTGATACGCCGGCGCGCCCGACGGTTGCTGAACTTGAAACTCTGTCTGAACAATCGGATTTGCTGGTTTTTCCAACAATGCCGGATGCGCTTAGTCTTGCAGCTCTAGCTAAAATTATAAATGTTATGCAGTCAAAGGAGCTAAATAATTATCGTGTATTATTGGCGATGGTTCCGCCGCGCTCAAACGCTGCTCGCGATGCGAAGCAGATGCTTGTGCAAATTGGCGCGCCGTTTTTTGAAAGTGAAATTACTCGTAGAGCTGTTTGTGCACATGCTGCACTCCGTGGCGTAACGGTTAATAAAGTACGTGATGGCGAAAACGCTTGGGCTGAATTTGTGCAGCTTGGCAAGGAGATATTGAAAAATGAAAGAAAGTAACCGATTTTCTAACTTAAAGTCATTACAGCGCCCGGTTAATCCCAAGAAAGATGTATTGTTGATTGAGGATAATCAACCTTCTGTTCTGGAGAGTGTTGATTCTGTGCCTTCTCTCGTGCCTGTTATAGATCAGTCTCGAAGAGGGAAAAGTAGTAATCCTGAATTTACGAAGATTACTGCTTATATTAAAAAGGCGACGCACAAAAGGGCTTCATTGATTCTGATGGATCAAGAGAAGGAAGACTTCTCGGAACTTTTGGAGCGTTTAGTGTCCGACTGGATAAGCAAACAAAGCTAATATATTAAATACAATTATGCCTAAATTAAATACCAAACGATTTCGAGAATTGCGAGACGAAAGATCATGGACACTTGCGGATGTTGCGCGAGCCGCAAAAATTGGTTTTGGAACTCCTTCGCGCTGGGAGCACGGTTTGTCGGACCCTGGGGACCGATCGATGGCAAAGTTGGCGGAAGTATTTGGGGTTGAAGTAGAGGAGCTTATTGCGAAGGATGAAGAAAGTTAGATTTAGAGACTGATTTATATGCAGGATACCTTATTTGCGACTGGGAAACAGTCGGTTGGTAAACCTAAAAAAGAGAAACTATTGGAAGATATTCCGCCGGTAAATACACCTTCGACACTTGGAAATTTTCCTATTGACACTGTCCAGTTAATGGATTGTATGCTTGGCATGGCAGAAATGCCAGATGGCTGCGTAGATCTTGCAATTATTGACCCGCCTTATAATTTAAGTAAGGGTAATGATTGGAAGTGGGACAACTCTGTGAAACTGCCGGGACTCGGCGGGAATTGGACAAAGGTTCTGCAACAATGGGATGACATGCCCCTAATGGATTACCTGACTTTCTGTCTTCAGTGGCTGTTGCAAGTAAAAAGATTAGTAAAGCCGACCGGTTCTGCCTGGATTCATGGAACTTACCATAATATCGGAATTATAAATTTTGCCCTTCAGCTTCTAGAAATCGAAATTATTAATGAAGTGGTTTGGTTTAAAAGAAATAGTTTTCCTAATCTTTCCGGTAGACGCTTGACAGCAAGTCACGAAACTATCCTTTGGGTCCATACAGGCAAAGTTCGTAAATACCAATTTAATTACAAAGAAATTAAAGATAATTCTTATCCGGAAGATTCCTTAAAACCAACTGGAAAACAAATGAGAACGGTTTGGGATATTCCCAATAATAAGGAAAAGAGTGAACTAAAACACGGTAAGCATCCGACGCAGAAACCTCTGCGCCTTATCAATCGGTTGTTGGATATTTCTGCCAAAGAAGGGCAGATTTGCTTGGTTCCGTTTGCTGGATCTGGTAGTGAGTGTGTTGCTGCCAAAATGCTTGGAATTCACTTTCTTGGTTTTGAAACAAACGCAGAGTATTTTGAAATTGCCGCCAACCGTCTCGAGTCTGTTACGCCGGATCTTTATTCTCTGTAATTTTAATCGTCGACGAGAATTTCTCTATTGTTGACCAATAAGTTTATTTACTTCTGCTTTAGGTAACGAAAATGCTAGCTCAAAAAATGCAACCCGAGAGATCGACGGAAACTATTCCCTCACTAATAAAGTGGACTGGTAGTAAGCGAGCGCAGGCTAAAACAATTACCACTTATTTACCTGAGTATAATCGCTATTTTGAACCCTTTTTGGGAAGCGGAGCGGTTCTCTACGGATTAGCCAAGCCTAGTGATGTAGCGAGTGATATATACCAGCCCTTAATCGATTTGTGGAAGATCGTTCAGGATGATCCTGAACTTATTATCTCGAATTACACTGATCAGTGGACGAAGTTACAGGAGAAGCTGCCGGAGTATTATTACGAGACAAGAACTAGATTCAACGATTCTCCCAACGCGTTTGACTTAAATTTTCTCCTTCGCACTTGTGTCAATGGAATTGTGCGTTTTAGCGCAGCAGGAAAATTCAATAACTCCTTTCATCTTTCGCGTAAAGGAATGTTACCGCGTATTTTCGCTTCTAATGTTAGAAAATGGCATACACGTATTAAAGGAATAAATTTCTTTTGCCAAGACTTTGCCGATACTATTGTGGAAGCTGTACCTGGTGATTTTATTTATATGGATCCGCCGTATTTGGGCTCCCGACAACGCTACATCCAGAATATTGATGCGGAGCGATTTCTTACGGCGTTGGAAACACTTAATTCAAGAGGAATCAAGTGGGCGTTGTCGTTCGATGGAAAAAGGGGCGATAAAGATTTAATCGTGCCAATCCCCGACGGGCTTTACCGACGCCACGTTCTTATTAAAAACGGAAACTCTGCTGTCGGTAAAGTTTTGAATGGTCCGGTTGAAATGGTTGAAGAATCTTTATACTTGAATTACTAAACTTCAATAACGTGTATCGGAGATCCTTTAGTTACCTGTTTTATAAATTCCTTAATATTGCGACCGGCGGCGCTGGAGGCGAGAACGTGCAAATCACAGGCATCTCCTTTCGCTGCGAATACAAACCCGAGGATCAAGTCACAATTCGCCTTTTCTCTAACTGAATCCATTTCAGCCGGGTTCTTTAGAACGAAAGCTGCTGCCGAGGCATACTGAAACGGGCTGCCGTCAAAACTGCTTACAGTGTCTGTCCAGATATTATCTTGTTTTGTTCTTTCTGCATTTGGAGCATATTTAACTAGCTCTGCTACATATCTGATTAAGCGACTACCGATATTATTTTCAACATCTCCAGCACGGTCTTTAGATTCAATTGTAAGAATCAAAGGCGCATCGCCAAGTCCAAATAATTGTAAAATGTGATCCGGGCGTTTAGCTTCTTCACCAGATACTCGGGGCAAAGATAACCACCTTGCCTCTAGAGTGCGGTGTATATTTTGTAAAGAGATGCCGCTCCAGTCGCCCCCCGGCGGGTTACATAATCCTTCAAAAACAGCGCTCCCTCCTAGATGATGAAAAAGCAGATGGATGACGGTATCAACATCATTCTCACCAAAGCTAGAAGGAATTGCGGTAACCAGTAAATCCGTAATTTCAAGAGCCGCTGCCTCTGCTGTCCAATGCGATTTCAAATAATTTCTTACAGGAAACGCCCCCAACGTAGAAGAATCTGCTAAAATGGCATCGCTCGACGCGAGAATAGTTTCCCAAAGTCCGTTACTGTGCATTAGCCTTCGTGGGTTTTCTTGAATGTTTTTCCAAGTTACAGCCGGAGCCGGTCCGTAAACAATGGTCAGCATATCTTCGGTTTCTCCGATCAGCATTCTGGTAAATCCAGGCAATCCTCTATCAGGTCGGGCATCGTCGCCACGGGGTTTGAATCCCATCACCCAACATATTGTCAGTGGGCGGTCGGCTCTAAGCCATTGAATAAATTCCGGTGATACATGTGGATATAGTTTTAATACTTCATCCGCGAATGTGGTTCGACTTCCTGAAGGGATAATACAAAATGGAAGATTAGTCGCAGTTAGCCCCACCGCATGGGTCGCTGCAATTGCCATCAAATCCTTCGCCGATTTGGTTAAACCTGCAATGTAAGCCGTTTTTGACCAATTGAGCGGTGCGTTATCAATTAAGTGTTCAGTAATGCTTTGATTATCTACTAAAGCCCGATAAACGCCTCTCCATTGCTCAGCGTTGAGGGAATCTGCTTTTTTTCTTGAATTGGCTAAGAGCAAAACTAAGTTCAATACTTTAATTTCTAATTTCTTAACCGTTTCGGCGTAGTCTCTGCCCAAAACTAATTCTTTAACGAAAATAATTAATTCGCTTAAACCAAATATTGAATCGAATAGTTTCAGAGCAGTTCTACTGGCAACCGGACTTGAAACATATACGGGCAGAACCGGGGTATCTGACGTTAAAGAATACGATAAATAACTAAAAGGAACGGCGGGATTAGGCAGCCGTGCAGCTTTGTTTTCTCTTTCAGCGCTAAGTTCAAAACCACCGAGTTCTGTTAAATAAATATATGGAACATGTCCTTTGGCAACGGCATAAGCGCGCCCGCTCCGTTGCCAGGCTTGATTCCCTGCTGGTAACGCTCCTGAGAATTCCAGAGCAAACACCGGCATCTCTCTTTTACCTACTACTTCAGTTAAGATTATGTCTGCGGCTTCCCGCAGCGAGACTCCTAGATTTTTCAGATGCGTCAGAATATTTCCATCCCAGCGACCATACCCAGGAAAATAAGTAAAAGTTAAAGTTGTTTTTGTTTCTTCAATCTCAATCGTAAATGTAGGACACGATAGAGAGCCTGAAGGACCAGTTACATTAACAGCAAACTCTGTTCTTAGAGCAGTAGTAATCAAACCAAAAATTCGTTCACATTCAACGATATTATCTCCGTGCAAATGGAATCGTCGTGAATTAAGGATGTCATTCATAAAATCAAACAAGACAAATCTCTAACGTTTATTTGTTCAGTAAACGCGAGTTTTTTTTGAAGTAGTTTTCCAGTTGAACCGTAAAATCTGGTAAAGACAGTCCGAGCGCACGACCCCATCGTCGGAGTTCAATTATGTCTAACCGCCGTTCACCACGCTCACACTTACTAACGAACGATTGAGTAACTTTCAGTTTTCGCGCCAGCTGAGTTTGGGTGAGCGCAGCATCCTGCCGAACCTCTTTCAGAAAGCTTAAAAACAAACGGTATTCTTTAGTTACAAGACTTTTTTCCATGTGGGTTTGACCAACCCTAGACAAGCGAATTCTAAAACCTATTCTGGAATAGTCAAATATCGACTAATTTTGCGGATTTTTCCTTGTGTTTCGGCGGTAAGATAGTGTATTTTAGACGAAACAAAAGTAAGAAATGGAGATTAGTTTATGATTTCTATAACGCCAAGCAAACTGAGTGATTATTTAATCTGCCCGCTCAAATTCAAGCTAAAACACCTGGATAAAACAGGCGGGGTTTCATCGTCCGCACCTCTTTGCTTCGGCACGAGTCTCCATAAAGCGCTTCAAGAAATACACAAAAAAGATATGCTGAACGGCAGCTCTCCGAACTCAGAAAAACTACTCGGGCAATTCTGGGATGACTCCGGCTATGCAAGCAGCGAGGAAAGCAGAAACTACTTCACCAAAGGATGTTATGTTCTTGAAAATTACTGTGAGAAGGCAAGGCAATCAACTGACAAGACGCTCGGCACGGAGGTCTATATGAGCTTCTTTATTGAATTTAGAGGGTTAAAAATTCGGTTGGGATGTAAAGCCGACCGCCTTGCTCTACATCAAAACAATGTTTTAGAGATTATTGATTACAAATCTTCGCAATCTGGCAAGGTACCCACCGAAGAATTTGTCCGCAGAGATTTATCTACATTTCTCTACTATGTATTGACAAGAATTAGCTACCCGCAATATCCAAACATCAGATTCACGTATTTGAATGTGGTCTCAATGGCAAAGGTTACGATTGAATACGAGCGAAATTTAGTAGATGAAAACAAAAAAGTGCTTTGGGAATGTTTGAAGACTATTGCGAAAGGAGATTTCTCACCACACAGCTCAGAATGTTGCGCTTGGTGTGATTTCCAAGAGAATTGCCCGTTATTTAATAAGATCGTAGATTTCGGGGCAATATAGACGCCGCCGGTAATAAAGCATTGCACAAATTACAAGTTCAGCCATCTAAGAGTCTAGAAGTCTAAACTCTTAAATGCTTAAACTCTTAAATGGCTGAACACGTATCAGGAATACATAGGTTGAACAATTTAATTCGCCAGGTGACCGACCAGCCATGAAGTAGCATCATCTTGGCAATCAGGGGTTAATATGTCTGCGTAGGTAGTCAAAACAGTTTGGATAGTGTCATTCAGCATATACGCACAGATAACAACTCCCGGCATACCTTTTTCCTTGAGATACTCGGTTGCCCAAACGCTTCGGACAATATGAGGGCTCATAGACACCCCAAAGTATTTGTATGTCAAATTGGATATTTGACATTGTATTCCCGCAGAAGTAAATTGCCTTCCACATGAATTGAGGAAAAAATATTCCTGATCAACAATTCTAGGCATTTCACCTGCCCGTTCGGGCGCGCAATGTAAATAGGTTGTTGAATCAATCAACATAGGACGCCACAATTTCATATACCGGTCTAAATCAGCACCTAAATCAGGCGGGAAAGTATAGTTAACCATATTCTCCTTTCCACGTTTATGACCAATTTTCATATCTACCCCACGAAATCTAAGATGCCATTGGTCACCACTCTTATAAAGATTTCGACCAAGCTCAGGACGGGCAGGGTTCCATTCCATTTCCCTAAGATTTCTCTGTCGTAACGGTATTCGCACAATGAGACGAAGCATTAATGATATGCCTGCCTGCAAAGCAGTTACTGTAAAGTCATTCCCCTTTGGAAAAATACCCTGTTCATGTTCTCTCACTAATCTGTTAAATGCTCTTACCCAGCGTTCACACACATCTCTTTTCGCAAAATTAGCGGGATCATGTGCTACTGCAATCGCATCCAGATTTTTTAACGAAATCCATCGCACCGTCTTATCGACCACTTGAACGGTCGCGGGTAAAGCAACTCTAAACTCTTTTATTTCGGTTATTCGTTCTTCCATTTCCCGTTTCACATCGCCGGATACAGCTGTTATTTGAAGATATTTTGCCAAACACGTGACCTTGGAACATATATACTTCACCCCGGCAGTGTATCTTCCACCCTGATTTTCGACATACCAAACAACATGATCAATCAGGTTCTGCGGGGCAGTTAAGCAGGACAAAGTTATTTCTTTAGCACGAAAACCTTTAAATTTGACGAGATAGCCCGCAAACCTTTTAATATATGTTTCAACACCATCTTGAGTTGCTTCCCGTCGCTTAAGACTCGCCGGTCGTTTTTGTGTATACGGACTTGTAGTCCATATACGGTAAGCGTCCAGTTCTTTTTGAAACGAGATGGGAACAGGATCAAGCGTGTATTTAGCTACTTCAAAGCGCTCACCCCGGTTCGGTCTGGCCCTAATTGCTGCCCTCCTCGCTTCCTTATATGAAGCCACTTCGACCAAAGAGGGTTCCAGGAGTTTGTACTCTGCCGCCTGGCGAAGAAAAAACGACACATCATTTTTAACATTCCTGATAGCATCAGCACTTAAACCGGTCGCCCCCGAACGGCTTTTCGTAGTGCGCGCCAGCTCGTTATCAATTAAAGCGTTGCGTTCCGCCGGCGGCAAAACAAAGCTCTTAGGTAGACAGGTGGCAATAGTACTTCCGAGCAAAGCAGCATACTTGTTCAGAGAGCCTTTGATGGTCTGTTGTCTGGACGGTTTGATAACACCTTCTTTCGCAATCAGCTGGACAAAAATATTTTCGATGCTGTCGTTAAAATTATTTGCAGTTTGTTTCATAAAGTATATACTTAAATCAAATGTGTCAAAGGTGCATTTAGTTACTCTAAAAGTCCAGTAATGCCAAGTATAGGTCAATTAGTAGTAATTGTCAATACTTTCTTAAATAGAGTGTGCGCTATTCGCTACTAAACACAAACTGTAACTTATGATTTAACTGCATTAAGCGACGGAGATGTATGTTAACGACAAAGTTTGCTACTTATTGCTACTAAATGAGTGGCAATAAGCAGGAAAATTAAATTTATTAAACGAAAGAGATAATCATGACGAAATCAACAGAAATCCCGGAAATTATAAATAATCCTTTCGGAAATATGTATTCGACGAAGGAAGTAGCACAACTTCTCAAAATCAGTCTGAGATCAGTTCAACGAATGATTAAACTCGGAGAAGTTCGAGCGATTGGAAAACATCGGAATTACAGGATTCCCGAAGCCGAAGTAAAACGCTGGCTGGAAAAAGAGTTAGGAAAAGATCGTACGGCGCAGGCAGGGAGCGCGGAAGAGAAAGATAATACGGAAACATAAACAGCAAAATGGGGAAAACCCGAAGATTTTCCCCATTTTGTTGACTGTGAAAGTCAGAGATCTCTGATACTATCCACACCCGGACAGGTTTAGGATAGATTCAGCGACCCTCTGTTGTCAATAGAAAACATAGGAGAAACGCATGCAATCACCCTTATTGGACCATTTATTCACTCCAGAACCCGATTTACCATCGAAAAACCACGATCATATCAAGAAACAAATCTCAAAATTTGCGCAAGTCGGCTGCCAGCTCGCAATTGTCGCGGGAATGCCATCGAAACTAAAGATATATCTTGACGCGATGCTTTCAATCGCAGATGGCAGAGACGAATTCATAGCCACAAATGACGACTTTGTTCGATACATTCGCAATAATCGAAATATTACTGAAATATCCGCAGAACGTACTGTTACTCGATACGCCACGACGTTTTACGAGTGGCAAGACGAAGCAAACATTGGATTTGTTTACAGAGTTAGAGGCGGCAAAGACATGGCAACAGGAGAATCGTACCCATCCAAATATAAAGTTCCGGTACTTGGTGTTATCGCAGAGATACTGGAAAAAGGCGGATGGAATCGTTTCCCTACATCAGACCAGATGGAAACATTGGATTCTCTCAGATTTCACCCCGACAATTTGTCGGGGTCAACAGGCGATCAATTGGAGGATATGGAAGCAGCAGTCCACGAGTTAAATCGAACCTTCTTTCTCGCCGGCAACAAATCAACACAGGTATCTCGCAACAGACCTTCAAAGGTAAAGAAGCGCAAACCCGAGTGGGATCTAAAAGCCGCATTAACGCTTGTTACCAAAGCAATAGGCAACTGCACCAACTCTAATCAAGAGAGAGAGCTTCTACGCGATATTAAATTAACGGTGGTGGCAGGGTTAGCAGGTTTCCCGGAACTTATAGTCGATGACGAGGATGTGCCACAAAGCACCGCTAAAGACAATTCTGTACCACAAAGAAATAATACAGAGGAGACAAAACAAGGAACACAGGGGGGGGTTAGGAAAGATTCTCCGTTTTCGATTCCATCAGAACCCGCGCCGCCATTTGTAGAAGTAAAAACAGCCACGGTAGTCGTCACCCCGTCGGTGCCAGCGCCACAGACTGCTCCAAATAAACCTACCCCCCCCTGTGCTCCTAAAAAGGAATTTTTGGAGACGCCGCTTTTAGCTTTAGAAGCGTTTAAATCAGTTGGGACGGAATCCTTCTTCTCCATGTTCAAATGTGAGGCTACTGAGACACTCATTTCTAAATTTACCGAAAGCGCGGAGAATTTTGAGGATAAGCTGCATGCTCATTTCATAAAGTCTGAAAGCGAGAAGGTCAGCTTTTGTGTTCGACCCGAAGTTGATCATTTAATTCAGTTGGATGATCTTTCCGAAGCGAATGTGAATCTCTTTAAACCCTTTTCATTTTTAAGTGTTGAAACTTCGCCGGGTAATTTTCAATCGTGGATCGCGCTTGACGCTGATTCTGTCGCTAGGCGTTGCGAAATACGCCAGCAGCTATTAGGCAAATTAGCAGGACTAGGTGGCGTCGATAAAAACGCGTCTGGCTCATTAAGGTTCCCTGGGTTCAGGAATTTCAAGAAGAAACATAAAGAGGCTGGTTTTCCCCGAGTAAAGATTACCGCGGTGGCGTTGGGCAACCGAGTTTCGGAAAGCACGCTTGCCGCCGCCGGTCTCTTGTTGCCCCCCCCTGTGCTTCATCCTCCCGTGTATGAAGTGTCGTCAAAGCTTAACCATTCTTTTAAGTCACCGACGGTATTCCCTTCTTGGGAACGTGAATGCACTTCTTTGAATTCAAATGGAGTTGCTG
>MWWC01000062.1_pt1 | contig 10763 bp, 13 predicted proteins | sample 1047261 | NCBI WGS metagenome assembly MWWC01 (sample SAMN06349975, study PRJNA376086) | soil metagenome | isolation source: MS3-5 sample Antarctic (ecotone) soil | place: Antarctica | collected 2015-01-13 | reverse complement strand
GCAGACAAAGAGAAATTCGTAAATAAAAGCGTCGAAATGCTGAGAACTCTAAAAAACGAAGGCGTTTCCGCTCCGACACTGGCAGATTTAGCAGTAAAAATGTTTGAAACTTATACCGACCGCAATAAAGAGGAACAATATTACGAATATCCTTCAAAGGAACTGAGAAAAAAATTAGATTTATATAAAGTTTCCTTTGAAGATTTGGCTATGAAATCTACCAATAATGTTAGGTAACATTATTGGTATTTACATATATTTCAAACTAGTTCAAAGTTTTGATTGTAGTAATGGCATAAGTAAGCCGCTTTCGTTTTAAGTTTGACGACCAAACGAAAGCGGCACTCCACTAGCCCAAAAACCGCCTTGCGGCGTTCTGACTATTTCTTTTTAAAAGGATATGAAAAAAATGCACGAAAAACAATTTCAAAGTGAATTATTTACATCAAGAGAAGCGGCGCGCTATTTAAGAATTTCGATTACGACACTGTGGCGTGAGCGGTCAAAAGGAAATATTGCTTTCCGGCGCGCTTCGTGCAAATTGCTTTACTCGCGTGACGACCTTGAAACATATCTCGAAAGAAATAAACAAGAGGCGTGCGCGGCATAAAAAGAAAGAAGGCGTCTGTAAAACGCCTTCAGAACCACAAAAATAACAAACAATAACAATTCAATAGGAGCTTAAATTGTATATGACAAATACTAGCACAAACATAAATAAATTACAACAAAAATTACAAGGCGCGGCGTTGGAATACAACGATGCCGGTTTTGCGATTCTTCCGGTAAAAACCAATAAACGACCCGACATCGAAACGTGGACTCGCTATCAGGAAACCAAGCCAAGCCGTTCTGAAATTCGCGGCTGGTTTAACGGTTCTAAGCCGAACACGACCGGTGTTGCCATAATTTCCGGGAAAGTTTCGGGAAGTATCGAAGGGATAGACATTGATGTCAAATATGACCTGACCGGCTCACTGATGGAAGATTTCTGCGGGTTGGTAAAGGAACGCCTACCGGAATTGTTTCCAAAATTGGTAATTGCAAAAACCGTCAATAAAGGTTTCCACATTCTCATTCGCGTACCTACCGAAACCATTCAAGGAAATCAAAAACTGGCTTCACGCCCGGCGACTAGCGACGAGGCAACAAGCGGCGACAAAGCAAAAGTTTTGATTGAAACACGCGGCGAGGGCGGTTATTTTGTCGCCGCTCCGACTGTCGGCTATGAGTGGACGCAAGGCACATTCAAAGAAATCCCGCTCATTACCGCAAGTGAGCGCGAAAAACTTTTCACCATTGCGAAATCGTTTGACCAGACGCCTATAAAAACAGCACCGGGCGAGAAACCAAAAAGCGGGCAGGCATCCAGCGACGGACTATCACCGTTTGATGATTACAACGCACGGGCGGACGTTCCTGCGCTTCTCGAAAAGTACGGTTGGACTCCCGTATATCAACGCGGCGAAGCGCTTCATTTCAAGCGACCCGGAACGACCGACAGCGTAACATCGGCTAATTATCACACCGGGCTAAGAATTTTTTATGTTTTCAGCACTTCGACCGAATTTGAAGCCGGGCGTGGGTTTAATCCCGTCCAAGTGTTCGCCCAGCTTGGACACGGCGGCGACTATTCAGCCGCGAGCCGCGCTCTTTATGCAGATGGCTACGGCTCACGCCGGAAAGCGAAAGAGCCGAAAGTAGCCGATGCAGACTTCACCGACGATGCTACCAAAGATTTTTTCACAGATGCGCATCTGACCGACACCGGCAACGGCGAATGTTTTGCCGCTGAGTTTAGCGAGAAATATCGGCACGATAGAACAAACGGGCGGTGGCTCCGATGGGACGGCACGGTTTGGAAATCTGACGCTGGCGGCAGTGTCGATGTTGACGTATTAAAAATCATCAGGAAACGCCAAGCCCTCGCGCTGACCGGCGACGCGCAGTCATCCGACAAGCTGAAATCGCTGAACTATCTTATCCGGTGCGAGGACATGCGAAACCGGAAAAATATAAAAGCGGCGGCGGAACTGCTCCGCGAATTTGTAACAACGATTGACGACTACGACGCCAACACCAACCTAGCATCGACAAAAAACGGCACGCTCGACCTAACAGACGGCAGTTTCCGACCGGCAGAGCGCGGCGACTACATTACGCACCAACTTGGCACTTTTTACGACCCTGCGGCGCAATGCCCGCGATGGATTCAGTTTCAAAATGAAGTTTTCAGCAAAGACGCCGAACTTGTTCGCTGGATGCAGAAAGTTGCCGGATACTCACTCACCGGCGACACCTCCGAACAAATGATGTTTTTGCTTTACGGATACGGCAAAAACGGAAAAACCGTGTATATAAATACCCTGCAAGCGTTAATCGGAACCTACGCAGGCAGCGCGTCATTCAAGGCATTTGACGCGGATAAACAATCGGAGCAAACGAACGACATCGCCGCGCTAAAAGGTAAGCGGTTCGTATCGGTGGCAGAATCCGCCGCTGATAAAAAATTGAACGAACCGTTGATAAAGCGGCTCACCGGCGGCGATTCGATAACGTGCCGATTCCTGCACAAGGAATTTTTTGAATACACACCGCAATTCAAATTGTTCCTTGCCAGCAACCATAAACCGGTCATCACGCAATCGGACTTTGGAATTTGGAGGCGCGTCAAACTTGTCCCATTTACTCAAAACTTTACGGGACGCGAAGACAAACAACTAGAGGCAAAACTCAAGCTGGAGCTGCCGGGCATTTTGAACTGGGCGCTGGAAGGTTTGAAAATGTGGCGCGCCGAAGGGTTGGACGGCATACCAGTCAGCGTTCGGAAAGCCACCGAAAAATACAAAAGCGACAGCGACACCATCGGACAATGGCTGGAGCTGAGAACCGGCATTGCGCCGCACAAGGATGTTTCGGCATCAATCGCCTACCAAGATTACCGCGATTGGTGCAATGACAACGGTTTTTACGCGCTCGGCAATCGGAGTTTTAAGTCCAGCCTTGAGGAACGCGGATTTACATCCAGCCGGCGCGGAAACGGCATCCGATGGCTCGGTTTTGAACTGAAATCCAACTCGGCGATTTAGTGTAGTCAAGTGTAGTCAAAGTGTAGTCAAAGTGTAGTCAAGTTGTGGCTGTAGGTTTTTGATAATAAAAGAGTTATTTGTTTTAGTGTAGTCAGTGTAGTCAAAAAAGGTATTTTTACTTGTGAAAACTCTCTTAGGAAACTTTACCTTTTTGACTACACTTGACTACACTAAAAAAAAATGAAAAAAAGCAACTCACTGAAAAGAAAACACTTACGTGAAAAAAAAAGCGCAGAATTTAGTGTAGTCAAAATTTCCTGACTACATTGTAAAAAAAAACAATATGAATAACCTCTCCGAAATAAAAATAACAATTACTCACGTCGCAGATGGTTTCAGCGTCAGAATTAACTGCGCTGATTCTGACGCTTTCGCACACGCAATTTACGAACTGAAAAACACCGTTCCGCCGAATTGCCGCACCTACGACCCGACGAAAAAGTTTTGGACAATCACGGATTCCGCCTGCCTTGACGAATGGCTTTATGAATTGCGCTCGGCGTATTCCGTTGATACCAACCACACCGGCGCATACAAGCCGCCGCCGGCGCAAAGTCTCGCTTCACCGTTCACCACGCTCCACTTGCTGCCGTCCGCTCCGCCAGAACTGGTAAAAGTGGCATACAAGACACTAGCGAAGCTTAACCACCCGGACGCAAAGGGCAGCAGCGAAAAGATGGTTGCGATAAATCTTGCCTACGAGACACTAGCGCGGGGCAGGTAACACGCCGATGTTGCCGATTCATTGGAAAAAGGCATAGCACGGCAAGGCTCGACAAATAAAAACGCGCCATAGGCGATGCAGTAAAACAAGATTATGAACACTAACGCAAAATTTACAATAATGCTTCACAACCAAAGGCATTTGATTATTAAGACATCCGAAGGCGGTAACCCGCACGTTGTCGCCGAATGTTTCCTTGAGCAAGTAGCCGCTCAAATCTGCGAACTTCTAACAGATGCGGCGGACGCTGATTTAACTTTAGAAAACGCGCCTAAGCAGAAATAACGAATATGCAAAACTCACACAAAACAGACGGTAAACAGGCGGATGGTAAATTTGCGACCGGTAACTCAATCGGGAAAAAGTTTCCGCCTGGATCCAGCGGCAACCCGAACGGACGACCGAAACTCACGCGCCTTAGCGAAGCCTTACGCGAGCAGCTTTCCGAAGTGATGCCGGACGCGGACGAACAAACCATTGCCGAAGGGATTGCTGAAACCTTAATCAAACTAGCACTTTCCGGCGATGTGGCGGCGATTCGAGAGATTGCCGATAGAACCGAAGGCAAACCGAAACAAGCGATTGACCTTGACCTTGACTTACAACTTGACTGGCGAATAGAGGCGCAAAAATTCGGACTAACAAAAAATGACATTCTCAACGAAACAAAATTGCTTATTGCCGGACTCGATTTTAACGACGGCGACGAAGCAAGCAATTGAACGTCGCATTGAACGCGAACGCTTCGACCCGTGCCTAATGGCGCGGCGCGGTGGAATTACGCCGGACCACTGGCAAAGCGACTTGCTCCAAAGCACTGCAAAACAGCTGATTCTAAACTGCAGTAGGCAGAGCGGCAAAAGCACGATAACCGCCGTTTTAGGCTTGCACACGGCATTGTTTGAACCGAATTCGCTTGTCTTGTTATTAAGTCCTAGTCTGCGGCAATCGCAGGAACTTTTTAGAAAAATAAAGGACATTTACAATGTCTTAGAATCGACCGCGATGCCAAAACCAATCGAAGAGTCGTCACTTCGTTTAGAACTCGACAACGGCTCGCGAATAGTCGCTTTGCCCGGCTCGGAGCAGACAATTCGAGGCTTTAGCAATGTCGCTTTATTGATTGTTGACGAAGCGGCGATTTGTGAAGATTCGTTGTTTTTCTCAATCCGACCGATGTTAGCCACCAGCGGCGGCAAAATTGTTCTACTTTCCACGCCACGCGGCAAAAGAGGTTTTTTTCACGATGTTTGGACTAACGGCGGCGACGCTTGGGATAGGACGCTCATCACGGCTCGCGAGTGTCCGAGAATAAGCGAACAATGGCTTTTGAAGGAAAAAGAATCTATGCCGGACTTTTGGTTTCGTCAGGAATTTCTTTGTGAATTCTGCGAAACAATTGATTCGGTTTTTTCTTACGACGAGGTTCAGGCGACGTTATCTGACACACTCGAACCTTTTTATTTTGAAGGAGATTTATGAATTTTTTTGAAAACGGCGAAGATTTAGCGCGAGCGACATATCTAAATTCAAGGGAACCGTCACATTTTGTCGGCTTGGATCTGGGGCAAGTTTCGGATTTTAGCGCGCTCGTGATTTTGGAGCGACGCGGCAACACGCCGAAGGATTACACCTTCGACTGTAAGTTTTTGAAACGCTGGGAATTACGCACGCCCTACCCGAAAATCGTTGATGATTGCGTCAAGATAGTAAACAATCCGCAGCTCACGCAAAACGTCCGAGACCCGACTTTTTTAAGTATTGACTCGACTGGCGTCGGAATGCCGATTGCGGATTTGTTCAGGCGTGCGCCGATGAAGGCGCACTTGGTTCCGGTTTACATTACAAGCGGGACGGATGTGACGCGGGATGGCGACGTGCGGCGAGTTCCGAAACGCATCCTTGTAGCAAATACCGCAATCGCTGTGCAGTCCGGCAAACTGCAAATTTCTAAAAAACTTTCGCTCGCCGACACTTTGATTAGCGAGTTACAAAACTTCAAGGCAAAGTTTTCTAATGCAGGGAATGACACCTACGGCGCGGGCTCGGACTGGCGCGAAAACTCGCACGACGACATTTTGCTTGCGCTTAGCATCGCGCTTTGGACAGCTAACGACGGCGTGAAAGCCGCTAAATTTTACAGTCAATAAAACAATGGCTAAAAGCCACAGGAGATAAAATAAAATGACAAATAATAATAATGAACAGACAGTTCAAACACTCACCACCGAAATAGAAAGAATCAACGAATTGTTGGCGAAATTTCGATACGAATTTGCCGACTTTCAAAACCGAATGACGATTGCCGCAACCGATGGCGATTCGGCTTCAATGATTAGTTTACAAAAACGCCAGGCGGATTTACCGCTTGAAATAAAGGCAACTGAAATTCTAGTTCTGAATCTTCGCCTTCAGTTCCTGGAAATGCAAAAACCGACCCTTGTCGCAGTCCGACAAGCCACTCACGAGCCATTAGAGAAGGCAATTATCGAGCGTGATAATGCACTCAAACAATTCAACATATTGAGCGCAAACGCTGCTGACGCGCACGAAAATGTGAGGCAAAATTCCATCGAAATTGGCGAGCTTACACGCGAACGAGACCGCCATATCTATCAAACAAGAACCGCCAGCCGATAGGAGAAAACAATGAACACTATATTCAAAAGTGAAAAAGATAAAAAAGAATTTGTCGCCGCGTTTCGCAAAATGACGATGTCCGGCGTGATTAACAAAGACGTAGCGATTGAAAAATTAATTCGTAACAATCCAAATTATTTTCATCAGCCGACCGAAGACGAACTCAAGAAAATCTCTCATTCGGCGATGAATGACGAAATGCGGGCGCGGGCGCGGCAATCAAACAGACTTTTTATAGACATCTTCCGAAGACCCGCCGACAACCAAACCGCATAACATCCGCCGATATCACCCCTCGCCAAAAAAGCCGTGAGCGTAAAAACTCGCGGCTTTTCCTTTCAAAGACGTATGATGGTAAGGCTTCGAGGTTAAAACGCGCTCACAAGTCAATCAAATAGACTTAAACGGCTGAATGATGGCTCAAAGTCAGTAATCACCGAGTGACGGCTCTACGGGTATGTGGGTTGAATGGATGAAAAATGATTAATGTCTCGGACATCAAAGACGGCTCTACGGGTATGTGGGCGGAATTACTATTTTTGCCGACGGGCAAAAAACCAGACGGACGGCTCCACGCGCACGCGGGCTCAATACTATATGGCTAACTTAAAAGAGCCACAAAAAAGTCGGCTCCACGCGCACGCGGGCGGAATGACTTCCAATGGAAGTCGTTTCACATTGAACTGCATAATCCACCCAAAACCAAGCGGTTGTTAGCGTGTATCACAAACTATAGTTTTTAGGGCGCGCCGGAACCGTGTCTCTTTCAATGTCTCAAATGAGAAGTCTTGTAATGCCTAAGACATTTTGAGACACGCTAACGAGTAGATTCAGATTGCCGATTCTACTCGCCAAAAAATAAGCCGCAAGGTTTGACGCTCGCGGGCTTGTGATATGTTTTTTGTGAATAATTGTAGATTGTGAAACCTACGCGCATCAGTTTTTTACCTCGTTTTCTTTTATCTGTGCGTTCCATTCGCCGCTTCTAAACGCTTCAAAACCGTTTCGGACAAATTGATTTTCGGCGTTGTCGCAAGCAAACGAATAACCGAAAACTTTTTTCGTTACGTCAATCAAGATATTTTCGCGGTTTGTTGCGTCGTCCTCATACGCCAAAGCCGAAAGCAGAACCAACAGGGATTGTTTGGCTCGGTCGTCAACAGCGTCCGCACTGAAAATACCCGTCCTATGCGTGATAATCCATTTGACAAGCTCTGAGGCTCGCGCCGGTGTCAATCTAATTTCTTCGTCTCTTTCTATTCGTTCGTTTTGTTGTTCTGTCTTTTTCATTTTGTTTGTTTTTGTTGTATTATTTTCTCTCATTGGCTTACTCCTTTTATTAGGGGTGTGGAAGGGCTTAGGAATGTTGGCGCAAACCTAAGCCTTTCGTTTTTAGTTGATTCTTATTCCCGCTATGCGCTCCGCTTTGACTTGAACCGTCGGCTTGAGATACGGGATTTCTTCGGCTTGCGCTTTCGCTTGAACCGGCACGCTTTCCGTTTCCAGATAAATACGAACCAGTCGAGCAGCGGCGCGGTGGAAACACGGCACGCCTTGCATAAACGCACGGCATTGACACACACCGTTTGACGTGTAGACGCCATCAGTCTTTTGCGACCAGATGAGCAGGGATTTGTCCTCAGCCATCCACGACATAAAATTGCCATTTTCTTCAATTTCGGCGACGGCTCTGGCAATGGCGTTAATCCATCGTTTCTTGGTTTGCGCGTCGGTGGTTAATTCAACCTTGCTCAGAGCGTCGGCGATAATTTGAGCGAATCTGTCTTTGTTTTCGATTTGTAACATTTTTGTTTCTCCGTAATTTAGATTTGATTGAATGTTTCAATCTATATTTAGATTACAATACTAAAAGTAGAATGTCAATACTAAAAGTATGTTAAACATACAAAAGTAAATATAAATCTACTTTAAGATTGCAAAGTAAAAATACTTGTGGTATTCTTTTGAGTATGGAAAGTAGAGAATTTAAAAGAAAGCGCGGCGGTTTAGGCTTAACCCAAGCTGAATTAGCAGAGATGTTGGAAATTCGACCAAATACGGTTTCGCGCTATGAAACCGGGTTACTTGAAATACCGAAGGCTGTTGAATTAGCACTGGAAACGGTAGAGCGGAGAATAAACGAAAGCGAAATAGAATCCGCTAATAAATAATTTTGAGCAAAGGACAATCAATGAGATTCAGAAAAGATTTAGGCGACCTTACCGACCTAAAGAAATCAATTAAAGAGAATGGATTAATACACCCGGTTGTGATTGATTCAAAAGGTAATTTGATTGCCGGAGAACGTCGGCGTGCGGCGTGTCGAGAGTTGGGCTTTGAGCCGGAATACCGAGTTGTTGATTTCGACAATCCGCAACAAGCGGAAGTTGACGAAAACACTTGCCGAAAGAATTTCACGTGGCGTGAAATCTATGAGATTGCGAAATACTTTAACGAAAAATATTCGAAGCAAGGGCAAAGAAGCGATTTAACCGGCAACGATTCAAATGGTAACGGCGACTTCGTTCAGAATCCGAACAAGGTTAAGAAGCCGATTCAAAAAGTTGCTAAAGCCACAGGCAAGAGTGCCGACACAATTTCGAAACTCAATCAAATTTATGGAAGTTCTTATGAGGAAGTAAAAAAGGATTTGGATTCAAATCATATCTCAGTTGATGAAGCTTACAGTCGTGTAAAACGTAGGGAAACGGAAGAGACGCGGAGGAAGAAGAATGAAGCAATTCGAGCGGAGTTTTACAAGATGTTTGCTGGCACGGAAAGAGTGCGCGACCCTGAAGAAGAAACGAAGCGCCGTGTAGAAGAAACGAAGCGCCGTGTAGAAGAAACGGAGCGCCACGAAAAGAAACTTAAAGAGAAGCTGGCAATGGGTCGTAAACTAATTGATTCGGGTTATAAGGAAATGTCAAAGCGTCTTCACCCAGACAAGGGCGGCACGAACGAAGCGATGCACGAATTACAAGATGTAAAAAAACTACTAATTTCTAGTTTTGAATATCAGTTCCCAAAATTGCGCGGCTAGCTGATTTGATAATGAATAAAAAAGAGACTGCCGAATATCTCAAACTATCTGAGAAAACAGTCGAGCGTTATAAGGCGAGCGGGAAATTGTCCGCACGTCTGCGGCGTGTTGTCGGCGGCGACGGAAAAACGCGCAAGGTTTTAGACTTCGAGCAGCCGGATGTTGAGCGGCTTAGAAGCGAGCTGTCCGGCGACATTGTCTATCCTAATTTGACGGACGGACAGCCTCAGACCAACAGACAGACAGACAGCGACATACAGACAGGGACGGACACAGAGCGCTCAACAAACACCGACCTTTCAAGAATAGGACAGACACCTACAGACACCGATATACAGATACAGACAACCAACCCCATAGAGATAATTTCCGCCCGTTTTGAGAATGTTTTTGAAAAGAATTTAGAAGTTTTTCGCGCCGGTGGAAAGCTGCTCTTGGACTTGAAGGATTGCCGATTGCTAACGGGATTGTCCGACACAAGTCTGCGTGATGCGATCCATTCGGGAAAGCTAGCCGGACAGATAATCGGGCGTGGCTATAAAGTTAAACGTTCGGACTTGGATAAATTTATTAAGGATTTATAAATCTATGCGGCTAAATAATAATTATTCTTTAGCAGATTAAAAGTTTCGGTTGTTCTCACGTGAAACTAATTACTTCGCGGACAAGCGCAAAACCTGATGCGCCGAACAACCGGATATTTTCAGGGCAAAAACTAACAGGAAGTTTTTTATGACCGAACACAAAACCCCGATTTATAAAATTAAATTTGAAGTAGAAATAGAAATCACAAAAGAAGTAATAAAGACCAGGCGCGGCGTTGATAAAATTGGTTATAGCCCAAAAATGCACGTAACTAAGGGCGTGGTTATTAACAGTTTCGACCCCGCCAACGATGCCGATAAGGAATTCTCAGACCGATGCAGCCACATTGAAGCGCATTTCACCGACCGAATAAGGCTTGTTTACGGTGATATGTTTCATAACGAAGGCTCTACGCTCAATATTGATTCGCTTGATATTAAAAGCCAGGCGCGTGAAAAAGTCGTCCGCGAGACCGCCCAATTGGAAAATCAGATGCAGCGTCAACGGTTGCCGACCAGGAAAGGACGCAACCCTGACAAATCTAAAAAAGATTATGTAGCAGACAAAGAGAAATTCGTAAATAAAAGCGTCGAAATGCTGAGAACTCTAAAAAACGAAGGCGTTTCCGCTCCGACACTGGCAGATTTAGCAGTAAAAATGTTTGAAACTTATACCGACCGCAATA
>MWWC01000061.1_pt1 | contig 10820 bp, 11 predicted proteins | sample 1047261 | NCBI WGS metagenome assembly MWWC01 (sample SAMN06349975, study PRJNA376086) | soil metagenome | isolation source: MS3-5 sample Antarctic (ecotone) soil | place: Antarctica | collected 2015-01-13 | reverse complement strand
AAATTCCTGTAAAACTTCAGCTAAAATCGAATCTTCCAAAACAATCGAATGTGCATTTTCGCGGTTCTGCGCGTAAGCAGTCATAAACGCGCCTTTCGCAAGTCCTAGAGATTGCTCCGCCGCCGTTGCCCAAAGCGAAAAGTCCGCCATTCGTGGAAGTTCGGCAAGTGCCGTGTTTTCGATATTTTTTAAGGCAAAGCTCACGGCTTGAATAAGCGCGGAAAAGATAGAAGTTTTTTCGCGTTCAAAATCCGCCCAAAACGCACGCTCCGGTTTTCGCCTGTCTTTTGGTATGGCTTCGAGTTTGATGAGTAACGCCCGGTCAAGTAAATCGCCGCGGCTTGCAATATCAGAAATGCCGTTTAGAATTATCGGTCTTTTCGCCGTGAAAATCGTTTCGTCGTCGTCGGTGTAAAGCGTTCGTGTCGAAAATCCGCCGCCTGTCGAGATTCGGCAAAGCGCATCGCTTAACCAATCTCTAACGGCGGATAAATTATCAAAGCTACAAATCCAAGAGTTTGTCGCCGAAATAATTAGGTCGCGCTCGTCACGCGGACTGGAGCGGAAAGGCGTAAGACTTGGGTCAACAAGCTCGCGCAAAAGCCTGCTAGTCGTAGATTTCGCCGCGCCCTGTTCGCCGGAAATTAGCAGAATCGGAAACGGATAATCCGGGCGGAAACAATTGACCAACCAAGCCAAAATTAAAGTTAAATTTTTGTCATCAACATTGAGAAAACTTTTAAGTTTCGTAATGTCGCCGTTTGTCGTCGGATTCGGCAAGGCTTGCATTGCTTTCGTTCGCCGGAAACGGACGGGCGCGTGCGATGCTTCGATTATTTGATAGCCGTCCGCGTCAATTTCAAGAATTTGCCAATCGTCGTTGCATAAATCGAGAAAAATTTTCCCGTTAAATGAAGCAAGCCGAATGTGGACATCCTGCGTTTTCCCTTCAAACTTAGCTTTGCCGCTCAAAGAATTAATCGCGTCTTGTAATGCTTGGCTTGACGGTGCTTTTCCGTCCGATTGGTAGTATTGGTAGGCTAAATAATCACGGAAACCTTTAGAATTGACCGAATGAATTTCCTTATGTCCGCCGACTTCCACGCAAGCAAACGGCGTGCGGTCGCTTGTATGGAAAAGCTCAACATCTTCGGCGAGCTGTAGAATTTGATTCGCCTGCGATGCTTTTTCGGCTTTGAAGGTTTTGGCATCGGCGAGAATTTCAAAGCATCGCTTAACGGCTTCGTCCGTGCCTTGTTCACGGGCAATTTTGCCCAAAACATCGTCTATGCCGGAGCAACCTTCCATTTCCGGGCAATCGGCAATATAAACATCCGCGCCGCGTTCCGTTAATTCCTTCGCAAGTGTTTGTTGCGCATAGCCAACCTTTTCATTGGTTTTTATGTCCGCGTCGTAAAGTATAATGACTTTTCGCGCTTTCAAGTCCACTAAATGAAAATCGCTGATGAAGCCTTTTAGGTCCTGCCGTGAGCCGTCCGCGCCGGTCGTCTTTCCGATTACTCCGCGAAAATTCCAAACGCCGGACAAACCGAGCGTAAGAAACTTTGGCTTGTCGCCGGGCGCAAGACCGTGCCGCGATGCGCGATGCAATGCCAGCGGCTGTTTAAAGCCTTCAGTAACGATAATCGGCAATGAAATGTCCGCTAGATATTCGTTCAAGCATCCGGGCGGGAAATAAAGCATATTTCGACTGCCTGGCGATGTTAAGTATCTTCCTTCGTATTTGATTGTGCCATCCGATTGTTGGACTCTGTCCGGGTCATCGCGCCGTAGACGGTATTCACGCGGACTTGGGTTTTCGGGCAAATAATACGGAAATGCCACGCCGGAGTAATCGCTCCCGGCGGTGCGATTTTTGCCGACGATTTCCGCGCCTTCGATATCATCCACGCGGAAAAGTTTGGCTTCGTCTGCGAGTTCCGGCGTGATAAATGAACGTGCTAAGGTTTCAAGGTCGCCGTGCGTCAAAGGTTGTTTGTTAATCATCGCTTCACCTCCGGCGCAAAGCGTTCGAGCAGCTCCCGGCGTTTGCGTTTGGACGCTTCATCAATCGCCGAATCAATTTTGGCGTAATGCGTCAAACATTTCCGGCAAACTTTAATTTGTTGCTGAAAATCGTTGTCAGATTCGATACGCCCGGCACATCCGACGCAAACGGCAATCGCCGCGTCGCTCGAAAGTTCAAAGTCTGGGAGTTCAAATTTTGGACGGGTTGGAAGTTTCGGCAATCGCGACAATTTTGTTGATTCGAGCAAACTTTCACGCGCTTGTGCCGAATTTAATTGAAAATTATTTGGTTTTGGTTTATAATTGTTCATAGGTTAAATGTTCACTAAGTGGTTTATTTTGAAGGCGTTTTGCACACGCCTTTTTCCTTTTTTATGCCGCGCACGCGCACGCTTCTTGTTTATGCGCGTCCATTGATTAAACAGCCGCAATCCGATCCGATAAATGTTCGCGCTGTTTTTCAAGAATTTTCCGGCGAAAATCCGCGTCTTTGTAGGTGTGAAAATAAAACGTGGACAAAGCCACGCCCGCGATGCGGCACGCCTCCGCCGCTTTCTTCGTTTCGGACTTGTCGAAAGCGTCCAGCAATGCTGCTTTTTTATTTATTTCTTTTTTCATAAATTTAAGTTCTAAAACAAAAAAACTCGCAAAAAATCAGAACTCTTCCTGAAGTTTTTTGCGAGCTTTCCTACCTTTCGGTAAATTTTCTCTTTTGGTTATTAAATTTTCAACAAAGATGGACGCTTTGTCCGCCCTTGCCAATCACCCGCAATCCGGCTGCATTGATATTTGGATGATGTTGATGGATGTATTATCGCATACAAGTATAATAAAAAGCAAGGCGTTTTTTTTACTTATTTTTGAAAAAACATCCAGGCTTTGCTATGATGTTTTCAGGGAAGTTTTTTAGTTTTTCAAAGAACTAGAAACGGACGGCTTGATTCGTAGTCAAGCCGTTTTTCTTTTTGTTCGAAATTCTTTAGCGTTTCAAAACGCTACTTTCATAACTTACTAATAAATTTGTCCAAGTCCACGCGCTTAACTCGATAAGCACGTCCGATAATCCTGCCCTTCAACTTGCCGTCCTCGATAGCCTGTCGCAAAAGATGGCGTGACAGTCCTGTTAATGCGGCGGCTTCATCTAATTTCAGCAATGGCTTATCGGCAATTGCTACGGCTGGCTTTTGCAATCCTAAGTTAAAAATTGTTTCTATGACGTTTCGCGCCAATGCGGTGTCATTCGTTGTCGCGTCACTCCGCGCCAATGCCGTGTCATTGCTTGTCGCTACTGACGGTTTAATAATTTCCGCATCGCGCCCGCGTTTGTAATTTTCTATTTCTTCCGGCTTGAAAATCGCCTCTTGCTTGCCCGAAGCGCCGCGTTTGTAAATCACGGAAATCTTTTCCGATTGGACAAGACGTTGGAGACTGCGGACGCTGATTCCTAGCTCTTTTGCGGCTTCTTGTTTGTTCATATTTTCCGGTATGCTGCCCCGCGTCAATCCGCGTCAAAGCAATTTGTCATCGGGTGACGCGCCAAACGTCTGTCACCCGTTGGCGCGTCACCCGTTCTTATTTATTCGGCTTTTTTCTTTGGTCTGCCAATTTGCCGATTTCGCACACGTTCTAAATCAGCTTCCTTAATCAGCCAATCACGCCCAACTTTTTCGGCTGGTAACTTGCCGATTTTTATTAAAGCCTGAACCCTTTGCTGACTTACTGCCAACCGCTCAGACGCTTCTTTTGTTCCGAGTAATTTCATAACACTATTTTACATAAAAAAAACTATTGGTCAAGGTAATGTTTTTAACTTGACTTACTATTTGTCTAGGTATATAGTATTCATAGATTGAAACAGTCAATCAAATCAACAAAAAGGAAGGATAAAAAATGTTTATATTAAAAGGAATTGAGCAACTTGAAAAAGCAATCACAAAGGCTAAAAAGATTCGCCCGCGTGTCGAGTTTGACCACTTCGGACGTTATCGCGTTTCCGGCTCAAAAGGTTATTACACGGTTATTTGCCGCAAAGACGAACGCGGATATAAGACAGTGGCTTGCACTTGCAAAGGCGCGGAAAGAGGTTTGGCTTGTTACCACGCCGCAGCCGCTTTAAGTCTGCACATCGGATTAGCCAGACAGCAACAAGCGGCATAAAAACGAAAGGCTTAGGAAAATCTTGGCGGACTTCCTAAGCCCTTCTTTCCAATCAATTATTAAAAATTAAAAGGAGTTTCTAACAATGAAAAATATAGACCAAATTGAAAATGAAATCAAAGAAAAAGGCTTGACCGGACACGATGCCGGAATCGAAGCGCAAAAAGTAATCACCGAACAAGCAACCGAAGCGTTAAGTTATGTTATTAATTCGCCGTTTATGGCTGATGTCAAATATCAGGATATAGCCGAACTGCTGGCTCAAGTCATTGATATTTTTATGCCGCGACCCTTTGATATTAACCCTTCGGCGATTGCCGAAGATCTGCTTCATTACATTTTCACTCATACAGATTTGCATAACCACAATTACCGCAAATGGCTTGCTGATAATTTTGTGGATTTAGAGGAAATGTCCGCCGCGTCGGAATCGCCGGAAGTCGAAACACAACCCGAACAGCCGAAAGCAAGAACGCTTGCCGAACATCACTTGCAGATTATGGCGAATAAAATCAGCCATATTCTGCGAAGCGATAAAGTTTCCGACGATGCCCGCGCCGCTTTCAGTAATATAATTTTCAATGCCGCCAACGAATCGAATATCGGAGTAGACGAACCCGAATTAATCAAAATTTCACTGCCTTTAATTGTCAATTCGCTTGAGTTTGAGTATGGCAGAGGCGTTGTCAGTTCTCTGTCAGCAATACTTGATAGCAGTCTTGTTGATTCTGTTGAAGATGAACTTCGGCAATATGAAAAACGCTTTGACGGGCGAGACAGTGAGTTTGACGGCAGTCCGAGCGAGCCGGACGTTTTAGACGTATCGGATTCATCAATGGAGGATTTAGCGCAAAAACTTTCCGACATTATGCACGATCCGCATTTGCCTGAAAAGATTCACAATTGCCTTGCCGACGAACTTGCAGGGAACTGCATTGATTTTCGCACGCCGGAAAGCATTCTCGGAAATCTCAAAGAATTGAATAAAACGGAGGTCAAAAATGCCTAGAACAAACACGCACACCAACCAAACGATTACCATTGCGCCAATGGTTGAGAGAATTGACTTAAATCAAATGCTGACCGGCGGCTCTGACGCGGCTTTACTAATTCAAATTGAAGGCGACAACTTCGATATGCAGATTTTCGACGGCGATTGGGTAATGATTGATAAATCAAAACAGCCGCAAGAAAACGATATTGTCATTGCCGATTCAAACGGCAAACAGTTTCTTACTCAATACAACCCGATGGCGCGGCGCGGGTTGTATCTTGTAACTGATAAGCCGGAAGAAAAGCCGAAAAAAACCATTGATAAATATGAGATTTTCGGCGTGGTTACCTTCATTATCAAAACTTTAGGAGGCGGAAAATGCCTAACTCCAACCTATTAGAAACACCAACAGAGACCGACTGGCTTTCACTTGGCGAATCTGTTGGCTACGCTTTTCCAGACACAGTTTGTCCGACTGTCAAACGATCTGCCGTGCAAACGAATTGCAAAAATTGTGCCGCACCTTTGAAACTTCAAATAGATAAATGCGAATACTGCAAAACACCGATTATTGAGGCGGAGGGCAAAAGCGCGTAGGTTTCACAATCTACAAATTTCACAAAAAACATGTCACGAGTCCGTGAGCGTCAAAACTTGCGGCTTTTTCTTTTTTGCAACCTTTTGTTATTAAAGGCGTGTATTTAATTGGAAGGCATATAGGTAAGCCTTTCATATACTATAGGTAATTATTCCTTAAAAGCCGTGAGCGTTACACCTTGCGGCTTTTTCCTTTGCCGTGAGAGTGCCATTAACGAGCGTTTATGGGAAAGTTTTCAGAGCATCGAAAAGCGGCTAAAAATGGCTGTTTTACCGTTCCTAAACTCGTTATAAATTCAAAGTGCCAAAAGCTACGCCTTGCGATGAGTTTCGGCACGCTCGTGATTGGATGAAGTTTCCAACTTCAATCGTGCTTACTTCTGTCACACTTAAGTGTGACAGATAATTTATGGAAACTTCCCACGTTCCCAGCAGAACAGAAAAGTATTATACGCCGAGTTTTTTGACAGATAACATCATTAAAAACCGGAATTATGCGCTGAGTTCGGCAAAAACTCGACGCATAATAATTATTATACGCCGAGTTTCTTTCCAACATTCAACCAACCCGCGCACAGTCTCGATGTTACATTTAAATGTAACAAATAGTTTTCAGCCGCATTCAACCCGCACGCACGTAGCCGCGATCATAACACACGGTTATGATTTCACATTCGCGAAATTCAACCCGCACGCACGTAGGCGCGATAAATTTTCCGCACGGAAAATATGAGAGTTTGACATTCAACCCGCACGCACGTAGGCGCGACCCACTTCTGGCTCTCTTAAAAGAGCCATATCTCATTCAACCCGCACGCACGTAGGCGCGACGTATGATTTAAATCATACAAGTAATTGAATCCCGCATTCAACCCGCACGCACGTAGGCGCGACACTTGGTAAACACTAAAGTTTGTTGCTATTTTGCCGCGTATGTCCGCCGAGTGATTGCCTGTAAGCGTGTTTTGTATGGAAAGGCTTAGATTGGTGTGGCTTGGAAAAAGAAAAAGCCGCAAGTTTTTTACGCTTGCGGCTTTATGTCTTTGGCGAGTAGAATCGGCGGATGCGTGCGGGTTTAGAGGGGTTTGTCGGTCGGTAGGCTTTACGGTCCAATATCTAAAAGTTGATAATTGCCGGGTTTGAATAAACCAAGCCCGGCAAAGTCGGCGGTATGTGAGACGGAGAAACACTCCAGACCGCCGATTTTAATACCTGCCGGACGACATTTGCCGCGCTTTTTCGGCTTGGCGTTCGGCTTTTTCCAGTTTTTCTCGCTCGACACCAATCGCTTCAACCGCGTGATGGACGGCTAAACCGCAGCGGACGGGCGGAAAGTTCAAATGATTTCTTTCGAGCAACCTGACAAGCTCGTCTGAAATTCCGAGCGTTTGGTTCGGCTGAACCTGTCCGCGCAATCTCATATAATCCTTTTGTTTAGCGCGAAACAAAAGCATCTTGTCGACGAACTTTTCGGCAAGTTCGCCGATTTTAGTATCAAGTTCGCGCCGGAGTTCGAGCGTTTCACTCCACAGTTTTTCAGCTTCATTTGCTGCCGCCTTCGCCGATTCAAGCAAGTTTTGCCGGGCTTCGGTTGCCGCGAGTTCATCAAAAGCCGCTTGGAGTTCGCTTTGTTTTGCTTCTAAAGCCGTTATCGAACTGTTTAGGGTGTTGAGCCGGGCTTGTTCGACTTCCATTTCGCCAAGCGGTATTTTGCCGTTAACAAAGCCGGATTGAAGCGTTTGTAAATTGGTATTGATGCGGTCCCGCATCGTGATTAATTCCGACAGCCTTTCGGTTGTTTGGTCGAGTTCGGTTCCTATAGTTGATACTTTCATCGTTTATTTTCTCCTCTAAATTTTTTAATAAAATCGGTTTCGGCGCGGTTAAATTCACTCTCAATTCGCCGGTTTGTTTGGTTGAGCTTTTCGCGATTTTCCGCCTCTTTTTTTCGACGAATTTCGTTGAAATGTTCTTCATTTTTCGTTATTTTGTCGTTCATATATTTTTTGCTCCTGTTTTGATTTATTCCCTGACTTCGTAAATTTGTTTAACCGATCACCAATAAATCGGTTCGCTGATTGAATCTAATACGGGAATCCCCCTGAAAACCGGTTGATTCGCCTTCCAGACGGCAAGCGCAACCGCAAGTAAAATGTCGTCGTGAGTGCCTTCGCGCCACGCGCCATACACGTCGTTTGCCGAATCCGTAATCTTGACGGTGAAGTTTTGCAGCTCGCGGGAAAGCGTTTCGGCAAGGTCAAGGCTTTCTGCAATCTTCAGCATCCGGTTTTGCAAACCGACTTGCACGACCGATACCAAATCTCTTTTCGGAACGCGAAACATTCCGTTTTCTTCCGATACGTTCGCACCTGCGACAATCTGAATCGGCACAAGTTCGGCATTAATCCGTTCACGCCGGAATAAATCAACCACCGGCGCGCCGACGCCGGTTGCGTCAACCGCTAGGACGGGTTTTCGGTCGGGGATGCGGCTAGGGTCAAGACCGTTAATCATCCGCACGGTGTCGGCGACGATTGACGGATAACTCGTTCTCAACTGCCAGCGTTGTAAGTGAACGCAATTTAACTCCGTCAAAACATCTTTCGTGTTATCGCAGTTGACCTCTTCGTCCGACGCTTTTTTTGTCGTAACGATGCGCACGGATTCGATGATTGCCAAAGCACTAAAATCTTGCGCTTGACCGAGATCCAATCCGATAAAAAGGGTTTTCTCAGTGGTCGTAGTGGTTTCTATTTCTGTTTCTCTTTCTTCATCGCCATAAAACATAATAAATTTAACTCCTCTCAAATAGCGGTTTGATAGTTGGATCGAGTGCCGCTTGAATATCGTCGTAACTGAAAACCTGGTCGCTTGTTTCGACAAATTCGCAGAAATACTCCTGCAAAAACCACCAATCGCCAATCATTTCCCGTTCGCGCTCCAACCAATCTTTATCTATGCGCGGACATTGGTCGGCGGTTATCTTGACCTTTCGCCAGCCTATTCCGTCCGTCCATTCCGAATGAAAAAAGCCGCGTTTGCCGAACGGAGTCGAAAGCAGAATGATTCGCCCGCCGCTCACGGCTAACATCGGACGGACGCTCTGATATAGCGCATCTTCGACGCGGCTTGCTTCGTCAATGATGAGTAGAGAAACGCCCGAAAAACCGCGTATCGTGGCTTCTTTGCCCGGCAAAGCGACAATCCTTGAGCCGTTCGATAACTCCATTCTCAAAGCCGATTCCTCGACGGCTTGAGGTAATGATTCCGATTCAAGCGCGTTATAGAATGTTTGCAGTTTACGGAATAATTCCGTGCTTTGCCGCAAACTAGGCGACAATAAAAGAATCAATGAATCCGGCGTGTAAATCGCTTGATGAAGCGCGAGAATCGACGTGATAGTTGATTTGCCGCTTTGCCGTGAGCAAAGCAGAATCATCTGCCGCGCATCTGACCGGAGCAAGTCGATTTGCCAGTTGTCCGGCAAAATGCCAGCACGCTGCGCCATCAGCACGGCGTCGGAGCGTTCGCGGTCAATGCGTCGGGCAATCGCGTTATTCGTCGCCTGAATCATCAATGGATTCGATAAGTAATCGTGCTTCGTTGATAACATCTTGTTCGCTTAATGAGTAATTTTTGGCTAAAATTCGCCAGTCGTTAATTTGTAAATCTAAGTCAATCGCTTGTTTGGGCAAGCCTTCAGTTCTATTTCCAATTTCCCGAATCGCCTGCACATCACCGGAAAGTGCCAGTCTTATTAAGGTTTTAGCAATCTGTTCGGCAATGCTTTGTTCGTCCGCGTCCGGCGAGATTTCGGATAATTGCTCGCGCAGCGATTCGGTCAATTTTGTAAGTCTCGGTCTTCCCGAAGGATTGCCGCTGGATCCGGACGGGAACTTTTTCCCGATTGAGTTACCGGGCGCAAATTTACCATCCGCCTGTTTACCGTCTGTTTTTGTTAAATTCGCCATATTTTCGTTTTACTGCATCGCTTGTGAGCGCGTTTTATCAGCCGATGCATACTAAGGTGTCCCTTTTTTCGGTCTCACAACCGAACGGGCAAAACCAAAGTTCGCCATTGTCAATAATTTGCATCGGGAGCGTGCAGTTTGAACATTTCGGCGAAAGCGCATCGATAATGCCTTGTTTCCAGAGGCGAACCAGTGCTGTTTGCGCGGGTTTTGCCCTGCCGATAATGTGTAAACCGCCAGTGGAAGTTATGGACAAGCTCAAACCGTCCGCCCGGAGTTCGCCTAAGATAATTTCGGCTTGATTTTGGATTTGTCGGTAAATTTCCATATCAAATTTCAATATCGATATATTCGGCTTCTTCGTCGCCATTAGAATGAAGGTGTAAAGTAACGTCACTAACGTCACTAACGTCACTTTTCGACGTTAAGCCGTTGTTTCCATTAGCTTTTGCGCTTGTGATGTTACTCTTCGAATTTGTGACGTTAGTGATGTTACTCGTCGGATTTGTGATGTTAGTGATGTTACTAATTTCTCCGTTTTGAGTAACATCACTAGTAACATCATACTTTTCAGCCTTATTTTGCGGGCTTTGTGACGTTAGTGACGTTAGTGACGTTACTTTACAGTCATAATCTAGTGAGAGCGATGCGCCTTTGCTCGCGTTTCCGCCCGTGCGCCCGTGAAAGGTTATAAAAATACCAATTTCGCGCAGATTCGGGTTTATCCGTTCTATTTGATTTCTTAATCCTTTCGGGCTTTTCGGGAAATCCTCGTTCTTAGTCCTTGTTTCGCCAGCCGTATCTTTCAATTCGGCAAGAAAATCCTTTAGCAAAATTTTAGCTTGTTTATATTTACCGCCGTCTGCTTTTTTGTCGAGAAATTCCTGTAAAACTTCAGCTAAAATCGAATCTTCCAAAACAATCGAATGTGCATTTTCGCGGTTCTGCGCGTAAGCAGTCATAAACGCGCCTTTCGCAAGTCCTAGAGATTGCTCCGCCGCCGTCGCCCACAAGGCGAAGTCCGCCATTCGTGGAAGTTCGGCGAGCGATGTGTTTTCGATATTTTTTAAGGC
>MWWC01000059.1_pt1 | contig 10872 bp, 7 predicted proteins | sample 1047261 | NCBI WGS metagenome assembly MWWC01 (sample SAMN06349975, study PRJNA376086) | soil metagenome | isolation source: MS3-5 sample Antarctic (ecotone) soil | place: Antarctica | collected 2015-01-13 | reverse complement strand
GCCGGCTGCAGGTGGAGATGTTCAAGCGCCGCCTGAAACAGAAGCAGCTCGCGCAGCTGCTGGAGGTGGGCGAGTCGCGCCTGAGCGAGGTGCTGCGCGGCCGGCGGCCGGCCAACGGCGACTTTCTGCGCCGAATGTACCAAAAGTTGGGCATCCCGGCCGCAGAAGTCTTAGAGTTAACGGCTTAGCTTTTTGTCAGATAGGTAAGACAAGTGGTAAGACAGTTGGTTGGGTGGCCCATTTGGGCGTACCTATGCGTCTTATACCGTGTAATACGCTCTCCTATGCCGCCCAAATCCCGTCTGACAGATACGCCGACCGGTAAGACAACGTCCGAAGCCGGTCTTACGGAACCGAAAACCGGTAAGACAATGCTCGAAACCAGTCTTACCGAAACCAGTGCTGGTAAGACAGTCAGTGAATCAACTAGTGCTGACCATCTTATGGTGGGTAAGGCCGGTAATAAAGGGGGACGCCCGCCCAAGCCGGTCAGCACCACGGCCGTCACCTGGTCCGTGCGGGGGGTGGAGCGCGAAACGCGGGCCATGTTAGAGAAAGCGGCCGCTCGCGCCGATAAAACGCTCGGGCAGTACTTCAATGACGAGGTACGGGCGTTTGCCCAGGGGCAGCTTCGCCAAGGGGAGGCCCCGCAACTGCCGGCGAGCCCCCGCGACTTGCAGGCGCAGGTGGAGCAACTGACCCAGATGGTGGAGGGCATTGCGTCCCGGTTAGCCGAACCCGCCCGAAAGAGCCTTTGGCAGCGCGTCTTTGGCAAGTAGGCAGACTAGTCCTGCTTTTTGGTGGCCGCGTCGAACAGCGGCCCGTTTGCGGGCTTTTTAAGGCCCAGGATGGTGAGCAGGAGCCCTGAGAGGGAATGGGCTTTGGCGTGCTTGCCGGTTTTCAGGTCGTGGGCGAACTTGTTGCAGGCCGCCACGTGCGCCGCGCTGGCCAGGATGGTGGCCACCAGCGCCGGCGTGGTGATGCTCAGCTGCGCGAGCAAGCGGCCGGCGTTCTCCACCTGGTGCTGCTGCATCCCGGCCGGGGCCGTGCCCGCCGGTACCAGGTCGAACGGGATAGTTTCGGCTAGGGCTTGCGGCTTGACCGTGAAAACAATGTATTTGAAGGCTTTACCCTTCTTTTCCAGCTTATAGCTGACGTGCAGTTCGGTATGCTCGTTGATTTGCTTTGCAGCTAGGTCGAGGACGCTAACTTTGAAATCGCTTATTCGAGGCATCTTGTCTGTTCCCTTGTCATCCACCAGGCCCAGCATTCGCTTGAATTCTAGAATGTCATACTTTTTGGTTTCGCCTAAGTTTTTCCATTGGGAGCATAATTGGTAAACCCGCTTGGCATACTTGCTAGTGAGGCGTAGCGCCGCCGCCAGTTCGTAGCTAGTGAAGTTGTTTTTGAGGTCGAATAGATAGGGTAATACGTGCCTAGTTAGGTCAAATTCAATGATTCCCTGCCCTTTCAGGAAGCGAATCTGTTGGAACATCCAAATTTGCCGGTACTCGCTGGCATCTTCCACTTCCAACATGCGAGAGCCCATGTCAGCCGTGGCTTTTTGTAGATAAGCCCCATTGTATCTCTTACCTGTTAGATTCGATAACTCCATTATATCTAGCTGATAAATAGTGTCTTTATCTCCCTTCCGCAGCTTAGAGATGATGAAAAAGAAAAGGTCTAGTTGAAGCTCTGTGTATTCATAGCGGGCATTTGTGAGTGCGTTATGCTGGCGGACTTCTAGCTCCTTGTTCATTAGGCAGTATCTAACTGATTCAGGGACAATAATAGGGTTAAAACGGGTAATTAATACAAATTACGTTTTTGGTACCCGTTTTATTTACACTAAAACCCGTTTTCAAATACACTAAAACCCGTTTTTGCTACACTAAAACCCGTTTTTGCTACACTAAAACCCGTTTTTGCTACACTAAAACCCGTTTTTATGCGCTGCAAACTATTGGCCTTCAGATAGTTGCGAACCCCTCAAATAGAACAAATACTTCAAATATCACAAGTTGTGTTTCGCGCGAGGAAAAAGCTTTTAAAACTCGGTGGATAACTCCGGCCGGAAAACAGAAAGCAAACAAAACACCCTAGAAGCCAGTAATTTGCGCGCATTCAATAAACAATATATTATTAGTAATCAGAAGTATATAAACCAAAATGACGAGCTTATATACCCTCTTGCGCTTGGGAGAACTTTCGCCTCTGGGGCGGTGGGGAAGAAACCCCGAGCAGCTGATGCCCCGGCTGTAACCCCGTTGCTATAGATGCCCGTAGGAGAAAGGAAAATAGCAATCTACCCGTATGCTCCATACCTGCCAGCACTGCGCTACTGTTTATACTCCCCGCCGCAAAGGAGGTCGTTTCTGTTCCACCAACTGCCGGGTAAGCGCGTGGGATAAGGCCCAAAAGTCGGAGGAAGCGCAGTGGTTGTACCAGGGCGAAGAGTACTACCTGGCCCGCAAAATCGACTTCTTGGGCGAGGAGGCGGGGAAGCTCTTGCCCCTGTTAGGAGATACCCCCACGCAGGAACAACTCAAGCAAATACGAACGCTACTCGACCGGATGCAGTACGAACGGGGCAACTCGGTGGTGCAGCGCCTAGTGAAGGGAAGCCCGGTACCACCAGGAGGCACAAGCGTAAGGCATTAGCGTAGGTAAGGCCCTGATAGCGTAAGCAATAAGCGTAAATAATACCATATAAGCGTAAGACGCAAACGTAAGCAAGCGTCATGTTCAAGCGTTGTGTACTCACTAGACAATTTGGGGGAGCCTAAGCGCTGCGCTTTAGGCTCCCCCAAATTGTCTGTTCGGCCCTATGGGCACTCGTTCTACCCGGTGGCCACCGGCACCTAATACTGGTATGCTGGCCACCCTTTTCCCCTACCGCCCCCATGCCCTATGCCATCCTGCGCACGGCCAAACTCAAGAGTGCCGGCAATATCAATTCCTTGAACGAGCACCTGCAGCGGCTGCGGCCCACGCCCAACGCGGACGCCGAGCTGACCCCGCTCAACGTACAGCTGGTGGGCAGCCAGGACTTGGCCGCCGACGTGCAGGCTCGCCTCGACGCGGTTGGCTGTACGGTGCGCAGCAACGCCGTGCTGGCTGTCGAGCACCTGATGACGTTTAGTCCCGAGTTTTTGGATATTCGCAAGGAGGACGGTAAGTCAGGCAAGCCCGCCCTAGTGGTCTATCCGCCTGAGGACGGGGCCAAGCTGGCTGGCTTCCAGGCCCGGGCGATGGAGTGGCTGAGCGAGCGCTACGGGAAGGAGAACGTGGTCAACGCCGTGCTGCACCTCGATGAGCAGACCCCGCACATCCACGCCACGGTCGTGCCCATCGACCAGGCCGGCAAGCTCAATTGCCGGGCCCTGCTGGGCGACCGGCAGAAGATGCGCGCCATGCAGACCAGCTTTGCCGCCCAACTAGCCCCGCTCGGGCTGCAGCGTGGCGTGGAGGGGAGCCAGGCCCAGCACCAGGAGGTAAAGCGCTTCTACGGGCTAGTCAAAGAACTCAACCCGCAACTGGAGCAGGAGGCGCAGCGCCAGGTGGCCCAGCAACGCATACGCCAGGCCGGGCAGCAGCACAGCCGCAGTGGTGGGGTAGGCATGTAGCCTATATTGTCCCAACTCTCACCTACCAAGCAACGGCATGACAAACCAAGCAGTAACGCTCCTAACCATTTGCTCTTTAAGCGGGCTGTTAAGCGGGTGTAATACTCAGGCACCACCCATTGGCAAGATGAGAACAGGTAGACGAACATCGTACTCGGGACGAGAGCCCTAGGTCTACCATTCCTCCATAATGCTATGCCTGCAGAGTATTTCGCTAAACACTCGTTCAGCGAAACGGTGGTGCCTTAAACGCGCTCCGTTCAGGGAAAGGAGCGGATGCTCGAACGACCTCCTCCTTTAGTTTTTCGATGGGACAGACCGGGGGATATCCCGGGCGCTGTTTAGGATGGCGTCAGCGGGGCGTCCGAAGCGACGAAGGGCAGCGGTGTCTATTTTCACGGCCCACACCGACGCCGTGCGCGGTGGAGCGGCGGCCCTTTTGGGGTGGGGGACTCCTTTCCCCGGGGGGGTGTTAGGTGCAGGAGTTGGCGTTGTTTGGGCGGAAGCAGGACCGCATAGGGCCAATAGCGTCATGCCAAGTAGGAAAATGGGGTCGGGTTTCATAACTAGGGAAAGGTGAAAGGGTGAAGATACTGACCATGAGCTGTATTGACGTTCATTCAAACGGTGATTTAAACAGCCGCCGTCCTTTATATAGGGGCTGATAAGGGCCCGCTATCGCACCCTACCAGCAGCAAAGCGGGTATTTTATACGCAATATGGAATTTAATTCCGGATTGCGTATGTTTGCCGCATGGCCATGATTGTCATTGAGGAGAAGACCATCACGACCTACGGCCGCAAGAACGCCCAGGCGCGGGAAGCCTTAAAGGTGTGGTTTGCCCAAGTGCAGCTCTGCACCTGGTCGAGTCACAATGACCTGCTGGCCGACTTTGCCACGGCGGACTACATCGGCCAGGGCCGCTACGTGTTCGACATCAAGGGCAACCACTACCGGCTGGTGGCCCAGGTGTTGTTTTCGCTGCGCACCGTCGATATCCGGCGCATCATGACCCACGCCGATTACAGCAAGCTGAGCAAAAAGCAGCTGCAAGACCTCTGAGGTCGTATTCCTTCCCTTTTGTTCTAATACCCCAGACTGTGAACCTAACCACCGAAGCCGAGCACAAAGCCGCCGTGAAGGAATTCCGGACGCTGGCCACCGACGAGGAAGCCCACCACGCCCGCCTGTTGGTGCTGCGCGACGCCATCCACGCCTTTGAGGAGGCGAACGGCCACCACCCCGGGCCCCCGACCACCGTGGCCGGCCGACTGCAGGTGGAGATGTTCAAGCGCCGCCTGAAACAGAAGCAGCTCGCGCAGCTGCTGGAAGTGGGCGAGTCGCGCCTGAGCGAGGTGCTGCGCGGGCGGCGGCCGGCCAATGGCGACTTCCTGCGCCGCATGTACCAAAAGCTGGGCATCCCGGCCGCAGAAGTCTTGGAGTTAACGGCTTAGCGGTTCTGCTAGTCGGTAAGACAAGTGGTAAGACAGTTGGTTGGACGGCTTATCTGAGCGTACCTATGTGTCTTACACTGCGTAAGACACCTTGCTATGCCGCCCAAAATCCGTCTGACAGAAACGCCAATCGGTAAGACAGTGCCGGAAACCAGTCTTACAAAACCAGAAAAAGGTAAGACAGCGCCGGAAATCGGTCTTACAAAACCGGAAAAAAGTAAGACAACGCCTGAAATCAGTCTTACTAAAACCAGAACTGGTAAGACAGGCCCTGAATCAAGTGCCTCTGAACCCTTTATGACGGATAAGGCCGGCAGTACAGAAGGAGGCTTACCCAAGCCGGCCAGTACTACCGCGGTCACTTGGTCCGTGCGGGGGGTGGAGCGCGAAACGCGGGCCATGCTGGAGAAGGCCGCCACGCGGGCCGACAAGACGATGGGGCAGTACTTCAATGATGAGGTGCGCGCCTTTGTCCAGGGTGAACTCAGTCAGGCAGAGGCCCCCCAGTTGCCGGCCAGCCCCCGCGACCTGCAGGTGCAGGTGGAGCAATTGACGCAAATGGTCGAAGGCATTGCCGCCCGGTTAGCCGAACCCGCCCGAAAGAGCCTTTGGCAGCGCGTCTTTGGCAAGTAGGCAGACTAGCCCTGCTTTTTGGTCGCCGCGTCGAACAGCGGCCCGTTTGCGGGCTTTTTAAGGCCTAGGATGGTGAGCAGAAGCCCCGAGAGGGAGTGGGCTTTGGCGTGCTTGCCGGTTTTCAGGTCGTGGGCGAACTTGTTGCAGGCCGCCACGTGCGCCGCGCTGGCCAGGATGGTGGCCACCAGCGCCGGCGTGGTGATGCTCAGCTGCGCGAGCAAGCGGCCGGCGTTCTCCACCTGGTGCTGCTGCATCCCGGCCGGGGCCGTGCCCGCCGGTACCAGGTCGAACGGGATAGTTTCGGCTAGGGCTTGCGGCTTGACCGTGAAAACAATGTATTTGAAGGCTTTACCCTTCTTTTCCAGCTTATAGCTGACGTGCAGTTCGGTATGCTCGTTGATTTGCTTTGCAGCTAGGTCGAGGACGCTAACTTTGAAATCGCTTATTCGAGGCATCTTGTCTGTTCCCTTGTCATCCACCAGGCCCAGCATTCGCTTGAATTCTAGAATGTCATACTTTTTGGTTTCGCCTAAGTTTTTCCATTGGGAGCATAATTGGTAAACCCGCTTGGCATACTTGCTAGTGAGGCGTAGCGCCGCCGCCAGTTCGTAGCTAGTGAAGTTGTTTTTGAGGTCGAATAGATAGGGTAATACGTGCCTAGTTAGGTCAAATTCAATGATTCCCTGCCCTTTCAGGAAGCGAATCTGTTGGAACATCCAAATTTGCCGGTACTCGCTGGCATCTTCCACTTCCAACATGCGAGAGCCCATGTCAGCCGTGGCTTTTTGTAGATAAGCCCCATTGTATCTCTTACCTGTTAGATTCGATAACTCCATTATATCTAGCTGATAAATAGTGTCTTTATCTCCCTTCCGCAGCTTAGAGATGATGAAAAAGAAAAGGTCTAGTTGAAGCTCTGTGTATTCATAGCGGGCATTTGTGAGTGCGTTATGCTGGCGGACTTCTAGCTCCTTGTTCATTAGGCAGTATCTAACTGATTCAGGGACAATAATAGGGTTAAAACGGGTAATTAATACAAATTACGTTTTTGGTACCCGTTTTATTTACACTAAAACCCGTTTTCAAATACACTAAAACCCGTTTTTGCTACACTAAAACCCGTTTTTGCTACACTAAAACCCGTTTTTGCTACACTAAAACCCGTTTTTATGCGCTGCAAACTATTGGCCTTCAGATAGTTGCGAACCCCTCAAATAGAACAAATACTTCAAATATCACAAGTTGTGTTTCGCGCGAGGAAAAAGCTTTTAAAACTCGGTGGATAACTCCGGCCGGAAAACAGAAAGCAAACAAAACACCCTAGAAGCCAGTAATTTGCGCGCATTCAATAAACAATATATTATTAGTAATCAGAAGTATATAAACCAAAATGACGAGCTTATATACCCTCTTGCGCTTGGGAGAACTTTCGCCTCTGGGGCGGTGGGGAAGAAACCCCGAGCAGCTGATGCCCCGGCTGTAACCCCGTTGCTATAGATGCCCGTAGGAGAAAGGAAAATAGCAATCTACCCGTATGCTCCATACCTGCCAGCACTGCGCTACTGTTTATACTCCCCGCCGCAAAGGAGGTCGTTTCTGTTCCACCAACTGCCGGGTAAGCGCGTGGGATAAGGCCCAAAAGTCGGAGGAAGCGCAGTGGTTGTACCAGGGCGAAGAGTACTACCTGGCCCGCAAAATCGACTTCTTGGGCGAGGAGGCGGGGAAGCTCTTGCCCCTGTTAGGAGATACCCCCACGCAGGAACAACTCAAGCAAATACGAACGCTACTCGACCGGATGCAGTACGAACGGGGCAACTCGGTGGTGCAGCGCCTAGTGAAGGGAAGCCCGGTACCACCAGGAGGCACAAGCGTAAGGCATTAGCGTAGGTAAGGCCCTGATAGCGTAAGCAATAAGCGTAAATAATACCATATAAGCGTAAGACGCAAACGTAAGCAAGCGTCATGTTCAAGCGTTGTGTACTCACTAGACAATTTGGGGGAGCCTAAGCGCTGCGCTTTAGGCTCCCCCAAATTGTCTGTTCGGCCCTATGGGCACTCGTTCTACCCGGTGGCCACCGGCACCTAATACTGGTATGCTGGCCACCCTTTTCCCCTACCGCCCCCATGCCCTATGCCATCCTGCGCACGGCCAAACTCAAGAGTGCCGGCAATATCAATTCCTTGAACGAGCACCTGCAGCGGCTGCGGCCCACGCCCAACGCGGACGCCGAGCTGACCCCGCTCAACGTACAGCTGGTGGGCAGCCAGGACTTGGCCGCCGACGTGCAGGCTCGCCTCGACGCGGTTGGCTGTACGGTGCGCAGCAACGCCGTGCTGGCTGTCGAGCACCTGATGACGTTTAGTCCCGAGTTTTTGGATATTCGCAAGGAGGACGGTAAGTCAGGCAAGCCCGCCCTAGTGGTCTATCCGCCTGAGGACGGGGCCAAGCTGGCTGGCTTCCAGGCCCGGGCGATGGAGTGGCTGAGCGAGCGCTACGGGAAGGAGAACGTGGTCAACGCCGTGCTGCACCTCGATGAGCAGACCCCGCACATCCACGCCACGGTCGTGCCCATCGACCAGGCCGGCAAGCTCAATTGCCGGGCCCTGCTGGGCGACCGGCAGAAGATGCGCGCCATGCAGACCAGCTTTGCCGCCCAACTAGCCCCGCTCGGGCTGCAGCGTGGCGTGGAGGGGAGCCAGGCCCAGCACCAGGAGGTAAAGCGCTTCTACGGGCTAGTCAAAGAACTCAACCCGCAACTGGAGCAGGAGGCGCAGCGCCAGGTGGCCCAGCAACGCATACGCCAGGCCGGGCAGCAGCACAGCCGCAGTGGTGGGGTAGGCATGTAGCCTATATTGTCCCAACTCTCACCTACCAAGCAACGGCATGACAAACCAAGCAGTAACGCTCCTAACCATTTGCTCTTTAAGCGGGCTGTTAAGCGGGTGTAATACTCAGGCACCACCCATTGGCAAGATGAGAACAGGTAGACGAACATCGTACTCGGGACGAGAGCCCTAGGTCTACCATTCCTCCATAATGCTATGCCTGCAGAGTATTTCGCTAAACACTCGTTCAGCGAAACGGTGGTGCCTTAAACGCGCTCCGTTCAGGGAAAGGAGCGGATGCTCGAACGACCTCCTCCTTTAGTTTTTCGATGGGACAGACCGGGGGATATCCCGGGCGCTGTTTAGGATGGCGTCAGCGGGGCGTCCGAAGCGACGAAGGGCAGCGGTGTCTATTTTCACGGCCCACACCGACGCCGTGCGCGGTGGAGCGGCGGCCCTTTTGGGGTGGGGGACTCCTTTCCCCGGGGGGGTGTTAGGTGCAGGAGTTGGCGTTGTTTGGGCGGAAGCAGGACCGCATAGGGCCAATAGCGTCATGCCAAGTAGGAAAATGGGGTCGGGTTTCATAACTAGGGAAAGGTGAAAGGGTGAAGATACTGACCATGAGCTGTATTGACGTTCATTCAAACGGTGATTTAAACAGCCGCCGTCCTTTATATAGGGGCTGATAAGGGCCCGCTATCGCACCCTACCAGCAGCAAAGCGGGTATTTTATACGCAATATGGAATTTAATTCCGGATTGCGTATGTTTGCCGCATGGCCATGATTGTCATTGAGGAGAAGACCATCACGACCTACGGCCGCAAGAACGCCCAGGCGCGGGAAGCCTTAAAGGTGTGGTTTGCCCAAGTGCAGCTCTGCACCTGGTCGAGTCACAATGACCTGCTGGCCGACTTTGCCACGGCGGACTACATCGGCCAGGGCCGCTACGTGTTCGACATCAAGGGCAACCACTACCGGCTGGTGGCCCAGGTGTTGTTTTCGCTGCGCACCGTCGATATCCGGCGCATCATGACCCACGCCGATTACAGCAAGCTGAGCAAAAAGCAGCTGCAAGACCTCTGAGGTCGTATTCCTTCCCTTTTGTTCTAATACCCCAGACTGTGAACCTAACCACCGAAGCCGAGCACAAAGCCGCCGTGAAGGAATTCCGGACGCTGGCCACCGACGAGGAAGCCCACCACGCCCGCCTGTTGGTGCTGCGCGACGCCATCCACGCCTTTGAGGAGGCGAACGGCCACCACCCCGGGCCCCCGACCACCGTGGCCGGCCGACTGCAGGTGGAGATGTTCAAGCGCCGCCTGAAACAGAAGCAGCTCGCGCAGCTGCTGGAAGTGGGCGAGTCGCGCCTGAGCGAGGTGCTGCGCGGGCGGCGGCCGGCCAATGGCGACTTCCTGCGCCGCATGTACCAAAAGCTGGGCATCCCGGCCGCAGAAGTCTTGGAGTTAACGGCTTAGCGGTTCTGCTAGTCGGTAAGACAAGTGGTAAGACAGTTGGTTGGACGGCTTATCTGAGCGTACCTATGTGTCTTACACTGCGTAAGACACCTTGCTATGCCGCCCAAAATCCGTCTGACAGAAACGCCAATCGGTAAGACAGTGCCGGAAACCAGTCTTACAAAACCAGAAAAAGGTAAGACAGCGCCGGAAATCGGTCTTACAAAACCGGAAAAAAGTAAGACAACGCCTGAAATCAGTCTTACTAAAACCAGAACTGGTAAGACAGGCCCTGAATCAAGTGCCTCTGAACCCTTTATGACGGATAAGGCCGGCAGTACAGAAGGAGGCTTACCCAAGCCGGCCAGTACTACCGCGGTCACTTGGTCCGTGCGGGGGGTGGAGCGCGAAACGCGGGCCATGCTGGAGAAGGCCGCCACGCGGGCCGACAAGACGATGGGGCAGTACTTCAATGATGAGGTGCGCGCCTTTGTCCAGGGTGAACTCAGTCAGGCAGAGGCCCCCCAGTTGCCGGCCAGCCCCCGCGACCTGCAGGTGCAGGTGGAGCAATTGACGCAAATGGTCGAAGGCATTGCCGCCCGGTTAGCCGAACCCGCCCGAAAGAGCCTTTGGCAGCGCGTCTTTGGCAAGTAGGCAGACTAGCCCTGCTTTTTGGTCGCCGCGTCGAACAGCGGCCCGTTTGCGGGCTTTTTAAGGCCTAGGATGGTGAGCAGAAGCCCCGAGAGGGAGTGGGCTTTGGCGTGCTTGCCGGTTTTCAGGTCGTGGGCGAACTTGTTGCAGGCCGCCACGTGCGCCGCGCTGGCCAGGATGGTGGCCACCAGCGCCGGCGTGGTGATGCTCAGCTGCGCGAGCAAGC
>MWWC01000058.1_pt1 | contig 10963 bp, 11 predicted proteins | sample 1047261 | NCBI WGS metagenome assembly MWWC01 (sample SAMN06349975, study PRJNA376086) | soil metagenome | isolation source: MS3-5 sample Antarctic (ecotone) soil | place: Antarctica | collected 2015-01-13 | reverse complement strand
GGAAGCAATTTCTACAGAAAAACCTAAAAGAACTTGCTGGCGGGACTTGGTTGTAGAGGTGGGATTAGAAAATTACCTGGATATTTTTTACCGCCAGGTAGAATACGCAAGAAAAATTAGAAAATTGCGATTAGTTATCAAATATCCAGACGCAAAATTCAGCGATTTGGTTGGTAATCCGTGGGACTTGACCGAACTTGAACAATTTGCACAGCAGCTGGCATCAAGGGGTATTGAATTAGGTATTTAACGCGATAGCGCAGGTTTTTCTTCTTCAAACATATTGAGAATCTCCTGAAGTTGTTTATCAGACCCACTTGTCTGCGGCTGTTCGGGTTCGGGCTGGTTGAGGATTTCAGCTAGTTCCGATGTGGTTGGCAACAAGCCTAAAACCGAATTTCTTTTTCTTTCGCGCACTTCGCATATAGCATGAGTTTCGTTGATATTAGCCAGAATATCTTCGCAAGTTCTATAGTGTGCTTCGTGAATTTCTGACCACACTTCGATTTTGACTTGGTTCGGATGTTCCCTGCCGATTTGAGATTGATTTCGTTTCAGATCCTTGAGGTGGTTGTATTCGAGTTTCGCTTTCTTGAGCATTGCTGAGCCGCTTTCGTTCTGCACCCGCCCGACCAATTGCCGCCAGTTCAAGTTGGTTTCCGTACTCGTTGAGTTGTTGGTATTCGCTAATTTTTCGAGCTGATTCATTAACGATTCGACCTGCTCTTTTAATAATAGATTTTCCTGCATTAATTGTTCTTTGTTCATTTTTTAATCGATTCTCCTTTAATTTTTCGTGTCGTTTCGCCTTTGGCGGTTCGATTCCATCTTTTTTATTTTGATTGTGCTGCTTTCGGGATTCCTTAAATTGTTCGGTGTAGTTCGTCCCGTAAAGCTGGTCACAATACTTCGACCAATTTTCACCGAGCTTGTAAAATTTCGAGTTGCTTAAATGCACTTTTTTGTTATCTGTTTGGCGGTTATCAACCCAGCAATGAACATGACAATTATCCGTATTCTTATGACTTGAATAAATAATTTTTGCATTGGGAAAATTCTTTTCTAAAAATACTTTGGCATTTTCCAAAGCGATTTTTGGATCGGTTTCGTTGGCATATGTTAGTTCTAAGCGTTGGTGATTCCTACGTTCGGCTGCGCCCCATAACGGGGTTAGCTCCTCTTCAAATGCACGTTTCTCAGCATAAGTTAGCGCATCGGTCTTATCTTTTACTTCCGGCAGATTATGGGTAGACCAGCAGTCGGTCGCGTCGTCGCGTAAAATATAGCTAACATTTCCGACGGACGATTCTGCTCGATTGTTGGTTGTGTAGATTAAGACCGCCATAATTTTGTTAAGTTTTCTTTTGATTGGGCGACGAGATTTTGAATTTCCAGCGTTAAATTGAACAGTTGTTTTTGACTTAGTTCGATTGTTTCGCCTTTCAAACGGGTTACGTTCAGACCGAGCGCGATTTGGTTTACGTTTCGACCAAGTGCAGAAAGTTGCTGCAGATTTGTTGCTAAAAGTTGAATTTCTTGACGGGTTAATACCCTGCTGGCATTTAATGCTTTTGCAATTAAAAACCGAGATTTTGACATTTCAAAGCTCTTTGATTCTTTCTCAATTTCTTCTTTTTCCGATTTTGTGCAGCGGATAAAAAAACCTTCGGAATATTTATCTTCTTCTGGCTTCCATCTTTTTTTTGCGTTTTTCTGCTGTTTGGTTTTTTCTTCGGCTTCGGGTTCGATAGCAGTTTCTGTTTCCGCGATAGCGGTTTCTTCATTGGATTCGATATCGATTTCAACTTCCTCGATAGCATCTTCTTCTTCAAATAAATCAAATTTGTTGTTCATAGTAATTTCTCCCTTTGCTTTGCAAAGCCAGGCAAACGCGATAGCGTTTGGCAAACCAGCGATAGCGGTTTGCGTAACTGGGCTTTTTTCTAAGCTAAGACCAGTGTTCGCATTATTTAAGACGATTGCAAGAGAAAATTTTGGAAGTTGGAAATTGTGGAGTTAAGGAATTTGGAATGTTAGATTTTTGAGGCTTTAGAATCTTAGATTTCTGAAATGCTAAAGTAAATCTAAAAACTTTAGCATTTCGGGACACACCTTATAAACGGATTTAATTTTTTAATCTTCTTCGACGTTAATTTCAATTGGTTGTGCTGAATCTTCTGCTTTGGCATCTTCGATTGAATTTATTTCTACGACGCTTTTATAAAGACGCGGTAAAAAATTCTGACGTAAGCGGAATTTTGTTCCGTGGTTATGACCTGTTCGGGCATCAAAATCTACTAGAACGAAACCTTCTCGAAGACCATCAAGGAAACCATCAAAATTAAAACCTGTTAGCTTTTGGATTTTTTTATAATGATAAAATTCTTCTTTTGTATTCTTATCCTTTTTAACTTCAGCTTGAACGTAAAAACAATTATTTAGTTTCGTTTTCGCTTTGGCTGCCAAGTCATCAAATCCCCAGTATGGATATGGTTTAAGTTCGCCTAAACCGATACCGGATTCTAAAAATTTTTTCCACTCAGAATGTTCTTCAGCGATTTTTCCAAAATTGAATGAAATTTTAACTTTCCTTTCTTCTTCATCCACAACTACCTTAAAACCGCGATTCGATTCGTTGCCGTGAATTGTTTGACGAAAGCTCATTTCGTTTTCAGGATATTTCTTTCCTGCTTCCTGGTGTTGCCATCCATATTTTAAGAGAAAAATAGCCGGAACAAATTTTAAGGCTCTTGGGCTTGGTTCCAGATGGAAAAGCGTTGTAAGCGACGACGTGCCGATTCTTTGGGTTTTAAGTTCCCATTCTGCTGCGTTTGGAAGCGGTAAATTGTTTTCTTCGATTCCGAGTAAATCTTCTAAGGTGTTTCCTATTCCACCGGCATTTCCGTGACGAGCATTCGGCACAAATTCCATTGCCTTTATATCAAGCAGTTTTTCAATTAACGATTCTTTTGTGTAAATGATTGGCGTTTGATTTTCCATAAATAATTTTATTGATTGGCAAAAAGAGAAGTTTCTTTGGGCAGTGTTGCTGTTCCGTTTATACGTTGTTCCGCCATTCGGCAGTATTCCGGTGATAGTTCAATTCCGATAAAGTTTCTTCCAAGTTGTTTGGCGGCGATGGCGGTTGTTCCGCTGCCCATAAATGGATCGAGAATTATTTCAGCTTCGGTTGCTTCGATACAACGAAGCGGCAGCGCGATTGGAAAAGCTGCGGGGTGCGGATTCTTCATTTCTTGGTTGAAATCCCACACGTCCCCATAACCGTTTTTACCTTTGGCGAGCTTAAATTCTTTTTTGGCGATTAGGTAAATTACTTCATAAGTTGGAACGAAGTAACCCGGATTGAAGTTGAATCCACCGGCGCGTTTCCAGACGATAATTTGGCGAACGGGGAAACCATCAACGATATCCGCTCGATCTTGAATAAGACCTTTTTGGACGCGCCATTTGTGATTGTAGAAAATTGCGCCTGTATTTTTTAATAAGCGCATCATTTCTGTTAAAACTGCTCTTTGCCATTCAACATATTGATCATGCGGCATTTCATCATCGTGGTGCGTGTAACCGTTTTGAAGCGGATTATTTGCCCACCTGCCGGTTTTTGTTCCTGCTTTCATTCCGTTGCCAGTTGAGTTTTTAAGATTGTAAGGCGGGCTTGTAACGGCTAAATCAATACATTCGTTTGGAAGCTGCTTCATAATTTCTAAACAGTTTCCGGTGATAATTTTATTTTTGACTTCTTCGATATTCATTTGAATTTAGTTGAGTAGAAAATAATATATTAAACGGGTTTCTACGAACACTAATAATAAACAACTTTTCAGAGTTTTAAAAGTCTAAAAATCTAAATATTTCAATTTCTGAAGATTTGGATTGCTAAATTCTAAAAAATTACATAAAGTGTTTGTGTGATTATTTCATTCGTAAGTTTTAAAGGGGGCGTAGGTAAAACCACCACTGCATATCATCTGGCAGCTGCGTTTGGCAAAGATACGCTGCTGCTCGACGGCGACCCGAATCAATCCGCCTTAGCTTGGGCAAACCGGCACGATATGATTATTCAGCAGTTTGAAACTAAAGCTTCAGATAATTTGTTGGATTTTTCAAAATATAAAAATATAGTTATTGATACTGCTGCCCGACCAAGTAATGACGAGCTAAAAACAATTTCCGAAAATTCCGACTTAATAATTGTTCCAACATTTCCGGATAGCATTTCCCTTGATGCTTTACTCAAAATAGTAAATTCCTTTAATGATATCGGAATTGATAATTATCGAGTTCTGTTAACGCAGGTTTCCGGCGCGGTTGCCGCGGCGGATGCGAAGGAATTATTAAGCGAATTAGATATAAAGTTTTTTAATGCTGAAATTCGCAAGCGGGTAATTTTTTCTAAAGCCGCAACTATTGGAGCGACGGTTAAAATGCTGCGGGGCGGCGAGGATTCGTGGAGCGATATTCTTGAATTGAAAAAGGAGATTTTGAAATATGGAAAATAATAATATGTTCTCAAGTTTGAAATTAAAAAATCAGCCGGCAGAACAGCCTACTGGTCGTAAAGCTGGCAAAAGTTCGGACCCGAATTACCGCTCGACCACTGTTTATCTTAAAAGGGACACGGTAAAAAAAGCTCAAGTAAAATTGATAGAAAAGGAACTAGATTTTAGCACTTTGGTTCAAAGTTTGGTTCAGGATTGGATTGATAAGAACTAAATAAGATTTTGTAATTGATGATTTTACAGGGGTTAGAATTAAAAGGAAAAATCTAAAAAGTTGGTATTTTCTGTTTACATCCTAACCTGATACGATTTATAGTGTGAAAGGTTTTATATTTTTGCTCTTTTAAATTTTAATTTAATAAACGCGAAAAGCGTAGAAGCTTCCAACTTCTACGCCTTTCATAAAACCTTGACCGAAACCGGCGGATCAGGCTCTTGTTAGAATATACCCGCATTTTTATTCAAATTCAAGCCTCATTCCACCACCAGGAGGCTTGAATGACGAAAAATTACGTTCCAACTAAAAAATTAGCCGACTTGGATTTAAATTCCGAGTTGAATGAGTTCGACTTGAATTTACGTTTAAAGCGCGACGAAGCTATTTCGGTAGCCGATTACCGTTCCGAGCGCGGCGAAGTTGTTGCTGCGCTTTTGGGCAAAGCTGCTGCGGATGCGGGCGATAAAATCTGCTTGGCGTATTCTGAAAGATTAAAAGCGTGTGCCGACTGTTCAAATTTCTATTACGGCGATGATTTCCTTGATAATTCTACCGGCGAGTTGTTTTCCGGCTTTGGTAATTTGTTCGGCTGTGGTTTGAAACTGTGCCAGAGTTGTGTTGCCCGCCAAGCTGCGCGGAATAGAAACATTGCGCGTCAGGTAATTAAAAATACTGAGCTTCTTAACAGGGAACATTATTGTTTTGTAAAGGATAATTATATTGTTGAGCGGGAAAAATATCGATTTGTAACATTTACAATGCCAAAGCTTCATTGTTCTTTAGTTAAGGCGATGAAGATTCTGAAGAGAGCTTGGGATTTATTCAGAAAACTAAAATTCACTAAAAATTATTTTGCTTCGTTTATTAAAAGTGTTGAATTTACTGTTAGACCTGACGGCACATATCACGCGCATATTCATCTTTTAGCAATCACGTTTTTTATACCGGAAGATTTAATAAAACTATATTGGACTAATTGCGTGGAAACGGCGTTTAACGAGTTTGAAATTGAATTTGAAGCTAACCAGGCGAATGTTAATTTGAAGCTTGTAGATAGCTTAGAAAAGGCAATAAAAGAAATTTGTAAATATGTAACCAAAACGGAAACTTGGGAAAAAATTCCAAGTGATCATCTTCTTGAAATTGCCCGGATTCGACGTTGGGATAGAATGTTTGAAATTTCAGGTAGATTCCGCCAAACCATCCAAAAGATAAATGCTGAACGATCTGCCTTTTCTTCTTCCGTTGCCGATGAAGCTTCTTTAAAAGAAACCAAAGACGACGGCGAACACTATTTAAATACTAACGGAATAATTGACGGCGAACTTTTGGAAGCTTCCGAAATTCCCGAAGATTCGGAAGCAATTTCTACAGAAAAACCTAAAAGAACTTGCTGGCGGGACTTGGTTGTAGAGGTGGGATTAGAAAATTACCTGGATATTTTTTACCGCCAGGTAGAATACGCAAGAAAAATTAGAAAATTAAGGTTAATAATAAAATACCCCGACGCGAAATTTAGCGATTTGGCTGGTAATGCGTGGGATTTAACCGAACTTGAACAATTTGCACAGCAACTTGCATCAAGGGGAATTGAATTAGACCTTTAGCGTGATAGCTTAGGTTCTTCTTCTTCAAACATTTTAAATAAATCTTCTAGTTGTTTATCAGACGCGACTATTTCCGGCTGTTTGATTTCCGGTTGGTTGATAATTTCGGCTAATTCGGAAATTGTTGGTAGTAAACCTAAAGTTGAGTTTCTTTTTCTTTCACGCACTTCGCATACGGCGTGAGTTATTTCCTCATTTATTAGAATAGTTTGACAAGCTGTGAATTGTGATTCATGAATGTTCGACCATTTTTCGATTTTGACTTCATCATTTTTTTCTTTACCGCGATATTCCTGATTGTTTTTTAATTTCTTCAGATGTGTGTATAGAATTTGGGCGCGATTGGTCATTGCTATTGCGCTTTCGTTCCATACCAGCCCGACCAATGCTCGCCAGTTCAAATTCGTTTCGGTTGTGTTCATCAAGTTGCTTGAGTTCGTTAATTCTTCGACTTGATTCATCAATGCTTCCACTTGCTGACGTAGTAATGTATTTTCCGATATTAATTGATCTTTGTTCATTTTCTATTTCTCCTTGTTTTTTATTTTTCCAGTTCAGATTTTGCTTTCGGACGATTTCGTTTTCTTTTCCAGCAGATTTTAATAATTCGCGGTTATTTATATTTTCTAGCTTTTTTGCTTTGAATTGTTCAGCATAATTTGTTCCGTAAATTTCATCACAAAATTTAGCGTAACGATCATCCATTGTTTTGTATTTTGAGTTTGTTAAATGGATTTTCTTTCCATCCGATTGCCTTACATCCAGCCAGATATGAACGTGCAAATTTGCAGTATTTGTATGAGCGGATAGAATTGCCTTTGCATTTGGAAATTCCTGTTTTAAGAATTTCTTTGCATTTTCTAAAGCTTCTTTTGGGTTGGATTCTTCAGGAAAAGTTAATAACAAACGCTGATGATTTCGACGTTCTGTTCCGTGAAGTGGTTTCAAATCTTCTTCCCAAGCACGACGTTCTACATAAGAAAGTGCTTTTTCTTTGGTTTTAACTTCTTCAAGATTGTGAGTTTCCCATTCAGCACAAGCATCTTCACGCAAAATATACGCGGCATTTGCAACGGAAGAAGCACCTCGACAATTAGTTTTATAAGTTAGGATTGCCATCTTTTTTTCGTTTCTGCTTCAAATTTATTAAGGGAGTTTTGGGCTTGATTCGCTAAATTAAATAAATATTTCTGCGAAATTTCTAATGCTTCGCCTTTTAATTTGGTAGCGTTTAAGGCGCGAGCGATTTGGTTGATATTGTTTCCAATAGCAGAAAGTTCTTCCAAAATCCCACCTAAGATTTTTCTTTCTTCTAATGATAAAGCTGGCTTTACGTTCAGCATTCTTGCTACAAAAAGCCTTGACATAGACATTTCAAATGTTGAACTAAGAGCTTCAATTTCTTTCCATTCTGATTCTGAACAGCGAATATAAAAACCTTTAGAAAGTTTTTCCGGTTGGGTATTAGTTTCTAATTCGATAGCTGTTTCTTCGATAGCGATCTCATCTTCTTCAAATAAATCAATTCCATTTTTCATAAGTGTTTTCTCCTTTGCTTTGCAAAGGCAAGGCGAACAGCGATAGCTGTTCGGTGTTCCGCGATAGCGGAATGCGTACCTTGCCTTTTCTCAAAGCTAAGACCAGTGTTCACATTATTTAGACACATTGCAAGAAAAATTTTGATTATTCTAAAAAAACTGCTATCACACAGTCAGGTAGGAAATTCACACTAATAAAAAGTGAATTTCGGAGGGTATTCAAAATGATAAAATTTAATAAAAATAAAGATTCGGAGCAGGGAGCTTCATTAATAATTGCGCTCATTTTTTTGGTAGCGATTTTTTTGATAGTTACCGGAGCACTTAGGTTTCAACGCACAACTGCTGAAAATATTTCGCAGTCCGCTTTATCCCAGCAAGAAAAATGGGCTGCTAGAAGTCTCACCTCTCGGGTTGGTGCATGGGCAATTTACAAAATGCCGGAGATTTATAAAAACGATTTGAATGCGGCAATCGGAATTTGCAATCAGAAAAACTTGCCAAGTTTTAATCCGGCGGGTGATTCTTCCGCGCCATGTGAAAAATCTTATCTTGGTTCGCTGGAAAGTTGGCTGGCTGGAAAAGAAGCGGCTGCCGTAGCTTTTGCAACAGAAGAAAATCCGGCGGGAAAAGTTTCTGTAAAGTTTTCAGAAGTTTATAGGGTTGAAAGCGGCAACTCTGGAAAATATGTAATTTCATATTTAATCGACGCCGGTAATGGAATCAACAACGGCACTGATACAAATCAATCTGAAATTACTTTGGGCGATTCTGAAAATTGTAATTGTGAGTTGCGGCTGTCTGCTTCCGCGTCATCTGTGAACGCCGGTGATCTGGTCGGCTTAACGGCTGAATTTTGGAACATTGAAAAAATTGAACTTTTTGAAAATAATATTCTTGTTGATTCGGCGTTCGTTCAAAATCAGAAAACAAAACAAGTAAAATCGTGGACGCGGGTTGTGGCTGCCGATTCAAAATATTATGTGCGCGGGATTGTTGCTGCTTCAAACTGTTCGGGGTCATCAAACGTGGCGGTTGTCGTTACGGGCGGCATTCTTCCAACTCCAGCACTTTCAGAAGTCCTGCCCACTCCGGCGGTTTTTCCTACGCCTGCGCCCATAGAAACGCCCGCGCCCATAGAATCGCCTGCGCCGTCAATCTTCCCAACGCCTACGCCAACGCCTGCGCCAACTCCGGCGGTTTTCCCAACTCCGGCGGCAACTCCAACACCAGCACCTACTCCGGCGGCTTCTGTCAACGCTATTAACATGCAATATGAAGCGGTATGGATAAATTCTTGTGGCCCTCAGTTTCCAATACCTCTCGGCTGGACTTCGGAACCACTCGAACTTGATACATCTGAAAATTCAGGTGAATTGATTTATGAAAAAATTTTAATTACCGGCCCCAATGATGAGATTCGTATATTAGTTAATACTGATTTTGAAAATTATTCAAATACGATTCCGGCTAGTACGCAGTATCGGCTTCAGATTCGTTATAAAAACCGTTTTCACCTTGAAACAACAACTTTTGGATATTGTCCCGAAGACCCAAAACGCGGCATATACGGCGGCTTTGCAACCTACGTAGATTGGTATCGTGATAGAACGATGCCGCCCGTTGATGGGCCTTTTTTGAATCAGAAATAAAACCTGATTCAAAAAATTGGACGAGAAGAAAAGCCTTGTTTTTAACGCAAGGCTTTTTCTAATGCTGTTGGTTTTGAACTAATTCATTTTTTAGTTCCAATCGCTAAATATAAACGCTTAAATTTCGGCAGCACAATTTCTCCGGCGGCTATAAAATCATTCGTTTTCGGGCTATGTTCAATGTTTGGAAAATACTTTGAAAGCACTTTTTCTTGCGCTGCTTCCGTTTTGGCGGTTCTAAATATTGAAATCAACTCACAATCCGAAACGGCGGGCGCAACGGCAATCTGCGCGGCGTAGGCTTTAATTTCATCGGTCACATCGTATGCGTTCGGTATCCAGCGAATTTTGATAACTTTTTCGCTGCGGTCGCAAATTCCGCTATATGCTAGTTCGCCAGCGGCAATCTGTCGGGCGTGTTCAAGCTCATGCGCTATTTTGCCATTCAAATCTAATCGGCTGCGCTCGTTGTCGCTAATCGTTATTAAAACATTGTTAGCAAACAAAGGCTCTGTAAATCCCTCTGTTCCATTATCGTCTAGCTTTTTGGAAACAAAATTAAAATAAACTTTAATCTGCGAAGCTTTCAGCGTGTTGATTGTTGCAAGCTGTGATTTGAATTTCTCCGGCTGGCTGTTTAGTAAAGCGATATATTTTTTAACCGTTCCGGCATTCTGGTTTTCATTCAAACCGGTTAAAAGTGCAAAGTTTGGATTTACCGTTCCGGCTGGCGCGTTTTCGGTGCAAAGTTGGGTTGCTGTATTGCTGAGTTCAGTAACTTTTTGGGCAAAGTTTTTTGTTGGGACTGATAATGTGTAAAGAAAAACAAAAAAAATAAATATATATTTCATCTGTAACTCCATCAAATTCAGTAGTTAGCCGATGTAAGGCTACAGACACACATAACTCTTTTTGCAGATTTTAGCAATTTAAAATTTTAAACTGCTGAAAATTTGAGATTTTAAGATTCTGAAAGTTTATTTTTGGGCAAAGAAAAACCGCAGAATTAACTGCGGTTTGGTTAGTTCGATTTTTTTTTAATTAGAAGATTGGTGAGGGGAACTAAGAAAGCTTATCTACTTGAGCCACACCTTATCCACTGATTTAATTTTGGTTAAGCTTCATTCAACATTAATTTCAATAGGCTGCGCTGCATCTTCGGCTTTGGCATCTTCAATAGATTTTATTTCAACAACACTTTTATAAAGACGTGGCAGAAAGTTTTGACGAAGACGAAATTTTGTTCCGTGATTGTGACCAGTTCGGGCATCAAAATCTATTAAAACGAAACCTTCTCGAAGCCCATCAAGGAAACCATCAAAATTAAAACCTGTTAGCTTTTGGATTTTTTTATAATGATAAAATTCTTCTTTTGTATTCTTATCCTTTTTAACTTCAGCTTGAACGTAAAAACAATTATTTAGTTTCG
>MWWC01000057.1_pt1 | contig 10999 bp, 11 predicted proteins | sample 1047261 | NCBI WGS metagenome assembly MWWC01 (sample SAMN06349975, study PRJNA376086) | soil metagenome | isolation source: MS3-5 sample Antarctic (ecotone) soil | place: Antarctica | collected 2015-01-13 | reverse complement strand
TTGCCCGTCTATTAGCTGGGCGTAACGCATAACGTCTTCTATTAGTGCTTGAGGTACGCGGATAGTTGCAGTTGCCCCATTACGCCATTTAGGTTTTTGTCCGGCTCCAGGGCGATATCCACCCCAACTAATAGAATGATTGGACTCTTTCATCAAAACCTCATATTACTTGATTGTGTATCGCTATCAAGAATTATAAGTTGAGGGGTTCTGCGTGTCAACTTGATTATGTGTCATTATCAAACTAACTAAGCATAAGGGGCAATTGGATTAGTACAAACATAAATAGGGAACGGAGTTTTAAGGAAAGAAAGCGCTCCTGCCATTGAAATTAAACCTCTTATTGGCTTCTTATTACTATTAAAATTCCTCTACCAATTTGTTCGCACAGTTCACTTCTAGATAAGGCAAAAGATTTTGCTACTTCATCTAATCCTTCTACTCCTGTAGCAGTTAAAGCAATACTTTTTTTGACTTTAGTTTCACCTTTATAAAGTTCTGGCTGACCCCTCAAGCTTTTCTGACCTTTTTTACTCATTTAATAACCTCAATCTCTCTGTTGCTGGTAGGTTAGCATTTCCCCAACAGCTAAGTTATTGGCAGAATAGCTCAAAAACCTCCATTTTTTACTTATTCGCCAAGACCTAGATTGTTTATGGGGTGAACACTAGCCCTTCCCCAATAGCTAAACGCTAGAGGCTTTTTATACGCATTTATGACGGTTATTTATGACGATTTTGCGTTTTTCAACTGAGCGATCGCGCTTTCAAGCTCAACAATTTTGGCATTACGTTCAATTTCATATTTGGTATTAATTGCTTCTACAGAATGTGTTTGGGCTGCCACAGCTTCATTTACCGATGGCTGCAAGGCATTAGAAACATCAGTAATAATTTGTAGTATCTCCTCTGGCTCTAGAGCCGTACCAAACGGTGGTACGAACAGAAAAACGTCATAAATATGGTAAATTGATTATATTCGCCAAGAGCTAATACAATTTCTAGTAGGGAAGCAAATATTTATGACGTATTCGGCATTTCGTCCAACTTCTTTGGGTGACGTATTTCTCCTATATTCTAATTACGTTGAGATTAACGATCCAGCACGGGCAAAGGGCATACTAAATCAAACGAAAACAGCACTAATTCGTTATACCCTTCCAGGTTGGGGTTATCCAAAACCTATTGGCAGTAAGCTCACTCAAAAAGAAGCTATTGCTGGTAGTTTGTTTATGAATACAGTACAAGTAGAACAATTATCATCTACTCTAAAAGTTCAGTTAAAAGTATTTGAACAGCTAAATACTCCTAAAAATAATCAGCGAAATTATAAGCACCATTTGAAAGGAATGATTAATTGGGTTACAGAGCAGGATTGGTACGCTTCAACTCAAATAGTAAATCCCAAAGCTGAAGATAGTGTTAGAAACCCAAAAAACGCTGCATACATACGTTCAACCAGTAAGCATCTTGTAGAAAAAGATAAAAGTTTTTACAGGTTAAAACCTTCTGAAATCACTGGCAACTTACAAAAAGAATTAGATAATTTATACAAGTTTCTAACAGATGAACAACATCCTGACAACCAAGACAAAGCAATTACCCAGATTATAGGTGTCCGTCACATAGATAATCTTAGGGGGTTTTTTGGTTGGCTTTATCGTTACAAAAATATTCCATTAAATGACTTGAGTTTTGAGCTTATTACTCCGTTAGTACATCTTAGATATGTTGAAAATAGAGATGCTGCACGAAAAGAAGCGCAAAAAGCAGCAGTTAAAACTAGAACATTAGCTTGTGAATATATTAAGTGGTTGCGTGAAAAACGCTTCGTATGTCCTGATGCTGAACTTAAATCACTATCCGCTTTAATAGCTGTTTGTAAGTTTCTTTATTGCCAAGAAACTGAGTATCCTGAAGCATTGCATTACAGTGATATTCCAGTAATTTCTTTATTACGAAGGGAACAAAATAAAGCTTCTGATAGACAAAAAGATACTAAACCAGTTATAGAAGTGGCAAAAAAGTGGCTTGACTGGCTCAAATATTTAGAAGCGGTAGAAAAGTTAAGACTAGAGTGCCATTTAACTTCATACTGTGAGGGGACTAAACGATGTTCTACAGCTATAGCTACTAGCTACCAACGTTATTTGTTTGCTGGATTTCTTGCTTATATGCCACCAGATAGGGTACGAACATTCAATGAACTAGAAATGGGACGGACGCTAGTTTGGAAAGATATGAAGTGGTGGATTCATTTAATGCCAAAAGATTATAAAACTGGCAAAACTTATGGAGAATATTGGGGAGAAATACTAAACAAGAAATTTTCTGATGGCAGATGCTTTTATGATTATATTAAAGATTGGTTAAATCATTGGCGCAAACAATTTTCACCTACTGATAACCTCTTTTTTGTACTCGTTAGAAAAAATAGGGTTTCTAAAAAACTCACCACAGAATCCTACAGAGGTACGTTTTTAAGCCGAATGCTGAAGGGTTGTATGCACCGACTTACAGGTAAGATAACTACTCCCCATATATTACGAAATAGCTTTGTAACCTATCTCTATGAGCGGGGTGAATCCGATATTGTTATGGCTAGTGTCGCCTACGCGATGCACCATAGCGTAGAAGCACAACGAGGAATGTACGATGAAAGGACACAAAAACAAAAAGTTCACCTTGGGCTAAAAGTCGCTTTAGAAATTGCTGACTCGTTCAGTTAATTTACTAGCTTGACCGCCAAACTTTGCCGCTAATCATATTAAAGTAGTACAAATATTCACCCCAGCAGGTAGTATCAATACCTTTTGTGCTGGGGCTATCAACCTAGTACAAGCTAGGTCAACAAATGAAGCTCAATCGCAGTTTAGCAAATTCTGAAGCTATCAGTTCTGAACCTTTCCACAAACTTATGGCTAGTCAACTTAGAGAAATGTATTCGCTGAAGCTCTTAGACGCTCCTGCCTACGTTCTGTTAATTGTGCAGACTCATGGTGCAGCCGGATGGAAATGGACATTCAAGGTTAAAGATTTTTGCCAGGAGTGGGGTATCTCCAAGTCTGCGTTCTACCGTGCCGTATCAAAGCTGAGAGATTTAGACCTGCTCAACTGGGAAACCGATGGTTCTATTACTGTTTGGCATGGTTCAGACATTGCTAAACCTAGTCCCTCTAGTGGGAATTTAGTCCCGACACAGGGAATCCCAGTCCCACCAGTGGGAAATTATTTCCCGACACAGGGAATCCCAGTCCCACCAGTGGGAATCAGAAACGCTGAAACGCTTGATGGACAAAGGATTGAAAATCCTCCATATTCAATATCAAATAATACTAGATCAACAACAAACAATAATATTGCTGCTGAGTTAAAAAAATTTGCTTCGGAGGAAGACCCGGAAGGCAGCTATCCAGAGACAGAAAAAGTTTTTAATCAATTACGAAGTTTGGGAATTAATTTAAACACGACAGTCCGAAAGGTAGTCATATCTCACGCTGCCAATGTCCAAAACGCGATTGCGCACATTCAGGAACGAATATCTGAACGTGAAAACTTTAAGTGCCTTGAAGCTGCATTTGTGAATGCTTGCAAAGAAGGACAATTACCAAAACAACTACAAAACCCACCTACAGTTTTCCCACAACCCTCTCCTGCTCAATTTGAGGCGTTAGAAATAGCGAAAAGGAATGGAAGTATCAGAGACTATTATTCAAGCCCTTATAGAGGCGGCAGGACGGTATTAGTTGACGATTGCCTCAACCGAAGGGTTGTTATTTGGTGGGAGTTTTTGGAGATAGCAGATCCAAAGCCCGTTTGATTTCTTTCTTGATTGCGCCACCTGCATTAGGTTTTAAACCAGTCGCCGCCCGCAAAATCTCTATCACTTGCAAGTAACTTGATTCTGTGACAGCTTCAAGAGCTTGCTTCATTTTTTCTAGTTGGAGGGACAGATCTTTTTTTGGGTTCAAAGCTAAGTTAGCAAACCTTTAGCACTGATGATAGATCGCTAAGTAACCTTTCTCTATAATCTTGCAGTAGAGCGACTTTGCTTGACGAAACGAATTTGTCTTGATGTCATTTAATTTGGCAGTGTACACTTTCATTAGCAGTAAGAAGGTTAATTAAATGGCAACAACTTACACGAAAGTTTTGAGTCAATGCTGCATAATCAGTTGGGTGACGCTGCATACTGTGTGCATGAGTGCTATCGGGAACACAACTCCTACGTATGTTAGTAAAGCCGAACAGGCTGTTATATCCGCAAATAAGGCTATGGGGGTTGCTGTAGGAGCAGAACTCGGAACTGCACCAGTGAAATTATCTGGGAAAGCGCACAAGTTTGCCGATAGCATCGAAAAACTGGTGGTCAAGGACGGGATAGCATCTATTGGTACAGGACTATCAAGGGTTGACATTACAATGCCAGTAGCCCAGGGATCTCCAGCGCAGGTGGTTGATGAAATGATTGTATACTCAGAGCGTGATTTATCGTTTATGGTTCAATCTACGGAAGAAGGGATACGAATGCTGTCAGTACTTGAATCGCCGACAGCAGACCACTCTGTCAATTACACTCTCAACCTGCCTGAGGGCATCGTCCCTAAACTACGTGATGATGGTGGAGTATATCTTGCTGCTCTAGCATCATCTAGGGTAGTGGATGGACCCACGGTCTATATAGCCGAGCTTGAGCCACCTTGGGCGGTGGATGCCAATGGTCAGGCAGTTCCAACTCACTATGTCATACAGGGTAATACTTTGACTCAAGTGATTAGTCCTGGAGCAGACGCTGCCTACCCGATTACAGCTGATCCAAGTTATAAGGCATGCAGGGTTGCCAGCATCTATCCGGGTATTTGTGCCGATTACCGTCCACGTAGCGCCGCCGTCGACGTGGCTAACCTCGTTATTAACAGCGGGAGTGCGCAGAACCTTTCGGCGATGGTTTGCGGCGCTGGGGGCTTACTAGGCATAGGCGGACCCATCGGTGCTGCTGCCGGTGTTGCTGTTGTTGCATATTGCGAGGCCGGTGTATTCGCTGCATTCACTAGGGCCCGAATTGATGCTCGCACCGTCATAGACGGAGGTCCATCTAAGTGCCTTCGCTTGCGGGGTACTACTGTCCTGATCCCGCCGGGACTTTTCAGCCCTGTTGTACCCATCCGCTGTTGACATAGAGAACATTAGAAGAGTTTGGTAGCCGATTAGACGCTTACATAAGTTGGCAAAGATAGAGCCTTATTGCTTCATGGCTGACATTGAATAGCTTGCCTAATTCTTTGAGGTTTAGCGTCTTCGGGGGAGGTTTTAGTGCTGTAGGGGTATTTATAACTTCCCTATCCATAGTTGTGTGGAGCGCGGGTGTTTTTCTGCTTAAGAGATTTTGCCTCGTCTCTCAAGTGCTCAATTCCCTCAATAATTCCTTTTACAACGCGATCGCACACTCAGTTGTGAACTTGCATTGGGTAATATTTATCTCCTCTAAGCTCCCAAGCCAGCCCATCGGGGTCTTGCTGCTTAGTCGGTATGTGAAATTTACTACTTACTTGGGTATTCTAGCTATAACAGCTACGTGATATTAGCTGTGTTCGCTTTACCAAAGTAACATCACAAGTTCAGTATGCTTAATTTTTTAGTTACTATGATTCCTAAGTTTTTGCTAGGTTTTTTAGGTTTTTGGCAAAGACTACCTGATAAATATAAACGGGAAATTATTGATTATATAGTCAGTTCTTTTCCAGATAAATTTCGTCAATATTACAGAAACTCTAGAAAGCAACAGGACAACAAATGAGTAGCTTTAAACATTTTTTGAACAGTCCAGAAGATTCAAGTGAGTCTGTAAATTCGCCCGAACTACAAACTGGTCTAACCAGGAATATCTTAGGAATCATAGCTTCTGCTACGCCCTCGTTATCCCTCTCAGTATCCCTTCTACCAAACTTTCCATCATTATTTTTTAAAAACACAGAAGAAGAGAAGGCTAAGTTTAGTGAGGGGGTAGCTAAGTACGTCACTAGCGATGAATTCATTTCTTCTCTTAGTGACAATTTAGGTGAGCCAAAAATAACTGAAACTGAAGAAGATTTTGTAGAACGAGCAAGTTACTTGCTTAGAACAATTCTGGAGGAGAAATTTAAAATTTAGCACCTCAATAGAAAGCCATCTCTTTCAATAGGGGTAGTATAGCAACGAGTCATATCAAGGGAAGTATGTCCAGCTAAGAGTGCGACTTTGTCCAAATTAACCCCAACGTTAATCAAACTTTTGCAGAGTGAGTAGCGCAGGGTATACAGAGTAATATAGTCAAGATGTGCGTTGTAGACGTAGCGATTAACATAACCAAAAAGTTGCTACTCGGTAGGAGTTCCTAGAGATAGCAGTTCCAACGCCCGTTTAATCTCTTTCTTGATTGCGCCACCTGCATTAGGTTTTAAACCAATAGCCTCCCGTAGTATCTCCATTCCTTGCAAGTAACTTGATTCTGTGACAATTTCAAAACCTTGTTTTGCTTCTTCTAGTTGGAGGTGTAAATCTCCTACTCTTTCTGCTAACTCATTGCACTCGGAATCTAGGCGATCGCGCTCATTGCTGACTAATTCCGACTTACTTGATTGTGTATCGCTATCAAGAGTACAACTCAAACAGTCTTCAGCTTTCAATCCATGTGGGGATTGTCCGTCTACAAGCTGGGCGTAACGCATAACATCTTCTATCAATAGCTGTGGAATGCGGATGGTTGCTGTTGTCCCATTACGCCATTTAGGTTTTTGTCCGGCTCCAGGGCGATATCCACCCCAGCTAATGGAATGACTGGACTCTTTCATCAAAACTCCTGTCTTACTTGATTGCGTGTCGCTATCAAAATTGTAAGACAGGAGCTTTCGCGTGTCAACTTGATTATGTGTCGCTATCAATTTGGTTAAGTGAAAGATGCGATTTAGAAAGAGTTGAACCTAGTAAATGAGGAGAGAGATTTTACTGAAGTAGGCGAAATAAAGAATGCCTACTTTATAGGTGATCCAATTTCTTATCTTGAGAACGTGGGTTGGAGAAACGACGCTCAAATCCATTTACGAGAAGTCTGCCCAATAGCCCTCTGGCTTTCAAGCAGGCATTACCTAAGTTAACTGAATTAATATTTGGAGATTATTATGACCGAACCTCATAAAACTAAGAAACAAAATGAAACTTTGGGAGAGCTAATAGCTACTACATCCTTCTGCCCTTCTTGTGGCGATAAAGTAGATGCTCCTATAGTGCCGATAAAGCCAAAGGACAGACCGGATTGGCAGAAACTTATTCTATTTGTTAGCTATTCTGTAGTGATTGCGCTCTTAGCAACGCATAACCTATCAGAAGTGTCTGGCATTATAGCTTTAAAATTTCTCAGTTCACTTTAGAGTCGTCTAGAAATAAAATTGCCTAAATTCTGTTTCTAGATGGTTCACTTACATGAAGAAAACTGCTTTTTCAGCCAGAAGTAGTTTTCTGTTAGCCAATTAGCCATTGTTTAGACAAGTGCGAATGCGCATTCGCACTTGTCTAAACAAGCTTTTCTAAACCCCTTACTGGCTTCTTGTCACTATTAAAATTCCTCTACCAATTTGTTCGCACAGTTCACTTCTAGATAAGTCAAAAGATTGTGCCATTTCATCTAATCCCTTCGCTCCTGTGGCAGTTAAAGCAATACTTTTTTTGACTTTAATTTCACCTTCATAAAGTTCTGGCTGACCCCTTAAGCTTTTTTGACCTTTTTTACTCATCCAACAATCCCAAATTCCTTACTGCTGGTAGGTTAGCATTTCCCCAACAGCTAAGTTATTGGCAGAATAGCTCTAAAATCTCCATTTTTAGCTTATTCGCCAAGACCTAGATTGTTTGTAGGGTGAATACTAGCCCTTCCCCAACGGCTAAACGCTAGAGGCTTTTTATACGCATTTATGACGGTTATTTATGACGGTTTTGCGTTTTTCAACTGAGCGATCGCGCTTTCAAGCTCAACAATTTTGGCATTGCGTTCGTTCTCTCGCTCGGCATTAATTGCTTCTACAGGTTGTGTTTGGGCTGCTACCGCCTCTTGCACCGATGGAGTTAGAGCATTAGAAACATCAGTAATAATTTGGAGGATTTCTTCTGGCTCAAGTGCAGTACCGTAAGGAGGTACAAACAAAAAAACGTCATAAATATGGTAAATTGATTATATTCGCCAAGAGCTAATACAATTTCTAGTAGGGAAGCAAATATTTATGACGTATTCGGCATTTCGTCCAACTTCTTTGGGTGACGTATTTCTCCTATATTCTAATTACGTTGAGATTAACGATCCAGCACGGGCAAAGGGCATACTAAATCAAACGAAAACAGCACTAATTCGTTATACCCTTCCAGGTTGGGGTTATCCAAAACCTATTGGCAGTAAGCTCACTCAAAAAGAAGCTATTGCTGGTAGTTTGTTTATGAATACAGTACAAGTAGAACAATTATCATCTACTCTAAAAGTTCAGTTAAAAGTATTTGAACAGCTAAATACTCCTAAAAATAATCAGCGAAATTATAAGCACCATTTGAAAGGAATGATTAATTGGGTTACAGAGCAGGATTGGTACGCTTCAACTCAAATAGTAAATCCCAAAGCTGAAGATAGTGTTAGAAACCCAAAAAACGCTGCATACATACGTTCAACCAGTAAGCATCTTGTAGAAAAAGATAAAAGTTTTTACAGGTTAAAACCTTCTGAAATCACTGGCAACTTACAAAAAGAATTAGATAATTTATACAAGTTTCTAACAGATGAACAACATCCTGACAACCAAGACAAAGCAATTACCCAGATTATAGGTGTCCGTCACATAGATAATCTTAGGGGGTTTTTTGGTTGGCTTTATCGTTACAAAAATATTCCATTAAATGACTTGAGTTTTGAGCTTATTACTCCGTTAGTACATCTTAGATATGTTGAAAATAGAGATGCTGCACGAAAAGAAGCGCAAAAAGCAGCAGTTAAAACTAGAACATTAGCTTGTGAATATATTAAGTGGTTGCGTGAAAAACGCTTCGTATGTCCTGATGCTGAACTTAAATCACTATCCGCTTTAATAGCTGTTTGTAAGTTTCTTTATTGCCAAGAAACTGAGTATCCTGAAGCATTGCATTACAGTGATATTCCAGTAATTTCTTTATTACGAAGGGAACAAAATAAAGCTTCTGATAGACAAAAAGATACTAAACCAGTTATAGAAGTGGCAAAAAAGTGGCTTGACTGGCTCAAATATTTAGAAGCGGTAGAAAAGTTAAGACTAGAGTGCCATTTAACTTCATACTGTGAGGGGACTAAACGATGTTCTACAGCTATAGCTACTAGCTACCAACGTTATTTGTTTGCTGGATTTCTTGCTTATATGCCACCAGATAGGGTACGAACATTCAATGAACTAGAAATGGGACGGACGCTAGTTTGGAAAGATATGAAGTGGTGGATTCATTTAATGCCAAAAGATTATAAAACTGGCAAAACTTATGGAGAATATTGGGGAGAAATACTAAACAAGAAATTTTCTGATGGCAGATGCTTTTATGATTATATTAAAGATTGGTTAAATCATTGGCGCAAACAATTTTCACCTACTGATAACCTCTTTTTTGTACTCGTTAGAAAAAATAGGGTTTCTAAAAAACTCACCACAGAATCCTACAGAGGTACGTTTTTAAGCCGAATGCTGAAGGGTTGTATGCACCGACTTACAGGTAAGATAACTACTCCCCATATATTACGAAATAGCTTTGTAACCTATCTCTATGAGCGGGGTGAATCCGATATTGTTATGGCTAGTGTCGCCTACGCGATGCACCATAGCGTAGAAGCACAACGAGGAATGTACGATGAAAGGACACAAAAACAAAAAGTTCACCTTGGGCTAAAAGTCGCTTTAGAAATTGCTGACTCGTTCAGTTAATTTACTAGCTTGACCGCCAAACTTTGCCGCTAATCATATTAAAGTAGTACAAATATTCACCCCAGCAGGTAGTATCAATACCTTTTGTGCTGGGGCTATCAACCTAGTACAAGCTAGGTCAACAAATGAAGCTCAATCGCAGTTTAGCAAATTCTGAAGCTATCAGTTCTGAACCTTTCCACAAACTTATGGCTAGTCAACTTAGAGAAATGTATTCGCTGAAGCTCTTAGACGCTCCTGCCTACGTTCTGTTAATTGTGCAGACTCATGGTGCAGCCGGATGGAAATGGACATTCAAGGTTAAAGATTTTTGCCAGGAGTGGGGTATCTCCAAGTCTGCGTTCTACCGTGCCGTATCAAAGCTGAGAGATTTAGACCTGCTCAACTGGGAAACCGATGGTTCTATTACTGTTTGGCATGGTTCAGACATTGCTAAACCTAGTCCCTCTAGTGGGAATTTAGTCCCGACACAGGGAATCCCAGTCCCACCAGTGGGAAATTATTTCCCGACACAGGGAATCCCAGTCCCACCAGTGGGAATCAGAAACGCTGAAACGCTTGATGGACAAAGGATTGAAAATCCTCCATATTCAATATCAAATAATACTAGATCAACAACAAACAATAATATTGCTGCTGAGTTAAAAAAATTTGCTTCGGAGGAAGACCCGGAAGGCAGCTATCCAGAGACAGAAAAAGTTTTTAATCAATTACGAAGTTTGGGAATTAATTTAAACACGACAGTCCGAAAGGTAGTCATATCTCACGCTGCCAATGTCCAAAACGCGATTGCGCACATTCAGGAACGAATATCTGAACGTGAAAACTTTAAGTGCCTTGAAGCTGCATTTGTGAATGCTTGCAAAGAAGGACAATTACCAAAACAACTACAAAACCCACCTACAGTTTTCCCACAACCCTCTCCTGCTCAATTTGAGGCGTTAGAAATAGCGAAAAGGAATGGAAGTATCAGAGACTATTATTCAAGCCCTTATAGAGGCGGCAGGACGGTATTAGTTGACGATTGCCATAACAGGAAGG
>MWWC01000056.1_pt1 | contig 11021 bp, 9 predicted proteins | sample 1047261 | NCBI WGS metagenome assembly MWWC01 (sample SAMN06349975, study PRJNA376086) | soil metagenome | isolation source: MS3-5 sample Antarctic (ecotone) soil | place: Antarctica | collected 2015-01-13 | reverse complement strand
TTCCTGCTAGGTGAGCAGGCGACATGATAGGACATTTGAAGGGAGCCAGCACCATAAGACCTACTATCAAAAAAGGAGCGGCGACCAGGGCAAGTAAAGCAAACGAGCTAGCGAGGAATACCCCACTTACAACAAGCGCGCCTATTCCTCCCCCCAATTGCCTAGCGGCGCGAATCGAACGTTGTTGGTTCCGTCCATCCTCAAAACCCTGATCGTAGCGCGACATAGCGACAACCTACTATCCTCTGAGTTTATACAGTATAAACTAATTCCCCTTGATTGTCAATTATTTACACTTCCCTTTGTTCTTTACAAGCAATCGGGAAGGTCGTTGCGAGCGGCTAGCGAGCTGGGCACCAGCCCCGATCGACGCCTACACCCTGACCCGGAAAAAGAACGAAAGGGAAAAAAGAAGGACAACGAGTGATAAGCTGGGCTTATTAATCGAGAAGAATTAGGTCAAAAGACGGATGGCGCATTTCCTCATTCGTGTGCTATACTGTAAGAGTAGAGAGGGAAAAGGGTAGGGCAATGAATTTTGAACAGATAGAAAATACAGATCGAGTTAATCAAGTTAAGGAGTTAGAAAGAGAGAGAACCTTTCTCACGCAGAAATTAAGACGAACAACTCAACAATTAAAACGGACAGAACAGAATATTAAAACCTTAAAGAACGGACTCGCGCAATGTGAGGAAAAGATTACTTTTTTAACTGATAAGGATACCGGATGGGTGGAGAGAAAACTATATCAAAAGACGGATGGCGCATTTCCTCATTCGTGTGCTATACTAGAAGAATAAAGAAAAAAGGATTTTTCTCTTATGCCTCCTGCACTTATCTTTCATACTCCCGTTAATGGTTCATCCTTTATTAAGTCAGTAAGTTACTATGCCCAAAAAAGCAAACTAATAGTGATAATGAAAAGTCAAGGAGAGGGTATCCCATACGAATACCATGATGTTCCTTTACAAACTTATGACGAAATTAGATCAGCAAAAAGTAAGGGGAAATACTACAATAAGCACATTAAAGGAAAATATTCACAATATTCTGAGGTTTTACTACAAGAAAAGTAAACTTCAAACTAGACAAAGCCGACTACTTCTTGATAGGGCAACGGAGCAACCACGCTTCATTGCCCTACAAGGATTAACAGGTTTTGCCTAGTTCAAAAGACAAAGAGAATATGGCATTCCGAAATGAACTACTTAATTCTATACTGTGGGAAGTAAGCTTGTATAAGCGCTGGGAAAACTCTTCAAAATAATTGTGTAAATATTTTTTATCAAAGCCATCGTCCCCATCCATCACACTTATAATTGAATTAATAAGCTGAAGTAAAGCTTCTTGAAAAGGGTTTAAATCATTAGTAGGGGATAAACATTCAGTTATGAATAAATATTCAGATATGAACGATGTTAAATCAATAATTTTTTCTGTATTAGGCATCATTAGCCCCACCCTTCGTTGATACACCTCACGACATATTTTAATCTTTTTAACGATGTCCTCAATTCTCGCGACTACTACGTTTGGATTTTTCTCTAATTCTCTTTTATCATTTTCTAATCTAATAATCAACAAAGGAAGCTTCATTGTTGGCATCATATCAGCAATACTATTAACCATAAGATGATTCATTGTTGGCATCGTCTCGGCAAGACTGTCAACTATACTTTTACCTACTTTTCGTTCTTGCACTACATTAACCTTTTATTCTTACTCTTCTAGTATAGCACATCTCTCAACAAAATAGCAATCAGTCTATTGGCGTATTTTCTCCCGCCCGATAAGTACTCCTTATCGGTGGGTGGTCAACCTCGGTATTCTGTGATGGTTCTTTCTGGCAAGACGTGCTATACTAGAAGGGTAGAGAAGAAAAACACTCTACCTCAAATTACCTTATCAGATTACCTATGTCTTTACTTATACAAGCGCGAGTAATCCCCGCTGTTGATTCGATAGAAAATGGATCCCGCATCGAGATCGAGGACAAGCCGCGGACAACTGCCTCCACCCCTGAGCGCACTAACGAAATGGACAACTTAGCCTAATCTCCCTGTCCTTCCCCCGGCTTGCTGTCCCCAGCAAGCCGGGGGATTTCGCGTTTGAGGGGGTTTAGCGCCTCACCACGCGACGATCCCCCCCCCTCTTCCCTATCCCCCTCCCGCCCTCCTCGGTTGTTCTTTACAAGCAATCGGGGAGGTCGTTGTTTTGCGGCTAGCAAAACCGTCACCAGCCCCGATTGACGCCCGCACCCCAGGCCGGAAAAAGAACGAAAGGGAAAAAAGAAAGCAACGATTGATAAAATATATTAATTAATAAAAAATAAGATAAATATAGTTGACTTTATTTATTTTTAGTGTTATACTATTAGAGTACTGAAGAAAAAGGTTCTTACAAAATGAAATTTCTACTCTTTGCTATTTCGTTCTTTTCCTTGTTGTCAACAACTTCTAGTCAAGCTGCTATCCCATTAGACCATTTATCGCCAGTTGACCAGCGCGAACAACTACACCGTGAGGTGTGTGCATGGGAAGTTAGGACTGCTATTAATATTCACCAAATCGTCCTTGAATCAAGTATAAAACAATTGCATGAAGCAAATGACGACAAGCGGGATGGTCACGCTATCATAGGGATGTATTTAACTGAACAAGTTTTTAAAGTAAATATTGATTGTGGCATACGATTAAAAAAATTAATATTAACAAGCAAGGGGAATGAAGCGATTGAAATTAATTGGGAGGTATGGAAAATGTACCAACGGAACGAAATTACGCGCACACAATGGTTAAATAATTTTTCAACATCCATTCAAAATAAAGTTTTATTCTATAAATAACTGTTTTTCCTGCTTAGAAAATCTAGGCAGGATATTTATTTGTTTTTAATTCAAATAAAAAAGGACGAAAGGAAAAAAAGAGGGGCAACGAAGCAGATTTTGCTTCATTGACCTAGGAAAATTAGTTATCGGTTAGGGTGAAATTACCCTCGAATTGGGCGAATTGGGGAGATGATAATAGGCGGGGGCAAGCTTGGTCTTGGTGATAATATTAGAGGAGCGGAATTATACCCATCTGTGTCCCATCCCCCCTGGCTAGGATGTGTAGGACTAGGTTCTGGATATGTTTGCTCGTTCATCGTGAAAATGAACGACTCTTTCATCTGGTTTCTTTCGGTGCGTTGCTCAATCCGATTAGCAACTTCGGGAGAGAAAACAGGCGACTGGATGGCAACATCACTCGGAGATAACAAGGTAAAACCGATAGCTAGAGCAGAGAGTAAAGTCATGTTGTTCTTTTGATAAGGTAATTTGAGGTAGAGTGTTTTTCTTCTCTACCCTTCTAGTATAGCACGTCTTGCCAGAAAGAACCATCACAGAATACCGAGGTTGACCACCCACCGATAAGGAGTACTTATCCGTCGTCCCCCGTCTTTTTTTCCCTTTCGTTCTTTTTTCCCTTTAAAAGCAATCGGGGAGGTCGTTGTGGCGCGGCTAGCGCCACCGTCACCAGCCACGGTCTTTTTTCTCCGGGGGAACAGGGGGCAGAGCCCCCAGGAGAACCGTTCTTTAGTGTAGTAATAGAAGAGACCGCGCGCGTACGCGAGGCCAACTCTCTGCTAATCAAGTATTTAATAACTCTTATAACACTTTTACTGTTATAAGAGTTATTAAAACTGTTATTTAAGTTACAGTTTTAATAACTCTTATAACAGTAAAAGTGTTATTTATGTATTAGTTTTACTACTTTACATTATTATTGCCACTGGATTATATAAATTACACCATGCCTAAGACCACAGCCAAGAAAAGAAGCACAGATACCGTTGCCTATCAGAAATGGGTTAACCTCGAGACGGGTGAAGAAAAGGAATTTGCGGTAGTCGAACGTGAAATAGAGTTTGATAAAAACTTCTATAAAATTTTTCTTCTTGATTTATTGTCTATTACCAAGAATCTAGGCAAGGGTAAGATAAAGGTCTTATACTACATTCTTGAGAAAATTAATCCCTCAGATAATCTTTTCCTAGCGCGAGTAGCTGATATTGCACATGCTACAAATAGTAGCCCTAATACTGTTACATCTGCCATAAATATGCTTTTAGAAGCAGACTTTTTCCGTAGAAAAATGCAAGGTGTGTATATGGTAAGCCCACGATATATAGTGAAGGGCAACTCTAATAAGAGAAAGGGTCTAATGGTTATATATAAAGACCTACCACAAGGATTTCAATCAAAGAGTGAAAATTTTCCCAGCACAGAAAACCCACCGAACTAACACAGTAGAGGGCAAACCTTCAACTTTGTAAGTCGGTCTATAAGTACTTATAGGCACTTATAGACCGACTATATTCTTTCCCTTGAGTACCGCTACTGTTGGGTTCGCTTCTAGTAGGCGAGAGCAAGATAACAGCCTTTTCTTACCTTTCCCTGGCTATAAACACGAAGCCATAACACACTATGGCAATTGCAGGAGAAGGGTTGCTTCGCTTCCTTCTCCTGCAATTGCCGTGTGCCCCGGCGGGGTGCCTCTTCTTCCTACTACCTAATCGTTCTACTACTTACTCGTTGCTCATGGCGCAGGCTATTATTCGGATTGCCAAGATTAAGAGTGCCGGTGCCGCGCGCGGGAAGACGGCCCATAACTACCGTCTACTGGACACACCCAATGCCGACCCTAACCGGACAAAGACGCTAAACGAAGAGTACATTAACACGGACCGCAAAGACTATTGGAGCCTCGCCGAACAACGGATTAAGGAGGTGGTCACCCGTAAGGTTCGGGACGACCAAGTACGTGCGATGGAGGTAGTTTTAACCGCCTCACCGGAGTGGTTTACGCGTGACCCTACCGGGCAGGCGGAAGACGTGCGCGGGGGGAAATGGGTAGCAGAGAACTTGCACTTTTTAAAGCAGAAGTTCGGCGAAAAAAATGTCGTTTCGTTCACGTTGCACCAAGACGAAAAAACGCCCCATATCCACGCCGTCGTTATTCCGATCACAGAGAAAAATCGTCTGTCCGCCGATACCCTTTTCAATCCGAAAACGCTAGCACAACTCCAAACCGACTACGCCCAGGCCATGCACCACCTCGGCCTAGAACGTGGTGTTGCCGGCAGCCGCCGACAACACCAGGATATGAAACAGCTATATGGTTACCAGAAAAAAACGGTCGCCGCTATAACCCCCCTTATGGAGCCGTTAGCGGCACAACCGTTCAACCTGGATAGTATGCCAGGTCTGCTGAATCGGGACAGGTGGAAGCAAACCCAAGAGAGGGCGATTAACGCGGAGATAAGCCGGCAGATAAGCGAGGCCAACCACCGCCTAGAAAAAGCTGGAAACGTGGCGGTAGCGCACGCCAGTAGCAGAGAACGAGTAGAAGTGCTGGCTAGGCAATTGGCTATCTCAGAAGGGCTGAAACAACATCACTTCACCGAATCGGAAAAGCAGACTACTCATATTAAGCGCCTAGCTGTACAGCTTGTACAAGGAGGTGGAAAGGAGATAGAGGAACTTCTTGCCTACGGGCAAGAACAGCGTGAAAAGGGCCATCAAGAACTTACACAGGCAATCGAAAAACTACTAATGCAACCGCTACACAATCAAGAAATGTTTATTAAAGAGCTTGAAAAGGTGGGTTGGACAGTTAAAAAAGATGGGTTATTCAACCAGGAAAGCGGCGTTATTATCAATAGTAAAGAGTTAAAACCGAACAAATTAGATTTGATTTCTCAATTAGATAGAGCCATTAAACGCACTCACCGCGAAGAACAAAAACAGAAAAAAGGAATTAGACCGAAGTTCTAAATTAAAAAAAGAACGAAAGGGGAAAAAAGAGGGGGACTTCTTCCTCCCCTTCCCTAGCCTAAACTATGATCTTTGCAATAAGAAGTCCTATGGTAAAACCAACAGTAAGATAAAACAAAAATACAGACCATGAAGGAAATAAAACATATAGTAGAAGTCCTATGATAGAACCAACGATAAAAGCAAACGCAGATAAAACAGATAGTAAAGTCATAACGAAGTAGTAGAAGTTTTTTTCTGTCGATGTATATAGTATAGCGTGGAAGTAAAGAAAAGTCAAGGGGTGTATTCATTACTGTTTCGGATAGAAAGTTCTTTTTGAATAAGCCGGACTTATTGAATAAGCCGGACTTATCACTTGTCTGCCTCTTTTCTTTCCCTTTTGTTCTTTTTCCGGGCGCGGGTGCGGACGACGATCGGGGCTGGTGACGGTTTTGCTAGCCGCAAAACAGCGCCCTCCCCGATTGCTTGTAAAGAGCAAACGGGGAGGGCGGAGGAAGTGTTTGTAAGGGGGAAAAAGGGAGGGTTTAGACTACTAAACTCGCACAACTTGCACATCCGCAAGCCGCACTCATCCACTGTGTACGTTCTGTACTCTGAGGATGAATAGCATTAGTAAGTACAGCCGAATTCTTGTTTAATGTGAATATGGATGAATTTTTCACCTGGTTCACCTCGGTGCGTTGCTCAACCCGATTACCTTCATTAAGCTTGGCTTCGGGTGAGAAAGCAGTCTGTATTTCTCCACCTGAAATAGGAGTTAGCAAAGAAAGACCGGAAGCAATGGTAGATAAAATCATGGGTGTAGAATAATGTAAGTAGTTGGCATAGAGCACGTTTTGCTTCTCTATTCTTCTAGTATAGCACAGGGTAGAGAAAAAACACTCTATATTCCCTTTACCCTTTAAATTCCTTTACCAACGCCCTCCCCGGTTGCCCTTTACAAGCAATTGGGGAGGGCGGTGTTTTGCGGCTAGCCAAACCGTCACAGGAGTGAGCAGAGCGAACGCAAAAATTCTTAAACTCCTAAAACCACTTAGGCGGAACTACCTAGGCGGTCTCCCAACCGATACCCGCGCACATACGCCCAATAGACCGGTTTTGGCGCGCTATGCGTCGTAAACCGGTAGCGGCTATATACCAGCAGCGCAAAACCCGCGCCCAGACCCCAACCCCAAGAGGGGTCAGCAGACGGGAAGGAGTGGACCACCACGGAACGCAACAACCAACCCGGCAACAGGCAAGCCCCCGAAACACAGCCCAAAAAGGGCAACAACCACCAGCCACCCCGTCCAGGCTGATGCAAGCCGACCGACACGCCTTTGACCCAATATAGCGCCGCATACGCCAGAAAAGCCACTATCCCGATTCCTGCTAGGTGAGCAGGCGACATGATAGGACATTTGAAGGGAGCCAGCACCATAAGACCTACTATCAAAAAAGGAGCGGCGACCAGGGCAAGTAAAGCAAACGAGCTAGCGAGGAATACCCCACTTACAACAAGCGCGCCTATTCCTCCCCCCAATTGCCTAGCGGCGCGAATCGAACGTTGTTGGTTCCGTCCATCCTCAAAACCCTGATCGTAGCGCGACATAGCGACAACCTACTATCCTCTGAGTTTATACAGTATAAACTAATTCCCCTTGATTGTCAATTATTTACACTTCCCTTTGTTCTTTACAAGCAATCGGGAAGGTCGTTGCGAGCGGCTAGCGAGCTGGGCACCAGCCCCGATCGACGCCTACACCCTGACCCGGAAAAAGAACGAAAGGGAAAAAAGAAGGACAACGAGTGATAAGCTGGGCTTATTAATCGAGAAGAATTAGGTCAAAAGACGGATGGCGCATTTCCTCATTCGTGTGCTATACTGTAAGAGTAGAGAGGGAAAAGGGTAGGGCAATGAATTTTGAACAGATAGAAAATACAGATCGAGTTAATCAAGTTAAGGAGTTAGAAAGAGAGAGAACCTTTCTCACGCAGAAATTAAGACGAACAACTCAACAATTAAAACGGACAGAACAGAATATTAAAACCTTAAAGAACGGACTCGCGCAATGTGAGGAAAAGATTACTTTTTTAACTGATAAGGATACCGGATGGGTGGAGAGAAAACTATATCAAAAGACGGATGGCGCATTTCCTCATTCGTGTGCTATACTAGAAGAATAAAGAAAAAAGGATTTTTCTCTTATGCCTCCTGCACTTATCTTTCATACTCCCGTTAATGGTTCATCCTTTATTAAGTCAGTAAGTTACTATGCCCAAAAAAGCAAACTAATAGTGATAATGAAAAGTCAAGGAGAGGGTATCCCATACGAATACCATGATGTTCCTTTACAAACTTATGACGAAATTAGATCAGCAAAAAGTAAGGGGAAATACTACAATAAGCACATTAAAGGAAAATATTCACAATATTCTGAGGTTTTACTACAAGAAAAGTAAACTTCAAACTAGACAAAGCCGACTACTTCTTGATAGGGCAACGGAGCAACCACGCTTCATTGCCCTACAAGGATTAACAGGTTTTGCCTAGTTCAAAAGACAAAGAGAATATGGCATTCCGAAATGAACTACTTAATTCTATACTGTGGGAAGTAAGCTTGTATAAGCGCTGGGAAAACTCTTCAAAATAATTGTGTAAATATTTTTTATCAAAGCCATCGTCCCCATCCATCACACTTATAATTGAATTAATAAGCTGAAGTAAAGCTTCTTGAAAAGGGTTTAAATCATTAGTAGGGGATAAACATTCAGTTATGAATAAATATTCAGATATGAACGATGTTAAATCAATAATTTTTTCTGTATTAGGCATCATTAGCCCCACCCTTCGTTGATACACCTCACGACATATTTTAATCTTTTTAACGATGTCCTCAATTCTCGCGACTACTACGTTTGGATTTTTCTCTAATTCTCTTTTATCATTTTCTAATCTAATAATCAACAAAGGAAGCTTCATTGTTGGCATCATATCAGCAATACTATTAACCATAAGATGATTCATTGTTGGCATCGTCTCGGCAAGACTGTCAACTATACTTTTACCTACTTTTCGTTCTTGCACTACATTAACCTTTTATTCTTACTCTTCTAGTATAGCACATCTCTCAACAAAATAGCAATCAGTCTATTGGCGTATTTTCTCCCGCCCGATAAGTACTCCTTATCGGTGGGTGGTCAACCTCGGTATTCTGTGATGGTTCTTTCTGGCAAGACGTGCTATACTAGAAGGGTAGAGAAGAAAAACACTCTACCTCAAATTACCTTATCAGATTACCTATGTCTTTACTTATACAAGCGCGAGTAATCCCCGCTGTTGATTCGATAGAAAATGGATCCCGCATCGAGATCGAGGACAAGCCGCGGACAACTGCCTCCACCCCTGAGCGCACTAACGAAATGGACAACTTAGCCTAATCTCCCTGTCCTTCCCCCGGCTTGCTGTCCCCAGCAAGCCGGGGGATTTCGCGTTTGAGGGGGTTTAGCGCCTCACCACGCGACGATCCCCCCCCCTCTTCCCTATCCCCCTCCCGCCCTCCTCGGTTGTTCTTTACAAGCAATCGGGGAGGTCGTTGTTTTGCGGCTAGCAAAACCGTCACCAGCCCCGATTGACGCCCGCACCCCAGGCCGGAAAAAGAACGAAAGGGAAAAAAGAAAGCAACGATTGATAAAATATATTAATTAATAAAAAATAAGATAAATATAGTTGACTTTATTTATTTTTAGTGTTATACTATTAGAGTACTGAAGAAAAAGGTTCTTACAAAATGAAATTTCTACTCTTTGCTATTTCGTTCTTTTCCTTGTTGTCAACAACTTCTAGTCAAGCTGCTATCCCATTAGACCATTTATCGCCAGTTGACCAGCGCGAACAACTACACCGTGAGGTGTGTGCATGGGAAGTTAGGACTGCTATTAATATTCACCAAATCGTCCTTGAATCAAGTATAAAACAATTGCATGAAGCAAATGACGACAAGCGGGATGGTCACGCTATCATAGGGATGTATTTAACTGAACAAGTTTTTAAAGTAAATATTGATTGTGGCATACGATTAAAAAAATTAATATTAACAAGCAAGGGGAATGAAGCGATTGAAATTAATTGGGAGGTATGGAAAATGTACCAACGGAACGAAATTACGCGCACACAATGGTTAAATAATTTTTCAACATCCATTCAAAATAAAGTTTTATTCTATAAATAACTGTTTTTCCTGCTTAGAAAATCTAGGCAGGATATTTATTTGTTTTTAATTCAAATAAAAAAGGACGAAAGGAAAAAAAGAGGGGCAACGAAGCAGATTTTGCTTCATTGACCTAGGAAAATTAGTTATCGGTTAGGGTGAAATTACCCTCGAATTGGGCGAATTGGGGAGATGATAATAGGCGGGGGCAAGCTTGGTCTTGGTGATAATATTAGAGGAGCGGAATTATACCCATCTGTGTCCCATCCCCCCTGGCTAGGATGTGTAGGACTAGGTTCTGGATATGTTTGCTCGTTCATCGTGAAAATGAACGACTCTTTCATCTGGTTTCTTTCGGTGCGTTGCTCAATCCGATTAGCAACTTCGGGAGAGAAAACAGGCGACTGGATGGCAACATCACTCGGAGATAACAAGGTAAAACCGATAGCTAGAGCAGAGAGTAAAGTCATGTTGTTCTTTTGATAAGGTAATTTGAGGTAGAGTGTTTTTCTTCTCTACCCTTCTAGTATAGCACGTCTTGCCAGAAAGAACCATCACAGAATACCGAGGTTGACCACCCACCGATAAGGAGTACTTATCCGTCGTCCCCCGTCTTTTTTTCCCTTTCGTTCTTTTTTCCCTTTAAAAGCAATCGGGGAGGTCGTTGTGGCGCGGCTAGCGCCACCGTCACCAGCCACGGTCTTTTTTCTCCGGGGGAACAGGGGGCAGAGCCCCCAGGAGAACCGTTCTTTAGTGTAGTAATAGAAGAGACCGCGCGCGTACGCGAGGCCAACTCTCTGCTAATCAAGTATTTAATAACTCTTATAACACTTTTACTGTTATAAGAGTTATTAAAACTGTTATTTAAGTTACAGTTTTAATAACTCTTATAACAGTAAAAGTGTTATTTATGTATTAGTTTTACTACTTTACATTATTATTGCCACTGGATTATATAAATTACACCATGCCTAAGACCACAGCCAAGAAAAGAAGCACAGATACCGTTGCC
>MWWC01000055.1_pt1 | contig 11032 bp, 13 predicted proteins | sample 1047261 | NCBI WGS metagenome assembly MWWC01 (sample SAMN06349975, study PRJNA376086) | soil metagenome | isolation source: MS3-5 sample Antarctic (ecotone) soil | place: Antarctica | collected 2015-01-13 | reverse complement strand
GAAAGGAAAGTTAATAGTGTGCGAGTCGGTCAAAGGCAAGCTCTCAAGAATCTTTTGACCAGACAACGAACCTGGAATTTTATGAAAGTAAAATAAGCTAGGTTTTGTCCATCCTAGCTATGCCAGGATGAATGATTTCTTTTGATAATATCTCCGGTCATTCATCCTGTTTATTTACCCATTTACGGCGCGTTAGAAGCCCTGTAACCCTCTTTTATTCCAAAGACTTATCCAACTGCCTCTTATCAAACAAAAGCGGTCACAGGGCTTCTAATTGGGTGGTGACATATCGCGCCTTGTCATAGTTAAAAATAGGTGTTATAAATTTGCTGGCTATGGATAAAAAACAGACATCGAAAGAATTGAAAATTAGTGTTAGGAGTTTGCAACGTCTGGCTCAAACCGGAGTTCTAACCGTAACCTACAAACGCGGCAAATCCGGTAAACAAGAAGCCTTCTTTGATGCTGAACAGGTGGCTAAATATAAACTCGAACGAGATAAGCCGACTAACAACTTAGTTAGGTTGCCAATCAATGACAAACCTCTGGCGCGAAATGCCACCCTTGAATTCTTAGAGGTATTCAGGAATTCTCTAACTAATCAAAAATTGGTTGTTCCAATCGCAGACAAGGTTTTGTTGACGGTCTCCGATTGCAGGCTATTGACTGGTCTTTCTGAAAAAAGAATCATCGAAGCGATTAAATCAGAAAAACTAAAGGCTCAATTCATTGGGAAAGGCTGGAAGATAAAGCGAACTAATTTGAATGCCTGGGTAGACGATTTGTAATTATGGAACTGCTCGTGTTTATCGTGGTAATTCTCTTTTTGGGAGCGGTTCTGCTACTGATATTTATTGGTGGTCTGATTACTCTTTTTAGCGATAGACAAACCGCCATCGCGTCAGAGCAACTTGAGGTTACTATTGTTAATTCGTTTGAGAATGCAGTACCAAAAAGACCGGATGTCATTCAATAGTGCAACCTGCCTACTTTGTTTTAAGCCTGGTATTATAAGGGTTATATGCAGGTTGAAAGTAGTTTAGAAAACAAGTTTTCCGCAGGCATCCTTCGTGGATGTGGGCTTGCTATTGTGTAATCGAGTTGAATGCGAGTATCGTAAGAGTTGACGCAGAGATTATTAGATATTTGTTAAGCCTTTTTTAGGCAATAGAAAAGACAGCCGTTCCCGTTTCAAAAGATTCGACTGCCTTTCGTAAACTCAAATTAGATGAGCCATTGCAATCTCATCATCTCAAAAACCGCGAAAGGAATCAAGTCTAAAGTTAAATTGTCCGGCTCTCTAAAGAGTTAGGGCATTTTTGTGTTCGCAAATGCACAAAATGCCCGTCAAATTTAGGAGATATATTTATGGGCAACGAAACACAAACCAATTCACAAGGGCAAGCCTTCGGCAAGGATGTTGCCGAATCAATTCGAGCCAACACTGCCGAAAGTTTCAACGCGCCGGTTTTAGATTCTGATTTGGATAAAGATGAATTTATGGCATCCGCGCCTTTGACTGACACGGGCAACGCTGAATGTTTTCAAAATGAACACGGTAACGATTACCGATACAACAAATCAAACAACCAATGGTTGCAATGGAATGATGTGATTTGGTCGGAAGACCAGTCTAGTAACATTGATTCTGCTATTTTGGGGGTTATTCGTAGTCGGCAGCGGGTTGCGACAAGCGAAGAGACCAGCCAAATAAGCGACAAAGCCCGGGTTCTAAATTATTTAGTGCGGTGTGAAAACGTCCGCAGCCGCAAAGATATTAAACAAGCGGCGCAATGGTTACGAGAATTTAATACCACTATTAACCAATACGATGCTGATAAATACCTGGCATCAACTCTGAACGGAACATTAAATTTACGAGACGGCAGTTTTTACGAGGCTAAACGTAGCGATTACATCAGCAAACAACTCGGCGCAAATTACGAAGAGGGCGCGGATTGCCCCCGTTGGAAAAAGTTCTTAAATGAAATTTTCGATGGCGACAAAGAACTGATTCGATTTATGCAGAAGATTGTTGGCTATTCATTGACTGGTGATGTTAGCGAACAGAAGATGTTTATTTTTTACGGGTTCGGTAAGAACGGCAAAACAGTATTTATAAATATAATCTCGGCATTGCTCGGTGATTACTCTGAAAGCGCGAGTTTCAAAACTTTCGATGCCGATAAGCAGAGCGAAAATACAAACGATTTAGCAATGCTAAACGGTAGAAGATTCGTTTCTGTGATTGAATCGGCAGCCGATAAAAAACTGAATGAGCCACTTGTAAAATTGACCACCGGCGGCGATAGGATTTCCTGTCGTTTCCTACATAAAGAGTATTTTCATTATGTTCCACAGTTCAAATTGTTTTTGGCAACAAATCATAAGCCGGTTATCACTCAAACTGATTTTGGTATTTGGCGCAGAATAGTTCTTATTCCGTTTAACCAAAACTTTGAAGGGCGGGAAGAGGACAGACTAGAGGAAACTTTGAAATCAGAGCTTCCAGGAATTCTAAATTGGGCTTTGGAAGGGTTGAAAATGTGGCAGATTGAACATCTCAAACCATTACCAACGGCTATAACAGATGCCACAGACAAGTATAAAAATGAATCTGACACCGTGAAACAATGGTTGGATTTTCAAACAATTCAAAAATCTCAAGGCGCGATTAAATCATCAGCAGCTTATACCAATTATAAAATTTGGTCAGAGGAAAACGGATATTATCCGCTTGGTCAGAGAAATTTCAAATCGTCGCTGGAGGAACGAGGTTTCAGACAATTGAGGAAAAATGATGGAGTGTATTGGATTGGGATTGATTTCAAATCCGTGTAGGTTGTGTAGGAAACGTGTAGGAAAAGTGTAGGTTGGTGTTCTTACAAACCCTTGAAAACAAAAGAGATAACTTAGTTTGTGTAGGTTGTGTAGTCAATTAGGGGGGTAATCATTTGGAAAACACATATAGAGGAGTTTAGGGTAATTTGCTACACAACCTACACGAATTACACAAATTAACAGGCTAACTATTGATATTACAGGGTTTAGGCGAGTGTAAGTTGGTGACTTGTTCCTACACGAACCTACACGAATGGTGAAACGAAATGACAGATTTTGAATTTGAATTAGAAAGAGGGTCAAAAAAATTCACTTGCCCTTATTGCAATGTTCCAAAGAAATTTAAACGATACATCCGACGAACGACGGGTGAATATATGCCGCTAGAGTTTGGCAGGTGTGACCGTGAAAGCAGTTGCCGTTATCACGTTTACCCGTCCAAAGAATACTTTTCTGATAACACAGAAAAGAAAATAGGATTGAATTTTGGTAAGGGCAAGAAACTAGGCAAGGCAAAGTATGCCTTGACCAATAAAAACGGCTCACAGGCGGCGGAAAAGCCGCAAAACTTCGACTTTATACCAGTCCAGCATTTGAAATCGACTATTGGAAACTATGAAAAGAACGAATTTGTTCAATTTCTTCTAAATCTTTTTCCAGATTCGGTTGAAGAAATTCAAGAAGTGGTGAAGCAGTATTTTATAGGAACAACCAAACAGGGCAAGACCGTATTTTGGCAGGTTGACCAAAGGAAACGAATCCGAACCGGTAAAATAATTGCTTACGATGCAACAACCGGCAAACGCCGGAAGGACGTAAAACCTAATTGGATTCACTCTGAATTAAAAAGGTTAGGACTGTTCGAAAAAGATTTTAATTTAATGCAGTGCTTTTTTGGTCAGCACCTTTTACTGGAAGATTCAGACAAATTTATTGCCATATCTGAAGCAGAAAAGACTGCAATAGTTGGAAGTCTGTGGTTCCCTGAATGGTTATGGTTGGCTATCGGCTCGAAGCAAAGTTTGACGGTTGAACGGCTACAACGATTAGGAACGCGACGAATAATTCTTTTCCCGGACGCGGACGGCTTCGAGCTTTGGCAATCAATCGCCACAGACGCGAGAAGGCAAGGTTTGGATGTCAGAGTGTCTGATTGGGTTGAAACAGAGGCGACAGATGAAGAAAAGGCAGAAGGCTATGACCTGGCAGATTATTTGATAAACCAACAAAGGGAAATCAACGCTCACAATTTACGAGAATATGAACCAGACGAGCAAGACCTTTTAGACGCAAGGTTGGAGCAAGAGGCAATTTTAGAATACGAAAATACGGCTGTGGCATAACAGAGTAGGAGAAAATTATGAAAGACTGGCATTTAGAGCTACAAACGCTCGAACGACAAAAGCAGAATGACGAATCAAACAAACGTCTGGCATTGGTAAAAGACGAGGTGAACGAATTGAACGATTTAGAAAATGAATTCACCATTGCAGGGACAGAGTTAGAAATTTGTAAGAAATCTTTAATCGAAATTTCTGACAGGAATGCTCCGATTATTGAAGAGTTAACAGAAACTCTTACTGCGTTGAAATCCGCTATCCAAGATGTAGACGTTGATTGGCAAATGCAGGATTTAATCATAAAGAACTTGAGTTTGGATATTGCAACCCAACAAACATTGGTCTATGAGTTAGCTGCTCGGAAAGAGGATGGTGATTTGGAGTTTGCTCAATTTATGTCCGTTACCCAAACTTTAATTGAGTTGAAACAAACCCTGGAAACAGAGAAAGGAAAATTAACCGAGTTAAAGAACCGATATTATGAATTGAGAGCTATTCCAGACGTTGCGAATCTGGACAGACGAATAACGGAACTACGAACAGAAGTTTTGAACGCCCAAACTCGGGTGTCAAATACAGAACTTGATAGACGGGCTATTAACCGTCGAATGAATTTTTTACGGTCTGCCATTGCTAAGAACGAGGCAAAAGTAGCGGTTTAGGCTTAATCCTGGCAGATTTTTGGGAATATACAAGAATTTCCTGCAATGAGTCCGCAAATTTCTCTTGTATATGAAGCCAAACCCGGAAAATTATGTTTGATGCAGTAGTTATAAGCGGTTGAAGCGATTTTTGAAGGTGTTTCTAACGGTTGTTTGCCTTGCCTCACTGGTTGCATGAATTTTGACTAGCATTAAGGCGGAAAAAGTAAAGTGTCAAAACTCAACTTTGATTTAGTTTTTGAAACTTTGATTTCGAGATGGGTAAAGACCCCGAAAAGTGGGCTATTTTATTAGGTTCTGACACAGTTGCAGAATTTCCGTAAAACGTCCGTTAAAGACCCTCTCGATTTTCCCTGAATTGGTAGTCGGATGCGGTGAGAAATCAGGCAACGGTTAAATCATTAAAATGAAGGAAACACGAAATGCTAAACCCTTGTTTTACACCGTTTACGCAGGGCATGGGCATCTTTCTAAAATATTTAGTAGGTATGGTGGCGGACGAAGAAATTGAAGCGGTGTTTTGACACTGGGTAAACAAGGAAACGGATTTTTACGGGCGGAAAAAAAACTAACGCTCGTCAAAATTCGAGCAAATATAAAATTGGAGAAATAATAAAATTATGAGCAATATAAAGATAAATAAAGACGAAACATTTGAAGAGATGACCGCAAACAAAAACCGCCTTTTAACCGAAAGGCAAGCTAGTGCCTATATTGGCATTTCATATGAGTCGTTAAAGAGAAGTATTCGATGGCTCGGTAAAATACCGTTCTACCGCGTGAACAAAAGAATCTCTTATAGAGTTCGAGACCTGGATGATTTTCTGGAGCTTTGCCGCGTCCCCGCAAAGAACTAACCAAAACTAGCCGTTATTTTCTTATCCTTAATAACGGCAACGGCGGTTGGGTGGTTTTTACCTTCCCCGCTCAATCGCTCACAAAATTAGCTAGGGCTTGCTCTAGCTAGTGCCAGGACTGTTTTCCCTGTGTTTAGACAGCCCTGGCACTCATTAAACAATGGTGACAGCCGTCCATACTGTCATCATCGCCGGAATGACTCAATCTCCTCATTTGCGAGTCTTCCGGCACTACCAATATTATGTTAAAAATCTCAAAACAAATCCTTGAATTAGAGGACGCAACCAAAGAACAGTTTGCTGCTTACTTGAAAGCCAACCAAACCTCCGCCGAAAGGAAATTTTGGGAAAGGGTTCGGCAAATTCCTTGCCTGGAATTCGAGCAACAAAAGATAATTTCCGGTTGGATTGTCGATTTCTATTTACCGTCCGCAAAACTCATCATTGAAATTGACGGCTCGTCTCACAACACGAAAGAAGCACGGGAACTTGACGCTTTGAAGGATGGGCAAAGGCAGAAGGTTGGTTACACGGTTCTTAGGTTTAGTAATTTTGAGGTCAAGCACTTCTTAGAAATTTGTATTGCTAGAGTTTGCCAGGTTGCTTATCCGGTTCTGTCGGACAATGGCAAAGCCGCGCTAAAATCCTATATGAAAGCGAACAATTTCCCAGAGTCCGAAGATGTGATTTTTTATTTGAGAATGCAGGTAAACGGGGACGGTCAAATAAAAGTTAATAATGTGAGAGTTTCCCAAAGACAAGCCCTCAAGAATCTTTTGCAGGCGCGCAGTTTAGCGGTATAATAACTAGTTCGCTGTCTCGTATTGCTAACGAAATCGTGCTATTTACTGCTTGGGAAATTAAACGGCTTGTAATCTTATGAAAAAAACTTTCTTGCCATTTGCCATTTTTCTATTCGTGATTTTAAGTTGTGGCGGTAATAAATTGCCTGAACCAAAGCCAACCGCACAAACTTCGCCAACTACGCAAAACACACCGTCGCCGCAAAAGTCTGAAATTAAATCGTTGATTGACTTCTTTTCGTTGGCTAACAAATCGGCAACCGAACTCGAAAAAATCTACGGCAAACCTTCGCTTGTAGATACGAAATCTGTTCAGTTCAAGGATGGCGAGTATCGCATTTACAACAAATCTGGCAAAAGGTTTTTGCAGGTTGACTATTTCAAAGGAAAAGCTGTCGCGTTTTATTTAGACATTCCTGAAGAATCACAAACCAAAAGTTCTGAAGAAGCTCTAAAATTGTGCGGTCTTGACCTTCGCGTTGCAGACGCGCAAACTGAGGCGAGAGGTTTTTGGTGGGATAATCCATCTGGCGCGAAGCCGTTTTACATTGTCAGAATTAGCAAGTTTAACGATAGCGGGCTTTATCACAACTGCGAAGCGCATATCAAAGTCAATTGATTTTCTGTTTTGTGGTAAAAATTACGCGGCTTCTATTTGCGGCGGGTCTTCGCAGTTTCCGGCGCGGTGTGCTGACTATGCTAAACGCCTTAATCTGAGCGTTTAGAGAGCCTACAAGCGTCTTTTCCAGTTCAAGGCTAGGCAAGTATCCTAACTTATTTAATTTGTGATAGTTAGGTTCAGGGATTTTCTTTGATAGTAAAACTTTGCGCCCTTGTTAGTGTGATTGAGTTGTAATCGTTTGGGTCGGGGAATTGGAATTCCCAAAGTGAATATACATTACGATATGTTTCAAAAAATAAGGTAGCAACTTGTTTTTCAGTATGATGTTGCCATTGTCTAAAGGGGTAATAGAGTTGTCGAATAATTGTATTACGGTTGCCTGTTGCTTTGGCTTCAACAAGGACAATTTGATTGCGTCCTTCATAACCTGAATCAACTTCGGTTTGAACGCTCCGAGCTTCTATCTCGTGATTTCCGACGGAAAACTTGAATCCGGTATTGGGCGAGAATTTTTTGCCGCGAATCGTTAAGACAAGACTGGCATCGTCTAAAAATGTGCGAATCAAACTTGAGGCGTAGGCGAAATCAAGATGCTGCATTTCAGAGTTGCCAATTTTAGCCGTATCAAGTTGAAAATCAAGTTTGGAAACGTATATTTCGGTTTGGGTTTCAACGGGTGGAATGTCAATGTAACCTTCACCTTTGATAATAGAATAAACTCCATTTTGGGTTGCCAGCATAAACAATCCCTTCTCTTGAAAAATCCGTGGTCGGCTCTCTCGTGTGTCGTGTTTAACTAAAAGACGAGCTTCCTTTTCACTTGGAAGTGTTAATGTTGCTGTTGCTGTGTTGATTTGCTTTGCTGTAATTGAAAGCGGTGCGGCATCAAAATCGTGTTCGTGTAAATTGTAGAAGTCGAAAATTTGTTTCCAAGCACGGTCTAATGCCTTTCTCTCAATTACTTCAACAATTTCCTCAGCTATTTCCTCAACTATCTGTTCGGCTTCTTCTCTGGCTATTGCTTTAATTATTTCTCTTTTTTCCATCGTTTAATAGTTAGTAATCAAAATTTCGTCTATTGAACCACGTTTTTCTGCTTTTGAGTTTATCATTCGCTTTGCAGAAACGTAACGAAGTATAAAATTTCCATATAAATTATCGAAAAAGTTGTCGCCTGTATCTGTATTTTTCGGATTTGAATTACTAAGCATTAAGTATGCGCCCTTGTCATTTAGTTTTTGAAAGAATTTAGACAGTCGGGTTTGTTCGGTATCATCGAAGTTTACTTTCGAGTAAGAATTGAAGTTCGCGGTTTTGCTCAACGGTCTATAAGGTGGGTCAAAATAGACGAAGGTCTTTCTATCAACGAAACTTTCGCACTTGGTAAAGTCGCCAAATATGATTTCTGTTTTGTCTAAGATTTTCGACACCGCCAGTAAATTATCTACATCGCAGATTCGAGGATTTTTATAACTGCCGAAAGGGACGTTGAAGCTGCCTTTGGAATTGACCCGGAACAAACCATTAAAGCAGGTGCGGTTCAAAAAGATAAAGCTCCCGGCTCTATCTATCCATTCTGTTGAAGGATTAGATACGCTTACCTTATGTCCGTTATATTCTTCTCGAATTTTATAAAAATGCTCTTCCTGTTTTTCGATAGTCAATGAATGATACTTTTTCTCAATGTCTGTGAGCTTTCTGATTAACTGTCTTACATTTCTTTGAATCGTTAAATACAGAATTACTAGCTCTTCGCTCGTATCTGAGATGTAGAAGTTTCTAACCGAATAGTTTTGTGCGATGTGTAGAAACAAAGCTCCACCACCGATAAAAGGTTCGGCGTAACTTGTTATTTCACCAGCAATCAATTTTTGTGGTAAGAATTTGGTGATTTGTGGGATTAGTTGCGTTTTGCCGCCTGCCCATTTTAAGAAAGGTTTAGCAGTGTTAGTTCGTGTTTTGGGTGCATCGAAAAGCGGAAATTGTTGGACTGGTAACATTTTATCCCCACATTATACGGTCTTTTAGATTATCTTTCGTGAACTGCATAACGTCTGTTACAGCTTCCTCCAGACTTGAAGCAAAGAATACTCCCAGACAAGGTTCTCTGTTGCTATTTGTTGGAACAAGGCTATCGAATACGCTTACTTGAACTTCTTCCGGGTCTTCTGCATCAAAAAGAAAATCAAGTTTTTGTTCGGAATTTGCAGCTTCGTAGGTTGTTTCATCGAGTTGAGTTATAGAATATCCATTTATCTCAGCGGTCTTCTTTTCCATAATTTTCTCCGTAATTTTTAAGGTGTGTTTATTCCAATAAATATAATAATACATCTTTGCGTTTTTGCAATTTCAGATTTTTGAGTTGCTAAAAACTTGAAATGTTACTTTTCCTTGAGCCATTTGTTTAGAAGTTCATCAACTAATTCAGAAAACTCTTGATGATTGTCATTAGCAAGTAGTTTCATCTTAGTTCTCTTGTAGGTTTCTGTTCCAACGTAAGCTGTTACCTGACGAAAATTTTCATTAGACCGCTTTCCGTTTGGTCGTCCGCGTCGAGGTATTGCAACGCCCATCTGAGTGCTGGTTTCCTGCCATTTGCTGCCATTCTGACGGGGTTTCGTCTCTTTTTCCGGTATTGATGTAGCCTCTGGTTTCTGCAATGTCTTAAGGTCTTTTAATCCGTCAAACCTATTTTTGTTCATACTTCAAAATCTCCTTTCCTAAAGCCTCAAATTCTTTCCAGGCTTCTTTTCCATCCTTCAACTCGTTTACAGTAACGCCCTTCAAAGCTGCCCTTCCGCAAACTGCGCGGCGATATATTTCTGACTTGAAAAACGGAATGTCTAAACTTTTCAAAAGCTCTTTTGCTTCGCGTCCGGCATAACTTAATGGTGGAACTAATGTAAATAAAACTCTGTAATTGTCGGCTTTAATTTCATTCAACGAACTGACTAATTTAAGCAGAGCGTCGAGACTTAGAGCGTCCGGCTGACTTGGAATAATAACTAGGTCGCTTTCTGTGGAAATTGTCCTTAATTCTTCGGGTGTTGGTCGGGCTGGCGTGTCTAAAATGATGTGCTGATAGTTTCTAGCGTGTTCGGTTAGCTCGTGTTCTCTGACAATTGAAAAGGATAATTTCCCACGTTCTTTCCAGGCAAGCGCGGACTCGTTATAGTCTCCGTCAACTAATAGCGTTGGAGTTTTACGGTTCAATACTTCCGCGATATGCACGGCGGTTGTCGTCTTGCTTACACCGCCTTTGAATGATGTAACCGAAATTATCATTCGTTCACTATACATCATATTTTCAACATTTCAAGTTTTTAGGATTTTGCGTTGCTAAAAATAGAAATTGTAGTAACTTGTAATTGAGGTGAAAGGTTATGGTATTTGTCGCGGCGGCGGTGATAATTCTAATTTTGGGCGGTGTTTTGATTCTGGCTTTGTTGCTAGGTGTAATTTCTCTCGTGATGGAAAAGCGAACTGGCAAGCCAGAGCCACTTAAGAAAATTAAAGTTTCTACCGTTAATCAGTTTTCTAACGCAGTGCCGGAAAAGTCCAATGTCATTCAATAATGCAAACTTCCTACTTTGGTTTAACCCCGGTATTATAAGGATTAAAACCCTGTTTTGGACTTTTAATGAGACAAAGAAAGTTCAAGCGTCCTTCGCGAGAGTTAAGCTACTGTAGACAAGCACAGATTAATAAAAGTATCCTGAAAAGTACAAGCAGTAATTAGATGTTTTAAGCCTTCGCAGGCAATAAAAAAGGAAAGCCGAATTTTTGATTCAAACTTCCCTTTCGTAAACTCAAAAATGATTGAGCGGGTTGCACTTCTCATCATACGATATAGCACGAAAGGATTTCAAGTCTAAAATCAAATCGCTTGGCTTTACAAACAACAAAG
>MWWC01000054.1_pt1 | contig 11091 bp, 14 predicted proteins | sample 1047261 | NCBI WGS metagenome assembly MWWC01 (sample SAMN06349975, study PRJNA376086) | soil metagenome | isolation source: MS3-5 sample Antarctic (ecotone) soil | place: Antarctica | collected 2015-01-13 | reverse complement strand
GCTTAAATTCCTTTTGTAAGTCGCGGCGTTCTTCTGGCTTAACTTGATGGATGAACGGCAGCGTCAACCTTCGCCGCTCTAAACCGCTCGTGTAATCGGAACTTATCACGGGTTCGTTAGCCGCCACAATCACCATACAAGTTGGCATAAAAGCCTTACACTGCTGGACATTTTTTCGTTCGTAGCGGATAGGATCGCCTCCAGTGATGGCTTTTAGTACCGCTACTTCACCGCCGTACCGCTCGGAGTCAGTAATTAGCAATAAACGTTTCCCAAAAATGCCAGCAGTCTCAAATCGGTTTTCTTGTAACTGCCTTAAAGTTGTAACGGCGGTGTTCTCAACACCAATTAGACCCATAGTTATCCCCGCCAGAGTCCCTTTGCCAGAACCACCACAGCCAATAAGTTCTAGATAACGTTGTAAGTCGGTTCGTCCAGTTACGACAGCTTTGAGGTAAGCCCGTATCACGTTGACGCGATCGCTGTGTCCCTTCATCGCTTCTAACATCCAATTAATCACTGGCTGACAGCCAATAGCCCGACCAGACCAGGAATAGGGCAAACACCATAACAGTCGATGACCTGGGGCATGAGGCAGCAATTCATTACTCGCCACTTCCAACACCCCATCTTGTAGAGGTATCAAACCCGGAGTTTCATGCCATTCGTGTACCTGTAAATAAGCTTTCATCAAGCTTACGGTGTGCGACACGAATGGGAAGCTGTACTGTCCAGCAATGTCAGCACGGGATTCTAGCGCCGCAATCACAATGGCGTTGACTGCTTCGTCAGGAATTTCTGACCAAACGCCAGAGATTTTGGCTGAGTAACGATACCAAAGTTTAAGCTGTGTATTCCACGCTAGTTCGTGGCGATAGCGTTCAGCTAGTTCACGGGCGATCGCGGCTGGCTTTGGTGGTTTTTTGCCATTGCTAGGAGAAACTGGCTCATTTTGGCGGATAAGCAACGCCCGACTAATCTCAACTTCTAGCCGCTCGATGATTTGATCTGAATCCATACCAGAAGAATTGACAATATTATAAATATCGCCTTTCTCTGGAAGGTTTGCCCATATATTTGATAGTTCAATGGCGATCGCGGGGATGCCTGCTTTAATACACGCCTTTAATAGTTTATCTGCCGTTCTGCGTCCCGTCTCGTCATTGTCAGGACAAACAATAAATAGCTTCGGTTTATTGGCAGTTAAGAAATTAATAATTTCCTGGACGTAAGAACCCTCGCCGCCAGAATTACAAAAGCTAGCCAATCCTAATTGACGAGCGGTTTCTACTGCCTGTTCGCCACCATTAAAAAACACAACTTCCGCCGCGTCCGATGCGAAGCCCTGCGTGCGCGCTTGCGCTATCGCTTCCTTTACTTCTGCTTCTTTATAAAGTGGCCACAGCTTTGAACCTTTACCGCGATCGCTCCACCAACCCTTGTCGCCTTGGTCGGGATGATGAGGTGAAACCCAATGCTGGGTGCGAATCTGCTTCGTATCGCGCCCACTTCGCCCGTAGACTGCGCGGCGATCGCTCCATTGCTTGCGATGTACCTTGCCTAGCGGTTGTTCTGTCTCAGGATCGGGGTAAAGATACTCAATCTGCTGCTCTGACTCACTACCTACGGTGCCAAGAGTTACCCACTGCGGCGAGTCTGTTTTGGGATCGAGTGTTAGGGGTAAGATTTCCTCTGGAGTAGGCAAGCCACCGCGCTGACGGCTTCTATCCTCTCTGGCAAAGATACTCCGTCCGTCCTTGGCTTCGCCTGTCCTTACCCAACCACTGGGGGCGTAATCCGTCTTGCCACAAATGATTGCATCAGAACTTAGATGAAAACACCAATCGTCAGAATCGCATAAGGGGCAAGGATTTGTCGCCGATGCTTCTATACCGTTACTGGTATGGAGAGTAGTTAAATTCAAGGTGTTACCTCCAAACCTGTATGGAGGGCGATCGCGTTATTGTTTAAAAAATCTTGTAAGCCTTGCGACGAGGCAATTTCATCGATAAGGCTTTTATCTATACCCTGACAGGGTGTAAAATTGGCATTAGAAAACTTCATACTTATAGATATTCACTGCCTATCAGTGGGTGTTTGTTAGTAGCTCAAATCCTCGCCTCGTTGCCCTGTTTAGACCGCAGGGTTTTGGCATTTTTAAAGGTTTGAGTTAAATCAGAAAGTGAAAAACCGTCAGTGCAAACCGTGTAAAAGTTAGCTGGCGGTTTTTTCCGTTGATTGAGACAAAGCACTCAATAGTTGCTCTCGAATTAATGTAGAGCGCTTAATTTTAAACTGCGCTGCTATCTCATCCACTTGAGCTAATTGAGTGTTTGTAAATCGAATCGGGATGATATTGGAATAATATTCAACCGCCATGATTTTTAAAGTCCTCGAACTGCTTGTATTACTTGTTTAAATTGAAACACAGGTTTTTCACCAATAAGAGCATTTTCAGCAAACTGACGCACGCAAGACTCTGTTTTGTAACAAATTTGTAACACTCATTCTTTCGGCTTCGGAATATTGAAGCCTTTACCTGTATAAAAGATTTGCCCATCGTTCTCCATCCAAGCAATTTGATAATTACCTGATCTCTCGGCTCGTCGTATTTTCCTAGAATTAAGAGCAGCTATTTCTACCAGCAAAGCTTTTAGTTGCTCTCTGCCCTTAAAGAATCCAAAGCGAGATCTATTGCTTATCATCTCAGCCGCCGTACCTTCTATGACCCTATGCAAATTTATTAATAGGTCATGCCAGTCCTTGACTTGCTGGCGTGATTCTGATTGCTTTGCTGCCCTTAGTGCAGCCTTCTTACCTTGTCGCCTTGGTTTTCTAGGTACTCCAGGAAAGCCAGTTAAATTTGTGTTGAGGAGATTCTGCCGACAACGAGCAACCTCGCTCCAGAAACCGATCTGTCCAGGACTATCAACTGGTTGCGGGTTTTGTGTAAAAGTTGATGTGAAATATTGAGCGGCAAGATCAAGTTGAGCCTTCAAGGGGAAAGAACGAGCTATTTTGATAATTTTCATGCTCTTTTTCCCAATATCCCCGTTTCCAAGGCAGAGCAAATCTGGGTCTTTAGCACCGAGACCTCCAGAAGAATGGATGACGAGAACTTTAGCTCTGGCAGAAATGCCGCAGATTGACCATCGTGTAGGCAAAAATGGCATTGTCAACTTAACCGGGACTACTCAAAATTAAGCACAATTATTCCTGAATCGGCAGGTGCACTTAGACTATGCAGCCAAATTCAGCCCAGCAACTTCTCGCCAATCTTCAAAGCGTTGGCGCAGTTGTTCGCGATAGCGTTTTGCGGTGAGTTGATGTTGTTTCGGGTGGAAATGGTCTCGAATCGGTTCAAAAGCTGAGAGAAATCGTTGCGCTTGCCCTGGAGATTTGAATCGTCGCATTCGCCGTTCTCGCACTCGCGTCGGTTGATGCGAGTTTTCGGCTCGATTGTTCAAGCCCTTATGCTGTCGATGCTCCACCCTCGGCATCACCTGTTTCTTCGCCGCTTCGTAGCTCTTGAGTTTATCTGTCACGATTACCCGTGGCACAAAGCCTTGTTTCTTCAAAAGTTTGCGAAAGAATCGCTTCGCCGCATTTGTATCCCGCCGCCGTTGGAGCAAGACATCCAGCACGTTCCCTTCCGAGTCCACTGCCCGCCACAAATAATATTGCTGCCCCTTGATCGTCACGACGACTTCGTCGTAATGCCATTTGTCCGCAATGTACGGACGTTTGCGCCGGAGTTGATTGGCGTATTGCTGCCCGAATTTCTGACACCACTCCCGAATCGTCGATTGTGCGTCACCTCGATTCCCCGATACAGCATCATTTTCTCGATGTCCCGGTAGCTCAGAGGAAACGTGTAATAAAGCCAGACACAGTAACTGATGATTTCGCCGGGGAATCGATAACGGGAGTACATGGGTAAAGAGTCGCAATCTGAATGGAATCAGTACGATTATTCTACTTCCCGGTTAAGTTGACAATACCGCCTATAGTTCCCACTTAAAGTGACATAGCGATCGCTTCAAAAAAGGTTTTTAACCGAGGAGCGGATAATATTTATCCCCTCGAAGCTCCCAAGCCAGTCCATCGGGGTCTAGCTCCTTGCTCCAAGCAGCAAACATATCAGCGCCTTTTTTTTTCTTCCTACCGATGGTTGGATGGGCAACCCCTAAGTGATTGGCTAACCCTCGCGCACTCAATCCAGCATCACCTGATTCTATGTTTTGCGTTGGTTCCTTTTGTCTCCCAATGGGGGAACGAGGAAGGCTCTGAAGTTTCTGGCGTGTTCTCTGCCCGATAGATTCCGCTTCGTCTATCCGGCGTTCGACTCCCCCAACATTGTCGCTGTATGCTCTTGTAAACATTCCTGTATACGCTTGTCTACAATCAGTAACGCGACTTTTTTCATCCGCTCCTCTAAGCTGTCTATAGTTGTAAACACTTCTGTAGACAATCCTAATATATCCCTTAGCAAGCGTTGAGCGATCGCGTTTGTACTTTCATCATGCGCCAGTGCGCGCTGCCTTAAAAGGCCGATTTCTTGCTCTGTGAAGCGGAAGGAAATAACTTGAGTAACCATAACCTTGATGCTAATGTCTACAGCCAGTATACATTTTGTTTACTCTGTATACAAGAAACTATAAGGACTCATAATAAAGGCGCTCGCTCAGTGCAAGCGTCTGGCAGCGCAAAAAAGAAAACCCCCAAGAACAGCTAACAAGCTTGAGGGCGATTGTCCACTAAAGGTTTGTCTCCACCGCAATGATGATTTACAAACTTATATTAATGGGCGATCGCTTTCCCAGTAATTGAATAACCGACCATTTGAGTCAATCTTTTTTCGTGGTCGCTACCTATTTGCAAAAGTGCATTAGCGACATCTCGTTGAACAAGGCTTGACTCTTTTAGTTCTCTAATTTCTTTACTTAGCTAGTTCATGTTCTGGCGATCGCCTGTCGATTGCTCGGCTAATGCCAGAATTGCTTTTGCACTACTATCAACAATCGCTCTAGTCTCTTTTAATTTTTACCTTGCGTTCGTGGCTTCATTGCTCAAAGCTTCAATGCTTTTGGCATTGCTTTCAACAAGCTGTTTTAATTGCTCAAATTCCATTGCTTCCCCACTGCTTCAAGCAGACATATCCTGCTTCTGTTCGCGCTCTAACTTTTCGGCGATCGCACTCCGCAACCATTCACTGCGCTGTTGACCTTGCATCGCTCTAACTTGGGCATCGACTTCCAAAGGCAAACGTACAGAAATAGCCTTTTCTGCCAACTCACCATCATTAGAGGGTTTGAACCTCGTAAGGTAATCCGCTCTCATAGCTTTATCTATAATAATTACTCTAAATTGATTATATCAAGCCCCTGTAGACTTGGGGCAATTGCTTGACATAACCCTGTAGACACGGGATAATGTTAGTAGACAAATTTTAAAGAGCGATCGCTAACTTTTGCACGGTACGCGATCGCCCACACCTAAATCGTCAGGTAAACAAATAATGCCACATTTACTCGATAGAGATCAAGAATTTCGCCTAGAGCAAGAGCAGTGCATTGAGGAACTATACCTAGAAGGCATCTCAGATGGGGCGGATGGTTGTCTGCCCTTGATGGCTGAAATCACCTACCTTCAAGGCTATTGCCAGGGCATGAAACAGCAAAATATGATTGATTTATCAATTAATACTTCTACTTTAATGCTGCATGAGGAACAAACAGAATTGCCTCTACTTTGTGGACAATGCTACTACTTAAATAATGGCATTTGTAGCCTTAAAACAGTGGCTAGAAATAGTAATAGTTACGCTTGCCCTAGCCTACAAATTGATTGCCCATTTTAAGAGATAAAAATGCTCCAACTTTAATCAGTTGGGGCAAGCATTTATTTACAACAAACAAAAGGTAGCAATGGTAATTAAAGAAGGTAAATCACTACTGAGAGTGGCATTAGGACATCAAGACGAACTTACATTATTGCAAGAGCATAAGCAAATGATATCTAAATTTAAGCAGTTACCGATCTGCCCATTGACTGCTCGAACACGAGATCAAAAAATTTGGCTCAAAGACAGACAAACTTTTTGGGCTTGGATGAGGTTGCGTATAAATTATCTACAACTTAAGCAATTGGGCTTTCGACCTCTTGACCCTATAGATGATCTCAACTTACACCCCAGGCAACGGGAATTTCTTAACTTATTTAGTTCTTACCTGTTCCAAATGCTGCAAGTAATTATTAAGGGTTTCTCCTTCATTGAAGATGCTGCTATCCGTGAGGGACGGAATTTTTGTTTTGATAATGGCAGAGAGTTATTTACAGAAATTTGCTGTAGCTGGGATGAATCCGGCATAAATGATGTATTTAGCGAAGGTATTGATCAAGGGAGCGAACTCAACCAGATTCGTGCCGCTTGGACAACTACGAGTAAGTTCTACAGGGGTAGACTTAGCAAAGAATATACAGGCAAATCAGTTTGCAAAAATGAACTAAAAGAAGAACAAATTCTTTTAGATTTAAAGAACAGTGATTGGTTCGGCTTTTGGCAGTTTGCTATCTTTAAACATCGTTTCAAAGAATTGCGAGAACCTTGGAAAGAATTTCTTAAAACCCACAAAAACATTAGTAGATTTATCAACGAAACTAAGGTTCAAGAAGATACAACGTTAGGAATGTTGAAGTGGAATTCAGGACACGCAGTTTGCTCTAATACGAATAGTCCTGCTAAATTCGACTATTTGTCCTTTACATTTCTTAACGCCTGAGTGACTTTTTCACAGTCATAAATTTCTATGGTTGACTATGAGATAAGTACCTCTGAACCTATCCCACTAAGGTCAAAATGTGATAATCTAATTCTCAGATCGATTTAAGCTACGCGAAATATGGCAGGAAGAGTTGAGGGATTGAGCGATTTAGAATGGAAGCTGTTTGAAGACGTGATCGCAAAGGTTGGAGAAAAGCGGGAACGAGGAATGCCTCATGCTCCTTTCCGTTATGTCTTGAACACCTTAATGTATGTATTGATTACAGGATGCCGTTGGTGTGATGTGCCTAGAGGAGCAATCTGGGCATCAAAAAGTTCAGCCCACAGGTGGCTAAAACGTTGGCAAACTGATGGAACGTTGGAGCGATTACAAGCACGGATACTAGGAATCGCATCAGAGAAAGAATTAATTAACTGGAGTTATGGGGCAATAGATGGCTCTTTTTCACCCTGGAAAAGGAGGGGGTGAAGAGGTTGCTTATGGTTATAAGGGCAAAGGAATTTTAATTCATACTTTGACAGACGGTAATGGTATGCCCCTGGCTAATTGCACGACACCAGCTAATGGTAGTGAACGTCAGCAAGTGATGCCTCTATTGAATAGCGTTACAGTCAAAACTAATGCTCCTGGCAGACCTCGAAAACGGGTCAAAGTGTTGGCAGGGGATAAAGGCTATGACTCCAAAGAATTGCGTGCGGTTTTACGCAAACGTGGTATTAGACCACAGTTACCAAAACGAACACGGAAGACAAAAAAAAATCGGGGCAGACCAATTAAAATATCCGTGCCACGTTTTCAACAAGAACGATGCTTTGCATGGTTTCAACGCAAATACCGTCGGCTTGTTGTTCGATGGGAGAGAATTTCTGCTTGTTTCAATGCTTTTATTTCCCTTGCCACAATTCACATGTGGATTAACAGAATTTTGTTAGTGGGATAGGTTCTTATAAAAAACTTATAAATAATCCACATTAGTAAGCTCTTGTCAAGTTACCTGACCGCAGAAAACGAGGCAGTGATAAATGATAGAGAATTACCTTTAGTTGCCTGCATGAGCGAAGTACAATGTTTAGAGCGGGTTCAGAAGTATCATAATCGGGATGAGTTGCGATCGCACTTACTCGCTCTCTAGGCTTTAGAATACCCAGCGTCACTGAGAATCTACCTTTTTCATCCACATTTGTAGTGGCGATTGTTTTCTCAATTAATTTCCGCCTATCTGCTTCTATTACACTTAGCCAATAGAGCAGCTTTTGTCTGTTATTCATAGCTTTTCACCTCGTAGCAGCATGGGGAGTATAGGTTTATCAAATCTCTCAACTTGGGTACTTGAGGCTTGATTGGGTGTGGCGGCTAATGGTTGGGAAGAAGAAACTTCTTGGTAGCTTTTCAGTAATTGCTTGACTGTAGAAGCTAACTGACTAATTTGTAAGTCTAAGCTTAATTGTTCGCCAGAAAATTCTATGTCTGCTACCGTATCAGAGTGGCGTTGCTGAATGATGCTATGAATCATTGAGGAATTGGGACATCCCAAAATTTCAGGTAGTGAAGTAGCAACCGAATCGAGTGTCTCAGCATTTCCTCGGATTTGGAATAACACAGCGTCTTGCGATGCAGTCTTGCCAGATAATGTCGTAATCGTGTGTTTTCCCCTTCTATTCGTGTCATATACGTCTTACTAACAATCTGGTCTCCCTCTGGAATAAATCCTGGATAAACTGACCAGCCATCGGTGACGTAGAAGTAACATTGCCATGCTTCCACAATTACCCACAAAGGGGCAAACGTCTTAGCACTGTGGTCTCCCAACACCCAACCTAAGAGCCCTTGCTTAAAGTGGTCAACCGCCGTCCACAGCCAGTTTTTTTTTTTTTCGATCCGACAAAGGTTTCTAGCTCATCCAGTTCTCCCACCTGTGGAGTTGTTTCTGGCTGATAGGCATCTGGTAGCTGTTCTCCTACTTGCCTCACCCAATTAATCACAGTCATTCTTAACCGAAAAGTATTGCCTCATGCTCCTTTCCGTTATGTCTTGAACACCTTAATGTATGTATTGATTACAGGATGCCGTTGGTGTGATGTGCCTAGAGGAGCAATCTGGGCATCAAAAAGTTCAGCCCACAGGTGGCTAAAACGTTGGCAAACTGATGGAACGTTGGAGCGATTACAAGCACGGATACTAGGAATCGCATCAGAGAAAGAATTAATTAACTGGAGTTATGGGGCAATAGATGGCTCTTTTTCACCCTGGAAAAGGAGGGGGTGAAGAGGTTGCTTATGGTTATAAGGGCAAAGGAATTTTAATTCATACTTTGACAGACGGTAATGGTATGCCCCTGGCTAATTGCACGACACCAGCTAATGGTAGTGAACGTCAGCAAGTGATGCCTCTATTGAATAGCGTTACAGTCAAAACTAATGCTCCTGGCAGACCTCGAAAACGGGTCAAAGTGTTGGCAGGGGATAAAGGCTATGACTCCAAAGAATTGCGTGCGGTTTTACGCAAACGTGGTATTAGACCACAGTTACCAAAACGAACACGGAAGACAAAAAAAAATCGGGGCAGACCAATTAAAATATCCGTGCCACGTTTTCAACAAGAACGATGCTTTGCATGGTTTCAACGCAAATACCGTCGGCTTGTTGTTCGATGGGAGAGAATTTCTGCTTGTTTCAATGCTTTTATTTCCCTTGCCACAATTCACATGTGGATTAACAGAATTTTGTTAGTGGGATAGCAATACTTTTCGGTTAAGCGCAAAACAGGTAAATTAAAAGTCGTACCGAAGAGTGTCAGACTATTCAATGCAATTTAAGGAATTTTCGTTGCTCGCACAGGGAATTGAATCGGGGGAAGTGCTAAAAGCGATAGAAACAGCGATACCACCAGAAATTATTGAGCAGGTGTTAGAGCAGACAGATAGTGGAGAAACGCGAAAGCGCAAACTGCCATCACACTTAGTAGTCGCTCTTGTAATTGCGATGAGTCTATGGTCGTCGGATTCAATGCGAACAGTTCTGAAAAATTTGGTCAAAGGGTTAAGAACGCAGCGGCTAAGATTAGCTCAGTTTTGGCAAGTACCAAGTCCCTGATCAATTACAGAAGCAAGGCAGAGATTGGGATGTCGGGCAATGAGCCAGTTATTCAACCAAGTGACACGTCCCTTGGGAACACCACAAACTCCAGGTGCATTTTTGTTTGGACTGCGAGTTATGGCAGTAGATGGCACTGTACTAGACGTGCCTGATACGCCAGCAAATGCCAAAGTTTTTGGATATCCAGGCAGTAGACACGGAACCAGAGCGGCATTTCCCAAAATTCGACTAGTGTTATTGATTGAAGCAGGGACTCATTTACAGCAGTGCCAGGTTGTTGAGGCTAGCGGCTACATCAGGATGCTCTGGACCTAAGGCTTTCTCACGGATAGCCAGAGCCCGCTGGTAAAGGGGTTCTACCTTGGGGTAGTTCCCTTGTTTGTAGTACAGCACTGCCAGGTTGCTGAGGCTAGCGGCTACATCAGGATGCTCTGGACCTAAGGCTTTCTCACGGATAGCCAGAGCCCGCTGGTAAAGGGGTTCTGCCTTGAGGTAGTTCCCTTGGTTGTTGTACAGCAGTGCCAGGTTGTTGAGGCTAGCGGCTACATCAGGATGCTCTGGACCTAAGGCTTTCTCACGGATAGCCAAAGCCCGTTGGTAAAGGGGTTCTGCCTTGGGGTAGTTCCCTTGTACTTGGTACAGCAGTGCCAGGTTGTTGAGGCTAGAGGCTACATCAGGATGCTCTGGACCTAAGGCTTTCTCCCAGATAGCCAGAGCCCGCTGGTAAAGGGGTTCTGCCTTGAGGTAGTTCCCTTGGCTGTCGTACAGATTTGCTAGGTTGTTGAGGCTAGCGGCTACATCAGGATGCTCTGGACCTAAGGCTTTTTCACTGATAGCCAGAGCCCGCTGGTAAAGGGGTTCTGCCTTGGGGTAGTTCCCTTGTACTTGGTACAGCAGTGCCAGGTTGTTGAGGTTAGTGGCTACATCAGGATGCTCTGGACCCAAGGCTTTTTCACTGATAGCCAGAGCCCGCTGGTAAAGGGGTTCTACCTTGGGGTAGTTCCCTTGTACTTGGTACAGCAGTGCCAGGTTGTTGAGGCTAGCGGCTACATCAGGATGCTCTGGACCTAAGGCTTTCTCACGGATAGCCAGAGCCCGCTGGTAAAGGGGTTCTACCTTGGGGTAGTTCCCTTGGTTGTCGTACAGCAGTGCCAGGTTGTTGAGGCTAGCGGCTACATCAGGATGCTCTGGACCTAAGGCTTTTTCACTGA
>MWWC01000053.1_pt1 | contig 11112 bp, 15 predicted proteins | sample 1047261 | NCBI WGS metagenome assembly MWWC01 (sample SAMN06349975, study PRJNA376086) | soil metagenome | isolation source: MS3-5 sample Antarctic (ecotone) soil | place: Antarctica | collected 2015-01-13 | reverse complement strand
TAACGTCTATGAGGGCGGCACAACCACAGAGTTTAACGACTGTTATGAGCCAACCTGGGGGCGGCACAAGGCACGCACCCTGCCTGTCCCTGGCAATCACGACTATTACACGTCTGGTGCAGCCGGTTATTTTACCTACTTTGGTTCCGCAGCCTCGCCCTTGGACAACAACTGCACAAAAGACTGCAAGGGCTACTACTCCTATGACCAGGGCTCTTGGCACATTATTGCTCTCAACAGCAAGATTGCCATGACCAAAGGCTCTGAGCAAGAGAAATGGCTGCGCGCCGACCTGGCAGCACACCCAGTCGTCTGCACCCTAGCCTACTGGCACAAGCCGCGCTTTAGCTCAGGCGAACACGGCAATTATAGTAGCACGCAACCGCTGTGGGATGCCTTATATGAATTTGGCGCCGATGTTGTACTCAATGGGCATGACCACGATTATGAGCGCTTTGCTCCTCAAGATCCTAGTGGTAAGGCGGACCCAGGGCGCGGGATTCGCGAGTTTGTTGTGGGCACGGGCGGTACTGAGTTGCGCTCCATTGCCACTATCAAACAAAACAGTGAACTACGCAATAGCAACACCTATGGTGTGTTTAAGTTAACGCTACATACGACCAGCTACGACTGGGAGTTTGTGCCCATTGCAGGTCAGACCTTTCAGGATAGTGGAAGCGGTACCTGTGTTGACAGTAACAATCCTATCACACCAACCAATACGCCAACTCCCACAAATACACCGAACTCAGCGCCGGCTGAGACGGCAACATTGATGCCGACACCTCTGCCAACGCTGGCATCCTACTTGCCCGCAATCCCAAACTATATGCCGCCGACAGCTACGCCGACGCCAACTGAGACTTCAACGCCTACAGCAACCGAAACACCCCTTCCAACGCACACGGCAGCCCCTACAGCGACAAAGACCGCTGTACCCATTACATCGAAGTTCCATGATGTCTCCTTTCTAACATGCCTGCCCCCGTTAGGCGGGGGCAGGTGTGGGGATGGCGCATAATGGCTGATAATGGCGTAGTTTTGACACCCCATGCAAGCAACAGGCACAAGCAAAGGCGGCAACGTTCTAGCGGCGGTAATCCATTGTTTCTTGGTTAGTTTTGGTATAGGTTTGAAGCAGTAGGAATCCTACCATTAAGCCGTGGGAGAGGGGATAGCATTATGGCACGTCAACAGAAGTCAACAGAAGTCAACGAACTAGACACGCGTAACCTGTTGCGCCAAACGCAAGTGCTAGACAAAGAATCAGACGTACACACGGTTATGAATGAGGAAACGGGGGCGACTGTGCTATCTCCCCAGCAATGGCAAGCCATAGGGCTGCTGGTGGCTGGCAAGCGACAGGCAGACATTGCACGCGAGATTGACGTATCTGAGGAAACATTATCACGGTGGCGCAACAGTCCGATATATGCAGCGGCGCTGAATCAAGCTGTGAGAGACTCATACAGTAGCACAATAGGGCTTGTGCGCGATGCGGTAGCAGATGCGGTGATGGCGATTCGGGGATGCCTGCAATCAGAAGATGACCGGGTACGATTGGCGGCTGCGCTGGCGTTGGTGAAAATGCACGTTACCTTAGATGCCCCTGCGCTGGAATTGCCCACCACACCCGCACAGATTGCAGCCGAGCGATTGAAGCAATTGCGTAATACCGAGCTGGATAGATTGTTGCTGTAGTGGAAAACCTGATAAAACCTGAGATTGGCGCGGAAACCTCATGAATATGGCAAATGCGCGGAAACCTCATGGATATGACTTTGACATCTTTGCGCGGTGGGTAGTTAACATAAGCACGCAACGAACGTTCACCGCGTGTGGTAGTTGGTTGTAAGGTAGGATTATTCGGATTATTCGCGGTTGGTAGGCACTCGCAACGAACGTTCACTGTGGGAGTTGGTTGCATGTCAAAAATGTCAGTTTTTGGCAACGGGTTCCAGTGTGGCACTGACATTTACTGACATTTTTGGACATTGCACCAATGACGGAAAATGAAGGATTTTTGCAGGTATGCACACCTATTCCGGCTTATCTACCATGCACATGCAAGAAATGAAAGTAAAACGAAAGTAGAACGGGAGTAAATGAAAGGATAATGCAAGATTATGAAAGGTTTTCCAGATGGCGCACAGTGGTTTGGCGTTATCGACCTTGCATGATTTGCCCTGGACAGATGAGACACCCACACACCCGCGCCCGCGTGGTGCATCCGCATCTTACAATTGTCAGAGGTAGGATGATGACCACACACCCTATAGCGCTTGCAGGCTGCTGATATAGGGAAAGAAAAGCGTTATTTACACAAGCAATAGATGCCGATAAATAAAATTTATCGGTATCTATGTGCATTATCGCATATGTTTGCATGATAATACACATAGTGTAAAATGAGTGTATGGAAACCAAACGAATCAAACCACGCAAAGTACGGGCGAATCTCGCTATAACAAAAGAGGCTCAAGACATTCTCTTTGATAATGGCTACGCCAGTCAGAGAACAGTAGGCATGTTTATCAGTGAGTTGATAATGGACTACCACGCCAGGCAGACACGCGCACCCACCAAGCAAGAGATTGCCGAGGAACTGCGGCAAATTGCCGACCTGTTAGAGGCAGTCAATCAGGTTGCGCCCATAGCAAGCGAACCAATGCCACTCGCCAACGTGATAGACGCACCGTCTGATATGGTGGGCGTTACTGTTATCAGTGAGAAAGATGGCAGAGGGTAGGCAGGTAGCAACATGTTATCGACCAAACAAACGTTGCCAAAAGCGTTTGGGCTGTTCAACCTGCTGAGCTGGTGGGGTTGTGCTGCGTAATTCATTTAGAATCAATGACAGTCTCCTACGTTCCTCTGATTCTGCGTCCAACCGGGTACGCAAGTCTGCAACAGTCTCACGGAGTAATTCATTTTCGCGCTGTAAACCATCTATGGAATGTTGGGAACTTTCTGCCTGTGGTTGGCGCGGACCGTCGCTAATCGGTTTATACACACGGAACAATTCAACAGGTTCTATCTGCCACTCACCGTTTACATTTTTTTCGGCTGATATCTTGCCTGAGCGAATAGATTTTAAGATTGCAGTCTTTGATAGACCCACCAAGTTTGCGGCTTCTTTTGCGGATAAACTCACGGTGTACTCTCCTATGTACTAGCACGCACATTTCTATAGATGGTTGGCGCCAACCATTTTCAACCTCTTTGCAGGGGCTTGACAAGCCGTGATATGCTGGTGGAACAACTGAATAAAAAGCGCCCGTCACCAGAGCTTGCTACTCTGACAACGGGCTAACCAACAACGATGGGAATAGCATCGAGTGGCTAGGTAGATTCTACCATAGCCCATACTTTGACCCTATGCCCATCGAACTCTAATCGGTGGGTTTTTTGTTGCCCATCGGCAAACAAGAACAGGGGGATAGACTGTGAACGAAGTACAGACAAAAGGACGCAATACCTATGTGCCTGCGCTACGTGATGCACCGGCGCAAGTGGTAGAGGTAGAAACAAACTGGCGTGAACTGCCAACGGCGCCGATTAGCGCACCGATGCCATACAGCGGGCATGTTGACAGAGCTAAGGGCTTAAGCATTGCCACAGGTCCATTAGCTGGGGTTGTGGGCATTGTAGCGGCTATCGTGGGTGTAATCGGGTGGCAAGTACCTATAGCCTCGCTGGGGGCTTTGCTGCTGGCATTGGCAGGCTTTGCAATGACCTGGCTGATTGCCTACGGGTTGCACACCTTTGTTAGTGCGGATGGCGCATTATTTCTTCACACTGTTTACGCATGGGGCTATTTGAAGCGCGAGCAATCGGAACGTTTCAAACGCTATGGGCTGAATGGAAGGGGCAACAAATGAACGGGCTAACAGGTACGATGGAACGCAAGGCGCAATTGTCTGTAGCGCAACCAGAGCGTTACAGGGGGCTTAGGGCAGCGGCTGAACACATAAGTCTAGCCAACGTTGATGGGGCAACCTGCGAGCTTATGAATGAAGCATTGGCGCGGCTTGTGCTGCTTTGCTATGAGCAAGATGCCGGGGGCTACTGCAATATTGATGAGGTGACAGGACGAATACTCATTCCGCTCCCCAACGGGCGCAATGGGCGCGCTAAGTGGGGCTTGAAACCTCAAGAGGCGAATATCCTACGCCAGGTCTTATTTGATTGGGAGCAATGCCCACCGGCGCTGCTGCGCTATGACAGGACGCGTAAATCCTGGTTTATCAACCTGTTCGACTTTGGCAATTATCACCTGGCCAAACGGTGGTTGACCCAGCGGCAAATCACTATCGGGGTGTATAGGGATGCCCGTGCAAAGCTGCTGGTTAGAGTGTAGCAGGTATTGTGGCTGGCCTGGTGGGGCTGTGTAGCATTACCACGAGCAAGGGGGCATTGTGACCCCCACAATACACAAATAGGAGAGTAGACAATGGAAATAGGTTGCAGGAATGGATTTAACTCCACAAGTCGCACAGAGCTTATAGAGCGTTTTGCGCTGGATGCCTTTGAGGAACTACGCACGGATACGCTTGAGGGCTGGGATGCCTTAGACGATGCCCAGCGTTACATTGTCTTTCAAGCCGTCACCTTCGGGGCGCGTGTGGCATGTGCTGCGCTGGGGCAAACAGGCACATACGAGCAAGAGTACCAAGCCATGCTGGGCAAGCTGCGACCCAGTGAACTTTGATTACTTTACGCGGTGGGTGGGCGCTGGGTGTTAGCAGAATTGCGTGTTTACAGGTACAGTAAAGCACCACACAAAAAAAATGCCCGTTGCCAGTGCGTCTAACACTGACTACGGGCTAACCAATCCGATGAAAAGCACATCGGGTAGGCTGGTAGGATTCTACCATACTCCCTGCAATGCAACCCATCGGTTTTCCGGTGGGTTTCTTCATTGGAAGAGGGGAACGATATGCCAATTGAAGGCTTTGAGGATTTAGATAACCTGGTTGCCAACTTTGATACCGAGCTTGAGCCAATCAAGCGCATTATGGCCGCGGCGGTTGAAATGTTTGTGCGCCAGTCCGATATTTTGCCGAATGATGAATACAGGGAGACCGCAATCGCTATTCTCAAAGGGCGGGCTATGGGGAAACCTGATATGGCCGCGGTTAAGTCGCTAGATGGGGTGGCAGAGCGCATAGGGGAGGCAAGAAACCAAAAATGGCGAGATGCTTGGCAGCTATGGTTTGAGGTGGAAAAATCCGCAATGGCCGCAATAGCGGAGAAGATATTCGACCCACGCTATACGGAGAAGGTTTTAACCTATGGCGAAGCGGCGGCTGCGTTCAAATCCAATGATGCCGTTTCAATGGCTGGTTTTATGGTGACAGAGCTTGCCGCGGCATATATGAAACTTTCCCCCAGATTCAACGCACCGCCGGTAGCAATGCCAGTCGCCCGCGGCCCACTATCACAGGAAAATAGCGAGCCGCGTAGTATGAACATTAATACAGAGGCAAAGGTACGAGAGGCACATAGGCTATTGAAGGCGGGGACAAAGTGGGCTGTGGTTAAAAAAACTTGCACCCATGGAACATACATACGATGGTGCTACGCGATAACAGGCGAGGAACCAGTAACAAAACGTTAGAATGTGAACGTTCTGTTTTTCAGAACGTTCTCTTTTTCTGTTATTCGACAAAACAGAACGCACAGCCGCTACACTGTAAGCACGAAGCAACATTCCCACGTTGAACGGAGGTTCAGAGATGGCACGCACCAAAACGTTACCTATTCGGGTGACTGACCATGAGTTAGCGACGTTCGAAACGATGGCACAAATGGAGAAATTGCCGGTGGGTACTTTTATCAGACGGCGGCTTTTGTTCGAGGCAGACCAACGGGGCATTGTGCCGCGTTACGAGGACAAAGCAAACCGCGCTGGTAAGGTTGTCGAGGCCACACCCAGCGCGGTTGCTGCATAACTATTCTTCTTTTCGTGCCCTAAGCAAAACCCACCGTAAGCGCGGTGGGTAAGGACAACAATCAGAAAGGCTTCTTCATTATGCATCAAACCCCAACACGGCGCAACCAAACCATACCCATCTATATCGCCCAACGCGTCATTGGCGTAGTTGCTGGCAATATCTTCAAGAAGACAATCAGCGGCAGCAAACATTTGTTGAGGCGACCCAGAGCCATAGCTTTTGAGCGTTGCACATTGCGCGATGCGGCGGCGGCTGGGGCAACGTGCGCGGCTATCCTCGACCGCGAGACAGGCACAACTTACGCCATTAGCTTTGAGACAATCGACCGCCATTCTTTTCCTGTGCTGCGCGGGCATGGTGACCAAGTGGCTGTTACGCTTGAGCATTGGAGCATGAATGGCGCTACTCCTGTTGCAATGGCAAAGGCGGCGCAAACCAACCAACAACGCGAAGCCCTGCAACTTGGTCTGTTTGGGGAGGTGGGGCAATGAGTGACCAACCAAAGCGACCCTACGAGCAAATGCACAAAATAGCGTGTGGGTTGGTAGAACGTCTACAGGGCGCGTGCCACAGGTTAGAAATAGCTGGTAGCTTGCGGCGCAAAGAGAAGTTGATTGGCGATATTGAGATTGTGGCTATTCCTATCATGCATACCAACTTGTTTGGCGAGTCACTAGACACGAGCGCCGTTGATGACCTGTTGGCAAGCTGGCCTATCACGCTGATTCGCAACGGCACAAAGCAAAAATCCTTTGACTTTGTGGGGAGCAAAGGACAAACGTACAAGGTAGACCTATTCTTGCAACCCGACCCAGCAACGTGGGGCGTAAACATGATGGTTCGCACAGGGAGCCGCGACTTTACGCAAAAGATGGTTACTCTTAACTGGCAAGGCGGCTTTATGCCTGTTGGCTACAAAGTGAAAGATGCACGGGTATGGCGCAACGGGGAAACGCTGGACACGCCAGAGGAAACGGACGTTTTCGGGTTGTGGGGGATGAGCTTTATTGAGGCGGTGGCGCGATGATGGCGACCACTCCCACACCCACCGTTGTATCACAAAGTGTCATGTTAGCCGCGGCGCTGCAAAATGCCGCTATGGGCAACTACGTCTTTCCACTCCATAACCCTATCTTCAATGAGGATGGCAACTGTACGGGATGCACCTGCGAAGAATGGAAGCGCACACAGGAAAAGTACGGGCATGACTTCAAATGCAACCAACCCGGCAAATGTCCGCGTGTGGCATGGGATGAAAAAAGCACGCTTGACCCTGTAACGATTGGGAAGTGGTGGGGCAAGGCTTGGCGCAATGTAGACGTTGAAACGGGGCAAGTGGTTTGGAGTATACCCAACCTAGCCGTTGATTGTGGCAAGTCTGGCCTACTTGTACCTGACCTGGATAGCTATAAAGAGAGCTATGCAGGTGGCGCGCTTTTCCTTGATGAGAATACAGTAAAGAGCATAACGGGCGGCGGCGGTTCGCACCTTTGGTATCGGATGCCTGAGGGAAAAGCCTACGGCAATGCAACGGGCAATCTACCCAAAGGAATTGACGTGCGCGGCGCTGGTGGCTATGTGGTGGTTGCACCTTCTTTGCACAAGTCGGGGCGGCGCTACACGTTTGCGGAGGGCTTTTCACCTGCGGACATTGCGCCATTGCCTTTACCCCAAAGCCTGATTGACATACTTGAGACTGCACAGGAAGCGCACAACGGGCCCACTGTCACATTCTCTAAAGGCTATGCTCCCATGCCTGACTTGGCGCAATGGGGGCTATCTGCTGACACCTGCGAGTTGATACAGAAGGGCGCGCCCAAAGGGGAGCGCTCTGAGGCTGATTGGCGTGTGGTTTGTGAGTTGGTACGGGCAGGCGCTACGGATGATGACATTCACGCTGTTTTCTCCCACTTTGCCATTGGCAGCAAATTTGATGAGCAAGGGGACAGGTATCTAGCACATACCGTAAGCCGCGCCAGAGCCAAACACCTACCCAGCGGCGGCAGGCTTGCAGGTCTGCGCGCATGGAATGGTGGCGCTGATTGCGTTGGACTACTGCGGGAGGCAAGTAAAAGAGGGGTGGCAGAGCTGGTGGCTTTGCTTGATGCCATTGTGGAGATGGCCCAACAGAGTGGGACAAGCAAAGTAGTCACAACGGTACGGGCATTGGCTATACTCTGCGCTGTTCGTCCCTCTACGCTACACAGGCACTTAAAAAAGCTGGTGGATGCCGGATTCATTGCATTGTCTGCGAGCGAAAAAGGCACAACGATAGACCTGTCACCAATCATTTTTTATCTTGGCGTAAGTGGGACACTCCCTAGCAATGTGGAGAGTGTCCCACTTACGCCAAGCTTATTTTTAACTGAACACCGGGGAGATGATGCCTTTACTAGCTATGCCTATACCCATGCAATCAAGCGGCGCGAGATGCCTACGGTACTGCTTTCCTCTTTGGGCGCCAATGCTTTGCTGCTATGGCCTGCGCTGGAAATCGGTGGGACTGTAGACGACTTGGCGACGCGTACCGGCTTATCGTGTAGCTCTGTTCGTAGGACGCTCAAAAGAATGTGGGCGGCTGGCTTGCTGTTCGTATGGCAGGAAGGTAGAAGCTATTGCTATCTGTTGCACCCAGATGCCGAGCAACGGCTAGAAGAGAGGCGCGAGCATATGGTTACAGATGGCATTGGTTTGCTGCGGACAGGACGCAATTACAGCGATGTGGCTAACTACGCGCACAAGCGTTTGAAGCAGGACGATTTAGAGCCCTATGCGCGGGCAAAGCTTGAAGAGCGCCAACGCAAGGCAGACATGATGGCGCTGATTTGTTTTGATACCTTAGAGCGCCGGGGAATCAATCCCTATCGTGTAGGCAATAACAACAAAGAGATAAGACCCCGGATGCACTTTGATGCGCGCGAAGAATGGCGCTCCCATTATCGTGATATTTGGGAGGCTTTGCAGGCATTAGGGGAAATGCACCTGAGCGACAAAGTAAGGCTGTTGACGGTGGCGACTGTAGGAGAGGATGCCACACCCGAACAATGGCAAGTGGCGCGGCGTGAAATTTCGGAGCAAGTGGACACAGCCATAAGCCTATCCTATCGCCGTGTGAAATTTGAGCGCGAGCATGATGACGTACAATTCACTGGCGTGCAATGCTAAGAAATAATAACATTTTGGACATTTTAGACATTGGGGGCGACGGTGGAACTATGAATATGACTCAATTTGTATCGTACGATACAACACAAGTAGCACCCACAGCAGAGTATGACGCCTTTGATAAAGCCTTTGACTTTTTTAATAGTGAGCTATTTGGCGGGCAATTGCCTCTAGTCATGATTACGCTGAATCGCAAGGGGCGCTATGGTGGATATTTTGCGCCTGAGCGTTTTGGCAGTCGGCTGGCAGACGGAGAGCGAACAGACGAAATTGCGCTCAACAGTGACTATTTTGAGGGCAAGGATGACAAGTGGATTTTAAGCATTTTAGTGCATGAGATGGCGCACCTATGGCAACAACATTTTGGCGACCCCAGTCGCGGCGGCTATCACAATAAAGCATGGGGCGCGCAAATGGATAGCTTGGGGCTTGTCCCTTCGAGCACAGGTGAGCCTGGCGGTAAGCGTACCGGGCAACGTGTAAGCCACTACGTTATAGAGGGGGGGGCATTTGATAAGGCTTGCAATGTGCTACTCACTGCTGGCTTCCAGCTTGGTTGGCAGTCGCGCAAGACGGAACGCAACGGCGGCGGCAAAAGCAAAGACAAAGTTAAATACACCTGTCCCAACTGTGGCACGAATCTTTGGGGCAAGTCTGGCTTGATTCCGTTATGCGGTGAATGTTTGACTCCTGAATCGTTGGAGCTGCTTTACCGAGCTGGTGTGCAACGTATGACAAGTGAAGATGAGCAATCCCCGGCAATAGTGCCAAAGGTAATTGATTTGACATTGCCTGCACCCGAAAGCCTGACTGAGTATCGAAGCGATACGGCTGATTACTCATTGTGGGGGCCTGCCAATTTGGAGGGCGTAGCAGTAATGTCACCCGGCAAGGGATTTTTCCGTTTTACGCAAGCAATTAGCTAACTTTTGTATCGTACGCAACAAACAGGGGAGCGACGGTGACAAACTATAAACAGCACGAACGCAAAACGGCGCGGATGTTGGGCGGTAAGCGCAACATAGACAGCAAAGGCACGGCGGCTGTTGACGTGCTGCATCCTGCTTTTGCAGTGGAGTGCAAGACGCGCAAGGATTGTCCCCAGTGGCTGTTGGGCGCTATGCAACAGGCAAGGCGGGCAGCGATGGCGGGGCAGTTGCCTATCGTAGTCCTACACCCACACGGCGCTCCGTATGCGGATGATTTGGTCATTGTGCGACTGAGCGACTTCGTTGATTGGTTTGGCACTGGGGCTGACTGTGACAAACGGAATTTGGAAAGGGCTTGCCCCTGAATACGCATTATTGGGTGGCATTTTGAAGCAAGCAATCAGAGATTCCAGACAGTTGAGCGACGGAAAGTTGCGTCGGGAAGCATGGCAATTCTTGCAGAACTGCGCGCCAGTGGTAGCAGAGAAGGTAGGAAAAGGGGCAACGATGGCAGCATGGCATGACCTAATACAACGTGTAGAAGCGTTGGAGGAACACGGCTTGGTCGTTGCGACAGAGTACCATGGTCAGGGGCTACCTAAGTGGCTACTGCCTGCGCTGGGCGACTGTGACGTGTTCATGTTGAACGCTAAGAATGTACCCACGGATAGCACGCTTTGCATTGTGCGACTATCTGAACTTGAGAGACTGTTAACGGCTAAGGCCAAAGGGGGATGAGTATGCCAAAACATGGTGACATAACATGGGGCAGGATTGTCGAGATTATCGACCCACACCGTCCTATCGTGTGGGATGACGAGCCAGAGAAGAAGTACTTTGCGCTCCCAGGTCAAGAGCTGCGGGAGATGGGCACACCTGCCATTGTTGAGAAGTGTGCGGCCTGGTGGGAAACATCCACTGGCTCTATTTAACACGTATGCCTGCTTACGCCTGCTTATAGCAAGTGTGATAAAGTCAGCCTAGACCACACTTAAGTTAAGGTAAATTAACTACTACATCAGCATCGGCTATAGACCATTATCATTCGGGTAGTCTACCAA
>MWWC01000052.1_pt1 | contig 11173 bp, 8 predicted proteins | sample 1047261 | NCBI WGS metagenome assembly MWWC01 (sample SAMN06349975, study PRJNA376086) | soil metagenome | isolation source: MS3-5 sample Antarctic (ecotone) soil | place: Antarctica | collected 2015-01-13 | reverse complement strand
ATCGTGAGTGACAGGCGCGGAAGTTGTCGGCTAATTCGTGGTTTCCGAGTTCGGATAATAAGGTGCAGATACGGCTTTTAGTCGCGGTTTTCTCCATTAGCCGTTGCCACAGAGGTTTGTATCTTCCCTCACGTTTACGTGGCTCTGAAGCGGTTTGCCGTGTCTCTCGCTGTGAGTTTACGACATTATGTGAATTTAACAATTCACAATTAAAATAGGTGCGCGGCGGCGGTTTTCGCGCTGACTGAAATGGTTTTTCTTTGTTACGGACGGAAGAATTAAAACCGTTTTTAACGAATGGTTCTACGTCCGCTAATGGCTTTTGATTTAATTTTGAGGTTGCGGTCTGCATAAAAAATCTAAAGGCGTTGGTGACCGCTCCAACGCCTTTGAGTCTCAAGGTCTGGGTAAATTTCAGTTTTACCGTTGCCCTGAACAAAAAATTCTGTTAAAAATTGAAATACAGATGGCGGTCAGGCTGTCTGTATTTGGTTCACAAAAATCAAAGAACGATTAAGCGAGTTACTTTCGACGGCAGCTCGCTTTTTCTTTTTTCAACTTACCACAAACGGCGATAAATAAAAAAACATACGTGTCACAAATTTCACTCAATTAAGGTTACACATTTAGTAGGAATGTGTAATCGTCTGCCCTTTTTAAGAACAGGCAATTCGGACAACGCCATTGTTTTTAGGTGTGTAAATCGTGCAAGTTGCGCACATTCGCCCCTTTTTAAGAACAGGCAAATGTGCCAACGCCATTCTTTTTAGGGTGTCCGATTTGTCCAGATTCGCCTTTTTCCCACGTCCGACCGAGCAGACTGCCGAGCGAAAACAGAGCCGTTCTCAGAAACGCGATTGAGGTTGGGGTGTGCCTCTGAAAGTGGAACAAGTGCGGCAATTCTGATGTTTTCGTAGGTTTTCTTTTATTCCGTCCGCGTGGAACGAGTTCTCTTTTTAGTCGAAAAATCTCCGCAAAAGTCACTCCGTCCGCGTGCGCGTGGAGCGAGTTGTCAACAATTGTTGACATTTCAGAGTCGCTTCATTCCGTCCGCGTGCGCGTGGAACGAGTGGTGTTGGATTTGAGGTTTTTTGAGGTTTTCCGATTCCGTCCGCGTGCGCGGGAAATAAGTCTTTGTTCTGTGTTCTTTCTGTGTTTTCGCAGTTTTATTGCAGTTTTATCGCAGTTTTTACCGCAAACGGCAATCACTCAAACAAACCGCCAACGCGCCGAACGCCTGAAACTTCCCTTTCACCCGGACCGACGAACCTTTCCGAATCTTACTATTCCTTACTGTTTCCGCGTCCGATGTGCAATCCGCAAAAACAACGAAGCCGGGAACGTCGCCCGGCTCAATCACCAATTTGCATTGTCCGTTCCGCTTCACCACTTTTTGAACCTTTCCCGAAATGTCCACAGCCGCGCCGACAACTGCCGACAATCTATCACGCGCCGTCAGCACGTCCGAACCGTCCAGAGCGTCAACAATCGCCTTTAACCCGAACTTCTCAACCGTTCCCTTTCCCATTCTTACCCCTTTTTTTAGGTTTCTAAAAGTTCCAAAAAGTGGACATTATTCGGACATTTCATTTGTTTTTTTCAGGTGTCCAAAAACCCTATTTTTTCGAGGCTTTGAAAGCACCGTGTTTGTTGGACTTCAAAACTCATTTTTACCCTGTCCGAAAACTGTACTTTTTGGACACCCTAAGACTCACGGCGGCGCGTGCGCTCTGGTTTCGTGCGCCTTCTGTTCGGCAATGAATTTTTCGAGTTCAATCAATCCGTGAATACCAAGCATTATTGAAAATAAAGGCTGTGAACAGTGCGGACAATTGCCGTTATCGAGCGTTCGTTCGGCTTCTGGCTGTGTTTCTTTCTCCGGAGCGACAAACGACGCGGCAAACTTACGAAACGCGCCGAAAGCCGAAAACAAACGCTGTCCCTTCAAATTCAAAACTTGTTTCAAATGCTCTACCTTGAACTTTTCCGCGTCCAAAGGTTTGGAAATGTATTTCAAAACTTCGCCAAGTCCTGATTTAACGTCCGTAACTCTATCAATTCGGAAGTTTACCGAGTCGCCTGTGGTGTCTTTCCATTCGCGCCGAAACGATTTCACGTCGAAAAACTTGTTGCGAAACACAAGGCAATGAAGGTGCGCGTGCCAAAAACCGTCGCTGCCGAGCGTAAATTCAACCGCATACACGCCGCCGGCTGACAAGTGAGCTTTCCAAAAGTCGCGCCTGATTAGTTTCCGAAAGTTCGCCGTCAACCGCTTTATCGAGTCGGTTAGCTGTTCGCCTTGATAATGTTTCTGCGTCAAAACAAGGTGACAAGGCGTAAGGTGCGGATTCTCGGACGCGAACGCCGCAACTTTCGGTAAATAATTGTCTCGCCTCTCGCGTGCGCGAATCTCCGAGCAAAAGACACAGGCGCGGTGTCCGCAATAGAATGTCGCTTTCCGTTCGGTTATATGCGCTCCACAGGTAACCGCAAGGAATCGTGAGTGACAGGCGCGGAAGTTGTCGGCTAATTCGTGGTTTCCGAGTTCGGATAATAAGGTGCAGATACGGCTTTTAGTCGCGGTTTTCTCCATTAACCGTTGCCACAGAGGTTTGTATCTTCCTTCGCGTTTACGTGGCTCTGAAGCGGTTTGCCGTGTCTCTCGCTGTGAGTTTACGACATTATGTGAATTTAACAATTCACTATCAAGATAGGTGTGCGGCAACGGTTTTCGCTGCGATTGAAATGGTTTTTCTTTGTTACGGACGGAAGAACTAAAACCGTTTTTAACGAATGGTTCTACGTCCGCTAATGGCGTTTGGTTTAATTTTGAGGTTGCGGTCTGCATAAAAAATCTAAAGGCGCTGGTGACCGCTCCAACGCCTTTGAATCTCAAGGTCTGGGTAAACTTCAATTTTACCGTTGCCCTGAAAGAAAAATTCTGTTAAAAATTGAAATACAGATTGGCGGTCAAGCTGTCTGTATTTGGTTTAGAAAATCAAAAAGAACGAAGCGGGTAACTTTGGACGGTAGCCCGCTTTTTTTCTATCTCGAACTTACATCAAAAAAAAGAAAAAGTAAATCTAAAATCTCACAAACTCTCGATAGTCATTGAACTTCTGTTAACTTTCGTTTAATGGACTTTAATGTATTTTACTGTATTTTAATCCAGTTTAATGAAGTTTAATGAAGTTTTAATGGATTTTGCTGTATTTTACTGTATTTTACTGTATTTTCGTTCGCTTCGCATCCCGCGCACGTTTGAGGGGCGTGTGGAGCAATTCCGTGTCCGAATTGGTAATACTGCCTGTGTTGCCGCTAGTCCGAATCTTTCAATCTTCTTTTGTTTCGTTGGTTTTTTCAGGTGTCCAAAAACCCCTCGAAAAATTGACGCTCAATGCGCCGTGTTTGTTGGACTTCAAAACTCATTTTTACCCTGTCCGAAAACTGTACTTTTTGGACACCCTAAGACTCACGGCGGCGCGTGCGCTCTGGTTTCGTGCGCCTTCTGTTCGGCAATGAATTTTTCGAGTTCAATCAATCCGTGAATACCAAGCATTATTGAAAATAAAGGCTGTGAACAGTGCGGACAATTGCCGTTATCGAGCGTTCGTTCGGCTTCTGGCTGTGTTTCTTTCTCCGGAGCGACAAACGACGCGGCAAACTTACGAAACGCGCCGAAAGCCGAAAACAAACGCTGTCCCTTCAAATTCAAAACTTGTTTCAAATGCTCTACCTTGAACTTTTCCGCGTCCAAAGGTTTGGAAATGTATTTCAAAACTTCGCCAAGTCCTGATTTAACGTCCGTAACTCTATCAATTCGGAAGTTTACCGAGTCGCCTGTGGTGTCTTTCCATTCGCGCCGAAACGATTTCACGTCGAAAAACTTGTTGCGAAACACAAGGCAATGAAGGTGCGCGTGCCAAAAACCGTCGCTGCCGAGCGTAAATTCAACCGCATACACGCCGCCGGCTGACAAGTGAGCTTTCCAAAAGTCGCGCCTGATTAGTTTCCGAAAGTTCGCCGTCAACCGCTTTATCGAGTCGGTTAGCTGTTCGCCTTGATAATGTTTCTGCGTCAAAACAAGGTGACAAGGCGTAAGGTGCGGATTCTCGGACGCGAACGCCGCAACTTTCGGTAAATAATTGTCTCGCCTCTCGCGTGCGCGAATCTCCGAGCAAAAGACACAGGCGCGGTGTCCGCAATAGAATGTCGCTTTCCGTTCGGTTATATGCGCTCCACAGGTAACCGCAAGGAATCGTGAGTGACAGGCGCGGAAGTTGTCGGCTAATTCGTGGTTTCCGAGTTCGGATAATAAGGTGCAGATACGGCTTTTAGTCGCGGTTTTCTCCATTAGCCGTTGCCACAGAGGTTTGTATCTTCCCTCACGTTTACGTGGCTCTGAAGCGGTTTGCCGTGTCTCTCGCTGTGAGTTTACGACATTATGTGAATTTAACAATTCACAATTAAAATAGGTGCGCGGCGGCGGTTTTCGCGCTGACTGAAATGGTTTTTCTTTGTTACGGACGGAAGAATTAAAACCGTTTTTAACGAATGGTTCTACGTCCGCTAATGGCTTTTGATTTAATTTTGAGGTTGCGGTCTGCATAAAAAATCTAAAGGCGTTGGTGACCGCTCCAACGCCTTTGAGTCTCAAGGTCTGGGTAAATTTCAGTTTTACCGTTGCCCTGAACAAAAAATTCTGTTAAAAATTGAAATACAGATGGCGGTCAGGCTGTCTGTATTTGGTTCACAAAAATCAAAGAACGATTAAGCGAGTTACTTTCGACGGCAGCTCGCTTTTTCTTTTTTCAACTTACCACAAACGGCGATAAATAAAAAAACATACGTGTCACAAATTTCACTCAATTAAGGTTACACATTTAGTAGGAATGTGTAATCGTCTGCCCTTTTTAAGAACAGGCAATTCGGACAACGCCATTGTTTTTAGGTGTGTAAATCGTGCAAGTTGCGCACATTCGCCCCTTTTTAAGAACAGGCAAATGTGCCAACGCCATTCTTTTTAGGGTGTCCGATTTGTCCAGATTCGCCTTTTTCCCACGTCCGACCGAGCAGACTGCCGAGCGAAAACAGAGCCGTTCTCAGAAACGCGATTGAGGTTGGGGTGTGCCTCTGAAAGTGGAACAAGTGCGGCAATTCTGATGTTTTCGTAGGTTTTCTTTTATTCCGTCCGCGTGGAACGAGTTCTCTTTTTAGTCGAAAAATCTCCGCAAAAGTCACTCCGTCCGCGTGCGCGTGGAGCGAGTTGTCAACAATTGTTGACATTTCAGAGTCGCTTCATTCCGTCCGCGTGCGCGTGGAACGAGTGGTGTTGGATTTGAGGTTTTTTGAGGTTTTCCGATTCCGTCCGCGTGCGCGGGAAATAAGTCTTTGTTCTGTGTTCTTTCTGTGTTTTCGCAGTTTTATTGCAGTTTTATCGCAGTTTTTACCGCAAACGGCAATCACTCAAACAAACCGCCAACGCGCCGAACGCCTGAAACTTCCCTTTCACCCGGACCGACGAACCTTTCCGAATCTTACTATTCCTTACTGTTTCCGCGTCCGATGTGCAATCCGCAAAAACAACGAAGCCGGGAACGTCGCCCGGCTCAATCACCAATTTGCATTGTCCGTTCCGCTTCACCACTTTTTGAACCTTTCCCGAAATGTCCACAGCCGCGCCGACAACTGCCGACAATCTATCACGCGCCGTCAGCACGTCCGAACCGTCCAGAGCGTCAACAATCGCCTTTAACCCGAACTTCTCAACCGTTCCCTTTCCCATTCTTACCCCTTTTTTTAGGTTTCTAAAAGTTCCAAAAAGTGGACATTATTCGGACATTTCACTTTTTGGTAATTGCGTGTTCATATGACTTTATATTCGTGAAAATAGCTTATGATAATCATTGTTATCGAAAGCTATTTTCTGTTTCCGCATCGCTTCCAAGTCCGCAAAAGCTACTGAACAAATCCCAATTTGATTTACTCTTTCCCTGCTCCATCGGTGCGGAAAGCAGTTTATAAGGTGAAGTGATTCGCCGCGATGGCTCACGACTACGCCCAAAGTCCTTGAGTGTTATAGCTTCCCAACGCCTTCCATCCAACGTCTCAAACTTCGCACACGGGAACGTGCGTAAAAGCTGCCAACGCCGATACTCTTGAACGCCTGAAACTTCTAAGTCGAGGTCTGTTTTGTATTCGTCTAGGGTCTGGTGTTTAATGCGCTCACGCCACGACTCACGGCGTTTGGGTCTGTTTCTAGGAATTAGTTCCTTTGTATCTAGATATGTCTCATCACCAACGTTTGAGCGTGTTTCCGCACGAGCTTTAATTATATCGTCGCGCATCTTTTTGGCTGATTCACGACACGCGCCAAGTGCCTCAAACATTCGGACGCGGCGCGGACGCTCGATTATCTTTTCAACTTCTTCGAGCGGTATGTTCGCCCACGAATCTGACTTTGTCACGTATTTACAAAGTTCCGCGATTGTCTTTTCACGGTTGGCAAAGTTCACTTTCTGGACGTTCACGACCGCATAGTTATCGGATGTGTTGAGTTCAAAAGGAATCGAGTAATACTCGAACGCCTTTTCAAGTGCCTTTGTCCAAAGCGAACGAATCAAAGAAAAGTTATCACGCTGGATTTTAGATTTTGCGATTGCGAGTAAATGAGCGTGAAAGTTAAAAACTTTGTTTTCGGTAAAGGTAAATTCCGCGTTTTTGAACATTCCGCGAATCAACTTTTGATATTGAGTTTGTTTCTTAATGTCGTTGTTACGGTGTGTAAAAGCTTCAAAGGCTTTTTGAAAGACAAGGGTTACGAAGTCCAGCGAATGACCTTTAAGAAGCAAATTCGGCATTGTCAGTGTTACAAAATACCAATTCTCACCAACGAATAACTTCTCGTTTTTTACAACGTGGCGAATTGTCTTTCGATTGTTCCGCGCTAATTTACCGATGCAGTTTTGGCAAAGTAGCGAACTGCACGCCCAGAGATTACCATTTGCGCTGTATGCCTCGCCGTGTTCGGTATGCAAGTCGTCGGCAACAAAAACATTTTGAGGGCTGGCGCAACGTTCTATACGTTCGGCACAAGCGAGTGCGGTTTTGTTTTCCGATTGCCTGAGACGCTCAACAATGCCGTTTGAAAGTTCCTGTTTGAATCGAGCGCGGATTTTCTGTTCCGGGCAAAAGATTTCGCGGTTGGGTAGAGTCGAAGGATAAAATGTGTCAGACCGTGAATTTTGTTGACTAATGGCGAAAGTCATTTTAGAAATTGGAAAGGCATCAACCTCTTCGCCAAAGGTTAATGCCCTCGTTATTTTCGACGATGCGCGACGAAAACTTAAAAAACTTTTTAGCTAATTTGATTCCAACTAGATAATTTTATCTTACAAAGCTGGTTAGTTTGTCTTGCAAATTAAATTCAAATGCGCTAATAATTCAAAACGCAGTGGGCGAAACTTACTGTGTTTTGGTGAAAACTAAAAAGAACGAATGGACGAGCTTACTTTTCGAGGGTGGCTCGTCTTTTCAATTGCCTGGCAATCGAAATCTGAAAGCAACATAACAGGAAATGCACTTCTATTGCAAAAAACAAAATGTCATAATTTAGAATCGCGCCTTAAAATAAAAAAAGACACGCAACAATTCCAGCGAATTGCTTTGGTGTCCTTACTCACCGATAAATTTTCCCTAGCCGCATTACAACTAACGCGGACGTAAGTTGAGATAATTTAACCATTGTTGATTTAATGTTGTCAAGAATTTATTTCTTGTTCTTGCTCTGACGATTGGCGCGTCAAAGTTTTTTAATGAACTCATCTAAGTCATCACGCTTAACTCGAAAGCCGCGTCCAATAATCCTGCTTTTCAACTTGCCGTCCTCGATAGCGCGCCGTAAAAACTGGCGTGAAAGTCCTGTTAATGCAGAGGCTTCATCTAGTTTCAGCAATGGCTTATCTGCAATTGGTACGGTTGGTTTCTGCCCTATTGCATTAAAAATTGTTTCTATGACGTTTCGCGCCAAAGCCGTGTCACCTGTTGTCACGTCACTTCGCGCCAAAGCCGTGTCACCAGTTGTCGCCACGCTCGGTTTTATAATTTCCGCGTCCCGTTCGCGTTTGTAATTTTCTATTTCTTCGGGGCTAAAAATTGCCTCTTGCTTGCCCGAAGCACCGCGTTTGTAAACAACGGAAATCTTTTTCGATTGGACAAGACGTTGGAGACTGCGGACGCTGATTTTTAACTCTTTTGCGGCTTCTTCTTTATTCATTAGTTGTCCTTTGCTCTGGAATTACTTAGCCGTGAGCGTTGAACTTGCGGCTTCTTTGTAGTTACGGAAAACTTTTCCATAACTATGCTATACTATCAGAATGGCTAGACCAACAAAACTAACATCCGAACAAGAACAGCTTTTTTGGCAAGGTAATGAAGAGTTTGTGCATCGCCGAACAATGAGAAATAACTTTTTTATGAGCCGCGCTTTTGAAATATTAGCCGACGACGGGCTTGAGAAATACAGTTTCTTAATTGGACTTGTAAACGGTAAAAAGCGGATAAAAAAGACACTTCTTAGTGAGCTTGGAAGATTTGCCGACGAAGCAATTTTACTCCGCGATGCGGAATACCTTTGTCTTGAAGAGCCAACTACTGCTGACGGCGTACACTACATGCGCATTAGTCGCGGAGTTCACGGGCATTATGACGGAGATTAAAAACCCATAAAATAAAAGCCGTAAGTTTTAATGCTCACGGCTTTTATTTTACGTTTGTAGATAAATCCCGATGTTCCAAAAACGACCCTTTTTGAAACCACAAATTCTGTGCTTCAGAAAAGTGTAAAAACTCTGAAAACTGTTATCTTAATATCATCTAAAGACAACAGCTTATTTTACCCGCAATAATAAATCTTCGCTTTGATGACGGTTTTCGGATAAAATTTTCGTTTATCTAGATGAGAGACAAAATTCGGCGCAAACAAAATTTACAAGATTTAACCGCAGCAGAAAAATTAAGAGAAAAAACAAATGAAAAAACTTCAAATTTTAGTCATCGGTATTGTTTTATTGTTCGGCGCATCCGTCGCGCAGGCTCAGACCGATACGACGCAAAACATAACGCAAACGGGCAGCTATCGCATCACGGTGCGCGGCGCTGACGGCGGAAATACTACTACCGGTCGGGCTAATGGCGGGAGCGGAGCGACGGTTGCGGCGACATTTTCGCTGCAAGCGGGCGATGTGCTGACACTGGTGACCGGCATTGCCGGTGGTACTAGTGCTTTTGACGGCGGCGGCGGCGGCGGCTCGGCGGTAATTCTGACTCGCGGCTCGACAAAAACGCTTCTGATTGTAGCCGGAGCTGGCGGTGGAGGATTGTCAGGGGTCTTTGGCGGAAGAGGAGGCAGTGCGGCTCAAGGCACGGCGGGAGGCGGAGCAGGGGTCTTTGGCGGAGGAGGAGGCGGTTTCAACGCCAACGGAGGCGACAGAGACTGCTGCGGCAGGGGAGGCACAGCCGGAACGCTAGCGGGCGGCGGAACAGGCGTCTTCTCCAGATCCTTTGGCGGCGGCGGCGGCGGATATGGTTTTGGCGGCGGCGGCAGCGGCGATGGTGGCGGTGGCGGTGGCGGCGGTGGCGGATACGGCGGCGGTGCAGGCGGCAGCCTCAACGGCGGCGGCGGCGGCTCATCATTTGTTGATGCGAGCGGCATTAATGTGACGCGCATCGATGGCGGCTTCGGAGGCGGCACAAGGCAAAACGGTTCGGTCAGCATTACCTTGTTACCACCAACCGCCGCAACAGTCTCAGTGGCAGGCAGAGTAACAGCACGAGGCAGAGGCATCTCGAATAGCATTGTGCATTTAACTAGCCAGAATGGTGAGATTCAAACTGTCAGAACCAACCGTCTTGGCTATTACATTTTTACTGATTTAGCAGCGGGAGAAACTTATATCTTCAACGTCTTCTCGAAACGCTATCAGTTCGACCCAAAGGTGATTAGCTTGACAGAAGATTTAGCTGAACTCGACTTCACTGCTCAATAGCTGATGTTGAGCAGACAATTAGCAAAGATAGAAGCCGTAAGCGTTAAAACTTACGGCTTTCCTTTACGTTTGTAGATAAATTCCAGAGTGCTAAAAACGCTCGTTTCTGACACTCTCAAATTCAGCATCACGGACAATCATTTTTATTGACGTTCAGAGTTTCAAAACTTGTCCCGAAAACAAAGTTTCAAAAGCTGTATTGATTTGGCTTTCAAGACATAGCAAAAAAGGACATTTGAGGGACATTGTTTTTTTGTTCTTTCTTTGTTTTATCGGTGTTCTATCGGTGTTTTTGAGAAACTTCCCGGATAAAAACAATGTCCACCACAACAATTATTTTTTTCCGAAATCTTAGGTTTTCTTAGGTTTTGTTTTTTTAAGAACGTGGCAATTCGGACAACGCTATTCTTTTTAGGAACAGGCAAAAGTGCCAAAGCCATTCTTTTTAGGTGTGTAAGTCGTGCAAGTTGCTTCCCTTTTTAGAGTGTCCGATTTGTCCAGATTCGCCTTTTTCCCGCGTCCAATCGAGCAGACTGCCGAACGGAAACAAAGCAGTTTTAACGGACGCCGTCGAGGTTGGGGCGTGCCTCTGGAAATAGATTTATTAATCTAAAAATCAAGTTTTCGTAGGTTTTCTTTTATTCCGTCCGCGTGCGCGTGGAGCAAGTTTCAACACTTAGTTTTGACTTAGTTTCGGCATACATTCCGTCCGCGTGGAACGAGTGCAATCAGTTGAAAAAATCTTGATTAATCAAGATTCCGTCCGCGTGGAACAAGTCTTGTTTCTCTGCTTTTTCTCTGCTTTCGTCTCTGTTCCGTCTCTGTTATTTCTGCAATCGGCAATCAGACAAATTAACTGCCGACGCGCCGAACGTCTGAAACTTCCCTTTCACCCGGACCGACGAGCCTTTTCGAATTTTGCGTTTGATAACGGTTTCGGCATCGCCCAAACAATCCGCAAATACAACGAAGCCGGGAACATCGCCCGGCTGAATAACTAATTTGCATTGTCCGTTCCGCTTCACCACTTTTTGAACCTTTCCCGAAATGTCCACAGACGCGCCGACAACCGCCGACAATCTATCACGCGCCGTCAGCACGTCCGAACCGTCCAGAGCGTCAACAAT
>MWWC01000051.1_pt1 | contig 11253 bp, 11 predicted proteins | sample 1047261 | NCBI WGS metagenome assembly MWWC01 (sample SAMN06349975, study PRJNA376086) | soil metagenome | isolation source: MS3-5 sample Antarctic (ecotone) soil | place: Antarctica | collected 2015-01-13 | reverse complement strand
GGTCTTAATTTAGCTTTGTAACCGTTTTTCATCAAATGTATTTGCGAATCGCTGTAAGGCTTCAAAACGCGCCGATTGCTTGCTTTCGGATTTGTGGATGGACTGAGCCACCACACCGTATTTACCGAATCTTTCACGCGGACGCGCCGAACCGTTACCCACTCGGCGGGCGTTGGCAGTTTTGCCGGGTTATACCAAAATAGTTCTTGCGCTAAATTCAAACCGCATCCGTCCAGTTCTTCCGGTTTGCAGAGACGTAAAACAAGCTCGTAATGATACAGGCTGCGCGTTGGTTGTCCTTTTATCCACGTTCCGCCAATGTCTATAACGATTGAGCCTTCCGGCTTGATAACGCGCTTAAATTCGCGGGCGAATTGCATAAACCATTCGACATATTCGGCGGCTTCGACGTTCCCGTAAGACTTTTGCCGCAAAAGCGCGAACGGCGGCGACGTGCAAATTAAATCTATGGATTGGTCATCAATTTTCTTTATCAGCTCGAGCGAATCGCCTAAGTATGCGCTTCCGTTTTCAGTTGTGTAATAGGGTATTTGTAAGCTGTTACTCATAATTTTAAATTCTCATAGCAAGTAAATTTTACTCTACTTTCGGAAGATTATTTAGTTTCTTTAGCAATTTCTGCTTGAGTCCGATAACACACGGTTAAGAATAAGATTAAATAATGGTTAAATAAAAGGTTAAGAAGGTTAGGGGCAGTTTTGTAAAAATATCTCCTTTGTTTACAATAATTATCGGACGCTATGCGTATGTCAGAACTAGATAATGCGTTCTATTTTTTATTAAAAACTTTCAAAAACCTGCTCAAAAACTCTCCTTTTTTCCTATGCGTAGGTCAGAACTAGATAATGCGTATGTCAAAACTAGATACTTTTTACCCTATGCGTATGTCAGAACTAGATAATGCGTATGTCAAAACTAGATGTTTTTCCTGCTCTCCCTGTGGAAAACTTCTTTAAAAACTTTCAAAAAGCTGCTTGCGTAGGTCAGAACTAGATAATGCGTATGTCAGAACTACATATAAGCGTATGTCAGAACTAGATAATGCGTATGTCAAAACTAGATACTCTATTAAGTTAATCCGCGCACTCGTTTTGCTCTCGCATTCGCTCTTTTTACGTCAGAGATAAAATCAAAATGTGGTTGAAATTTGAATTTCGCATCAATCAATTTTGTTCTCGGTTTAGTGTCAAATATCTTTTCTATTTTGCAGTTTAGAACGACATTGTTTTGTTTCATTTCTTCTACAGCGTTTTCAACCTCAACTAAGTTCTGATATATACGCTTCTGCGGCGTTAATCCAAAATCTCTAATTACGGTTGTCAAAAGAATTTCGTAAGACTCCGTGAAGCTCGCCTGCGTGTAATGGTGCGACATTCTTTTGTGAAGCTGTCGAGCGATGACGCTGCGGTAGCTCATAACTTTGTCGTAATTTATTAGTCGGTATGTCCCGGATTTAATGCTGTGCGTAACGAGCGGCGAAAATCTAACAAAGGTTTGTGTCTCGTTGCCTTTTCCTTTTAAGCCTAATGTTTCAATCGGGCTAAAGAAAAGCTGCGTTTCTTTATCTTCCGACTGTATTTCAATATCTACTTTCGTTAGGATTTCTAAGGATTCTTTTAGCTGGTCGTAATCAAGGCTATGCCCTTTGTCTTTCAATTCTTTTTGAAGCTGATAGAGAGTGAAAACTATTCCGGCTTCTCCGTCCAGCATTAAACTTTGCCGTTCCGTCATTAGCTTGCGTAAAGCATCTTCTACAAGTTCTTCGCGCTTCGATGGATAAAACTCTTTAGAACCGTCCGCAAATTCTATTCTGGCTGGCATTAAAGTTAAATGGTATTTTCTGCCTCTGCACTCAAAATCACGTTTCAAGCTGTCTAAGAATTTCCCGTTAAGCCTTTCAACCTTTCCCCAAACATACTTCGGTATAAAATCGTAAAGTTCTATTGATTGCGAGTAATTATCTTCGTCTGGTTCTAAGTCGAATAAATTAAGCTGAATTGGCTTTGATACTTCAAGCTGCTCAAACTTTTTAGACTTCTCGCGCTTTCTCCGACGCGGCTTTTCTACTTTGGGTTTTGCTATTTGTTTCTTTTCTGCCATTTTGCAATTTTGCGTTGTTGAAATTATGAAATGTTAAAAATTCAAAATTATTCTTCGATCCATTTCTTTAATAATTCCTCAATTAATTCGCTAAACTCACCTTTGTTTTCACGGTCTAAAAGTTTTATTGAAACTTTGCGGTAGGTGTCTCGGCGAACATAAGCCGTTACTTGTTGAAACTCTGCATTGCTGCGCTTTCCGTTAGGTCTGCCGCGTCTCGGCGCGGTCGCGTCATCGCTTCCGTTGCTTCTCAATTCCACTTTCACCGGCGATTGCTCAAAGGCTTTATTCTGCGGCGTTTCCTTTACCTCAATTTCTTTGGTGTCTTGTAATTGTTTGGCTGCTTGTAATCCTGCAAATCTATTTTTGCTCATTGTTTGAAAATCTCCTTTCCGAGCGTAGTAAATTCTTCCCAAGCTGCTTGTCCGTCTCTCAAATTGTCAACCGTCTTGCCTTGCAAAGCTGCTCTTTCGCAAATCGCCCGCCGGTGTATTTCCGCTTTGCAGTAGGGAACTTTGATTTCATCGAGCATTGCTTTTGCATCTCTCGCGGCGTTGCTTCTCGGCGGAACTAAGGTTAATAAAACTTTGTAATTTTGAGCATCAAAACTTTGCAGGCTGGCGACAATCTTCAAAAGCGCGTCGAGGCTTAAAGCATCGGGTTTTGTTGGTATCAAAAGCAAGTCGCTTTCTGCGGAAAGCGTTTTTAGTTCTTCGGTTGACGGTCGCGCCGGTGTATCTATGATGATGTTGCTAAAATCTCCGGCGCGGTCGGCAAGCTCGCTTTCGTTAATTACTTGAAAAGGGAAATTTCCGCGCTCGCTCCAAGCAAGCGCGGAGCGGTTCGGGTCGCCGTCAACTAAAACGGTTTTTCCCTTTTTTTGAAAGTATGCTGAAAGATGAACTGCGGTTGTCGTTTTTCCCACTCCGCCTTTGAAACTTGCGATTGAAACGAGCATTAATTTCTCCCTACAAAATTTGTCGCTATCATTTCACAGTCCTATAATTTCAGCAACCTAACATTTTAACTTTCTGCGTTTTTACAATTTCAGCAACGCAAAATTGTAGAAACTTTATTCAAAAACAAAAAAGTGCTATTTGCCTATTCTGTTGTTAAATTGGGGAAGTCTGGAATTTTATTCGGTTTCTGAGCATTGACACTGTTTCTCATCACCGGAAGGGTTTTCGCCTCTCCACATCTATTTTTTGCAGTTGGTAAAACGTCTAAATTAAAGAGTATTTTGCTTTTGACGAACGGTTTAATATTGCCTGTTATAGTTAATGCGGAGTTTTCATCAAGTCTGCGAATTTCGTCGGCGGTTAAAAGCCGCCGGGCGTGTTTCCGCTCGCTAATGGTTGTTGATGTTTTGTCTAAAAGGCTACTTGAAGTTGAAACGGAGTCTTCGATAAGAGTGAACTCACCTAAGTTTTTTGATATTCGCTCGGCGGTTTCATACTCTAAACCGTGTAAAGTTATTTTGGTTTGTAAATTATCAAAAATGACCTGTGCGGATTCTCTACCGTAATTTTTAGCAAGCTGCGCGATGCTCTGAATCCCTGCGATAATCGCTACTTTCTCGCTTCTCAAAAGCGTTAAATCGCTCTCGAATCTTGGAATTTTGCCCAAAGCATCAAATTCGTCAAGAAGTAAATAGACGTTTTGCCCTTTTGATTGTCGAAGTTGGAACATTAGAAGTTTTAGAGCAAGGCAAGTAAGCGGTCGTAATCTCTCACCGTAAGTCTGCGGCAAACACCAGTAGATAGCCATTGGTTGCGTTCGTAGAACGTCTAAATTTGCCTTTTCTGTGATCGCACTTGTGAAGCGTCTAACTTTTTCGTCTCGAAGCCAAATTAGAGTTCTTCTCACGCCGGTTAGAATCGCTTGCTTTACCTTGTCGGGCGCATCTTCTACAAAATTTGCCTGTTCGTTTGCAAACCTTGATTCTGAGCTTCTCATTAGCTCAATAAGCTGTTCTAAATTGAGAGTGGTAATAATGTCGTAAGCATACGCCGGTGTTGGGCAATCGGTCGTAGCGACGTGGCTAAAAATTCCTGCTAACAAGGCAACTTCTGAATCTTCCCAGAATGAATCTGTTGTTTTGGACTCGCTGCCATTGCTGATAATTGTTTCTGCTAAGTCAATCGTCAAAAGGCTGTTCTCATCGGTGCAGTAAGGTATCCAGTTGAATGGTATTGAGTTCTCCGGGTCGTAAGGCGCGAGCCTAACGGCGGTTTGCCAGTGTCCTGATGTTGTTTCCCAAAGCTCGCCTTTTGTATCGTGAACAAAAACAGATGCTTTGTCTTTTAGATGAAAGAGATTGGGCATAAAGAAAAACCTTGATTTACCTGTTCCGCTTCCGCCTACTACGGCTGTATGTCTAAAGTTAAGTTCTTCCGGCAATACCACTAGATTTTTCTCGTCTTGGATTCCGATTACTAAGTTTCCTGATTTTGCCTCTGATTTGATAAAGCCTTTATTTGCTAATTCTTCGTCAGTTGCCCAAGCTGCGCTGCCGTGTGAATCGTTTCTGCCTTTTGTTTGTGGTCTTTTAAGTGCTTGCCAAATAATCAATAAGAAAAATCCAAATACCATAGCTAGGGTTAAATAACTAAATATTTTGTTTTGATATTGAATTTGTTGAGCAGTCTCTGGTTCTAACCAACTTTTCATATTGCAGGCATTATTGAATATGAAAAGCACCAGTATTATTAAGGTTTTTTTCATCGTTCCAATCCTTCTCTGTTGCTTATTATTTTTGATTTTCCAGCCAATTTCTCAGCGTCTTGATGTAGTCCTCTAGCTTCTGATTCCGTTCGGTTAATTTGTCCAGTTGCTTTAGTAAGTCCTCGTTCTGATTCCTTAGAAATTCGTTCTCGCTCTGCAATAAATCGTTGATTTCTTCCAACTCCCTCTTTGTTAATGCCATTAGTTTTTATCCCTGCATCACGCTCGTCTTTAGCTCTCCATTTTTCGGAGTTCATTTCTGCGCGGTTTGGTTTTTCTATGCTCTTTCCCTTGTGCATAGCCTCTTTATATTGGCGTGTTTTTTCTCGCTTTGCTGCATACTCTTTTTCGTAATTGGTTTTGTATTCTCGGTCGTATTGTTTTTGCCAGCTACGGCTTAATTCGTTGATATGATTTTTTGGTGAGTGTAATTTTCGGTCGTTTGTATTTCGGGCATCAATCCAAATATGCGCGTGGGTGTGTGCGGTGTCTTGATGAATAGCGACGATGGCGCGGCTCTCCTTAAAATTTTCCTGTAAAAATTCGTGCGTCATTTCGTCCGCTCGCTCGGTATCTTCCTTGCCTTCCCAAGATAAAACTACTCTGTAATGTGTTCGACCTCTTGCGCTTTGTCCAATTTCTTCTTCTTCTCGGTTGTGCGTATATGATAAAGCGTTTACTCGGTTTTCGTATTGGTTTTCGGCTTTGAGTTCGTCGAGATTGTGAAAGCTGATTGATTCACAAGCTGATTCTCGCGTGATGTAGCTGGCGTTTCTTCCGCTTGCGCCTTTGCGTCCGGCTTTGAATTTTACGACACTCATAATTTCTTCAATAGTTTTCTTAAAACCTGCTCAATTAAATCTTGTATCTCGTTAATTTCGCTTTGCTCCGGTGATCGTCCCTGTCCGCGCCGGCTAAGATTAGCCGAGTAAGCAATCTGATTGAGATTTACGCCAATTTTTCTTATCTCAAAACGAAGCTGATTGATTTCCTGTCTTTCTTCTGTGGTTAAAACTTTTCCGTCTGATAGTCCTGATTTTACTAGGAGACGAGAAAGGCTTAAATTTGCTTTTTTTGCTTTTTCGTGGAGTTGTTTTAATTCCGTTTCAGTGCATCTTACAAGTGCCTTTTTATCGTATAGTTTCTTTCGCATTCGATTTGGTTTTAGCCTCGCAGAGCAAGAATGCAAATAAGCGATAGCGTTTTGCGGTTCTTGCCTTACTTACAAAAGCAAGCTATTATCCCAAATAAAATTCAACGTTACAAGAATGCTTGAAACTTTAATATAGAAGTTAGAAAATAAGGTTAAAGAAATTATGGAAATAAACCAAACTGAACATCTGACGAAAAAGCAAATAATGGCTTATTATGGCTATTCGGAAAAGGACGAAGAAAGACACAAAATTGGGAGACATTTGTTGATGTGTGATGACTGCCGAAGCCAGCTACCGCCTCCTACTCGTGAGCAATTTTTACGGGCGGTATTTGGCGATGATTTTAAAGAAGATTCTGATTAAAAATATGTGAAATTTGTAGGCTAGTTAATAGCCCATAGTTTTGCTAAGTAAAAACTCTTTAGTATAATGGACTTCACTTTGTTTGAAACCTACATCCTTTCGGTCATTGTGTGTTTCACTCAATTTCAATAAATCTTAACCAGGAGAATATATAAATGGAAACAATAACGTCTATTTTGTCTATTGCTGTGCTGTCTGCTGGCTTATTTGCCGGTAGCTTTTCTGCAACCTCTAGTCCTTCATCTGCTGATGGGATTGGAGATTGCCCGCCCCGCCAGTGCGATTGCGTGCGTGACCCGGAAACAGGTCAATGCCGACCGCCTGAAAATTAATGTCTTATTTGGTCTAGATGACTAATTCTCGACTTTTTAAGAGTTAAAAAGGCTGGTAAACCAGCCTTTTATAATATTGTTAACGGATTTTGTTTGTATTTATCTTCGCTCAAGTTTATTAGCGAAAAATGACCATAATTTACATATTGCTTATTATCGGGCGCGAAATGCTTAAGATTCAGAGACTTACGGACTTTTTTTCGGTCAAACCACAATATCTTGTATTCAACAAATTTCAAAAAAGCTAATTTTTCGGCTGATTATCGCTGTTTTGGTTAAACACAATATCTTGTGGCTCAAAGATTCAAAAAATCTAAAGGCTTATTTATAAGGGTTCAACTCCGGTATGATTTTTTCAACTATCCTTTTTTGACCAATAGGAGTTAAAACAACCTCGCCATCATCAGCTACTCGAATCTCTTTCGCACTAAGTAAATTACTAACAGCTACATTTACCGCATTGGCAGTTTGATGTGTTGCTAAATCACGAAGCGTTGCTCTGCTTAAGCGATTCCCTGCCGCGTGATTGAGAAGCAATAAAACTTCATTTTTTGCTGAAATACCTTTTGCTAAGACAAGCGGTTTTCCGTCAAGTTCGTGTATAAGCGAATGTTCAAGTTGAATAATTCGGGCAATCGTTGCACCGATTACCTTCAAATCTTTATTCCACGTTAAACGAAGTAGCTCGGCAAACAACCATTTTCCAATGTGAATTACCAACATTGAGTCCATTTCATTTGCCGTGTAAATGGGTGAAATGTGAACTGCTCCTCTATCAGAACGGAATTTATAAAGAACGCTGATAACTTTAGCGATGTGATGCCGGTCTTTAACACTTAGTATGTGGGAAAGGTTTTCATCTTCAAGCCTTTCGCAAATTTTGCCCGGTAGTTTGCTGTGAGTTGTCGAGCCGGTATCAAGTTGATGAATACAACGGGCAACGGCTTCACACAAACGCCCGCCGTCTAACTCTGCCGGCTTCCAATCGCCCGCAAGAAAGCGTTTTTGCATTTCAACGTAATTCTCAACTACGGCTTTTGCTAACTCAGAATCTACAATAGTTGATAATTCTGTAATAAGTTGTGGTGCAGTCAGAGTCATTTACTTTTAGGCGGCTTTGTAGCTTTTGCAGTAACTTCCGGCGCGGACTTAAATTTAAGTATTTCTTCAGCGTGTTTTATTCCTTCATCGGTTAATTCATAGCCGTCTGTTACTCTCCGCACTTTACCTTGAGATTTTCCTTCCATTGCGCGGGTAAGATTACGCCTATCAACATCTTTGCTAAAGGCTTTTGAGATGAACGAAACAATTTGATTTCCATTTACAACTTTGATTTCGTCTAAAGTTGCCTTGCGAATAACCCAAAGTGCAATTACGCCTTTATTTTCCGTTTCGGTTGAACCAATAGCAGAGTAAACATCAACATCAAGGCTTAAAGTTTTCCATTTTGTTACCCAAGAATCTACCTCACCTGATTTTTTGCTCGGTTTGCTTGCTCCCGTTTGAGTATCTTTACCAGTTGAATCCGCATCAGCAGATTTTGCTTTTTTGCGCGATTTCGTTCTTTCAGTTAAATTCCATTTGTTCACTTTGTCCGCATTGAAAATATCAGCTAAAGCATTTTGCGCTGCTTCGCGTCCATTAGCCCTCAATCGAAACGTCGGTGTAGTTTCATCGCCTTCTTGCGCTAAATCAGGAGTCGTGCTAATCCAATTCGATGCGTTCGGGTTGTATAAACCAATGTCTTTGAGAACGGCATTGATAGCCTCACGGGTTACAAAATTTCGTCCTTCTAATTCGTGGGCATAAAGAAACAAATAGACTAAACGCTTGGCTGCATCAAGCTGACCGTCGGCTTTCAAATTATAGTTATCCAATTTTAAAACATCATCGTTATAGTAAAAAACTTGATGTAATTTTTCTTTGTCAGTTTTAGCCGCTTGATTTGGGAATGATTCGCCATTCGGCACAATTTCGGCAGATTCAACATCAATGTAATCCTTACCTTCGGGTATTGTTTCGCCTGCAAGTTGTAATGCCGCATTGTTTGTTCTTCGTCCCGGAGTTACTGGACTGCCTAGCCTGTCAATTAAAATATGGCTTAATGCGTCACTAATTTTGCCGATTGCCTCATCAGTAAAACCTACTTCAACATCACGGCTACTTTTTGTTTCTCTCAAAACAAGCGTGTTTTTGGTGGTCGTAATTGAGTTATTATTGGAAGGTGTAGCTGTTCCTTCACCAATTACCGTTCCGCAAATAATACAGGCTTTAGCATCGGCTTCTAAAAAATCTCTGCATTGCTTACATCTGATTTGTTTAGCACACGAAGGACAAAAAATTGCTCGTTCCGGTAAGTTTGATTCACAATAAACGCAAAGTATCATATTGTCTCCTAGAAATATTAGACCGTGTTAGATTTACTTCGTTGAATCTTTCTCATTCTGCTCTTGTATAGCTTCGCGCAAAAGCGGTTCAACTTCATCTGCTATTTCTTTCTCAAAATCTTGCTCGTCTAATTGTTCCTGCTCGTCCACGAAATCGGTTAAGCCTAATTCCTTTTTGGCAAACACGCGGCGGGCTTTGATATTCAAAATATCTACAATCCGGGTGCGGTCGGCAACGATGCGTTTAATGTCGTCGCCGTCCAGCAAAATAACGTAATATCGGCTGTTGTCCGTTACTTGGTTCGCATAATTCACCGCGTCAGCGGTAAAGCCGCCGGTCGTTACAAGCGCGATAACGTCGGCTTGAGTGAGAAAAGTTAAACCGACTTCTTTTGCTACGGTGTCAACGTCCACTTTTCCCTTGATATTTTTGCACTGCATTTGCCAGCGGTTATAAACGATTTTGTCGGATGCCGCCATTACGTCCACTTCCGCGCCGCCGGTTGCCTGAAAGCTACGTAACCGCCATTTGCTGAAACGCAAGCCTAGAAGTCGAATAATCCAAACGGCGAAAAGTTCTAAGGCAATCCCGCGAATATATTTATCTTCGTGGTCTAAGTCTCCGACAACGCTTTCAAACGGTCGGTTTAGGTCGGCTGATGTGAGCTCCGTAATGTCCGCTAAGTTGGCGAGCATCGGCAAAAGCAATTCGTTGTTGCCGCGCTCCGCTATCCTTACATCGTGGGGCTTCGCTCCTCTGCCGATCGTCGTTTTGTGGGTTTCTATCAGCCCGGCGGCTTCCAGCGGTTCTAAAACATCTTTGACAAGATTTTTAGTGGTAAGCCGAACGCTGTAAACGCTGCGCGTGTGCTTGGCGATTTGATTGGACGGCACAAACTCCGTTGTCGCCAAATTGAGCATCGAAAGCATAAAAAACTTTTGCTCTAACGTGAGTTCGTGAAGTTTGTCTATCAGGTCGGCATCGGTTTTGAGAAGTTCATAGACGACATCCCAATTTACAGAATAACCGCGCTCGTTCACTACGTTTGCCTTTGCAAGCCAAGCAATCATTGTGCTGATATAGGTGCTATTGGGCGCAAGTTTAATGCCTAAATCGTTCATTTCCTCGCCGAGATATTCAAGGCTGACTTGCTCGCCTCTGGCGCGGATATTCTCGATTAAACGAAGTAAGGTTAAACCGTAAAGATTCGTGAGAATGTGAACGGCGAACCGGCGAAACATTTGGGCTTCGCCTTCCGTTTCGTCAATCTGTAAAAGCTCACGGGTTAAATCTGTGGCGGCGTATTTGGTCGCGCCGCGTTCCTGCTCCGTTTCAATAAGTTTGTAGGCTTTGAGCGACAAGCGGCAATTCATCGCCATTTTATTAGAATTGTCCGCGCTTCCGTGTCCGGGAAAATACCGGGCGCGGATTTGCTCTTGAAGCGCGGCTAAATCCGGCTCGCTGTCGCGGCATAATCGTAATAACTCCAGCAAAGGCGTTTTGCCTTCCTCAAATTGGTCGCCATAAGTGAAGCGGTGCATTGTTTTAGTTGCCATTATTTGAAGTTAAAAACAGATGTCCTTGTTCTTTTTCCGGCGTTTTTCCGTTTTTGTGTCCGTTCTTTTTCGCTTTAATATCTGCCAAAAATTCTTTATCTTGATTCGGGTCAAGTTCTGGAAAGCGAAATTGTGAACCGCGTAAATAATTCTCGTTCAATTCAAAAGCAATCCATTTGCGTTTGAGCCGCTCGGCTACTGCGCCGGTGGTGTTTGAACCAGCAAACGGGTCTAGCACGGTGTCGCCTTCTTCGGTGCAAAGATTGATAATAAATTCTGGTAAAGCCTGCGGAAAACGCGCCGGGTGCGCTTTTATGCCTTCCTCGCGGCATCGCCTTTGATAAACGTCCATACTCGACGTGTTCGATGCGGCAATAAGATTAACCGGCGCGCCGATTTGGTTTTCAAAATCGGCATCAGGTATCAAAGTAGAAGGAATCGCGCCGCCGTTATCTATATTGAATTTTGTGCTGATTTGATGTTCTGACGGTCTTAATTTAGCTTTGTAACCGTTTTTCATCAAATGTATTTGCGAATCGCTGTAAGGCTTCAAAACGCGCCGATTGCTTGCTTTCGGATTTGTGGATGGACTGAGCCACCACACCGTATTTACCG
>MWWC01000050.1_pt1 | contig 11287 bp, 13 predicted proteins | sample 1047261 | NCBI WGS metagenome assembly MWWC01 (sample SAMN06349975, study PRJNA376086) | soil metagenome | isolation source: MS3-5 sample Antarctic (ecotone) soil | place: Antarctica | collected 2015-01-13 | reverse complement strand
GCTTTATTCCGCTGACTGCCTTCTCCTGATTGGCTTTGTTGTGCTGATTCTATAAAAAAAATTGGCAGTTCCCGATTTTTTTTGCTTAATAGTTCCAAATTGTTCTACTGCTGGGCTTTGTTTTTTTGTTGGTAAATGTTTTGAGTTCGCAGCCGCAGGCAAGGAGTCTTGCGAAAAGAGAGTAAATGGTAGATGTTCAATCGGAGTGGTGAAGAAAGGCAGAATATTCGGTGAGATTGCCTGCTCAAGATTAATCGGAGTGCTTTTACAGCCGCAAACGGTTTTTTTTGCGGCTGAGGGTGCTTAATCGGAGCGGTGAAGAAAGGCAGAAGCCCCCGCGTGACAGCTTGCTGGCACTGTAGCTGCGGGGTAGCTTAGATAGCCCGAAGTGTTCAATCGGAGTTTGTTTGCCACAGAGGAAAGACTGCGGTTAGTGAAAAAATGTTTGCATAAAAAAAACCTGCCGGAGAATCAACAGGTTTTAACTTTTTAAGCAAATCAGATAACTACTTCTGACGTTGCAAAGTTGCTTTTTTTATTAGATAGTTTTCTGAAAAAAGTAGAAATTGTCTCGGCAAAAGTCTTTCAAGTATTTTGATTGCTTCTTGTATAAAATCAATAATTCTGACTTCGTCTTTAAAACTGCTGAAATCGAATTTTTCAACTCTTTTTTCTGTAGCAATTATAAAGAAATGACCAGATACATAGCAATGAAAAAGCTTGGCATTTTTCTGTTTTCCAATTCTTGTTACTTCATCTAAAAAATCTTTTTTTGTTTTTACTGGAAGCATAAAAAAAATATTATTCATGGAAATTCTATTGATAATGATGAATTGTATAAGTCTTTTGAAAAATGTCTTTCTATCTCTTTAAATCCATTATCAGCTTCTACACGATATTCACCAGGTTTAATTTGTAAATACAAAGCTTTTGTTTCTGTGCAATCCCAATAATCTGAAGTGTAAAAAGTTGTGTCGTTTTTATAAAAAGTGATTTTACAATAACATTCGTTTTCCACTGTTATCAGAACTTCATTTGTTGCTTTTTTGTCGCTCCATTTTGTGCAGCCGATTAATGATAAAAGAAGAAGTAAGGAAATGCTTCGCATAAGAATGTTTTTTTTAATTAATTGTGTAAAAAGCTAAGTAACCTGAAACCTTTTGGTCTTTTATGATTCTGAGCTTCTTTCGCAAAAAGTCTAATCTGAGTTTTAAAAGTGGAAAGTTTTGGTGAGTCGGTTTTTGAAGCTGTGCTACAGCGCTTCTTTTCCTTTCTACTTGTTGTATTGCTTTTTCTTTTGTAGCTAAATCTTCTGAACTTAATTCGTTTTCGGTGTTTTTCAAATCTTCTGTTGCTATTATTTGTTGCTGCTGAAATTGATTTTCAATATCGTTGGAAAGCTTTATTTGTAGTTCTATTTCTGAAATTTCCCGTGCTACGTTCATATCTGTGCTATCAATTCGATCGCTGCGAAGCAGCGGGTTAACTATATATTCGAGGCTAAAATTTGTTGATGCTTGCGGCTGATTTTCTTTTATAAAATAGATTGGTAACAATGATTGAATTTTTAATGAAATAATCATTTTATTATTAATTAATCTTCGTAGGCTATCCATCCTAATGTCTGAAAATTGCAATTCACTTTTGTTCAGTGTTTTATTTGTTCGTGTTGGAATTAACTCCTTTACTGTAGTGTTGTTATCTATAGATATGAAAGTTGTATCATGAATGAGAAGACTGTTTTGTTTTGCCTCAATCACATAGCCTATGCCTTTTTTTTGTTGTCCTTGTTTGATTATGTCATAATTAACTGAAATAATATTACTTGAAAGTTTTGTCTCATTCCACACGTGTTTGATATTGCTGAATTTTCGGTTATAAGTATTCCAAAAGCCTTGCGCAAAAAGGTTCTTACATGAGTAACCTAAAAGAATGAAAACCATAAAAACAACTGTTTCTGTTCTAAAGTCTGAACTCTTAAAACGAAAATCAGGGTTTGCCGGAATAACGCAAGGGTTTTTTTTCCACGGATAGAACAGCGGAACTCCCTGTTTTGTGACCATGTCGAGAATGAGATGTGAACCGTAACTCCAAATGAAAATTGATGTAATTATTCTATTATCGCTTATAATTCTTTCAATTGATCCTACGAAGAGAATTAATAAGATGTAACAGACCAGGCTATGGGTTATGGTCCTGTGACCAAATTTTTTATCTAAGTATTTGGCAATCGGATAGAATACAGTACCGATCGGAGATTTTGTATGGTCGATATCGGGAAGTACAGCGAAGAAAGCAGTAAAAAATAAAAAAAGGGGTTGAGAAAATAGGTTTGTATCCCACATGCTCAAATAAATTCCTGTGAAAACTGTTCCGCCTACTATGTGATTTGCTCCGCTCATAATAATGATTTTGGTTAATTAATGTTTTAAAATCTTTGCTGCAGTAACGTCATATTTGGCTATAACCGCAGATAGTATGCCGGTTCTTTCATCTGCTGGCATGTTTTTAAGCTTTTCTAATTGTCTTTGAATCTTTCTTTTAATTCTTTGTCTTTCTCTGTAGTCTTTTCCCAGGTAACGGAAATCCTGCAATACTTCAGCTTTTGGATAATTCATGTAAATTCTTTCGACAGCTTTACCGTTTCTTGTTTGGCTTTCGAAATCATGAGTATTCCAGCTTTTTAAAAAATTATCGTATAGAGCGCAAGGATAATGCGATATCATAACGTCACTTTTGACTGTGGTGGCCATATTTAAAAATCTGATGTGGTCACTTTCTTCCCATTCAAATTTGTACAAGTCTTTTTGGCTTTTTCGCGTGTCTTTTAAATAAGGCGGATCGAAGTAAAAAAATACTTTCTTGATCACATCGTCATATTTGTCTATGATACAGGCATAATCGTCATTCTCAACTATGACAGCTGTACTATAACCGTTGAAGTTGTATTTCTGAATTACAGATCCATCAACGTCATTTATGACTGTAAGACCAGGTAGATTAAGATTAAAAAGAATACCTCCATTTCCTACCATTGCATCTATGAAAACATTGTGCTTTGGAATGTGATTGATTATTTGCTGATAAGTTCCGTTTCCTGCTTTTCCGCCGTTATATGTTTTGAATGGTTTAATCATAATAATGACTTTAGTAATTTAATTGAGAATTCGTTTATTTTTTTTGCTTTTGAATTTACCTGGTGAAATGATGGGTTTTCTAAGTCAAGTTCCGCAGAAGTATCAAGCACTAAAGTGAGAATTTCACCTAAAATTTCCTGCGCTTGCGCTGTGCAGTTTATTTCTGTCATAATTGATGATTTTGAATTTGATTAAATATTGTTTCTATCAACGTACCTGGAACAAATGATCTTTCGAATGCTGATTTTAAATTAGGCACAGAGTTGGTGAAAGTTTTAGTATCATCTCTTTTGATTTCCGCGAGCTTGAGAAATGGAATGTTTGTAAATAAATCAGTCGGTTTATAGTAATCAAAACCGTAATCGCTGTATGATACTGTGTGACGAAAAGGGATTGCACGAAGTTGAGGGAGATGCCGCAGAGCGCCGCGGGGATTTTCTATTATGAAGTAGTCAGGATTGAAATGTTTTATTATCCAGATTGTTTTTTCTACAATCTGCAAAGCTTTTTTTGCTTCACTCGTCTTTGGTATATAGAAATATTTTCTCCATGAATAAGTCACTTTTTCCCAGTGTTTTTTAATTGATAAGATACTGAATACAGTACATGGAATTGATGCCCAAATGAAGCTTACATCTTTCGGTAATTCTGTCAATTTCACTTTCCTGATATCTTTTGCCAAGTCTGGTTTAAAATCTTCGTTTAAGTCAACTGTGAAAGTTTTATAGCTGTATTTTTCAGCAATTGTACTTATGTGTTTTGAGCCGGAAAACAGTTCCAAAAATGTTCCTTTTTTGCCAGAAATTATTTGCAGAATGTCTGCATTGGTGGACGTGTGTTCGCTGCAATGGAAAGCAGTTTTATTAAGTAGTTTGTACCTGACTTTCATCAGATTTTCTTCATTTCTTTTCTTACCGCAGAATGTACAATAACGTCTTATTGAACTGTCCTGGGTTTTTGTAATTGCACCTTCCTGAGAAAGGTCTAATAGTTCTGATCTCATGCTACTTTTTTTAAAAGGATTAATGAAAGTTGTTTGTTTAGGAAGTCTACGTTGGGATACATTTTGAGTATAATTCCAGCACATTCCATTTTGTCGTATCCTGTATCCAGGTGAGCTATGAACTCGTTTAAGTCATTGAACCAAAAAGCTTTGATTTTAATGATTTTTGCCTGAAATAATTCTTTTCTTTTTAAGGTTATAAGATAAGTTTCTCCGGTCCTGTATTTTTCCGGTTGTAAAAGTCTTATGGTTGTAAAAGCTTTACAATCAAGTTTGTTATTCCAATTGTAAGAAAATGAAATTGTTTCCATCATGGTAGTTATTGATTTGATTAAAAAATGAGGATTTATTATAAAAACTTTCGTTTTGCTTTTGATAAGAAGTAGCGTGAAAGCATTAGGAGAACCAGCGCCATTCCGCCGATGAATCTGAGACTTTCTCCGCCCATTTCACGAGATGTATATCGGAGAATTGAAACGCCTGCGAGAATGATAACTATTACAAATGACATATCTATTTCTGGTAAACCTCCAATGTGCCTGACCTGGCGAATAACATCATCAGTTACAATTGTTTCTTTTCTGTATCGTTCGCAGAGCTCAAAAATTACACGTGGATTTCCTGCTGATTGGTCGTATATGTGGTTGCGGTATAACTCAAAATCTTCTATATCTATGTCGTAAGAAAGCTTATGTATTAACTCTAATGATTGAGTACGTGGTAGAGGTTCGATGTTAATCTTTTCAAAGTTCCAAATGAAGTTTGCTTTTGTTACTGAGATTTCCCTAGCTGTAGTAACGATAACGAAATGGTCTTTAAGCTGTTCAATAGTTTTCATTCCTTTTGCTGTAATTCCGTCTACATTATCAATCATAAGAATGTACTCGTGTCTTGTGGTAATTCTTATAATTTCATCAATCAGGCTTTGAATGCTGTCTTTCTGTAGTTTGCTTTGCAGCTTTGTTTTATCGAAATCTGCATAAATCATTTCTTTTATTGCTTCTTTATCGTTATCCAGCAAGTACAATAGCATGTTTACAAAAGTCAATTTCAGGTTACTCATTTCATCAATTTTCAATATTTTTTTATCCCTGAATTCAATCTGCTTTAAGATGTGACTTTTACCTATTCCTATTTTCCCGACCAGGATTGTGTTTATGTTTTTGTTAATGTTATCAACTACAGTAAGTATTTCTTTTTCTCTTCCGATTATGAATTGATTAGGTGCAGAATGAAAATTGATAAGTGTTGGAACAGCTTTAACTCCTACAATTCTTTTCCATAATCTCTGGTACCATTTTGTTTGTTTGCTGCTCATATCGTCAATGTTCTTTCTGAGGATTTCAATAGGAGTGTGGTTATAAATTAAAGTGGTATTAAATGAAGTGTGGCCAAGGAGCGTTTTTACGTTGTGGAGTTCTGTGCCGGTCGCGAGCATTTGCGTTGCGAAAGTGTGTCTGAGTGCATGAGGATGGAGATTTGAGAATGTGGGATGTTTTTCTTTTAATCGTTCCATCATTCTGTTCATTGCTTTTCGGCCCATGTGTTCGCGACCTTGCTGACCCGGGAATAAATAATCTGTACCTGTAGTTGGTTTTCGTTCTTTTATGTAATCTGCTAAAACTTGTAATAAACGGTTTGATAGTGGAATTTCTCGGATCAGTTCTTCGTCTCTTTTCTTCAATGATTTGACTAATAATATTTTTTTCTTAAAGTCGAAGTTTGCCATTTTAAGAGTTACACATTCTGTTACTCGTAAACCACAGTCCATCATTATTAAAATGGCTGCCTTATGCTTTACATTCTCAACTGTATTGATAAGCTTTTCCGACTTTTCTTTATCCAGATAATTGAATTCTCCGGTTTTTTTCATTCGAACGTTTTTATAACTTTTCTCCTCATTATCGTTCAAAGTGTCGTGAACTTGTTTGCTCTCTGATAGCTCCTGTAGTTCGGTTAATTCGTCATGTTCTAATTGATTTTCCATTTTTTTATTTTTTTGCTGTGAGTTTGAAAAAACGTGTTTTCATGTTACCATGTTACCTATGCATATATATCTCTTTAATAATCAATAACTTAATCAGGTAACATGGTTTTTTTCCGGTAAGATGCTTTTTATCTTTTTGCTTTCCTTTTTTCCGGTAAGATCAGGTAACTTCAGGTAACTTGATTTTTTCTTCATCTTACCTGTAATAACTGATTGATTAATATATACTTTAGACCTAAAAGGGTAAGATGGTAACTTAAATAGCTCATTTTCTGCTGGATTTTTGTTTTCGGTTGTTTTTTGCGCCGCTTAGCTTCTTCTCTCTTTAACACTTCTTTATGTTTTGTCTACTTTCTGCCTCTTTGTCTGTCTTCCTCCTCTTTGTTTTTACTGCTAATCTTCTTCTCTATCGGGGGGTGTGGGGGGTGACAAAATTGAGATTATGGTAACCGGAAAAAATAGCAAAAAGTGGACATTTTTTAATTATTTTAGCTTGATACACCAGTATCCGTAGCGGTCAGTTTTTGTCTCTTTTTGACGAAAAAACCCGCAAAGTGGCATAGCACGGCCGACCATAACACGATTTAGGCGAATTGAAGTGTAAGACGACAAATACATAAGTATTTCTGTTGAAGTAAGAAAAACGGCTTGCAATTCTTTTTCTGACCCGGGTTTTATAAATTGAGGGATGATTTCTGCTTCAGAAGAAAGCTGCTGAAACTTTGCGTTTCGCTCCTCGTTTTTATCAATATCCTGCCGAGTCATTTCGCTGTCCAAGCCTTCTTTTATCATCCAAAATGCCTGGCTCCAAACTTTGTCTATATCGACTGTCTGGGAATATTTCCAGTTAATTGATTTGATTTCGAAGCAGAGCCATCGCACTGAACCGGTTTCATCGGTTAGAAACTCAGCCATGTTTGTCGAACCGATAAAAGATGAAATTCTATGAATAATTGATGTTTTGCGATCATACGGCAGGCGCTCATTTATCAAATCTTTTGAAAACAAGCTTTTTAAGCTGTTTATCTCATGTTTTGCTAAAGAGCTTAGTTCGTCGAGATTTATGAGAAAATTCTTAGCTAAAGCAATTCTGGAATCTTTATCGTCGGAAATGTTTTCAGAAGAATATTCCTTTAAGGCTTTAGGAACTAAAAAACGGCAAAAAGTACTTTTTCCTGAGTTTTGTTGCGAATGAACAAGAATAAAAGCTTGCTTGTTGTAATAGCCTTCCACCAGGGCGCAACGAACGCATCGCATTAGCCATTTTGCGAATTGCTTTGAAAATTCTTCATGGTCATCACATTTGATATAATCGCAGAGCGCTTGTATGTAATCCTTTCCGTCCCATCTGGGAAGTGATTTGAAGTATTCATGAATTGGATTGAATTTTTTAACAAAAGAACTTTTCAGGATCGCTATTAGTTTGTCCATTCCAACTTTAATTCCTTTTTTATTCAGCTGAATGAAAATGTCGTTTTCGTTTAAAGAACCATATTCATTTTTTCTCTTTTCCGACATTTCTACTTCAAGCTTTACTGTATTGAAGCGCAAATCATAGTTTTTATTGAGAAATTTCTCTGTAGCGTGAAAGATTGTGTAGCTGTCCTGCTCTGTGTCTTTAGTTTCAAAATCTTGTGCTGCAGTATCGTCATTATCGTCTGTGTCTGTAACGGCCGGCTGAGGTTTTAAAAGCAATTCTTTGAAATTGTCTGCTGAATGATCACGAAAAAAATCAGCAACGTCTTTAATTTCGGCAGGAAGTAAAAGACGTTTTACATTAAAACGGGAACAGACTTTCTCAGCAGCTTTTTGCCCGGGTGCATCATTATCAAAACAAATGAAGATTTCAGGCGAAATTTCCTGTAATTGCTTCATTTGTTCTTCACTCTGGAAGGTGTTTTCTGATTGAAAAGAAACTGCGGCAAAACCATTTGAATTAAGTGCTAAGCAATCTTTTTCACCTGCTGAAATAAATAATTGATATGGTTTTTTATTGGCACTGTCCGGGGATTTCTCTAATTCCGCTGAGCCAGGAGCAGTATCACTGACCAGGGATAATATCAATTGCCCTAAGCCAAAAACATCTGAAACAATTTGATTTTTAAATCCGAATTGCTTTTCTTGTTTTCCTTCTATTGCAGGTATGTAAGTTTTAATGCGGCCGTTAACGAGGTAACAGGCAACAACTTTTCCAGCGCCTTTATAATCAATCTTACAAAGCTTTCCTTTCTTAGAAATAAATTCGTGATATTTTACCTGCTGAACATTGAAGTGCTGTAAGGTTTCTTTATTGATTTTGTAGGATTGGAAGTATTTTAAAAAATCTTCTGTATATTCTTTTTCATAGGAAATTTTCTTGTTTTCTGCTTTGTTTTCCTGCTTCGTTTGCTTCAGCTGAACTGGATTTTTTAAATCGTGAGCATAACCGTTAAGAGACAAATCTTTTGAAATTGTTTCTAGTAATACTTCAAATTGATTTTTACAGTCAATTTTTTTCAAATCAGCAACAAACTGGAAAACATCACCCTGGTGTCCGGTGTTATGGCTTTTGAACTTCCAGTTTTCTTCTTTTAGCTTGTTTTCTTCAGTATAAAATGAAAGTGATGGGCTGTCGTCTTTGTCTGAAAAAGGAGACTTGTAATTTTCAGGTTTTTCAGGATTGAAATTCTGGCCGGTCGATTGTCGTAAGTAAAAGCTGATAATATCCTCTTGCGATACCCTGTTAAGGAGTTGGATTTTTGTCATATGTGCATGCAGGTTTTTTAATGGTCGTTGTCATTACCAACGGCCATTTTTGATTTAATTAATAAAAGGAAGATTGAGCGGCGGATGTTGTAACCTTCAGATAAACGTTGTAACTTATAGTTCTCATAATTCTGCTGAATTGATAGAAATTCGGAAGGTGTTACGAGGTTTCGTTCATACTGTGTTGAACTTAAAAAGAATGATTTCTGCTTTAAATGATCTAAGCTGTCTTTAAGGTTGTATTCTTCGATAGAAAGCTTTATTGAATAATAAGTAGCAATAACATCAATTTTTGCATCTTCTGATAAAAGCTTGTTAGTTCTCTGAATTGCTTCAATTTTTTGCTTGCGTAATTGTCGTGAATTAAGCTCCTGAATAGGTCCAGAAAGATTAAGAGAAAGAGTAAAGCCGCCAGTGAAAGGAGAGTAGCCAGGAGAAGGAATATAAGAAAGCCATCTGTTTTTTTGACTTTCTTTAAATTCTGCAATTTGAGCAGTACGTAAATTGTTATAATATTTATCTAAAGAATTTGTCAAACTGTCCAAATCTGGAATGTCAAAATCTTGGCTATGAGCGGCAGGGGAAAAAAAGAAAATGGTGAAAGCCAAATAAATAATTGATAATGAGTTATTTAATAAGTAAGATTTTATACTTTTCCTATAATTAATATTATGAGAATTCGAAAACATAGTATTATATTTGTACTGCAATAGTACGAAATTTGTAAGAATAAATAACTTTATTATGAGAGAAATAATTGAAAACTTTCAAACCCTGCGCAATTCTTTGAGTTCGCTGATTGATAAAAGCGGTTATAAAAATGCTTTTATAGCTGAAAAAATAGGCATGTCACCCAACCATTTCTACGTTAGAAAGCAGCGTAACAGTTGGAATGAAGAGGAAATTGAAAAAATTCTTGATGTTATTGAGAATGATGAATTAGAAGATTTTTTTCTCGGTCAACTCATGGATAATATGAAGAATGAAGAAACTATTACATTCGGTGAGTTAAAGAAAGAAATGGAATGGAAGTAATTGTAACAAAAGTTTTCTGTAAACAGTTAAAGCAGTGTCCTGGTTACATACAGGAAAGTGTCCGAGCTATTCTTGAAAGTCTTGAAGCTGCGGCTAACATCAATGATGTACCGGACGTTAAAAAGCTGGAAGGCTGGCAGTTTTATTATAGAATTCGTATCGGTGATTATAGAATGGGAATGAGACATCAAAAGCCTCAAATTGTTGTGATGACTATTCTGAACAGAGGAACGATTTATAAGAAGTTCCCACCTCAATAAAAGAACTTAAAAAGCCGGATTTACTCCGGCTTTCTTAATTTAATAATAAACCTGTGTTTTTGCTTCAAGACAAAGATTATTGAAGTAAATACCTAATCTAAAAAGGTCGTTTTGAGAATAAGTTGTAACAAAGAAAAACACTTTGTCTTTTGATGAAATTGCTCTTAATTCTTCAATATCAACTCCGACAATTCTCGATGCTTTAATGAATAAATCTTTGTCTTTTTTGTTGATTTCAATTGCTTTCATTTTGTAGTTATTTGATTTGTTTTTTAATATTATTTCCAAAAGAAAAAAGGAAAAAAAAGAAAGCTTTTGCCGCAAGCGGCATGGTAATTCATTAGAGAGCGAAGCGAATAAATAGCGAAGCGGTTTATGCTCCAATGAATTGGCTGTTTCATGCCGCTACTTTTGCGGCTCTTTTTTTTCTTCTTTTGGAAATGGGCCACTTTTTTGATTTTTAGATGTTTCCTGCCTGTTTCAGTCTTTTTAAATGGTTGTCCTGCCTTTTGGTTTTGCGCGGTTTTTTGCGCGCCCCTGCCAGCGTGTGTGTGGAGAAAGGCGCGGTAGCGCCCCACACACAACGTATTACGCAAGTGGCGGGTTGCCTGCCCATGAATATTTTATTTTTTTCTGCTATAACAAAACTTCATGTCAAAACGACCTTGGGCAGGCATACCGTCCCGCAGCGCTGGCAGGGCTGCAACCGCGCTGAATCGAGAAGCGGCGGTGACGTGTGTTGTGGCGCAACGGTTGTTTTTTGCGCCTGAACACACGGCAAAGTAGCCGCGAATGACGTGTGCTCGTCTGCCGCAAAACTGTGACAATATGCGAAGCACCCGAAGGGCAGCATCAGATAGCGCAACGGTTGTTTTTTGCGCTGTCTGGTGCTGTATTGGCGCGGTTATGCATGGGCAGACAGCTACACGGCATACCGCTATAGTTGCTGATGAGTTACGTTCTGATGATGCCAAGCAGAATTATTGAAGCCTGGCTTTATTCCGCTGACTGCCTTCTCCTGATTGGCTTTGTTGTGCTGATTCTATAAAAAAAATTGGCAGTTCCCGATTTTTTTTGCTTAATAGTTCCAAATTGTTCTACTGCTGGGCTTTGTTTTTTT
>MWWC01000048.1_pt1 | contig 11331 bp, 8 predicted proteins | sample 1047261 | NCBI WGS metagenome assembly MWWC01 (sample SAMN06349975, study PRJNA376086) | soil metagenome | isolation source: MS3-5 sample Antarctic (ecotone) soil | place: Antarctica | collected 2015-01-13 | reverse complement strand
GCCGATAAATTAAAAAGGTGTAATGCAAACGTTTCGGTTTTAGTTTGTGGTAGCGGACACAGTTTTAACAAATATGTAGATTATCGTTGTCATTTACCTGTTTGCGCGGATTGTCAAGAAACAAAGTCCTTGAGGGAATTAGCGCGAATTTTGCCTAAATTCTTACAATTATTAAAAGATAATCCGTCTTTGATTTTGGCACTTATGACGCTTACCCTGCGCTCCAACAAGAAACGCGGTTTAAGGGGCGGTTGTGGGCAAATAAAGAAGCATTTTGCCAAGCTACGCGGGCGCAAAGTATGGAAAGATTGCATCGGCGGCGTTGGGCGAATCGAAAACACATTTAATCGAATTTTGGGCTGGCATCCGCATATCCATAATCTTTTATTGTTGAACGAATTTTTGCCGCAGGCTGAATTGTCGGACAAGTGGCAAGCGATAACCAAAGATTCAATGGTTGTTGATATTCGACAAGTCCATGACCTCAAAGTTGGCTTAATCGAATGTATTAAATATCCGTTCAAATTGTCGGACGTTCGCTCATTTAGCCGCGAACAGTTCAAAGAAATTTTTGAACTAAAAGGCGAACGGCTCGGCGTGTCGTTTGGCGAATGTTACGGCTTGGACGTTGACGACGACATCGAAGCGGCTTTGGAAACCGAACACACGGATTTTGCCGAAGAAACGAAAAAGTTTGCAATCGGGGATGCGTGTCCGTTTTGTCAAAGCAAATTAGATTTGATTGATTTTTCCGCTGGTGGTTACGCCAAGTTTTTGTTAAGCGTTCCGATTGAATCTCATACTCGCGGGAAACCGCACTAATAAATCCGTTATAAGACGCGCCACTTTTAACTTAAATAAATTTAGGTTTAGCCGAAGGCTCGTCTTGGAAAGATACCTTAAGCCGGGATCGCGCACTTGAGAGGATTTCTTGTAAACGGTTTCGCCGGAACACGCTTTTAAGGTTCGATTGATATTTGATTTTTTATTTTAGTTTTACGGGCAAGATTCTACAGCTTCTTTTCCTTGCTCGTAAATAAAGCGCGGCTTTTTTTTCATATCGTTAGCCGCGCACGGTTGACGCGGGTAATTGTGGCTCGCGTCAGCTACAGTTTTGTCGTTCGCATAAGTGCCACGACAAGCCGCAAAGGTAGTAAGGTGTGCAAATTAACTTACCTACCTTTGCGGTCATTTGATAGAGGAGATTGATATATGGATTTAGTAATAGAAAGTGGTTCAAGTGCCTTTGACGGCGCAATGAATACGATATTAGACGCTGGTAAAGTGCCGAATGATTTAGACGGTTTGCGCGTCCAACAAACGAACTTACAAACCGAACTAAAAGATTGTATGAACGCTGGCGATGCCGCAGGCGTGGTTCGGATTCAAAACCATTTACGCGATTTACCAATTCTTATTAAGACGGCTGAAATAAGGGAACTACGCGCAAATATAGAACGCGCAACGGCACGGCTCGAAGAAATTAAGGTTGAAACAAAATTAGTTGAAGGTGTTCGCGGCGAAAAAAACAAGATTTTAGCCGAAAAACTTAGAACGGTTGAAGAAGCTGGTCTTGACGTTCGGCGCGTCGAATTTGTTTTGTATCAATTAGACAATGACGCGGAAATTCAGCGACAAGCCCGGCGCGAATACAACCAGCGATTAAATAATTTAGTAGCAAGTGCGGACGCTTAAAGCAAAGCCGCACACGGGGGAGATAATAAAATGACGACTAAAGATATAGAAAATAAATTTAGTGCGAATGACAAAATAGTCATAGCTCGCTTCTTAAAGTTAGTCAACGAAACGGCGGCAAACGATAGTAATTTTTCAGACAATGCAAGCCTTGACGAATTAAATCAGTTTAGCGAAATGGCTGAAGAAACCGATGCCGACATTCGCGCCAATGTTCTCGATTGGTTGCGATTGAAAAAGACGCGATTACGCGGAAACCAGACGAACAACTAGAACTTTTATATAGATTTGTATTAGTAAAATTCGGTTGACGGCTTCCGGGTTATTTCGTGCAAAGTCGAATTTTTTTAGAAAGGTTTTTAACCCGTCAAGCTAACAAACAAGGGGTCAAAGTGAAATTATGCGCCAAAAAAAACAGGCGCGAAAGGTTTGTAAAGGTTGTAAAGGTTGATTTCCAATCAATAATAAACCAGCCAATCCTATAAATAATATGGTTGGTTACTTTGTCTGAATCGAATTTATACGACACGGGAAAACAGGTAATGGAACAAGAACTTATTTGTAATAAATGTAGAAATTTTGTCGGCGTGATTGATGCCGATGGCGTTGCGTTAAGAATTGGCGCGGCAACATTTTATTGCGAAGTCAGGTTTTCACACGATTGCGGACGTGCTATCAGATTCAAACCAAATGAACCGAAAGATTTACATAGTATCAAAGGCTATACCCAAGAACTTTTATTGAATCTTGGTAAGGATAAGAAAATCAGGAGTAATTAAATATATGTCGAAAAATGCAAGGGTTCGGGTAATCCAAAGAAAAACTTATAAGGCGTTAGGGTTTGAAGTCGTCTCTAATTGGCGGGAAAAAGCCGAATATGGCGGCAGAACCAATCATAAAACCGTTGCTCGAATTGCGACGATTAAAGATTATTTATTGGTTCAACCGAACGCGCAAAAAAACCTTTGGATGAAAATTGATTTGACGCTCAATCGGTTATTGAAAAGCGGCGAAATTACGAATCTTGACAAAAGCAAAATCGAGCAGCGGTTCGCGGAATTTTGCCCGCGTCCAGTTCCATCGATGCCCGTGTCAACTAAGCCGCCGATAACTTTGCAATCGGTTCGGGAAAAATACGGATTATAAAGTGCAAACACCGGAGAACCTTTCAATAAGAACCAATCAAAAAGGCTACAGAATTGCCCTGTAGCCTTTTTGATTCGGTTTTCGATACTTAGCCAATCGCTTAAATAAGCGGCGGCAATTCTAACTTTTTACTAGCTTTTAATAAGATTTATTGAGTAAAAAAGAGTGTCAAAAAGGCGCGTTTTTGACACAAGCTAAACAGGATTAAAGAGCTGCGCTACTCAAAGTCTGGTTGAATGTTGGACTGGTTGCCCAATATTTCTGCTACTGACCTAAAAGTGGCATGTCACTGTTCCAAATGTCGACAGCGAGTTTCCAATCACTTTTCTGCCGCTTCCATACTACGACATACTTACCTACATCACGTTTATTGTCAGGAAAAATTAACTCATATGTCCCCACCTCATATACCACATTCCCCTGTGCCTCTACATCGGACGTATTTAGCTTAAACTTAGCACCTGTATTAATTAAACTCTGCCAGAGTTCTTGTATCCTCTGCCTCCCCTGAACCACTGGACTGTTCGGGGGCATCACCCGCGCATCTTCAGCATACATATCAGCAATTCTTGCCGCGTCACCTTTGCTAAATGTTTCAACGAACTTCTTACTAGCAGCTTCAATGGTAATACGAATGTTGCCGTCCGAAGTCTTTTTGCCTTTTGTCTGGGCTAGTGAAAAGGGGGCTGCCACAATCAATATAACTAGTGCTAAAAAGATTCGATTCATTGTCGGTCTCCTTCAGAAGAATGGTTAAGGCAAGGTATTTTATACCTGCAATAAAATTAGGTCAACAGCTACCATGAAATTTTGTGACCGACTCCTTCGGACTAACTAGTTATTATGCCGCAAGTTTGCGGTATAATAACTCGAATACAAATAAAATACCGCAAAGTGTCTCAAAAAGGGTCGTTTATGACATAAATATTTTATCTTAGAGTAATCTAAAGTTTTTTTATGTATTCGTCTAAATCGTTGCGTTTGATTCTGAATGCCTTGCCAATCATTTTTCCTTTTAATTTCTTTGTCCTAAGCCTTTCGTAATGTGTGAACACCGGCAACCCATTTAATAAGTTTCATTCTTAAAAGCTGAAACATTTCAAGCGGTTTGATTCATTATAAAATCAATAAATAAAGCCGCTTGGAGCGATTCTAACGGCTTTTTGTTTCCTTTCCGATACTTAGCCAATCCTTTTAATCATAGCGGCACACAGGGCAAAGTTCAATGCTTTTTTCTATTCGCCAGCCAGCGTTTTCAAGTTCGGTTTTCGTTGCATAATCTGTATTCGTGCAACAATTACAATTAACATTTATTTTCGGTTCAATCGGTTTCATATCTGTATTGTCGGCGGTTTTGTCGGACAAGACACGCCGCCCGGACTCCGGGGGCGCACCTGTCTGCCGCGTCTTAGTCTTTTATGCCTTAATCGTTTGTTCGGCTAAAATAATGTGAATCCCTATACTAGCCGCGATATGCTTACATACATATTTGCCTTGCAATCCGCATTTACAGTTACAATCCGCAAACTTTTTGCCGCCGACTTTGGTAAATGAAACCTCATAGATTGCGCCTGTTTCGCGGTTCATAACTTGGTAGTGGCGAAATTCGATTACTTTAACCAGCGGCTTTGTTTGTCGCGCCTTTTCGATTGCCTTTTGAATGTTCGTTTCGTTAATCTCAACCATTTTTTTATCCGTCCTTTTTTCTTGATTCGTTTCCGACTTACAAGATAATTCTACCATCGGTAGAAACCGAAGTCAACACTATTTCGCCCATTGGTAGAAAATATGTTGACTTATTTTTTCTACCAATGGTATGACTATTTTAGCTTTTAACCATTGGTAGAATCGTATTGACTAATTCTTAAACCATTGGTAGAATTATTTTCACTATGAATAAAGACGAATTAAAACAGTTTCGTGAGCGTATCGGATTGAATCAAGGCGAATTATCTAAGGCGTTAAGCGTTGCGGGTAATACAGTTAGCCGTTGGGAACTTGGCACACGGGCAATACCATCATTTCTACCATTGGCATTAGAAACGATTGAAAGGCGTTTATCGGAATCAACCGCTGGTAGTAAAACCGTGTCAACCGTTGGTAGTGTTGATAATAAATCTAATTCAACCGCTGGTAGTAAGCCTAAGTCAATCGAAAAAAAATCAACCGTTGGTAGTTCCGACTTATCTGCGACTGATAACGAAAATGAATTTACTATGACGACTGCGGACGCGGCAAAGGTTCTTGAATTAAGTCCGCGTCAAGTCCGAACTTACGCTGAAAGGGGCGAGCTGCACGGCAAACAAGGCAAGCAAAGCCATTGGTTTTTTCGTCAATCGGACGTTGGTAAATTCTGGGCGACACGCGATAAAGAATAATTTTTTGTTGGCGTGTGCGCGTCAGGGTAAATCAAAGGCGTTGGCATTGAATCAACCTACCTTATACGCTTCTTCGGTTTTGGTTTTTGCTTTGGTTGTAATTTTGCCAAAAGATTTCGCGTAAAGGTTTACTGTTCGGATTTTCGATGTAATAATTTAATTTAGTTCAAAGAAAAACCGCCGACATTGATTTTCGCAGGTCACGTCAGCGGCGATTCTTTATTTTATTTGTTCCGTCTATTGCTAGACGAATCGTTTTTGTTTTAAGCCGTTAGCGCGGCTCAAATGGCTTTTAGTGATAAACCGTAAAACCAATATGATTATAGATAATGATTGCGAAAATCGCAACCAAAAATTAACAAGCGCACACCCGGAAGATTTTCTTTCGGCGGCGCGTTCGTCCGATAGTTCTTTGAAAGTTGAAAATTATGGCTTTGGCGGCAAGTTTCTCCAGCGTATGAAAAAGTTGCGCCGTGAAACCCAAAAGGCGAAAAGACGCGCCGTTCGTTCAAGCCAAAATGAAACGGAAAACGCAACCGATTCTTATTCAATTTATACTGTTGCACAAAGTCCTAATTCCAATGCTTTTGTAGATAAAGATTTAGGCACTAGATTTGATTATAGTTCCGTAAGTGCGGACGTTTTAACAAAGTATCTAGCCGACCAGCTACGTAGGGCGGCAAAGTTAGAAGGACGGCTTGAATATAAGAAAGAAATTGTCAAGATTTTGCACAAATTCGAATTTGTCGAGCAAGCCGATAAATTAAAAAGGTGTAATGCAAACGTTTCGGTTTTAGTTTGTGGTAGCGGACACAGTTTTAACAAATATGTAGATTATCGTTGTCATTTACCTGTTTGCGCGGATTGTCAAGAAACAAAGTCCTTGAGGGAATTAGCGCGAATTTTGCCTAAATTCTTACAATTATTAAAAGATAATCCGTCTTTGATTTTGGCACTTATGACGCTTACCCTGCGCTCCAACAAGAAACGCGGTTTAAGGGGCGGTTGTGGGCAAATAAAGAAGCATTTTGCCAAGCTACGCGGGCGCAAAGTATGGAAAGATTGCATCGGCGGCGTTGGGCGAATCGAAAACACATTTAATCGAATTTTGGGCTGGCATCCGCATATCCATAATCTTTTATTGTTGAACGAATTTTTGCCGCAGGCTGAATTGTCGGACAAGTGGCAAGCGATAACCAAAGATTCAATGGTTGTTGATATTCGACAAGTCCATGACCTCAAAGTTGGCTTAATCGAATGTATTAAATATCCGTTCAAATTGTCGGACGTTCGCTCATTTAGCCGCGAACAGTTCAAAGAAATTTTTGAACTAAAAGGCGAACGGCTCGGCGTGTCGTTTGGCGAATGTTACGGCTTGGACGTTGACGACGACATCGAAGCGGCTTTGGAAACCGAACACACGGATTTTGCCGAAGAAACGAAAAAGTTTGCAATCGGGGATGCGTGTCCGTTTTGTCAAAGCAAATTAGATTTGATTGATTTTTCCGCTGGTGGTTACGCCAAGTTTTTGTTAAGCGTTCCGATTGAATCTCATACTCGCGGGAAACCGCACTAATAAATCCGTTATAAGACGCGCCACTTTTAACTTAAATAAATTTAGGTTTAGCCGAAGGCTCGTCTTGGAAAGATACCTTAAGCCGGGATCGCGCACTTGAGAGGATTTCTTGTAAACGGTTTCGCCGGAACACGCTTTTAAGGTTCGATTGATATTTGATTTTTTATTTTAGTTTTACGGGCAAGATTCTACAGCTTCTTTTCCTTGCTCGTAAATAAAGCGCGGCTTTTTTTTCATATCGTTAGCCGCGCACGGTTGACGCGGGTAATTGTGGCTCGCGTCAGCTACAGTTTTGTCGTTCGCATAAGTGCCACGACAAGCCGCAAAGGTAGTAAGGTGTGCAAATTAACTTACCTACCTTTGCGGTCATTTGATAGAGGAGATTGATATATGGATTTAGTAATAGAAAGTGGTTCAAGTGCCTTTGACGGCGCAATGAATACGATATTAGACGCTGGTAAAGTGCCGAATGATTTAGACGGTTTGCGCGTCCAACAAACGAACTTACAAACCGAACTAAAAGATTGTATGAACGCTGGCGATGCCGCAGGCGTGGTTCGGATTCAAAACCATTTACGCGATTTACCAATTCTTATTAAGACGGCTGAAATAAGGGAACTACGCGCAAATATAGAACGCGCAACGGCACGGCTCGAAGAAATTAAGGTTGAAACAAAATTAGTTGAAGGTGTTCGCGGCGAAAAAAACAAGATTTTAGCCGAAAAACTTAGAACGGTTGAAGAAGCTGGTCTTGACGTTCGGCGCGTCGAATTTGTTTTGTATCAATTAGACAATGACGCGGAAATTCAGCGACAAGCCCGGCGCGAATACAACCAGCGATTAAATAATTTAGTAGCAAGTGCGGACGCTTAAAGCAAAGCCGCACACGGGGGAGATAATAAAATGACGACTAAAGATATAGAAAATAAATTTAGTGCGAATGACAAAATAGTCATAGCTCGCTTCTTAAAGTTAGTCAACGAAACGGCGGCAAACGATAGTAATTTTTCAGACAATGCAAGCCTTGACGAATTAAATCAGTTTAGCGAAATGGCTGAAGAAACCGATGCCGACATTCGCGCCAATGTTCTCGATTGGTTGCGATTGAAAAAGACGCGATTACGCGGAAACCAGACGAACAACTAGAACTTTTATATAGATTTGTATTAGTAAAATTCGGTTGACGGCTTCCGGGTTATTTCGTGCAAAGTCGAATTTTTTTAGAAAGGTTTTTAACCCGTCAAGCTAACAAACAAGGGGTCAAAGTGAAATTATGCGCCAAAAAAAACAGGCGCGAAAGGTTTGTAAAGGTTGTAAAGGTTGATTTCCAATCAATAATAAACCAGCCAATCCTATAAATAATATGGTTGGTTACTTTGTCTGAATCGAATTTATACGACACGGGAAAACAGGTAATGGAACAAGAACTTATTTGTAATAAATGTAGAAATTTTGTCGGCGTGATTGATGCCGATGGCGTTGCGTTAAGAATTGGCGCGGCAACATTTTATTGCGAAGTCAGGTTTTCACACGATTGCGGACGTGCTATCAGATTCAAACCAAATGAACCGAAAGATTTACATAGTATCAAAGGCTATACCCAAGAACTTTTATTGAATCTTGGTAAGGATAAGAAAATCAGGAGTAATTAAATATATGTCGAAAAATGCAAGGGTTCGGGTAATCCAAAGAAAAACTTATAAGGCGTTAGGGTTTGAAGTCGTCTCTAATTGGCGGGAAAAAGCCGAATATGGCGGCAGAACCAATCATAAAACCGTTGCTCGAATTGCGACGATTAAAGATTATTTATTGGTTCAACCGAACGCGCAAAAAAACCTTTGGATGAAAATTGATTTGACGCTCAATCGGTTATTGAAAAGCGGCGAAATTACGAATCTTGACAAAAGCAAAATCGAGCAGCGGTTCGCGGAATTTTGCCCGCGTCCAGTTCCATCGATGCCCGTGTCAACTAAGCCGCCGATAACTTTGCAATCGGTTCGGGAAAAATACGGATTATAAAGTGCAAACACCGGAGAACCTTTCAATAAGAACCAATCAAAAAGGCTACAGAATTGCCCTGTAGCCTTTTTGATTCGGTTTTCGATACTTAGCCAATCGCTTAAATAAGCGGCGGCAATTCTAACTTTTTACTAGCTTTTAATAAGATTTATTGAGTAAAAAAGAGTGTCAAAAAGGCGCGTTTTTGACACAAGCTAAACAGGATTAAAGAGCTGCGCTACTCAAAGTCTGGTTGAATGTTGGACTGGTTGCCCAATATTTCTGCTACTGACCTAAAAGTGGCATGTCACTGTTCCAAATGTCGACAGCGAGTTTCCAATCACTTTTCTGCCGCTTCCATACTACGACATACTTACCTACATCACGTTTATTGTCAGGAAAAATTAACTCATATGTCCCCACCTCATATACCACATTCCCCTGTGCCTCTACATCGGACGTATTTAGCTTAAACTTAGCACCTGTATTAATTAAACTCTGCCAGAGTTCTTGTATCCTCTGCCTCCCCTGAACCACTGGACTGTTCGGGGGCATCACCCGCGCATCTTCAGCATACATATCAGCAATTCTTGCCGCGTCACCTTTGCTAAATGTTTCAACGAACTTCTTACTAGCAGCTTCAATGGTAATACGAATGTTGCCGTCCGAAGTCTTTTTGCCTTTTGTCTGGGCTAGTGAAAAGGGGGCTGCCACAATCAATATAACTAGTGCTAAAAAGATTCGATTCATTGTCGGTCTCCTTCAGAAGAATGGTTAAGGCAAGGTATTTTATACCTGCAATAAAATTAGGTCAACAGCTACCATGAAATTTTGTGACCGACTCCTTCGGACTAACTAGTTATTATGCCGCAAGTTTGCGGTATAATAACTCGAATACAAATAAAATACCGCAAAGTGTCTCAAAAAGGGTCGTTTATGACATAAATATTTTATCTTAGAGTAATCTAAAGTTTTTTTATGTATTCGTCTAAATCGTTGCGTTTGATTCTGAATGCCTTGCCAATCATTTTTCCTTTTAATTTCTTTGTCCTAAGCCTTTCGTAATGTGTGAACACCGGCAACCCATTTAATAAGTTTCATTCTTAAAAGCTGAAACATTTCAAGCGGTTTGATTCATTATAAAATCAATAAATAAAGCCGCTTGGAGCGATTCTAACGGCTTTTTGTTTCCTTTCCGATACTTAGCCAATCCTTTTAATCATAGCGGCACACAGGGCAAAGTTCAATGCTTTTTTCTATTCGCCAGCCAGCGTTTTCAAGTTCGGTTTTCGTTGCATAATCTGTATTCGTGCAACAATTACAATTAACATTTATTTTCGGTTCAATCGGTTTCATATCTGTATTGTCGGCGGTTTTGTCGGACAAGACACGCCGCCCGGACTCCGGGGGCGCACCTGTCTGCCGCGTCTTAGTCTTTTATGCCTTAATCGTTTGTTCGGCTAAAATAATGTGAATCCCTATACTAGCCGCGATATGCTTACATACATATTTGCCTTGCAATCCGCATTTACAGTTACAATCCGCAAACTTTTTGCCGCCGACTTTGGTAAATGAAACCTCATAGATTGCGCCTGTTTCGCGGTTCATAACTTGGTAGTGGCGAAATTCGATTACTTTAACCAGCGGCTTTGTTTGTCGCGCCTTTTCGATTGCCTTTTGAATGTTCGTTTCGTTAATCTCAACCATTTTTTTATCCGTCCTTTTTTCTTGATTCGTTTCCGACTTACAAGATAATTCTACCATCGGTAGAAACCGAAGTCAACACTATTTCGCCCATTGGTAGAAAATATGTTGACTTATTTTTTCTACCAATGGTATGACTATTTTAGCTTTTAACCATTGGTAGAATCGTATTGACTAATTCTTAAACCATTGGTAGAATTATTTTCACTATGAATAAAGACGAATTAAAACAGTTTCGTGAGCGTATCGGATTGAATCAAGGCGAATTATCTAAGGCGTTAAGCGTTGCGGGTAATACAGTTAGCCGTTGGGAACTTGGCACACGGGCAATACCATCATTTCTACCATTGGCATTAGAAACGATTGAAAGGCGTTTATCGGAATCAACCGCTGGTAGTAAAACCGTGTCAACCGTTGGTAGTGTTGATAATAAATCTAATTCAACCGCTGGTAGTAAGCCTAAGTCAATCGAAAAAAAATCAACCGTTGGTAGTTCCGACTTATCTGCGACTGATAACGAAAATGAATTTACTATGACGACTGCGGACGCGGCAAAGGTTCTTGAATTAAGTCCGCGTCAAGTCCGAACTTACGCTGAAAGGGGCGAGCTGCACGGCAAACAAGGCAAGCAAAGCCATTGGTTTTTTCGTCAATCGGACGTTGGTAAATTCTGGGCGACACGCGATAAAGAATAATTTTTTGTTGGCGTGTGCGCGTCAGGGTAAATCAAAGGCGTTGGCATTGAATCAACCTACCTTATACGCTTCTTCGGTTTTGGTTTTTGCTTTGGTTGTAATTTTGCCAAAAGATTTCGCGTAAAGGTTTACTGTTCGG
>MWWC01000047.1_pt1 | contig 11334 bp, 14 predicted proteins | sample 1047261 | NCBI WGS metagenome assembly MWWC01 (sample SAMN06349975, study PRJNA376086) | soil metagenome | isolation source: MS3-5 sample Antarctic (ecotone) soil | place: Antarctica | collected 2015-01-13 | reverse complement strand
CGAGTAACAATGTGGACCGGGCAAACGTCGCCAAGTTTAGCCAGCGCCGCGGCTGCTTCACTGGTGCGAAAAGAACGCGCCGGAGTCTGCGTCAACACAAACGCGAAAGGCTTGCCCAAACGCTTAATGGTGGCGACAGTCGCCGGAGTAGCTTGCAGATCAATCGGCGACGGTCGGCAGGGAATAATGCAGAAGTCTGATTTACCGATTGCCAGGGCTTGCGCCGGTTCATCGCGTCCGGGTGTGTCAATAAAAACAAAATCAAACTGTTTGGCGGCAAGGTCAATTGCCTTTGGAAGTTCGGCGGCGGTAATACTGACAAGCTGCGGTTTGTCTGATTCGCGACTCTGATACCAATTTTCCGCCGATTGCTGATTATCCATATCAAAAATTAGAACTCTCACACCGCGCCCAGCCGCGGCAATCACAGAGCAGTTAATGCAGAGCGTCGTTTTACCGCTCCCGCCCTTTTGAGTAACAAAGCTGACTACCTTCATAACGTTTTAGCGTTGCAACTTTATAACGTCATAACATTAAAATGTTATTGTGTATTTGTTGTTTGCTTTTGGTTTTCAATATACCGCTTCTCTAACGTTTCCATTGATAATTCCACTACTTTTGGAACGGGTAAATCGCCTGTTTCGTATCGGCTAATGGTATTGGAATTTAACCCCAATTCCTTTGCAATGTCTGACTGCTTCATATCGAAAGTGACACGCTTAATTTTGAATTCTTTTCCTGTCATAGATTTTAGAATAACTCAATTAATGGAAATAAGCAACCCTTTATGTAATCATTTGGTTTTATCCATAATAATTCCACTTTAGAGGTTGACATTCTCATTTAGGCATAGTAAGATTATTACAGATTGAAACATTCAATCAAATCAACAAAGGAAGGATTAAACAATGAATAACGAAACACAAAACACCGAAACACAAACAACAACCGGCTATTGCGATATTTGCGGAGCACAGGAAACGGACTGCACAGAAACATTGAAAAGTGAAGGTTGGTTCTTAGGCAGCAGGGAGCATTTCTGTCCGGCTTGCAATAACTAAAGGCGAAAGGCTTACCTGACTGTAATCGGGTAAGCCTCTCTTATCATTCACAATTTACAAGTCAAAGGAGTAAAAAATAAATGAACGAAAATAATTTAACACAATCGGCAATCGAAGCCGAACGGAAGGCGGTGGACACAGTTTTCAGCATCTTGCTGATATTTATATTTGGTTTGGTTGCTTTCAGCTTGGGTTATTTCATCGCGATGAGTGAAGCCGCGGCATTAGTCAAAACAATCTAAAACTAATCATCCGTGATTAGAATTTACAAAAAGGAAGGATAAAAAATGACAACAGAAAACAAAACAGAGACGCAAAAGGAACTGGAAGAGTTTAGTTCATTCAGAGAGGCACAAGCGGAATATGACGAAAAAAGAAAACGCGGGCGCGCCCTGATTGACGACATTGGAATGGGCTGCGGCAATGACTTTATGGTCATTGATAGTTTGATGGAAATTTTCGAGCTGTTCGCCTTCAAAGGTGATAATTTCGCTAAGGGTGATTTAGCCGAAGATTTACAGCATCATCTATTCACCTGGACAAAAGAACACGGCAATGCCGTTGACGCTTGGAAGGACTCTGTTTTGTATGGCAGCAAATACAAAACGGACGGTCCGGGCGACGGTCCGCCAAGCGGCGAGATAAGCCACCCGGCGCAAACTATTTCTGCTCTGCTTAACGATGAAGAATTACCGCAACCGTTAAAAGAAGCAATAACGGACGGATTACTTGATTTGTTCAACACGCGTATTAATCAGGACGAATTTCTGGACTACGAAAAATCACCGGAATATGTGGAAAAGATTTTGCGCGGCTATCAGGCAAACAACTAACAAGTACATCAATTGATGTATTTATCCATTCAATGGAAGCCGTGAGTATTAATACTTACGGCTTTTGGTAAAATTAAACAAGGAATAGAATATGGCTAAAATATGCTTTGAATCAAAAGAATTTCGACAAAACACCCTAGCCTTGATTGACAAGTGCAACGTTATTTTAGAACGCTATGACGCCGCTGGATTCGATATGACGGTCCGCCAAGTTTACTATCAGTTGGTAGCCGCTGATGAAATCGAAAACAGCGAAAAATCTTATAATAAAATTCAAAATCTTCTTAATGACGCTCGTCTTGCCGGGCTGGTTGACTGGGATTTTATAGTTGACCGGACGCGCAACCTGAGAAAATTGTCCGACTGGAACTCGCCGCAGCATATCTTGGAAAACTCACATAGAGGCTTCAGGATAGATAAGTGGGCTAGCCAAGATTACCGCCCTGAAGTGTGGATTGAGAAGGACGCACTCGTTGGCGTCTTTGAAAGAGTTTGCAACGAACTGCAAGTACCAGTAATGAGTTGTCGCGGCTATGCATCGCTTTCAGTAATGTTCGAGGCTGGGCAGCGGCGGTTTAACGAATACATTGAAGACGGACAAACCCCATATATTTTACATTTCGGTGACCACGACCCCAGCGGCATTGATATGAGCCGGGACATAGTTGACAGAGTTTCTTTGTTAACAGATGCATCATACCCCCTTTCAATAAAAATAGGCGAGCCAGAGTTTGTTAGGCTAGCCTTAAATATGAACCAGGTTGACCAGTACCAGCCCCCGCCTAATTTTGCCAAGCTGTCAGACACACGGGCGAAAAAATACGTCGCCAAGTTCGGTAAAAGCAGCTGGGAACTAGACGCGCTGGAGCCAACCGTTTTAAGTAATCTTGTTAGGGAAAACATTCTCGCCATCCGTGATGAAGACAGATGGTTAGAAGCCGTCGCCGAAGAAAATCACCACAAGGAAACTTTAAGCAGGATTGCCGAAAACTACGACGAAATCGAGCAATTTCTTGATGACAGAGAATTGTAAAAAGAAAAGCCGTGAGCGTCAAAACTTACGGCTTCTTATTTGGCGGTTTATCGGCGGCTTATCGGGCGTGATTAAGGGGTGAACATTTGTTCGCGTTGTCGGTGGGTAAAATATAAAATCGCGTCTAGTTTGAGCCGCTTACGGATAAATGACTTGGAGCAATTTTGACGTTGCTTGCTTCGTGCACTAACACCTCTATGCTGCGCCTTCGTTCAGCGACGCGCAATTTAACATCCTTCGCGTTTTGAGCCGCGTCCAGTTGAGCGCCGATAGCGATATTTAGTTCAAGCTGAGCCGCTTGAAGGCGTGTTTGTAATTCAGGAATCACCGCGGATAATTTCTGCGCTTCGGCTATCAAGCCGGGCAGTTTTTCTTCATCGCGCTGCTGATAAAGCTTTTCGAGCGTGATGCGGCTTGATAAAATCTCAATTGGTAAATTGTTGCGGCGGTGCGCCAGTGTGATTAGACTAACGCTATCGGCTTCATTCGCCGCGTTAGCGATGGCTTGAGACAATTCGGATTGCTCGGTTTCAAGCTGTGTCAGCTTGGTGTTTGTTGTTTCTATTTGGTTGGTTAAACTATTCGTTTTTTCGTTGTTCATATTTTTATTTTCTCCTGGTTTTTTATTTTTTATTTAAGGCGGTGACCTTAAAAACTGTAAAATGTCGGCGGTTTAACACCGTCGTTAGCAGTCCAGAGCGCCATTGCAAGGGCTAGAACAAGGTCATCGTTGTTGCCCGTACGCCACTCCGCGCCCGCGCCGTATGAATCATTTCCCGAATCGGAAATCTTTGCCTTAAAGTTCTGAAGCTCGGCGGTTAGTGTTTTGGTTAATGGAAGCTCCTCTGAAAATTTCAATTTGCCCGTTTGCAAGGCAACCGACACGCCCGAAACGAGATTCCGCTTCGGCACTCTGACTGTACTACCGTCTTTTGTAACCTGATCACCGCCGGTGATTACAATCGGCACAAGCCGGGCGTGCATCTTCTCACGCTGGAATAAATCAGTAACTGGAGCGCCGACACCCGTTTTATCAACTGCCAGCGTCGTGCGTGAATACACGCCTTTGTTGAGCTGTTCGCTGTTCATCCATCGAACGGTATCTGTAACAATGTCTGGGAAACCCGTTCTTAATTGCCAGCGATGAAGATGGCGACAATCGAACGTATAAGTTTCCGGCGAGAATCCGCGCCGTTCTAAAAATGCGAGGGCGCTATAATCCGCTTGTTGCCCTAAATCTAAAGCGCAAAAATAAGTCGCGCGTGCTTGTGCTTGGGTGAATTGTGATGCGCCTTCAAAAAATTGCATAAATATTAATCTCCCTAAAGCGCATAACGCCCTGTTTTTAGTAATGAGTTGCGTATTGCTTCGCGGTTATCCGCTTCGCGCTCCTCAACAAGATTTTCCCGCAAAAGTACCCACGCCTTGCTTTCAAAGTCGGATTCAGTGAGGGACGGATTGTTGGCTAACCAAGCACGTTTTAATCGCTGCTTTGCCGGTTCAAGCTCAACATCGATTTCAGCATCACGTTCCGCTTGCTTTCCAGCCTTTTTCGCTTCAAGTCCGGCAAGGTATTTGCTCCGCAATTCGGCATTCTCCGATTGCTGCCTTGAAAGAACATCGTCGCGCTGCTCTTCCCACAATTCGCGGCTGTTCGAGAGCTTGGCGCGTGTTCGTTGTTGGCTCCACGCTGGATAGTCCAAAGTGATTTGATCCTGCTGTGTTTGCCATGTCATTTTTTCCAAGTCTGTCATAATTTTATCTCCTGTATTTTTGATTTTTGTTTTTGTTTTTTTGTTAGTACTTGTTCCCGGCGATAGCCGCAAACAGATCTCTTTCCTGCTGCGTAACCCGAAGCGGTGGTCGGCTTGCGCACCAAATCGCCATCGCCGTTGCCAAAACTAAATCGTCATTTGAGCCGGTGCGCCAATCATTCGCCGCCCCATATGAATCGTGTCCATTAGCTGAAATTGTCGCTTTGAAGTTCTGTAACTCGGACATCAATGTGGCGGCTTCAACGAGTGCAGGGGAAGTCTTTAATGTCCGGTTCTGGAGTGCGACCTGCACGACCCCGACCAAGTCCCTTTTCGGCACAAAAAAGACGTCACCCGTCGTATTTACGGTGCTGCCGCTGGTGATTGAGATTGCCCGGAAGTCTGCGTTTATCTTTTCAGCGCGAAACAAATCAACGACCGCCACGCCGACGCCTGTCCCGTCAACGGCAAGGGTTTTTTGTTTCGGCGTTTCGAATGGATCTAGATTATTAATCTTTGTTACGACATCTTGGACGATTTGTTGATACGGCGTCCTTAATGCCCAGCGCTTCAGGGACACGCAGTCAAGCCGCGAGATTTCGTCTTTACCGTCCTCGAAGATAGTGCGAGTTGCTTCGATAACACAGAGGGCGCTGTAGTCGCTGATCGAACCTAGATCGAGTCCGAAAACTAATGATTTCTCTGTTTCAACGTCTGCCTGCGGTTCGAGTCGTTGCGGATTATTTTGTTTGTACATAATTTTGTGTGTCCTCTGGGAATAGTGGTTTAACATCGTTTGAGAAAACGGCGGCAATATCTTCATAAGAAAATAGCTGGTCTGATGTCTCGACAAACTCGCAGCCGAATTCCTGCCGGAACCAGAAGTCGGGAATAGTTTTCCGTTCGTTGTCGAGCCATTCAGTGCTGATGCGTGGGCATTCCTGCGCTGTGATCCGCGTCCGGTGCCAGTCATTGCCACCATTTGCCCAAACGTCGTAGAAGAAGCCGCGCTTGCCTCTCGGTGTTGAAAGTAAAATGATTCTTCCATCCGAGACGGCGAGCATCGGTCGAAGGGATTGGTATAACGCATCTTCAATGACAGACGCCTCGTCAAGAATGAGAAGGCTAACGGCGCTAAAGCCTCGAATCGTTTGTTCCGAGCCGGGAAGCGCGACAACCCTTGAACCGTTATCAAACTCAAGCCGGAGGGCGCTTTCTTCGATTATTTTCGGCAGGGCATCACAGGCAACTGCGTTATAACAATCTTTCAGTTTGCGAAATAATTCCTGACTTTGGCGGAGTGAAGGCGAAAGTAGCAAAACAAGCGACTCCGGCGTGTAGAGCGCGGTATGCAGTCCCAAAACAGAGGAAATCGTGCTTTTACCGCTCTGTCTGCTACATAACAAAATCATCTGCTTTGAGTCCGAACGTAACAAGTCGGCTTGCCACGCATCGGGCATAATGCCGGCACGTTCCGACATCAAAACCGGGTCGTGCCGTTCACTTTCGATTCTGCGTTTAATCGCGTTATTCGTCGCTGTCGTCAACATCAAATTCTGCGATGAGCAGTTTAACTTCATTGATAATGTCGATTTCGGATAATCCATATTTTTGCGCCTCCTCTCGCCAGCCGCCGGTTTGAACATTCAAGTCAACGCGTTCGCTAAATAATTTGTGATACTTGCCAAGCAGCTCGAGAGACTTGATTTTGTCGGCAAGTTTGAGAGTTGCGGAAATTATCTCGCCGTCTTTGTCGCGCCGGACTTCCAGAAAGTCTTGCCAGTCGGCTTTGGCAATCGCGGAGAGCTCCGAAAGGACTTCGTTAGAACGCATTACAGCCTCTTCAACACGTACACCGATCAGTTCGGCTATCTTCGGGTTGCGCATCAATTCAAACGCCCGAGTAGATAAAGTATTGTCGTCGCCGGAGTAGCCCGCAGCTCGCGCCGCTTCCCTGCCGTTTGGGTTAACAAGGTATGCCTCAACAAACAGGCGCTGTCTTTGAGTGAGTTTAGTTTCCATAAATTTATAACGGTATAATGTTTCACCTTGATAACAGTACAACGTTATACCTTCATAAGCTTAGCAACAAAAAGCACTAAAAACAAACGAAAAACACACGGAAAAATTAGTGCGTTTTAGTGCTTTTTCGCACGTCTGCTACGCACAAGATATTGTGGTGAAGAGAATACTTTTAGTTTACAAAGTTATGTTTTTAACCTAAACACCCGCAAACATTGAATAACAGCGATTACATAAAGACAGTTATCGGACTCCGGCGGCTGTTTTATCTGTTTTGAGTAAGAACCTCAAACGCACGGTTTATCTCAATCATCTTTTCATTGTTGCCTCGTGCGTCCGGGTGGTGAATCTTAGCCAGTGCCTTGTACGCGGCTTTGATGACTTCCGGCGGCGCATTCGGGAGCAAGTAGAGAGTTTGAAACGGCGATGCAATGCTTTGCGGTGGCGGTGGTCGGCTTGGCTGTTCGTTGTCATATTCGGTTTCAACTGCATACACGCTCCGCAGCTCGCCGATCCATTCATCGAGGCATTCCCAATCTGTGATAATCCAAGTTTTCTTCGCCGGGTCGTAATTACGAAATGCAACCGGGACAATTTCCTTTAGTTCTGAAATTGCATATGTGAAGGCGTTTGTGTCGGCGGCGAAAATTTTCACTCCGCATCCGCCGTCGGTGGTAGTGATTTTAATTTTAATTGACGAAGTAGTGTTCATAACTCTTTACAGATTCATCACGCTTATTTCAGCTTCCGGGCTTCGCCGTAACCAAAACTCGCGGATAATCCAGGATTGAATCTCATTGCACGTTAAGTTGTCTGCGCGCTCGCCGTCCGTTTTGAGCATCAGTAGAAACAAAGGGACATCTTCACCTGTCCAGGGCATCGAAACGCTGTTGACGTGCAAATGCGCTTCAACAAACTGCTCTGTAAGCATCTTTAATGCCGCATCTGTTGATTTGCCCTTTGAATGCTTGCTAACGCCGGTGACGAGAGCGCATTCAGTTTCGTAAGCGTAAACGGTCGGCATACTCAAAAGAAAATCGTCGCCGTGTTTTGCGGCGGCATCAATTAGAGAGTCAATAACGGCTTGCCCTGATTCGTTTTCACAATCGAAGACATCTTCAATAATCACGGGTTCGGCGGTGGCGGCGGGCTGGCTTAATGCTTGGTAGTCAGGAAACGCTTCGGCTGTTTTTTCTTCGACAAAACGCCGCAGAGCGTCCGCGCCCGCCTTCATTAAAATATCGTTCCAATCCTTTCCGCCTTCGGGTCGCAGACGGACAGCCCGCGCTCCGTGCGCTCTTAATTCGTTTATATGCTTTTCGGCGGCTTGGTCGCCTGTTTCGTCGGCGTCTAAGGCAACCATAACCTTTCGGAATGCCAGCGCGTTCGGCAGCCAGGTCGGTATTGAAGTGGCAACGGACGCAACCGCCGCAAATCCGCACTCGTGCAGAGCCATCGCGTCTGCCGGACCTTCACAAAGAAAAATAATGTCAGCGTCAAAAGCGTTTACGGATTGAAACAGAGCCTCTTTTCGACTGCCTTTGGTTTTCTTCGGCGTGTCAAGAAATTCCGCGTCAATCGCTCGCCCGTGAATGGCGAGAACATTGCCTTCGGGGTCGGTAATCGGAAATACGACGCGCCTGTCTGTTCCGGTCAATTGCCAATGCCCTTCTTTTTCCGTCCAATGCTTCCATTCGGCGGCATAACCGCAGCCAAACGCTTTCGCCGTTTTCGGAGTTATGCCGCGGCGCTGTAAATATTCTTGCGCCGGTGATGACTCAAACGTCTGTTGGCAAGCCTTCATTTCCTTTTGAAGTCGTTGTAGTTTGGCTTTTTCTTTACTTAGGTCGGTCTCTGAGACGTTTTCCTGTTCTGTGGTAGGGGTTAGTGTGGGCTTGCCACTAAAAACGCGGGACAAAGCGGCGGCGACGCGAGCTTTGCGTGATTTATAAGGCGACTTCTTAAAATCTGACGGAAAACCGTTGTCGGCAAAATACTGTTTCGGCGTGTAATGATGACTGCAATTATTTGTGCGATTACATTTTCCTACTCGGTCGTCTAAATATGCATTGCCGTTCTCGGTGTCAATGTATCTGGAAAATTCGTGCGCCGCTCCGCAGTTCGAGCAAGTACCCCGGCTACGCTGTCCGGTGTAAGGCTCAAGAATAAATCTGTGCGTGGTAGTTTTAATCATAATTCACGAAAAGATTGCAACGCGCCGTTAAAACCCAATTTAACGAAAACGCCCGCCGCGCCGTTGCGGTTTTTCTCAAGTTTTGCCGTAATTTCGGTTTCGCCGTTAGCGTTATCCACTTCTTTGTTTTTGTTCAAATCAAGTACAGATTCGGCTTCGTATTCGATTCCGCCGCTGCCTTTCGCGGCGTGGAGTCCGCCATCTGATTTGTTGCCAGCCCGGTTGCGATGGGCAACGGTAATAACCGGACATTTGAGACTGGAAGCGATTACGGCGGCACCTTTCAGCGCGTGATTGATAAGCGAGTATTCGTCAGCTTCGATAAGGTCTTTTTCTAAGTTGCGTAACGAACGCGCCCAGACGTGAAGGCTATCTAAAACAATTAAGACATTATCGGACTGAATTTTTTCGCGCAAATTTCTAGCATTTTCAATAATGAGAGAAGGCGATGCGGGAAGGCGTGTTGCGTCCACTATTCTGAGATGTTTTAGGTTTTGAGCGGTTTGCACGGCGAGATTCTTGGCTTGCTGTCCGCTTATTTCACCGCTTTTAAGGCGTCCTAGAAACGTATTTGTTTGACGTGCGACAAGTCTGCGGAAAAGTTCCAGAGCGCCCATTTCGGCGGAAACAAACAGCGCCGGACAACGGCAATCACTTGCCGCTTGTAGCGCCATCGCCGTTTTGCCCGCGCCCGGTCCGCCTTGTAAAACGTGAATGCCCGGCGATAAATAATTGCCAAAGTGGCGGTCAAGCTGGGTGAGTCCCGTAATCGCGCCGCGCGGTCGGTTTTCGGCGGCGGCGGCGGCGGCGGCGTCCGTGTCAGCGACAAAGACGTTGACTAGGTCCTCTAAATCAATGGTTGGCGGCAGATTGTTCGTTTCTTTCATACTCAATGTGTGCGTGTAAACTTACGCTACATTTACGAGTATATAGACGGCGAAATGTTCCCGTAAGGGGACATTTTCCGCCACGTTCTTATTCTTTATTCTTATTAGGAGGATTTGGTGTTGACAATAAAGGAGTTACGGGACAACTCCCGAAGTTTTGAGGTGAACTCCCGAAGTTTTAAGGTGAACTCCCGAAGTTTTGAGGTGAACTCCCGAAGTTTTTAAGTGAACTTTTTAGCTAGTTTTCGCGGCTTTACTTTTCCGTTTAACCCAGGTGCGGCGTTTTGTTTTTGCAGACTTTGAAATTTCGACTGCCTCATTACGAGCGGCGCCTGTTGGTCTTATGTCAAATTTATGCTGGTTTAACCAAATATCCTGCCATCCTTGCCTTGGCAATGGAATGCCGGTCAATTCTTTGTAATGGCTGATTTGTTTTTTGTTTTCTTGTGTTTGATTTTTAGTTTCCTGTAACAACTTAATTGCACTATCCCAATACTTTATTGCACGCGCGGGGTCGCTACTATTGAGAATGTCATTAACTCTGAATCTTCCGGGCGGAAACAGTTTGAAGATTTCGAAGCGCGTAAACGGGCGGTCATAAGCAACCGTTTCTCGCTTGTTGTCTCCTTCCCTTTTAACCTCAGTGTAATGCGCGGCTCTTTCGCGCCAAAGCTGAGAGAGTGCCATACCAATACTCAACGCCCACTCACCGTGGGCTTGGTCGGTCGGGAGTCCTGAGAGTTTAAGAATGTTGCCGAAGTAGTGCAGAATTTTATCGTCTCCGCGAAATCGTTCGAGCCACGGTCCGCAAGTCAAGGTTACTCGAACCGGTGCCAAGCGCCCATTAGTTTTTATTTCTTGCTCAGATTGGTCAGGGCGCTCTAACCCGCTAATCATAAAAAGTTTATCCTGAATCGTTGTATCTAAAACCTGCTTGGTTAATTTGTCTTTATATGACCCCCCGCGGTTGCCGTGGACGCTGATGTTATCGAAGAGAGTAAGCCACCGAAAGAGGGTGCGCCGCCTTTCTTCATTCTTAGCAGCCGTGCTGGATGACCATCCGAATAATTTCGTTAAGTCATTAAGCTCAACGGTAATATGCCTTTCTTGCAATTGTAAAACCATAGCAAGTGTCAAGTTGAAAAAGAACACACCGCGCACCCCGAGTGTTTTTAATTCATCTCTTAAATTGTCACAGGTTGCCGGTGCATCCCACCAATCAAGATTGCTTCCGGCAATTAGTTTGGTTTGTATCGGTTCGCCATCTTTAGCGTGCATTAGAGCCGTTTCACCTATAACTTCCGTCCATTCGTCGGCGTTAGCGATGGCAATAGATGGGTTTCGAGCTTCTCGGAAGGTATAGTGTGGCAATTCGCTGGGCAGCACCGCACGCTTAAGTTTAGGTTTTTGCTCTTTCGCTTGCTTCCGGCGGTTGACTTCATCGCGCAAAGCGTCGCGCAAGACAAGCCATTTGGCTAATTTAACCGTTAAATTAGACTCATCGAACGAATTATTAAGCGCCTCGATCGGTTTATTGCACCTGTCGAGTT
>MWWC01000046.1_pt1 | contig 11465 bp, 23 predicted proteins | sample 1047261 | NCBI WGS metagenome assembly MWWC01 (sample SAMN06349975, study PRJNA376086) | soil metagenome | isolation source: MS3-5 sample Antarctic (ecotone) soil | place: Antarctica | collected 2015-01-13 | reverse complement strand
CAGAGTGGACATAGATACCATGTCTATCGGCAAGACAGAGACCATCCCTTCACAGGGAGTTCGATTCTCGATGGTCCCAAACACGCTGTTCACCGACCGAAGTCTTGAACCGCAAGATTGCGTGACGTGGTGTTACCTATGCCTATACGCGAGGGGCAGAGGGTTTGCCGTGGTCACTGATGCGAAGATGGGGCAGGACATGGGCGTTGTGCCCATGACGGTGCGTCGGTCGCTGTCACGAATCGAACACGCTGGGTTCATCCGCCGAGAGAGAAAAGGACCGTCACGTACCATCGTACTCATCCCAGAAGGTGGGGCCGAAGCGACTCCGTTCAAGTTGAAGGTGCTACACGCGGGGTGAACAGATGGCTTCCCAGAAAATTGGGCCAGTGACCGCTAAAGATTGGGTACTGGTCAAGGGAGATGTGGTACTTCAGAGTTCGCATGGATACGAACACAGGAGTTCGCTTCTTCCTAGTTCTCTTATACGCTTCAATTCTAGACGAAATACAACACAGCGGGCCGCACAAACCGTGCAATCGGAACATCCCCCGCAATCGAAAGATGTTGTTGTTTGAAGCTTCGCATGGAATGCAAGAGAGGGTTGGCAAGTGCTTAATGTCACATAACCTGACATGATAACATCAGTAATCTTGCATATTCAGATGTGTAACATTGAACATCTTACAGTCAACGGGGGATAGGGGCCTGAGAAATTCGACCTTTGCCCTCATAATCCGCAAAACCTGCGAAAAGTGACCGGCCCACACAGGAAGAGACGACGTTCGGGGGCGGTGACATGGCCAGGATGGGCGTGGGGCCTTCTCTGTGGCGTTCTGGCGGGCGTTTAGTGGTCGTTATGTCCGTTCCTACCACCCATAGGCGTGGGGCCGTCAGAGAGGGTTTCCGGCCGTTCAAGCCGTGAGTGACGCCCGTACACTGATTGGATGCATCATCGGAGATAGCTATGCGACAGTTTCGCCCTTAGAGTGAACCAAGCCCTCCCTCCCTTGATGGACTTCACCCATGATTCAAGACAAGGGACGGATTTCGTCCCTTGTCCTGAAGTTATCAGGCCCGCGATTGAACCAGCCCCATATCGACCCGCCGCAAAAACAATGGCGGAATCGACACCGCCCCACCCCCTCGGATGAAGCGTCCCTTCCAACTCTGGCCGCAACCGTCGTCACGCTACGTCTTCTCGAATTACTTACCGGGCTGGTGGGACCGACACCACTCAGCTTACGGGCATCTCGCCTATCACCACGGGCGGGAACGTGAGAACGTCATTTCTGTATCGCGGCCGACGTTCTTGGCCTTCATATTGGGGTGCATCATTCTAGATGTCTCAATATGATTACACCATGTTATGGATTCTGGTGAGGATTATTCTCGGAGGCGGGCTATGGGGAGAGGAATTCGTTGTTTGTGCATCAGGTGGACGGACGCAAATAGAGGGGATTTGGGGTATTATCTTATGCTGAGATGTCACATATAACAAAGGTGAACAGATATGAGAGCGAGAACGCGATTGATAAGGGTGACGCAAGCCAGTGAGTACCTTGGCCTGAGTCCGAACACGCTGAGGAATTGGGTGAGGGCTGGCCTAGTACCCGTCCTGAAAAGCCCCACTAAGCGTTGGTTCTGGACTCGCGAACTATTGGATGAGATACGCAACAACATGATAGATGAGGGCAATAACCATGTCGCGAATGCCAGTACGCCGGGCACTCCCAACGCTGTTTCTTTCTAGCGAAGAGTACGAAATTCTAGAGGGCATGGCCACGGAAAGACAAATCACCGTCGCCGACCTCTTGAAAGAACTCATTGAGTCGGTCGTCGATGTTCAGGGGCGATTCGTCGTACTAGACCTTCCCAAATATGTCTATGAATCCTTCGCTGAGTTCTTCGACGACGAGACCCCCGAGTGTGCGATGACGCGGTGTCTGGGGGCCGACGCCGATGACTTCGGAAAAGCATTGGTGGCCGCGAGGGGGGATTAGGCAGGAGGTGGGAGTGCATAAGACAGTGGGGGGGGGGAACGACAATAGCCCCAGTCACACGCATTTCCCCACCGGAGAGAGTGAGAAATACATATGAAGAGGCTATTATCGCAGCAAAGAAGGGGGAGAAGTCTTCCCCATAGAAATACACCTTTGGAGACATAACGTGCCTGAACATATCAGTAAGTCCAAAGCATATCAGAAGCGAATTGCACTGGCGGAACCGCAAAAACCAAGGTCAGATTTGTCTACGGCGAGGATTCCCGAGTCTTCATACCTAGCAACAACCCCAAAGCCCGCCATAGGGAACAAGTCCGAATGGATTCGCGGGGCATTTTCTCGCGGCGTCTCCTATCGTGACCTGATAAAAGGGTCGGGTTTGAAGGCCCCCGTTGTACTCCGGTTGTGCGGAGTTGACCCCGAAACACACGTCGAACTGGTTGCCGAACTCGAACATTTTAGAATCAATTTATTAAACCATAAGGATTAACACATGAACGAAAGTGATTACCTAGTTGGCTTCCTCGGCAGTAAAACTCAGCGTGCATATGCTGATAGGAAGGCAAGGGCGGCAGACGACGAAGAGGCCCCGAAGGAAAAGGAATCCTCTCCCAACGTCGCACTTCTCAAGAGGGTTCAACGCATTATCTTCTCGCCATCCGTGTCTACTCTCGACCAAGCACGAAATCGACTCGAAGGTCTGATTGATGAGATTGACGGCGACGATGAAGATGCGAAAAAAAAGGCCGTGAAGCCCGTCGAGTGATTGCCATGTTCGATAGGTTAGCAGATATGTGTGTTTGTGCATAATGACGGGGCGGCATGCTTGCGAGGCGTGTCATCCCCGTTCTTTGTTTAGGTGGGACACTAGGACTTGGCTTAGCTGCATATGCGGGACCGACCGTTAGGGATACCCCCACTAGACGTTTACGGCCCCTCAAATAAACCCCCGGTCGCCTCTGGCGGAATTCCATATGCGTATGTGCCCGAAAACGCATATCCAACACCCTGAATGTGGGAAACGAACACGAACACCACAACGGGGGAACAGGAACGATGGGCATCACGATTGAGTTAGTGAGTGTCGGGGGCAAGCTAGTTGGACGCACGTCAAGTTGTCGGTGGAACCTGGCAATGCTAGGGCTGACAGACCTAGAGGACGATGGGCGTAGTGGTGCTTCCCTGAAAAGGGCAAGACGTGCCATCACCAAAGAGTTCGGGGCCGACGCCTTCACTCTGACCAAGTCCCGTTCCCGTGCTATCGCCCTGCCTTCTCCCACTGAGGTCCACGCCCTTGGACACGCCCTCGCCCTTGCCTATGCCGCCTGACTGGTGGCCAACGTCAACCTGCCCTCTGTGCAACGGGCAGGACACGCTACAGCACACAGACGACGGGAACCGGCTGACGTGCGTTGCCTGTGGGGTGGTCCTATCGTGGGCCGTGTCTGAACGCATCGTGTTGGACGGGTTCCGGGAGTGGATGAAGGCCAACGGGCTAGGCAAGGGATGAGAAGGGGCGGCGTGGGGGCCGTTCTTTTTTTGGGGTGGGGCGTAACAGCGTCCCGGAATGTCCATCCCGGAAGAGTGTTCCACGGGGAGAATGGTCGATGCCTCGCAAGCTGATAGCGTACTACCGCGTGTCGACGGCCAAGCAAGGGGCCAGTGGACTAGGTTTGGAAGCCCAGACGGAATCGGTGCGGGCCTATGCCAGTGCGAACGATGGGGACATCATCGGGGCCTATCAGGAGGTCGAATCGGGCAAGCGTTGTGACAGGCCCGCGTTAGCTAAGGCACTGGCACATGCCAAGCGTGCGGGGGCCACATGCGTGTTTGCGAAATTGGACCGGCTAGCGAGGAATGCCCGGTTCCTCCTGGGCATCGTTGAGAGTGGGGCCGACGTGGTGTTTTGCGACCTGCCCAACATCCCGCCAGGCCCTACGGGGAAATTCATCCTCACGAACATGGCCGGGGCCGCTGAACTAGAAGCCGGTCTAGCCAGCGTGCGGACCCGTGACAGTCTGAAGGCCGCAAAGGCTAGGGGCGTGTTGTTGGGGAGTCAACGGCCAGGTGCCCATCGACTGACGGGCGGGGCCAACGCAGAGGCCGCTAGGCGTGCGGGTGAGGTATCCAAGGCCAACGCGGACGCCGCATACTTCGACATCGCCGAGATGATGGGGCAGCTACGGGCGGAAGGGGCATCGCTCGCTGACATCGCACGCAAGCTGACGGATGATGGACTGACCACGCGGACGGGAAAGCCGTGGAACAAAGTGCAAGTCGGGCGGGTGTTGAAGAGGGCCTAAAGGCCGTAGGCAAGGGGTGGGGGTCTTCAATAGGCATTGCAATAGGTAACGCCCACTACCCCTGCCCTGCCCCGTGTGGGAGTGCGGCAAAACGTGCGAGGGGGGCAACCACTTTCCCCAACCGGCAAAACCTACGCTGCGTTTTCGGTGTTTTCGGTAGGGGGGACCACGCCACCGACCTTTGACGGGAGACGCCAACCACTGAGGTAAGCCCCCAAGACACGGTTGGCAATGTCGGATTGCGACTCGCCCGTCATGACGCTTTCAACTCCCAAACGTTTTGCCACTAACTCATCAAGCCGCACGGTAATTTTGACAACTCCGCTACTTGCCAGTGGTTCGGTTTGCTGGCCTGAACGTCTTGCCCGCTTATCGGCCATGTCGTTGCCCCTACTTGCCAGTTTGCCAGCATGCCACATATACGTTATCGGCAGAATGACCACCGGCCAGCATGAATGAGGCAGGAAGATGAAGGGGGGAAGGGGGGTCGGTGCCGATGAAGTGGGGGCGGGAGACTAGACCAACAAAAAAGCCCTGAACACGCGGCAAACGTGCCAGGGCCAGAGTGGACATAGATACCATGTCTATCGGCAAGACAGAGACCATCCCTTCACAGGGAGTTCGATTCTCGATGGTCCCAAACACGCTGTTCACCGACCGAAGTCTTGAACCGCAAGATTGCGTGACGTGGTGTTACCTATGCCTATACGCGAGGGGCAGAGGGTTTGCCGTGGTCACTGATGCGAAGATGGGGCAGGACATGGGCGTTGTGCCCATGACGGTGCGTCGGTCGCTGTCACGAATCGAACACGCTGGGTTCATCCGCCGAGAGAGAAAAGGACCGTCACGTACCATCGTACTCATCCCAGAAGGTGGGGCCGAAGCGACTCCGTTCAAGTTGAAGGTGCTACACGCGGGGTGAACAGATGGCTTCCCAGAAAATTGGGCCAGTGACCGCTAAAGATTGGGTACTGGTCAAGGGAGATGTGGTACTTCAGAGTTCGCATGGATACGAACACAGGAGTTCGCTTCTTCCTAGTTCTCTTATACGCTTCAATTCTAGACGAAATACAACACAGCGGGCCGCACAAACCGTGCAATCGGAACATCCCCCGCAATCGAAAGATGTTGTTGTTTACGCTTCGCTTGGGAAAGGCAGGGGAAGTGGTGGGCGAGTGGTAACGTTACACATTGTCATACTGTAACATTAGCAATGTTTCACTCTAACACGTAGTAACATGAGTAGTATTGCATATGTACAAGTGAAACATTAAGTATTTAATAGTCAATGGGGCCGACCCTTGCGTTTTTGGGGAGGATTAGCGTAAGGTGAACTGAGACGGGGGCTTGCAACACGTAAGGATGTGCAAGGCTTGCACACTAGGGGACACAACTCATGAGTACGCAACAGGATAGGGCGACGGAAGTACAGCGACCCCTCAAGTCAATGGGTCTCGGAGAGTTGATTACGATTGCGAGGGGCGGGTTGTCCGATTCAGAGGCCCTTCGGAAGGAAGCGTTCACCGCATTCCACCGAACGGCCGTAGCGACATTCAGGGCAGGTAAGGCACTCTTCCTCATCCGGCAAAAGCATGTCGCCAAGAAGGATTGGGTATCGTGGCAGGAGGAAAACGGCTTCAAACGGTCTACCGTCAATCAGGCAATCCGCCTGTACCGCAATGCCAAGAGGGAGTCGGCGGTGAAGGGCCTATCCGTGATGGCCGCGAAGACGGCTTTCCAAGTACTCTCACCCGCCAGAACGAAACCCCCCACCGTCAGCGAGGCCCCACCCCCTGCCTTGAGTGTCCTTCAGGCCGATGATGGGTCTGGTACTCAACCCGCAAGGCCAGACGACCACCTGAAAGACCTGGAATCCGTCCTGGATATGCTGGAATCCACGCTAGCCACCTGCAAAGGGACCGTCGCGGAAGCTGACGACGATGACGTGCGGACCGCGTTCGATGGGCTTTGCGTCCGTCTCGCCGACCTGACCAGACAGTACCCGCCGACGCCGACGAAAACCCCGTCCAAGCAAGGCAAGGGCAGAAGGGTAACAACACGTTGATGTGTTACCGCGAGGGAGGGTGGGCCTGAAAAGTTCAAGGTTTTCAACTCCCTGCCCTCATAATCCGCAAAACCTCTAAAATTATCTCGCCGCCCACATGATTTGAGACGCTACGGGCGGGTTGGCGTCCCAATACACGGGCCAGAATCGTCGAGAGGCCAGTTTGTTGCCCGCTGGTGACGTTGGCGGGGGGCTCGACGTGGAAACATACTGGCCAACGGTGAGGGCACGCGAGGCGGGCTTGTGGGCGATTCTAGCCGTTCATCACTTTTGTACAGTATTGTGGGGGGCCGTCATGTTCGACCGCGACACCTGGCCATTCGACCTACGTCGGGGCGATGAGGTCACGCTGGCGGATGGGAGAGTGGGCATCACCTTGCGAATCTACTGCGGTGATTTGTGGGTGGTGAAGCTGACCAACGGCGATGAGGTCAAGGTCACTCGCCGGGAGTTGACATGGGCTGGTGACACGGGCGAGAGACCGCCGTGGGCCACTCCCCTAGCCTGAGAAGGGTCAAATAGGGCAAACCCCCTTCTCTCTCTGTGAGTAAGCCACCGTGCGTATAGGGTGGAGTATCTCCACCCCCGCAACAAAAGTGCAGGTTCAAACCACATCGCTAGCCCCCAATCGTCGGTCCCCTCAATATCAAACCTGGGAACCAAACCCTCTCGCAAGAGGGTCATCCGACCAGCCTCCGTCATCGTGGTAGCCGTTCGACAACCGGGACGCATCCCGTTCAACGTGGAACGTCTCCACGTCGGCCCTGCCCTACCATCATAAAGGCTTCCCCTACTTAGCGTTGTGTGCCGTGTCTCCCATCGTTGGGTGTTCCGCCCCTGCCTGGACTTCGACGGGGGTCGGGTAAGCAATTGCCTACATGAATATAATATCCCTGATGAGGCGGGTTCGTTAAGCGAATTCCGCCAGAATGAGGTAAGTCGTTGTGGATTCATCAGTATGGATACACCATGTTGTGCGGTTCGGTGAGGATTACGCTCTGAGGCGGGCTATGGGGGAAGGAATTCGTTGTGGGTGCATCTGGTGGGCTGACGCAATAAGGGGGTGATTGGGGTATTATCTTATGGTCAGTTGTAACAACAAGAAAGGTGAAGACATATGCGAGCGAGAACGCGATTGATGAGGGTGACGCAGGCTAGCGAATATTTGGGGCTGAGTCCAAACACGTTGAGGGCTTGGGTCCGTGCCGGTCTGGTGCCCGTGATGAAGTCCCCAACCAAGCGTTGGTTCTGGACACGCGAACTTTTGGATGAGATACGCAATAACATGATAGATGAGGGTAACAACCATGCCGCTAAAACCAGCACGCCGGGCACTCCCAACGCTGTTTGTTTCTGAGGACGAATACGTAATATTAGAGAAAGCCGCTCAGGATGATGGCCTCACTGTAGTGGAGTTGTTAAAAATGTTCATCTCAGATTGCGTTGAGGGGGAGGACAACGTTCGCGTCGTCGTCGTCCCTCACAAAACGTGGTCGGCGTTTGCAGCAGTTTTTGACGACGAACCCGTGGAACGTGCTATGGCCAGATATTTGGAATCGGAAGGCGAAGTCCTGGGAAGAGCATTGGCTGAGGCCAAGGGGAAGTAGGCAGGGTGGTAAGAGGACGGATGGATTGCGAGGGCGTGTACCGTCGCCGTTGCAAACGACAACACCCCATCACGCATGGCAACCGGAGAGGAAACCATACGGGACAGGGTGTTGTCGGAAGCGTAGTTTGAGCCGAACACGGATGAACGTCTCACATGATAATACCCCATTACGAAAGAAAGCACACATGGAACACACGAACAAGGCTAAGGCAGACGCGAAAAGAATCCCCCTACCGGAACCCCCAAAGCCAAGGGCTGACCTCACGACAGCGAGAGTGCCTGAGAGTAGCTACCTCGCGAAAGTCCAGAGACCAAATCTTCAAGACCGAGAGAGACACGTTGTCGAAGGGCATGCACGGGGGTTGACGATTGAGGCCCTCATAAGAAATTCCGGCTACCCGGTCAGGACGATTTACGCCATCCTCAACAAAGACCCGCTAGACAATATGGATGAATTTAACAGGCTAGTAGCCTTCAAGTCCAACGTCCTCAACCATAAGGCTTAACTCATATGAACGTATCTAGTCACCTACAAAATTATCTTTCCGCAACCACTCAGGCCGCGTTCAAGGCGAAGGCCAGCGAGGACGAGGGGGCCGACACTAAGGAAGTCAAGACCAAGGTTCCGCCCACACCAGAGGTCGCCCTACTCAGGCGAATCAAGAAAATCGTGTTTGCCCCTACTGTTAAGGATATACCCACGGCACTGGATCGTTTTAATTCTATAGTCGAGAGTCTGGACGATAGTGAGGATGAGGATGAAAAGAAGCAACCCACAAAGCCCGCCGACAACAAGTAAGAACATGCCTATATTAGAACTAAAGCATGTTATGCAGGGAAGTACGAAGGATGTGGGGGCCGACGACTACAAAGCGAGGGCCGTGAGGGCAAGAGTCATTCAGCACATGGAACGTGTAGAGTACGCACACGAATGGTGAAACACAGCGGGGCATCGGGCAATTCAGTTTGTCCGGTGCCCTTTATTGTTGCACTAGACAATTGTTACTTATGAGCATTAGGTGATACAACCCGTTCGGAATGTCCCCGTGGTGTCGAAACCACCCCCTAGCCAGGGTGGGAGTCCCGCCCTTTTTTCCGTGCTATACAAACCCTACCAGCCAACTGGAATCCCCCCTATGCGTGTATGCCCCGATACGCATATCCAACCCCTTGTATGCAGGGGAAGACGAACACCACACACGGGGGGAACGGGAACGATGGGAATCACAATCGAACTGGTCAGCGTCGGGGGCAAGCTAGTCGGGAGAACAGGGTCGGATAGATTCAATCTCTGGTCGCTCGGGTTGACGGACCTGGTTGACGACGGCCGTTCCCAAGCCTGTCTGAAGCGTGTCAGGCGTGCCATTGAGAAGGTCTACGGCGATGACTTCAAGCTTGTGAAGAGTCGTGCCCGTGCCATCTCTCTGCCTACTCCCGTTGAGGTAGCGGCGTTGGGTGGGGCTCTGGCGTTGGCGGCATGAGGGGGAGAAGGCAAGGGTGTTAGGGTATGGGGCTTCGGCCCTTGTTTTTGGGTCGGGTCGTATACCGTTAGGACTTTCCGCTTACGGGAATGGGCAACCGACCCTGTATACAACCGGGGGAACTATCAATGCGGGCTTATGGGTACTGTAGGGTTAGTTCTGTTGGCCAAGCGGTGGACGGTGTCAGCCTTGACGCACAACGCGGGAAGATAGAGGCGTGGTGCGTGGCCAATGAGGCTGACCTGGTGGACGTGATGGTAGACGCTGGTATGAGTGGGGGCCGAGCGGACAACAGACAGGGCCTTCAAGACTGTCTAGGGGCCGTGTGCAAAGGCAAGGGCAATGTCCTGGTCGTCTACTCCCTCTCGCGTATGGCACGGTCTACGAAGGACACCATCATCATCAGCGAACGGCTACAGAAGGCAGGGGCAAACCTTGTCTCCCTATCGGAGAAGATTGATACGACAAGTGCGGCGGGCAAGATGGTCTTTCGGATGCTGGCGGTATTCGCCGAGTTCGAGAAGGATTTGGCATCAGAGAGAACGAAGCTTGCGGCGGCTTACAAGCGGAGTAAGGGCGAGGGTTGGGCACATGCTCCATACGGCCAGAAGAAAGATGACGGGGGGCGGCTGGTGGACGATGAGGGCGAGGGCCAGGTGGTAGACGACGTACTACAGCTTCGGGCGGAAGGTCGGTCTATCAGGGGCATCGTCGATGAGATGAACGCACGGGGGGTCAACACGAGAGACGGGGGGCGGTTCCATATCGCAACCGTCCAGCGAATCCTCAAGAGGGCGTAGGCAGGGACAAAGGGAATATGGGGGGCCGCCCTGCCTTCAATGGGTATTGCAATGACCATTGCCCTACCCCTCCCCTTCTGACGTGCGGGGCCATGAAAATGCGGTGGGTGGGCATCGCACTAGACACAACCCCCAAGGTCAAGCCGTTACATGCTACGGGACCACCACGAATGGAATCGTTCAAGTCTCGCACTGTATGTGCCGATACGGCCAAGTGCAGGTAACGTTTCACCCTCAAGTGCGTACACGCAAATGGAGATGAGGCTATGGACGTAAGCAATCCCTTCGACAACCCGGCGAATGAACCCAAGCCCAAGTCCGCTAAGGGTCGCAAGTCCAAGCCATCGGACAAGGCTACGGGCAAACGGTCCCTTAACCTCTCCCTGCCTATGGATGATTACAAGAGGTTGGCGACCCACGCACTTATGCTTGACATCAATATAAGCGATTTGGTCTGCAAGCTAGCCAGGGAACATCTCCGCGACTTCCATATTACGCGGACCCCGGCCCGAGATGCCGGTTGAATGCGGGGGGATTAGGCAGGGGAAGGGGGGCCGATGCCGATGAAGTGGGGGCGGGAGTCTAGACCAACAAAAAAGCCCTGAACACGCGGCAAACGTGCCAGGGTCAGAGTGGACATAGATACCATGTCTATCGGCAAGACAGAGACCATCCCTTCACAGGGAGTTCGATTCTCGATGGTCCCAAACACGCTGTTCACCGACCGAAGTCTTGAACCGCAAGATTGCGTGACGTGGTGTTACCTATGCCTATACGCGAGGGGCAGAGGGTTTGCCGTGGTCACTGATGCGAAGATGGGGCAGGACATGGGCGTTGTGCCCATGACGGTGCGTCGGTCGCTGTCACGAATCGAACACGCTGGGTTCATCCGCCGAGAGAGAAAAGGACCGTCACGTACCATCGTACTCATCCCAGAAGGTGGGGCCGAAGCGACTCCGTTCAAGTTGAAGGTGCTACACGCGGGGTGAACAGATGGCTTCCCAGAAAATTGGGCCAGTGACCGCTAAAGATTGGGTACTGGTCAAGGGAGATGTGGTACTTCAGAGTTCGCATGGATACGAACACAGGAGTTCGCTTCTTCCTAGTTCTCTTATACGCTTCAATTCTAGACGAAATACAACACAGCGGGCCGCACAAACCGTGCAATCGGAACATCCCCCGCAATCGAAAGATGTTGTTGTTT
>MWWC01000045.1_pt1 | contig 11527 bp, 9 predicted proteins | sample 1047261 | NCBI WGS metagenome assembly MWWC01 (sample SAMN06349975, study PRJNA376086) | soil metagenome | isolation source: MS3-5 sample Antarctic (ecotone) soil | place: Antarctica | collected 2015-01-13 | reverse complement strand
AATGAGTTATTTTGGAAACCGCTGTTTGGCAGCCGGTTTTCAAATATGATGGCAAATTGGTTCATCGCTCCGCTCCAGTTAGCTATCGGCATTGTCCACCGTTTGCTGATATTTCTCAAGGCTAAATAGAGAATCTTGAACACTGCTTCGTCCGATGGGAACATTGACCGATTCTTGATGATTTTTCGCAAGGTCATATTGAGCGATTCAATCGTATTTGTCGTATAGATGGCTTTGCGAATCTCAGGCGCGAACGAGAACATCGGAATCACCCGCGTCCAGTTGGTTCTCCAGCTTTTAACGACGACCGGATAGATGGCATTCCACTTTTCGGCGAACTCTTCGAGCTGATAATTGGCTTCTTCGAGCGTCGGCGCCTGATAAATCATTTTCAAATCGGCGGCTATGGGAGTGTTTAAAGACAATTGCATCGGATAAATTTACTCCGCGCAGCTCTGAGTGTTGCAGCTGGTGCGACTTTCAAGACGAATGCCCAGTAACCAATAGAATTATAGACTTCACCAATATTTAAAGGCAAAAAAACAGATTCCCGCTATTCCCGGTATTGAATTCAAATAAGCACAAGCAGACGAATTTATTTATATACCCTATTTTATTAGCTAAAACGTAATAAAATAGGGTATAATACATTTTGTCAGTGCCACTCAGGAAAGAAAAATCCCAATCCAAAATTTACTTTTCCAAAAGTCCTCTATTTTTCTCACTGTTTCGTTTATAAATTCCAAAACACCCTTCTATAAGTTCAATAGACACAATAATTACGAGTCTTAGGCTATAAGTAATGAAAAAGCGCACAGTCCTTGTGCCTTTGGAGGAAATAATCACATAGTTCAATAAATACGGGCATTATAAAATAAAAATTAATTTTATTCACAGTGAATGAAATTAAAAATTCCAAAAAATAAAAGATGTTAAACCCTTGTTTGACATGCGATATGGCATTTTTTAACTGGGGAACCGGGAAACCACACTTTTTTCTCTCATTTTTATTGGATTTATGTAGTCCCCAGTTAGGTTTATTTCGATACCCGGATTCCCAGCAAATACCAAGAGGTTCCCACTAAAAAAGAAGAAAAAAAAAAGTGTGGGAAAGATGGTATGGTCTTCTGTATTTGTATTTGCCTGCCAAAGTTTTTTACTTACCCGACTCGCTCGTCAGTCCCCGCTTTCCCATCTATGAAACAATGTTTTTGTAGTGAAACATTTTGTTTACAAAAGATTGACTTTAAAGAGTTATTTACTTATAAATAGTATTCATTATAGGTAAATAGTATGGCTGATTTTTTTTCCAGCTCCTTTATAGGTCAAATCAACTCACTGGCTCGAAATGATTCGTCTCTCGAGAAGCAATACGGTAAGGTGAGCGGTAAAATCCGTGCTTACGCTCTATCTATTAATCTTTCGCCGGACGATTTGCTTGTCATGCACATAGCTGATGATCGTGCCCATCTAAGCACTAAATTCATTTCTTTTGTAGAAAATTTACCTGGAAAGCCGGGGGCGACGCTGGAAAGAATCAAAAAGAATCGTGGAGAGATTTATTGTCGGGTGGGAGACCTGGTTACCGCCATATTTTCTAGTGCGATGCCTAGTGAAGATGGAGATAGCAGAATTGGAAATAGCCTTTCTGGTTCTTTTCTTGAACTTCAGACTCCGGAGTGGATGAGTCCTCTAATCAATATTTTTGGGCGCGAAACTGGAAATCGTTTTGGACGGGTACCCAAAGGAGTTGATCGCCTTACATATCCTCTTACTCCTAATTCAATGGAACTACTAAGTGTAGTTCTAAAGGTTACCAAAACCTCGAAGTGTTCATCGCTCAGGTCTTTACTGGTCGATTGCCGATCCGAGGTTACTGCCGAAATTAAATCACGCCATTTGGGAAGTCGCTATAATAGTTTGATTTGTTATCTTAGTGAACTGCGTCGAAAACTTGGTTACAATCTTGATCCCCGCGTTTTACAGTCTCTGCCGTTTGAGAAGTGGTCTCCCAAATTTCAAAAACAATGGAATACGTATGAAAACCTTGCGCTCTCCGGCATTTCCGAGGCTTCTCCTCTGGCGAAGATGGCAACTCATTACAAAATGTCTTTAGGTAAGTGTAAGCCTATTACCGTTACTACATATAAAGACGTGATGCTTTCCGGACTTTTTCACTGCCAGCCACTTCCGGAAGATTGGGGAGTTGAGGATTTGTTATCCCTTGACGTGAGAACGACGACTATCTTCGGACTCAAACATTCCGAATCATACAACCCTTTTATAGATCGCTATCGCACGCGTGAGCAGAATCGTGAATTGAAGGTTAAGCGAAAAGGCTTCAATAGCGTTATCTTTGAAAAGTTTACAGATGGGTTGGCTGTCATCGCCGGTTTTAACGGCTTATTCGATCTTATCCAGCCTTTCAGGCAAGCGTACAGAAGCAATTTGGATATCGAATCGAAGCGCTTAAATAAGGACGAGAAGAAAAAACTTTTTTCCATATCCGAGATTGATGAAAACATCGCCCGTCTGGAACTAGAATTTAATCAGATTGTGAAAGACCGGTCTTTCGAGCGTAAGGCGGGCGTTTCTAAACATGAAACGGGTAAGAAGATGCGATTGTGTCTTTTCCTTCCGCTTTTTACAACTCTTCGGTTTTTTGGATTGCGCCAGCGCAATGTCCGAAATTTTCGATTAATGCGCGATCCGGAAAATAAAGATCACCCGGAGGGCAATGTCGGTTTTCGCAAAGATGGCACTTTAGTTATTCACTTTACTAAGGAAGAGACGAAGAATAAAAAGCCGCTCCATCTTGAGCTTAACCTTACCGGTTTTGAGAGTCATGCTCCCCTAATCCGTATTTTAAGGACTTATTATAAAAAAGTTTACCCGTATATAGAAAAGAATGCGGCTTCGTCTTTAGATCGGCAGTTTTTTGTGCATATGCCGCAAAAATTTCCGGGGCAATTCGCTTTTTTACCTGATACTGCTAGGGCAATTGACACCTTATTTGTTTCATGGGGCAATGAATTTCTAAGTTTCAAAGGTATTACGGCAAAAAATTTCCAGTCTCTATATCCTCATCACCTTCGCGGTATATGCGTTGACTGGCTTGTAAAGGTTCTTCGTTTCAGTTTGGACGAGGCTGCCGAGTATATTGCAGACACTGTTCAAATGTTAGACAAAGAGTATTTGGATAGACATCGAGTTCGAGATGCGACTTCTATCCTGGCAAAGAGAAATAGAGAAATGCGCGAGGCAGCTTTAGAAAAACAGGCTCTTGAGGACGCTCGTCAGGCAGTCGAAAAAGACAGAATTGAACTCGCGAGGCGCATGCAAAGAGAGGATTATATGCAGAAGCAGATGGATAGGCTGGAGCAAACAATGAACCGCGTAGAGGCGTCGAATTCTGCATTAGAGGCGAAATTAGCGGCAAGTGAAGCACGCGTTGACTTTTTGGTGGCAGAAAACGCCCGGCTGACCGAGTTATTATTTAAAAAATGAGTGCGGATGCGGCATCTGCTTAGAATTGTGAACTTAAGTCACAAGAAATTTAGCAATTTTAATTTTGGATGAAACACAATGAAAGAAAATACTGAAAAAATGGTGACGGTCACTTTAACGATTGATCCGAAGCGCCACGAAAAGTTGAAGGAGACATCGAGAGTTACCCGATTTTCAATGTCGGAATTAAGCCGGATAGCTCTCGATCGTTTTTGGAACGACTTGGGCGATCTAAACGATCTGGGTCCTAATGCAGCAAAAATACTTTTTCAGGGTCCTGAGATTGTGCCTGTGGCGGCAACATCCGGTGGGACAGGAAAAGTTAAGAAAAAATAAAACTTAATAATTAGTGTCAGGTAAATAATGCTTTAAAAGCGAAAAAGCCGGCGGGTGGCACCGTCGGCTAATTCAAAGTTCGCTTTGCATGCGTCAGCGATATGTCATTTCCAACATTAGCACAACCCGTTCCACGCGGGCAAGAGGAAAATTCTACTCATAAATTTTTAGACTTCCTTTTTGCCGGTCATAAAAAAGGTTTTGTCGAGTTTCGTTATTTCACTAAAGGCGTTCCGCCGAAGATAAATGACGCCCCCGATTTCTTTCCGCTCCCGCTTGATCCGATGATTATTGATCGACAGGTTTTGTCGCGCAACGGTAGGCAAATGGTTGCTTTCGGACCAGCTCCGCGAATGAAGCCAGCCGAAAAAAAGAAAGCAGGCGCCGATTCGGACGTGTCGGAGATATCTTGTATCTGGGCGGATCTGGATTACGACAAAACTCCGGGCGGTGTCATCGAAGTCGTCAGGCGAGTTCACGGTCTTTCCCTTCGTCCTTCAGTAGTGATCAACTCCGGTTTTGGGCGGCACATCTACTATGCTTTTAACGAACCGCTACACGACGTGCAGTTGCTTGATTGGCAGGAAATGATCATCGCTCTGAGAGACGCTTTAGGTGGCGACGCCGTGATCAACGCGAGTCGAGTGATGCGCCTGCCCGGCACTTTGAACGTAAAATATGAGCCGCCGGTTGAGACGGAAATCTGTCTCGACGATTCGAGCTGGATGAAATATTCTCTCGATGAAGTAAAAAACTTTCTGTATAACGAGCCTAAAATTATCAACGGCGTCAAATCTAACGGTAAGGCTTCTGCGAAAGCTGCGGCAAACGGCAATCATTCTCAATCTGCAACCACGCCTGATAACGGATCACAATCTATCGCTGTTACGTCGCCGACTATTGATACTCTGCGCTCTCACCGTGTTTCCGCAAAGGTGATTGAAGCAATCATTACCGGCAAACACGCAATTCGGACAGGGGTAAATGCAGGGCGCGACGATGATCAGTCGGGCAGAGATTTCTGGATAGCGGCGAGCCTTTTAGAAAAAGGTTTTACAGAAGAGGAAGTTAAGGCTATTTTCCGAGAGCATCCAACCGGCTGCGGCAGCAAATTAGCTATTCGGAAGCATGGTGAAAAGTATCTCGACGGGACAGTTGATAAAGCCAGCGCCCACGTTTCCGCTAAAAAGGAGAAGAAAGAAGAAAGTGTGGGATTCTCTGCTGACTCAATGCCCGACGGGTATGAGATGGCTAATGATGGTTCTATTTGGCATATAACTCCCCCCGCAAGACCGAATCACGAACCTAAAATGACTTTAGTTTGCGGTTCACCAATTAGGATTTCCGAAATACTCGAGAATATTGATACCGGACAGATTTCCTGCTCTATCACCTATAAATACCTTGGGCGACAGCGTTCGACGACGATTTTGAGAGGGCAGATGTGCGACTCTCGTGCGCTCGTTGCCGCTCTAGCGGGCGAAGGTGCTCCTATCAGCTCAAATAACTCCCGTTTGGTTGTTTCTTACCTAACTGCTTATGAACAGGCTTTTTCAGATTTTATAACCCGAAAAAAGGTCACCTCGAAGTTCGGTCGGTCCGGTGCCGATAGAGTGTTTTTTCTTCCCGGATTCGGCAACAGCGATATAGAATTTCAGGCGGTTGGACCCGGCGACAACGCGATTTATCGTTCCTACGCTTCACGCCGTGGAACGCTCGTAGCTTGGGTCGATGCCATGAATAGTTTGGTCGATAGCAATTTCATTATCCCTCAAATAGCTGTTTCTGCGGCATTCGTTCCGCCTTTGCAGCGGTTTTTGCAGATTCCGAATTTTATCGTCGATTTATATGGCAATACGAGTTCGGGGAAATCCACTACGCTAAAGCTCGCCGCGTCCGTTTTTGGCAAACCGACAGATCCCGAATCGGTAATACATCAGTGGAACAATACGAAGGTTTCGGTCGAGCAGATAGCCGGGATGTGTAACGAACTGCCCATCTATCTCGACGACGCTCAGCATTGCCCCGACGATCTAAAACGCACCGTAATTTATATGATCGCCAACGGCAAAGGAAAAGGGAGAGGCGCGAAAGGCGGCGGTCTTCGTGAAACTATGACATGGCAGACGGTGGCGCTTTCTACATCCGAGGAGCCGCTTCACGAAGCATCGCCTCATGAAGGAGCTCGCGGAAGATTGCTTCCGATCGGCGGCTTAATACCTCCCTTTCCCAGCAAATCGGGAGTTCTGGTGCAGAAGCTGGAACGTGATGTCGCCGATAATCACGGGCTTGCCGGTGAAAAGTTCGTTCGGCATATTAACGGATGGGATGATAAGACCTGGATGCAGTGGCAGCGTCGCTACACTCATGTCAGAAGCGAACTTTTAAATAAGACTGGTTCGGATATCGTCGGCAGGGTCAGCTCTTACATTGCCGCCATTGCCGTTGGTGCGGAGGTTGCCAGTCCTTTGCTCGGTCTTCGATTCAAGGCGGATGTACTCAGTGCCTGGATGATGAATCACTTAAATGAGCAGCAGCAAAATCAGAATTTAGTCTTGCTTGCCTTGCGGACCTTAGCTGACTATTATGTCTCGAACAAAAACTTGTTTGCCGGAACGGGACACTATGACGCTAGGCGCGGAAATTTACAGGGCGCCGCAAAAGATGGCGAATATGTAGGGTTTTTGCGAACTACGCTCGACGCCGTTTTCACCAAACACAAATGGAATCAGACGGCGATATTAAATAAAATGGCGGAATCCGGAGCGCTGTTTTCGACCGAAGCCGATCGCCACACGAAGAAGGTCAGCGTGGAAGGCACCAAACATCGAATGGTTTGTATAAAGTGGAGCTCGCTTCTGCCGGACGAGGATGGGCAAAATACGGAAGACGCAAATGACGCCGAGGATATGAATTAATAATTTAATTAATCCACATTTCAAGCATATCTGGAAATCTGGTTTTCCAGATATGTTTCTATTGGCTGAATGAATAGTAATGGTTTAACGAGATTGCCAACCGAAACTCTCTATTTACATTTTGTCGCGTTTATAATATTATAATCTGGAAATCCATTTATCTGGAGTTCTGGAAATCTGGAATCTATGCAAATTATAACTATTACCGGATTTAAGGGTGGAGTTGGAAAATCGACGACTGCCGTTCATGTGGCTGCTTTCTTTTCCGTAAAAGGCGAAACGCTTCTTATTGACGGCGACCCGAACCGGACCAGCGTCAAATGGGCAGCCCGCGGTGCTCTGCCGTTTAAGGTAGTTAACGAAAAAGAATCGGCGCGGTATATCTCCGGAAAAGAATTCGTCGTCATAGATACGCCGGCGCGTCCGAACTCCGAGGATTTGGAAGAGTTGAGCGGTGGTTGCGACCTTTTAATTCTTCCTACACCGCCCGACATCCTAGGTCTGGAAGCTTTGTTGGAAACCGCGGAGAATGTGAAAAGCGCTAATTTCCGCGCGCTCCTGACTATTGTTCCACCGAAACCAAGCAGCGAAGGCGAAATAATGATGGCGGAACTCCTTGAGAACGAAATTCCAACCTTTAAGACTTTTATTCGCAGATCGGCAAGCTTTCAGAAAGCAGCTCTCGCCGGCGTTCCGGTTTCTGAAATTAGAAATGCTCTGGCGGTAGCGGCAGCTACCGATTACCTGAATTTAGGAAATGAGATTTTGGAGGTGTTGAATGTCCAAGTATAAAGATGTTTTTAATGCAAGAAAGCTTGAAGATGATAAATCTTCTGGAAAAATGGAAATCCAGAAATCCAGAAATAAAACAGAACCTGAAAAACAAGTAAATCTTGGAATCAAAATCGATGAATCGCGCCGCCGTCATTGGGTAGGACAGGCTAAATTGCAAGGCATTACCATTTCTGAAATCATCGTCGAAGCCCTTACTAAAAAGTTCGGTGAACCTGAATAAACTTTTATTTTCCAAATCTCACTTTTATTCTCAATTCTAAGCTACGCTAATTTTAGATCGAATATAGGTACAATCTCTAACCACATTTGCCACGCTAAGCAAATGGGTAAAATTGTGATAAGAATTACAAGTAATAATTTTAGTGCAAACGAAAACTTCGGCTCGGAATCTTTTTTGAAGCTCCTTTTTGACATGTTTAGTGCTGATCCTCACTTAAACCCTTGCGACGCTCATATAATGTATGGATAAAAATTTACGAGACAAACTTACAAAATAGAGCCTCCACTCTTCCCTATTTTTAGTTAACTTTGTCGGACCCTGGCGGTAAATCACAAGGCACGACAGATAAAGAACTTTTTAGAGATTTATTAAGAAAATTATCTGAGAGATCTAATAGATAACAAAATGATGCTGATTATTGACGGCAATCAAAAAAATTGAGTAGTTTTTACTCGGAATAGTCAATAGTTCTGACAACATTTTCTACTTGCTTGTTTTCTTTTAAGGTCTGCGTGATCGCCAACTCTGTTTTTATTTGTTTGATCCAATTTCCGCGTTCATCATATTCCCACTCGTAAGTTTGCTCTTGCAACACCAAATTATTTTCGTCAAGCATGGTTTGCTGCAAAGATTCGCCATTCGTGCCGTAGGTAAAATTTGTTTGTCTGGACAGTTTTCCGAATGAAAATTCTTGCGTCAAAACAATTTTTCCGGCAGCATTCCAATGATAAAGAACAGTGTTAAATAATGGTATATCAAACACACTTTGAACAGACTGCTGCAATTTGCCCTGGGCTGCATAACGGTAAACTGCGTGCAGAGTGAACAACACGCTCTTTAGAAGTCCGGGAATTTGGATAATTTGAAGTGCGATGTTTGCAGGATTGACGTATTCGTTTGACTCGGACAACAGACCACTAGGTTCAAATGAAAATCTGTACTCTTTAATCAAAGAATGCTCGGCATCATAAAACGTGGCACTCACCGGATTACTATCAGCCGTATATTGCACTTTAATCAAACTAACCAGTTCGGCATTCAAATCTACTTTCGTTAGGTTAGCGGTCAATAGACGCTCGCTCCAACTTCCGGTAGCAAAAACGCCTGAGAGAGCAGTTTCAACTGTCATATTGTTGAAACGGTCGTATTTTACCGTTGTCTGCGACAGCATGTTTCCGCCCGAATCAAAGCCGGCAGAATATACCAAACGCCGGCGTGGATCATAGACCTGCTCGGTTTTTGATTGAATAATTCCATCCGAATTGACACGTGTGACCGAGGTTGGCAATCCCTCCGAGTACAACTCTTCTAGAATCGATTTATCCTTTGAATAAGCGGTTTTGCGAGATTTTAGTCGGTTTAGCTTGTCATATTCGGAAACTCGTCTGGAGACGACAGATTCACCGTTATGAATATTTAATTTTTCAACTTCATTTCCGCTATCATCAAAGAAAACAACATCCGCTGATTTTGTTTCAATGTGTTTTTCGCTATTTTCAACAAATAAAACAGTTTCTTCTGTTCTGTCCGTTCTGACAGATTTAATTTTCCCCTTTAAATCGGCTGGAAGATCTTCAGTTAAGTACATGATAATGCTTGGTAAATTCAGCGTTGAAGATGTTGATTTTTTACCAACTTGTTCGACGCTAGCGAACATTAAAAATTAACGTCAAACATCGCAAAACTGACAGTCCAGAGGCTAAAAATTATTTTTCTAAAATTCATTGCTCTTTCGAGCAGCAGTTTTATGCATGTCAGCAAGCCATTAACTGTCGTAACTAACGCACACTATTGGCAAAAATTTCCCCTATAAAATTGATCACTATTGGGACGCACTGTGCAGTAGACAGTAGTTCCAAAAACAGTGGTTCTGTCCAATAATCTGAGTAAACCCAAGGGGCAACTGCCTGGACCAGAATTTGGATTATTTACTGTGGCAGTGCTTCTTGTTAGCCGGAAAAAACAACTGTTACTTCTGTAACTATCACAAATACTGTATGTGCATCGTCCCGCCACTGGATCATCCCCATCTTTGTATCCTAACTCGTTAAAACCTATATTGGTAACGGGACCGCTATAAGAACTGTAGTAGTTGTAGAACCAGTTTTGGTACCAATTCCAAGTAATATGACGCGTAGAAACAAACCAAGTTCCATACCAATAGTTCCAAGGCATCCAGATTTCATAGCTTGCATATGTTGGATACCAATTAGACATTTGAGTTGTCGCTGCACCTGTCGGACTGGTTAAGGTTACTTCAACCCCATATGAAAAGCCGAAACTATAATATGAGGCTTCCGTCACACCTGCCCCTACGATTTGCGAGCGTGTTAAATAATTTGTGTAAATGAGTTATTTTGGAAACCGCTGTTTGGCAGCCGGTTTTCAAATATGATGGCAAATTGGTTCATCGCTCCGCTCCAGTTAGCTATCGGCATTGTCCACCGTTTGCTGATATTTCTCAAGGCTAAATCTAAGTACAGGACAAAAGTAGCGTAAGTTGTTGAAACCGCTGCTTTTGTCTAAAGTTTGTTGTCATTTGGCAGAAACAATTACGCAAAGTCTCCAACCCGATTCGGAAGATGCTCTTTTCAAGTCTTCCGTGCTTCTTGATTTTCGGCGGCGTTCGACGGGCGGTAAGTTCACCTGCCAGTAGTCCCCAGACTGTCGCCAACGTCAATAACGATAACAAACTGCTTATTCTTTCGCCGCGCGTTAAATGCGTGTCTTCGAGCCGAAATCCTTTGGTTTTCAGGCATCCGAACAAGGTTTCAATCTGCCACCTCTGACCGTATTCGAGCAGGATTTCTCCGCTCCGTTCCGATGAAACAATAATCACATTATCGCCGTCTTCTTTGCGGCAAACCGCGACAAATACCGATTGATTCCACAACCGTCGCCTTCTCCGAAATTCTGCCCGCTCGCCGATTTTCATTCTCTTCAGCATCTTCGAGGCGTGAATCCTTCGCCCGCCTTTATCCGTAATCAGCGTGTTAGCTTTGATTCTGAGCCGAAAGCCGATCTTGTTTTTGACTAAATAAGCGAGCCATTCCTTTGAAGCAAACTCGCGGTCGGCGGTGAGAAATTCGATGCTTCCGGTTCCGAATTCATCAATAAACTGCTGCACCAGCGCGCCTCTCTCCGCGTTATCCGAGCAGCCTTTTTCCTCTAAAACCGTCCAGAACAACGGAATCGAAATGTTTTTATAACCGACCGAAAGCATCAAAACATTGACCCACGCCTTGCCCTTCTGCCATTCCGTCCGGTCAATGGCAATGACAAACGGCGGCTCTAACTTCAAAAGTTTTACTGTCAGGCGTGCCATCTCCGCTTGAGAAATCAAAAAAAACGCACGAATCTTTGCAGTTTTTTATAATTAGAAGCCACTTTGGCATCCCCGGCAAAAACACTGGCAATTTTCGCCAAGTTAACTGTCTGAACTTGAAACAATGCCACTAAGAATCGAGCCAGGAACTTGATTCGCGCCCTGTTCCACGATAAATTAGCAGCTAGTATTTGCTCTAACGAGTAAATATCCATTGGGTTGAAACTCCTTTTTCTAAATTCCCGACAAATTTCTAAAAGTAGATTTCAACTCAATGCTTCACTTTTTTCAAATATCAATCTTTTTTTGTCCTGTACTTAGAGGCTAAATAGAGAATCTTGAACACTGCTTCGTCCGATGGGAACATTGACCGATTCTTGATGATTTTTCGCAAGGTCATATTGAGCGATTCAATCGTATTTGTCG
>MWWC01000044.1_pt1 | contig 11571 bp, 12 predicted proteins | sample 1047261 | NCBI WGS metagenome assembly MWWC01 (sample SAMN06349975, study PRJNA376086) | soil metagenome | isolation source: MS3-5 sample Antarctic (ecotone) soil | place: Antarctica | collected 2015-01-13 | reverse complement strand
TTTCCCTATTTGAGAGACTAAATAAAGAAAGACCAAAACCAAAGGATACTGAAAAGCCCAAATTGGAAGCCTTCCCCTATTCTCAAAGTATGGATAAGTATGGACGAGATGGGACAAGTATAGATGAGTATGGTAGAGATAAGAGTGGACAAGTAGGGATAAGACAAGATAATAACGTAGAAACGTCTCCCTCCAAGAACTTTACTAAAACCTCTAACTCAATTATTAAACTTGCCATTCCTGAAAAATACTTTAGAGGTCAGAGTAAACATACCTATGACGTGCTATATCACAGAACACGTGGAGCAATTATTCCCGTTCGTCAGACTCAACTTTCAAAAACGGAACTTGTTAAACTAACCGGTCTGGCTGAAAAGACGGTCCAACTTCATATCCGCTACTTAAGAGACTCTAATTTAATCGCTGTGCATCCGCAGATGGGCAGCCATAACGGCTGGGTATATGAAGTATTCGTTCCAGAAGAATTGAATAATTTAGTAGGGGATGGACAAGATAGGATAAGTATGGATAAGAGCAGTATAGATAAGACTAGTAAAGATAGGCTAAGTCAAAACTTATCCAGTCAGACTATGCAAAACTTATCCATACTTAGCCATACTAATACTATTGAAAATAAAGTACTTAAAGAGTCTCCTAAGACTTCTTTAAAGACAATTGAGAACAATGATGATGAGCCTTTCGGCAAAATGAACGAGACTCTATCAAAAGTGTTTGAAAAAGTCTCAGGGAAGCGTCCTCAAAAAAAAGACGCGGAAAAATTAAACGAGTTTGCCGAACTCATTGCAATGGAGTTGGAGATTGCCGCAGCTCGAACAAAATCAATCTCAAATGTTCCAGCCTTTCTCACTGAACATCTCCGTCGTAGACTTATCGGTAAATCTGCTGCAATCGAGGGAAAAGCCAAAACTAGCACTCCTACAAAGGCAGGAAAGCAAGAGGAAACGGTAGAAGATTACGAGGCTGAACCTTTAACAGAGCAGGGCAGGGAAGCCGTTCTGAAAACAATTCAGGAATATATTGGAAAAGGACAACAGGAATTCGTTATGAGCCAGCAGGATACTTACACCACTGATGACTGGGATTGGTTAATGGATAAAATAAAAAAGGGGAACTGAATGAATATAAAAATTAAATTATTTCAAATAAAAACAAAACGCTTTATTGAGACAACCAATAAATTACTAATTCTTACTTTGTTAGTATTGGTAACGTTATCCTGTGGTAATGAAAGTATTGCTCGCCTGAATCCCATTGATGATGAAGCAAATACTCAAGCACAACAGTATTGGAGTAGCATATACACAAAATGTGGAGACACTTTTGTTACAGCTTATGAGACAAATTATAATTCAATAATCGTGGGTAGTTTCTCAGGATTTTACGCTGGGCAAATTACAGCTCCTCAAATATCAACAACAGGTAGCTCTAGACCTTTATTAGAGGCTGATAAACTAAACGGTGTTGAATGGATAGGATCTACAATTGTCTCTTGCGAATCGCTTCGACTCTACAAATGTGAAAACACAAAAGCTCAATGCGAACCCATTGGAGATTGGAAACCTTGTCCTACCAACTTAACCAGAAATAGGTTAACTGTTCCTATTTATCCTATTTCTGTTAAAAAAATAAAAGGTAGTTGGCAATTCAAAGATCCATCTGAATCAGAGCTGAGTGTGCCTGACAAACCCTACGATTGTTCAAAAATTCCTAGTCATTAGAAACATTTTCCTATAAAGTTTGCAGTTGGTATTTATAAGATAAGGGAAACAAAAAAGGGACAATTAACCAATTTGAGAATTGCAAAATGTGGAAGAGAAAAACATTTCATGATTGTGCTGAAGAGCTAAACATAGTCAGTGAGAGCTTCAGGGCGACTTATATTAATAAATTTTCAATAGACGCAGAAAGGAGAAACCAACAGTTAGAAAGTTTGTCCCAAAGTGGAATTGAAATACTGAAAATTCTTGCTCTTTCAATACGTGCGGAGCAGGATTTTGGAATTATTTCTAAAGTTAATGGAACTGTTGGAGCGTTGAAGTCCAAATCAAGCGTAAGTGAAACATCTACCATACTAAATTTCTACCGTCCGCCTTATAACAAACAATCAGACTTTGAACCGCTTGAGTTAAGAGATGCCTTAAACAAAATTGTACACGCTAATCCTGATGAGAGTGACTTTTACGCAGATGCTTATGTGCATGACCTTATTCTTTGTGGCAAAAAAACAATAATAATTGGGTAGCTATTATTTCGTTACCTGAACTTTGTCGTGTCATCAAGTCAATTCCTGATAGAAATATAAATCCTGATAGAAATATAAAAAAATAGATTTTTTATTTTGGAGACAATGCTAACAATTCAATGGACATAAAGGCAAAACAGCCACTCGAACACCCGTGTTTATTGAGCTAACAATGTTCCCGTGTCCGATAAGAAGCATTATGTAACGTGTTTTCAACCCTTTACAGCCATAAACCACAATCAGTTGTGTTTAATGACAATCTTCGGACTGTTTTCAGACTACAACATATTGTGGTTTTCCCTGAAATTTCTCGAATACAAAATCTAGTAGCTTCTTTTTGCTTATCAGACGTAAACATCTGGAATTAGATATCCCTTTCGCTAAATTCTACTGAATACCGAAAACATTCCTTAATTGAGACAGTTTAAGCTGACAAAAGAACCTTATTAAAATGGGGAAATCGTGTTTCAAAACCTATCTCAGAACTGAAAATCTCAAAACCTATCAATTTAATGGTAGAGTGAGACAAAGCCGTGAATGGAGTTGTTTCCTTTAAACTTACGGCAGGAGAAGCGTTAAATTTCGCAATTCCAATTAACTATGCACAAGATATTCTGAAAACTCTTTCTGAATCTAAACCTTTAATTTCTTGGTCTAAAAGCGGGAGGAGTATTTTTAATAACAATTCTGCTCTAGAGATACCATCAAATAAACCAACTTCTAACTTAATTGGGCTTTGGAAGAGCTATGTCAATACTTCGGACGGATTTATATTAGAAACTAACTCTAGTGATATTTCCATTAATGAAAATGGCGGTAAACTTGTAATTGAATTTGAAAATTGGTCGGGTGACCGACGTTGGCAACATCACTATGATTGTCAGCGTCAAGATAATTTTTGGCTTTGCCAAAGGGACGGATACGATAATGGCTACATAATCGTGAAGCCAATTAATAAAAATCTTATAGAATATGGCTATATAAGACTTGAAGGTAAGAAAAGTAAGAAAAACTCCTCTAATGAAATAGGATTAGAGCAAGCAAAAAGCATAGCGGCTGAAATATATGGTCGAAAGAGCGGTTTGGAATGGAGAAGGAAGCGCTAATATTATTAGGACTTACGCAGTTGGGCACCGACTGGAATTACTTCATTGTCGAGTTTGTTCTTTATTTGCTCCAACTCAAGCCATAACCGAGCTAGTTTAATCGAATCATTGGTCGTTTTTTTCGTCCCAAACCCATTGCGAATGTCCTACTGGATAAAACTTTTGACCCTCTATTTCAACAGGTTCGTAGAATTCAATGTCATCCTTATCATCCTTGTCCATCTGGAAATTTAATGTATCTGATTCCTCGTCATACCAAGCATTAGATATAACTCGTTTATGAGCATCAGCTACCTTTTGGGCTTGTTCAAAAGTAAAATAAGGGCAAGACCATCCATTCCATTTTTTATCTTCCGTAAAACCCTCAAATATCTCATCACCGAACGCATCAATAACAAAATGTGTCTGTTTCATAATTCCTCCTAATCTTATTATAATTAAATTCTGATGGAAAATTAACTATATAAGACCGCTGGGTAAAATTGTTCGTCGTCGCCGAACTTAAATATAAACTAGTCGTTTTCTTCGTCATACCGAGCGGTTTTCGGGTCGTCAACGCCTAAATGCCCGCTAACCGGAATCACTTCGTTGTCGAGTTTATTTTTTATATTTTCAAGTTCAAGCCACAATTTAGCCAGTTTAACTGAATCGTTCATACTTGCTCCTGTTCTGCTTCTTCCCAAATCCAACTGCCGCAACCAATTGGATAAAGTTTCCGCCCGTTTTAGACTACTGCCGGATAAATTTCCTCTTCTCCGTCGAAAGTGAAAACAAAGATGTCCGCCTGCTCGTCATATCGGGCTTTATTCGCCCAGCTTTTTTCGACTAATTTCATCGCCTCGTCGAGCGGGAAATAAGGACAAGCCCAACCATTCCATTCCTCGCCAGCGGAATGCCCTGAAAACTCTTGTCCCGGCAGCAAATCAATTTTGAACACGCTACTCCGCATTTTTTCCATTACTTCTTGATTCATCGCTAAAAATTGCGGTCGGCAAATGCTCGAACGCTTCGCCGACTGTTGCGTAAGATAAATCATCGAATAGTCCGGGCGCGATTGAGCCGCCGTGTGTCGGTTCAGGGAAAGATAAATGTCCGATTTCCTTTCGACAACCTAGAAAGAACAATCGGCGGCGAAGTTGGGGCGCACCGTAATCAGCGGCAAGTAATAATTTGACCGTGCAATTATATTGAAGAGAGTTTATTTTTTCCAGAATTTGATTGTAGAGATTGCCGCCGCCAACTCCTTTCAAACCTGAAACATTTTCCATTACAAAAAAGGCGGGCTTGATATTTTCGATGAAACGCAGAAACTCGTTTATCATTTTTCCCCGGTCATCTTCCAAACCTTTTTGCTTACCGGCTTGGCTGAAAGCCTGACAAGGCGGTCCGCCGTAAATCAAATCCGGCGCGTCTGATTGCCCTGAATGTTCGAGCCACAAGCGCGACGGGTCTTCAACCTGCGTAATGTCAGCATTGATGATGGCAGATTTCCCGCCATAGTATCTTTCAAGAGTTTGGCAAGCGTCCTTCCAATACTCAAAAGCGACTTTCGTTTCTATGCGTTCGGAATTATCCGCTCCGATGTCCATTCCGCCTGCTCCGCTGAACAAACTTAACGCCGAGAGTTTTCGATTTCCGTAACCTAATTTTTCTGATTGAACGCCTAAGTTTCCAAAGACGGCTTGTGCCAGTTGAATTGGAACCGCGTTTCCAACCTGAAGTTGAGTGCTGGTCAGTGTGCCGACGAACTGATGGTTATCGGGAAATCCTTGAAGCCGGGCTGCTTCTCGCACCGTTATGAAACGGTTTTCGTATGGATGAACAAATTTATTAAAAATATATCCGGTAACGGTGAGCGAAGGTTTCGCCGGGTCGAGCCTTATCATTCGCAGGTTTGGTCCGCCAACTCTGGTTGGGTCTTCCTTTACGTAAAATCGGAAACTCGGATGCCAAAGCTCTTCGGGCAAATCCTGCATCTTTTGTCCGATTTTCAAAGCGTCAATCCGTTCCTGCACATCGCGCCCGACACGCCGCGCAATATGATTTGAGCAACTTTTGATTCGGTGTTTAGAAGTTGAAATTTTCTTCAATCCACTCGTCCCTAACATAATTTTCGGTAAATGAAATTATTCCGTCAAACAGATTATAAATTTGTTGGTCGCTCGGCAAATCGCCAATTGTTTTTGCCCTTTTTGTTTTATCCCGCGTCCAAACAATATCCTGCAAGTCGAGCAAGTATTCTTCGTAATGCCTGACGGCGTGGATGTTGGAAATCAATGCGGTTTTGATTTTATATTCGCCTTCTCTGGGCTTACCCGACGTGGCAATTTTCAAAACTTGATAAGTTCCTTTTTTAATATCGTCCGTCCTATCCATTCCGACGCTTGATTTTCCATCGGAAATTGACTCGTAAGCGGTGTTTTTTCTTGGCCATCCTTCCGGTGTTGGGGTTGGCTTGCCGCAGGCGTTCGTGAACCAATAAACATTGCTGTGGGGAATGTTCTTTACCTTACCCGTTTTATCGTATGCGCCAAAGGCTTTTCGCCAGAAAAGAAAATACCGCTCAAACAAATCGGCATCGTTTTCGAGTAATGCCGTCAACCTCGTGTAAAACCAACTTGGAGGATTTGCGCCTTTTACTCCTAAAGTTATCAGTTCGTATGTCCATTCATTTTCGAGCGGGACGGGCAACAATAGCTTAATCTCCGATGTCGTCAGATTTGAATTATCGCTGACATCGTGCGGACGGCTCTTCACCTCTCCGTCCGGTCCGGTTACGGTTTGCGCTTCGTTATCTGTTACGAGTGGGAGCGTTGTCAGCGGCGCAGCCTTTACTTCGGCAAGCAAGGTTATCTTATTTACGGGGTCATAAATTACTACGTCAACCGGTTCTCTTCCGAGATATATTTCCAGATTCCTCGAATGAATTGTGAAAAGTTTGCTCAGAAATCCGCAGAGTAACTTTTGCGTCGTCGCTCCGATTGTTCCCGATTCTGGCTTGTTGGCTTTATGAAAATGAAACTTTCCTGCCAGAACGCATCTGGCGCAAGCGTTCGTAAAGGGATAAATCAAAATTGGCGTATCCTCTTCTGGGCAATAAAGCCATCCATTATTAGCGGTGCGGGTATAATATTCGGCGGCGACGAACAAGTCGAATGCCGCTGCAATGGCAATACCTGTGGGAACTTCGTTCTTCTGTGCGCTTTGAATTGCTTTCTCAATGAGAGTCCCCGCCAAATCGTTTTGCGGCTTGGTCAAGTTTATCTTTCTCTCTGGGGCTAGCGTCCGCTTAAACCATTCTGCATCAGCCTTAAACACGGCTTCGTCGTCAATTGTTTCTTCAATTTTGCTCATTTTGAGGTGAATTTTATTTATTGTTTGGAGTGTTACTATAGCAAAGCGACATAGCCAAGCCAAACAGTTATATCACGGTATATTTGCTTTCTTTAATTCACTTCTTTCAAAACTACTTGTTCAACCTCTGAAACTTTCTCGTCAAAATTTTCTTTAAGCTGGTGTTCCCAAAATCTTATCACTTTCCAATTCATACCCTGATAAATCTTATTTATCTTATTATCTCGGCTTCGATTACCGTCAATCTTTGTTTGCCAATATTCTATATTGGAACGAGGCAGTCTCAGATGAAGCGGGCATCCGTGCCAGAAGCACGAATCCAGAAACACCACGATTTTTTTTCGAGGGAAAACAATGTCTGGTTTGCCGGGCATCGTTTTGACGTTTTTATAAAATCTTAAACCTCGCCGCCAAAGTGCCGAACGAAATTTAACTTCCATTTTCGGACAGCTTTTTATTCGGTATACATGATATTCATAACATTTACTGGATAGAGCAAATCAATATAGCAACCCTGCTATATTGAAAAGTTCAAATTTTTCAAAAATTGTAACACTAGTATTTAGGCGATTGAACTTATGCCATGCCCCTGTAAACTATGTATCTAAAGGGGTTATAGAAACATCTATGAATTAAGGACTTGAATGTAAACACATTGGTATTTGTCTATAAAGAATTTACTGTTCTATCCACTGTTTTCCTCAACTGCTTCGGGCATTAATGGTACTTAATTTTTCTGTGCGTTTGTAGGATAATTAGCTGCACAATTGGCAGTATTTCTAATTTCTTCATCTGGAAATGGTTCTTCTCCATCTTCGCAATAGGTATCACGAATAGTTATTAAAATGTCGTAAATTTGTTCGGCATTTTTACCATTGCCTCTTTCACTGCATGCCCATCTAAATAGAGTTAGTTCTCTCTTACCTTCTGGGATTCTGTAATCTGGAGTTAATTGGTCACGTAATTTAATATCCTTTGATCCTATAGCTGCCTGACTGGTTTTGTTTGAAGATTTCTTTCCCGTAATGTCTTCACTTTCTGAATCGGTGTAAAACCATTCTTCTGGCAGTGTTGCCACTTCTCCGATTTCATTCCACTCGTAGACTGCTCCAGTTTTATGCTGGCTTCCTGGAGCTACGATAAATCCGCCTTCACTTCTAATATCCAATCCGTGTCCAATAGATCCTGCTGTATTCTTCAAACTCGTGTTTGAGGCGTAGATATGTTGTCCGTTACTGCATTTCACACTAATGCTGTGATTGAAATCAGTTTCTGACTCTTGGAGCAATCTTGCTAGAGTTTTGTCTCCATTATGTCTGTTATCAACATCAAGAACGCTATAGCCCATGACTTTAAATCCGATATTCAGGGCTGGATTATTCTCAAACTCTTTCAGATAAGAACTCTTCATCCCTTCATAGTTGAAAGAGTCTATATATTTGTACTTGTGAACTGGATGTTTACCGATATTGGAGCATTTAAGTCCCTTATGACAGCTGCATTCGACTCCATTTTCTGTGAATATCGGATAATTTGTAGGTAATACGATAAATCCACAGTCCATATATAGCTGGATTTTAGCTATTTTATCCATCTCATTGATGTCCTGAGCTGTACATGTCTTCAATAATGCCCAGTTTATCTCAGCTACAAGAGTATAATCTTCATCTTCTGGTGTGTATCTGGAGGAGAGAAGATTCACTCTCTCTAGTATGATAGAGTACGTTTTCGTTAGTTTGTGCTTTAAATTCTTACGGTTACCATTTGGCAGCACTTCAAGCAGAAGCAAGCCTTCTTCAATCAATTTTTTTTTAACTCTCCGAAGCTTAGTTTTTCCTATTTTAGTAATACTTCCTTTATTCAGAAGCTTGACTTGATTTTCTTCCGACATCCAGCACTCATTAGGGAGAAGGTTGTAATAGCGTTTCTCTAGTCCTACTAAACTCTTAATCTTTTTCTCTAATTCTTTTTTATCCGGCAGCTCTTCCATCTAATATATTCTCCCCTTTTGAAAATAGTTCTTTACTTTTACTTTCAAATAATTTATCCTTATAAAAGACGTAGTTTGTTCCATAATAACTTCAAATACACTTTGAGGTAATGCCCTGATGTACTCATATTGCCTGCTAATTGCCCCTACAATTGTTTTTTATTCTAAAAAGGTAGTATGACTAGGGTAGAGAAATAAAAAGCTCTTGTAGGCTGTCTATTGCCCTACCCATACTTTAATGCCATGAATTATTCATTGTAGGGGTTTTTATGCTTCAACCGTCATATCAAGACTTTCTTTGGTCTGGGTTAAACCCACAATATCAAATCTGACTAGAAGTTTAAGCTTATTAATTTCAGATCTGTTAAGTTGATAAACTTCACTAAATCCATCGAAGTCTTTAGCTGTAAAGTCGGTATACATGTTAACCCTATAAATACCCTTGATTTTCTTTTCGACATCTTTTAGATAGCTAATATTGCCCTTCTTACAGAGCACAGTTACACAGTTAAAAGGAAATTCTTCATATCTTTTGTCGAGGTTATGCTGTGTTACGCCGATTTTATAAAGCTTCGTTTCCTCGTTCTCTGCATAATCAGTAATTACTGCTATATAAAGTTTGCCCTGATCGCCGAAAACTGAGTCTACAACGCTTGAATTTGGAGGAATACTGAGAGCTTCATCCATGCTCAGTCTACAGGTATGGATTCTGTAATAATACTCGTTAGCTGTTAATCCAAAGTCCTTAGCTAGAGCTATCTGACTTGGATACAATTTACCTCGATAGACAATTGAATGAGCCGTCGCGCGATCTTCAATCCCAAGGATTTGTTCGACTGAATATTTTTTATGAAGTCGGTAAAAATTGTGCGGCTCTATTCCAATTGATTTGGCAAAGGCAGCATTACTGTTGTATTCAACGTTTCCAGCTTTAATTTTTTTACCTTTGCCTTCCATTAAAATAGCTTCTTCAAGAGTTTTGTTATAAACATTAACTCGTTGCCAAAGAACATAGCTTTTAATGCCGAATTGCTTTTCCAATTCCGAATAGCTTTTATATTCTCTTCCGAAGGCAATTAGCGGTTTTCTTGAATTCGATCTGCTTCTCTTTTTCGATGAATGTTTGATAGTACGTTTATCAATTCTAGGAACTATCTCCAATGCTTCTTCTTTTGTCCACTTTCTACTGATACGGCTTTTATAAGTGTTGTAAGTTACACCACCTAGCTTCCGACAAGCATCCGCGGCGTTCTGATATTTAATGCCTCCAGCAGTAAATTCCCTACTTACCCTAGATTTATTAGGTTTTGGAATTGGAGCAATATAACCTTTCCTAAATTTCGCAGGAATTAGATCATCTCCTCTTTTCCCACGTTGGTATCTTTTATAAATTCTACGTTCTCCTAAACCATAGGCTGCAGCAACTGCTTTGAGTTTTGGGTATAAGACATTTTCGACAGTTTGAGGTATGGCATTTCGCATACTTTTAAGTTCTCCTAAAATAAATTATTTATGTGTAATTTCAACCACTTGGTCTCTGACTTTTTTTGTGGATTAAGCTAGAAGAGGTTAGAAAATTTCCCACATAATACATTATACCACAAATGAAACAGTCGAGTGAAGCGTGGCGTCACCTCAACTTTCAAGATGAAATCTATATTATTGAGTTAATTGTTGTATCTAGGATAGTTAACAAAAATGGGTGAGAAAAAATATATTTTCAATTTCTTGTAAATAGACAACTTTCTTGTACTTTCATTAGAAATGAGGAACATTTTACACACCAATTCCTATATTTTCTAGTAAATCTTATGATAATTTTAACAATTAAGCCTAATTATGACTTATTTAATTAAAATAGCTTTCAATTTAACAAAATATCTGTTATAAATTTTGGCGATATGGAAAAAAGTGAACTTGCACCTTTTACGATAATCCCAAACCCTAACCGATTATATTTGACTGAATCATTGAAAGCTGTTGTCCAAAAGTCACGCTTTACAATTAATAAACGACAGGGTTTAAGTTGCATTTTAGGAGATGTTGGACTTGGAAAGTCAACGATTCTCCGCTATCTATGGAGTGAGTATTCATCAATGGAGGATTACAGAACTGTAATGATTCCAACGGCTGACTTCTCCTCTAAATATGGAATGGTCAAAGAAATATGTGCTGAATTTGGTATTGAACCGATGAGATCATCATCAGCGCAAACTCGCAAATTCCAAGAGTTTTTATTCGATCAATATGCAGAAGGAAAAAACGTAGTCTTATTTATTGATGAAGCGCAAAACTTAACCAATCAGCAGCTAGAAGTTTTAAGGACAATGTTGAATTTTGAAAATAATGAAGTTAAAACTATCCAGATTGTACTTGCGGGTCAAATCGAACTTAAAGCCAAACTCGATCATAAAAAAAATAAATACTTAAAGAGTCGAATAGTAATGTACTCCACTTTAAATCCTCTAACTATAAATGAAGCTAAAGCAATGCTTGAAAAAAGATGCCAAGATGCTGAAATTAACAATCCCTTCACCGATGATTTAATTGAAAGAATTTATGTTAAAAGTCAAGGTGTTCCCCGCTCAATTCTTAAACTTTGTTCTTATCTCTACGAACTTAAAAACGATTACGGTCTTGATTCAATTCCACTTGAATACGTAGATACAGCAAGTGTTGAGGTGGCTTTATGAGTAATCCTGTTTCCCTATTTGAGAGACTAAATAAAGAAAGACCAAAACCAAAGGATACTGAAAAGCCCAAATTGGAAGCCTTCCCCTATTCTCAAAGTATGGATAAGTATGGACGAGATGGGACAAGTATAGATGTGTATGGTAGAGATAAGAGTGGACAAGTAG